>Ga0114922_10000034_pt1 | contig 113308 bp, 108 predicted proteins | sample AartaG_FD_100975 | JGI IMG/M metagenome (GOLD analysis project Ga0114922, IMG submission 100975) | Deep subsurface microbial communities from Aarhus Bay to uncover new lineages of life (NeLLi) - Aarhus_00045 metaG | ecosystem: Environmental > Aquatic > Marine > Oceanic > Sediment | place...
AAATCTCAAGAGGGCAGCAAAATGGCTGACGAAGCTTCCCGGGGTATGGATGAAATCGTTGAATCCTCAAATGTAACCTCTAAAAACATTGAGGGACTGTCTGAAAAAGCCACGGCAATAGGTGAAATTATCAGTGTCATCGACGACATCGCCGACCAGACTAACCTCTTGGCATTGAACGCCGCTATTGAGGCAGCCCGTGCCGGTGAACAGGGTCGGGGCTTTGCCGTGGTTGCCGATGAAGTCAGGAAGCTGGCCGAGCGCACCACCAAGGCCACCAAGGAAGTTGCCGATAACATCAAAGGCATCCAGGCAGATGTTACTACTGCCGCCGCTCAGGTGAATGATTCAAATGAAATTGTCAGTAAGGGCAAGGATGTAGTCCAGAAAACTAACGATTCATTGAATGAAATCTACACGGCTATCGAATCCGTTCAGGAGATGATGAGGCAGGTCGCCACCGCCTCCGAGGAACAGTCAACTGCCGCCGAACAAATCTCGAAAAACGTCGAAAACGTCGACCGCATCACCAAAGAAACCGCCACTGGCGCCGAGCAATCAGCCTCCGCCGCCGAACAGCTTAACCGTCAGGCAGAAGAACTCAGAAACCTCGTTGGCGGGTTCAAGCTGCGCAAAAACGCCCAAAACGAAGTTAAAACGGGAGTATAATTATGGCTGAAGAAATCAACGTCAAACAGGAACAGTCTGAGGATATCGAACAGATGGTGGTTTTCAACCTCGGCCAGGAGGAGTTCGGGGTCAATATCCTGAAAGTCCAGGAGATCAACCGGATGGTCGAGATTACCCAGGTGCCTCAGTCTGAGCACTATGTTGAGGGGATAATCAACCTTCGCGGCAAGGTGATACCGATAATCGACCTGCGCAAGAAATTCGGCATGCCTGAGAAAGAGTATGACAACCAAACGCGAATTGGCGTGGTCGACGTTGGCGGTGAGGTTGTCGGGCTGGTTGTTGATGGTGTTTCGGAGGTGCTGCGAGTGTCTACGAGTTTGTTAGAAGACGCTCCCAGTCTGATCGCCGGTAAAGGCAGTACCTATGCCAGCGGTGATTATATAAAGTCAGTAGTTAAACTCGAAGACAGGCTGCTGATCTATCTCGACCTGGAAAAAATCGTGTCAACGAGCACTCTACCGGCTACTTAATTTAAAAATCTTGGTTGTCTCTTGCCATGATAATCTTCTTAGGCCCGCAAGGAAAATGACTCCTTGCGGGCTTTTTAAAAAGCCATGCATAAACTCGAATTATCTATACTACAAATGCCGCCAGAATATCCTGTAGGGCATGAGCAATCATACAGGGTACGAGAGAACCCCGGGCCAAAAAGAGCAAACAGAACATGATGCCATAAAGGCTTATTAAGGCTACTCCAGCCATCCCCTGGTAAAGGTGCCCCAGGCCGAAACTTATTGATCCCAGTATGACCCCTGGCCAGACTGTACCGGTTAGTTTTGACATCCTGCTGATTACATAACCGCGGAAACATATCTCCTCGGCAATTCCGGCACATACAGAAAGAATTATCCAGAACACTTTTTCAGCCGTTGAACGGGGAAGAAGGTAGGATATGTCTTCAGCCTGGAAAAAACCGTAGTAGTTTATGATATTAGATATTATGTTTAAAATGATTATCGCTACAAACAAAAAAATCACTCCTATTGCAATGTTTAACAGACAGAAATCATCATGTTTGATTCCCAGGCTGGCCAGGCTTTTAGACAGGCTCCAGCAATTGTCAGTATGGTTAACCGGAGTCCTGAGAATTACCCATAAAATGCCCAGCAGTATTATCATCTGGACAAGAAGAGCCGGCGTGTAAACCTGCAGAATCCGGGATAGAATGATTTTTTCCGATGGCGGATTAGCATAATATAATAATGTTGAGATTAACGGGTAGCCAAATAAAATAGCCGCCAGTACTATTTTCTGAGCTATCGGCAGTTTATCTTTTTCAGAATTATTTTCCTGTATATAATTGCTGTTGTCTTTCATAGTAATTTATATTAATATATTTGTTAGAGTATTTAAAAGGAGTTTTTTACGTTTTAACGGTTATTGCCGGGTGCAAACATGCATTTGGGACATTGACGGCTTACGTTTAAGCGGATTACACCTGGTTAGACCGGAACGCAAAGAGTTTTTTATGGTGTTGCCAGTCAAAGATACTATTATTTATGGTCCGGTTAATTCGCGAAGACTGGGCAAGTCGCTGGGGATTAACCTCTTGCCGCACCGCAAAAAATATTGTGATTTTGATTGTTTGTATTGCCATTATGGCCGGACTCGGTATCACCGGTTGAAGCCGTTGGAGAGTGATATTTTTCCGGGGGTTGAAACTGTATTGCAGAAGGTAGAAGAAGCGCTTAAATCTGAAATTGAGTTCAACTACCTGACTTTTTCCGGCAACGGCGAGCCGACATTGCATCCGGAATTCAAAAAGCTGGCTTATGAGTGTCACCGTCTGGCAAGACAAATCAGACCCCGGGTCAAAGTTACATTGTTATCGAACTCTTCAACCTGCACATCCGGAAAAGTAATAGAGGCGACTGAATATATAGATTTGCCAATCATGAAGCTGGATGCAGGCAATGCCGAACTGTTTGGCAAAATAAACAAGCCGGCCGCTGGCATCGATTTTGATGAGATCGTGGAAGGTTTATCATGCCTGAAAGATATAACTATTCAAACTTTGTTTTTAGCCGGCGATCCCGATAATTCAACGATAGACGCTGTTAACGATTGGTATTCATGCCTTTATAGAATTAAGCCTGTCGATGTTCAGATTTATACGTTGGATAGACCATTTGCCGGGATGGCTGAAAACGGCCGGGTTAATATTGATAAGGTCAACAACAACAGGATGGAAGAGATTGCTAAAATCGGCAGGCTGCAGTATGGTCTTAATATAAGCCGGTATTAACTGTGTTTCTCACCGTGAATCTATCCAGCGCTTCAGGAACCGTTGAGGGCAACCTTGAAAGAAATACGGGGATATAAAAAATCGCCAGCTTGGTTGTCTGACGATTTTAATTAGATTATTTTTAATATGTCAAAATCACTTGCCAAGTATCGCCTTAATTTTCTGCATTTCAGGGTCTGAATCGAATTTATTTTTTGTCGGTATATCGGCGTTCTTTTCGAATTTCTCATAACTCTTTTTCATATTTTTTTTATCGCCCATTTTGAGATAAATCCGAGACATATAGGCATACGGTTTAGCGTCGGCAAAATTAAGTTTTTGAACCTCATGGTAAGCCTCAAGAGCGGCCGGGTAGTTTTGAGATTTATAATATGCCTCGCCGAGCTTATAGTAGGCGTTTAAGTGACGTCTGTCTATTTTTATAACCTGGCTGAAATCCTGGGCAGCCCTGTAATATTCTCCCTGGTCATTGTAGATTAAACCCCGGTTGTATCTGGCCGTCAGGTGGTTTGGGTTCAACTGGATAATGCCATTTAAGGCCTCTAATTTTAATATGTCATCGTTCTGAGCGTTCGCCGCTTTCACTGCTTTCATATAATTCGACATGGCTTGCTCAGATTTATCAATAGCCTCATAGCATCGCGCCCGTCCTATTAAAGCCTCGAGGTTGTTGTCATCACCGGATAGAATTTTATCATAATAGATTATAGCTTCATTATAATTGCCGTTTTTTTCATGTTTTGCGGCAAGGTCATGATCGCTTTTCTTTTGCTGTTTGGCAGAAGTTTTAGGCTTTTTTAATTTAAACGTGTACGATTTTGTTTTATCAAAAGGAATATCAACATTGTAATTATAGTCTTTATAGCCATTATGCTTGACCATAACCTTATGTTTACCGGTGGGTATTTTAAAGGTCTGAGAGCCTTTACCAATGTATTTTCCATCTAAATATACCTTCGAATTATCTGAGGGCACGAGTTGTAATTTAAGAAAGCCATATTGTGTTTCTTGCTCGGCGGCAATTTTTTCAGTTTTAATAACATCCAGATCCGGCAGTTGTTCAATTGAATATTTATCTGCAGGAAGTGAGAAGCTAAGAGCGCTGGTCTTCTCCTCAACCACTGGCATTCTTTCTGATAATATCGCCATACCTTCATCTAAAACCTCGATTGTGTATAGGCCCGGTGGGACCTGATCAAATACAAAGAATCCGGCGATGTTGGTTTTTGTCGTTTCATCAAGCTCCTTAATAGTTACATAAGCGTCGGCAACCGGTTTGCCGTCAACCGGATTTTTCAAAATGCCCACAATCTGGCCGTTGCCGGTTGCTCCCGGATTGAAAATAAATGAGGCCAGCATTACTAAAATTATGACAGCGGCGCCGATCCCGCCTAAAAGAATCCATCTATTAAACTGTTTTTCTTTTAATTCAAAAATCCTGTCTCCAATTGAGATTTCCTCACCGGCTGTCGGTCTGAAGCCTCCGGGAAATGTTATGCGATTGCCTGAAACGATTGCGATTCTTCGAGGTTTTATCAGTGATGATATTTTCACAGGTTCCGATGGTGGGGGAAGATATATTTTTGTTTCATCGCTGGGAGCGCCCGAATCCATTTTAGGAGGAGGCGCTTTTGACAGAGTTCCAACAGCAGATTTTGAATATTCTTTGGCGAATTTCTGTACGGGTTTATCGACGGATGGCGCGTTTTTAATCTGCGGATTTATGATAATTTTTTGTGTAACGCTTTTTTCTTCGCTTGAATCCATCTTTAATTCATCTTTTGACAATTGCCGGGGTTCGCTTTCAAAAGAATTCTCTGCTTCCAGCTCTGGCTGCGATACGTCTGATATTTCCTGAATTTCGGATCTGTTTACCAGGGCAATTTCAGGACCCTCTTCAGTATTCTCCATTGTAATGTGCAGCTCATCATCACGGTACAACGTCAGATCATTTTCAATTTCAAGCGTATCAGAATCGATTTTATCAGTATCCGAATCGTTCCTAAACCCTTCATCTTCTGCCGGCGAATCGGCAGGTTGAGCGTCGGCCATTATCAAACCAGGGACAGATGAATCATCAAAACTTACTTCCTTTATTTCAAATAAATCGTCGTCCTCAGATGCGTCCATTTCTGTTTTTGAAATTTCATTCTCATCGCAATCCGGATTTACCTGATTGTCCTCATTATTATTCACATGGTCTTGTGAATTTGATATTTGAGATATTTTTTCAATTGATTCCTCATTTGAAGAAGTCAATTTTGCAGTGGTGTCAGAAAGGTCTGGAGAATGATCATGACTCTTTGATTTGATAGAATGGTTATGGGATTTATCAGGATGAAGAGGCGCCTGGCATGCCCGGCAGTAGTCTGATTCAGCAGGGTGATTTTCAACTCCGCATTTTTTGCATTTAACCAAAACAACTCCCTTTTAGAATTTGTTTGAAGGGTTATTCTTTGATATTATCGTCAGGTTTTTAACGCTCTTTATTTATAGAGGCAATTAATTCGATAAAGGATAATGGATTATAATTTGGAAATATTCAGGAAATAATTATGAGGATATTTTTTTTATATGAATTAATTTTTGAAGTTAAACTTATACTTGACAATATTTTAAATTGTTATATTATAAAATTAAGGAATATTTCGATGCGATATTTATTAGTATTCATCATGGCTTTCATCCTGTTGATTTTTCAGGACATAGCTGTATTTAGCAGGCCTGAAACTCCAACAGAAATCCCTGCTGATGAGAACTCATGTGGAGATAATGAGTGCACTATACTGGTGATAAGTGGAAGCGCTACTGTTGACGGTCGGCCGATTATCTGGAAAAATCGTGATGTAACGAGAGCCGACCAAAAATACCTATTTATACCCAGGAAATATACGCTAACAGACACCACATTTGCATTCAATGGCAATTTTTATGCTGATGATTCCAGCCGTTGTTATATGGGGGTAAATGAAAAGGGTTTTGCTATAATAAACTCCAATTGTTATAACCTTTCTGATGTTTTAAAAGATGGCATTGATGACGGCGATTTAATGCGCTTAGCTTTAGAACGGTGTGAGGATGTTGAGGACTGGGAAACGCTTCTGAATCAAACAAATTTAATCGGCAGGAGGGATGCCTGGATTTTCGGCGTGATGGACGCCTCGGGAGCGGCAAAGCTGTATGAATGCAGCAACTTTTATTATTACAGTTATGATGCTAATGATCCTGAGGACGCCCCTGATGGGATTTTAATCAGGACAGTTTTTGCATTAGCCGGCTGGGATACATCGCGGGGAGCCGAACGACATAAACGCGCAAAAGAACTTATCGAACAACGCGACGAGTTTTGCCTTATTGATGTTAAATATATTCTTCAAACCATAGCCCGGGATTTCTACTGCTCTTTGGGCGATCCCTACCCCCTTCCTTTTAACGGCCAAATTGATAATCTCCCGGTGGGATTTGTAGTTGTTGATGAAGCGACAATAAATCGCTGGAAGACGCGTTCTGGCTCTGTTATTCGCGGCATTCTTCCCGGTGAGGACCCCCGTCTAATGACCACCTTTGCCGTGTTGGGACAACCGGTCTTATCGATAGCTATTCCATTATGGGTCGCCTCTTATACCGTACCGGATTTCTTAAGCGAGGGAGAAAGCGCCCCATGGTTTGAGGTGATTGATGAGAGAATGGATAGTCTATACCCGGTTAAAGGAAATGCAATCTGGATGGATACGCACGTGCTATTGGATAATGATGGCTCAGGAGTATTTACATATTCACTGGACTGCGAGGAATGGGGAATTAATCAAGCGAACCAATGGGTCGATGCATGGTTTGGCCAGCCGGTAGACTCCGTTTTTGTTGGAAATGTTCAGAATCAAATTACCCAGAATATCTGGTTTCAGTTTTTGCAGGGCAGGGATCAATTAACCGGCATTACCGGTTATGATAATAATAAACCGAAAAATTTTATTCTCAGTAATTATCCAAACCCTTTTAATTCAAGTACTGCTATTAGATTCGGATCAAATAGCAGCCTGAATGTAAATTCTGTATCAGTTGATATCTATAATATTCTCGGAGAGAGAGTTGCCCGGCTGGGCGAAATTGAATTGACTGATGGCTGGGGCAGTGTCGACTGGGGCGGTCGCAACGATTCCGGATCGGATATAACCGCCGGGGTATATTTTTACCGGGTAGAAGCCGGCGGTTTGTATTATACAGGAAAAATGATGTACTTAAAATAACGGCGGCTTAAGAAACCTGATATTGATGACTTGTTTTGCTGTCTGAATCGAGATTCTCTTTCGTTTGCAAATGATTTCATATAATTTCATGTATACTTTGACGTTATAAGTATATATACATTACACCTTTCTGTTTAATATAATTGGGTATGGGAACTACCCCATTGTTTCTCGTCTTATGCCTATAATTTAATTGAAGTTATATGAATATTAGCGGCTTGTGATTTGTGGCGGGATTTGTAACTTATTATGTGGTTTTTTCTTAGATTTTGAAGAAATTGCCGGGCTCATGGCATCAGAATTGCTTAACCAAATTGCGGGATATTATGATGAAAGCGAATGCCAAAAGAGGAAATGCTATGGTGAAGTTGTTGATTTCACTGATTATGGTTTCAGTGATATCAACCGCCATTTTGAATATTCATCAAAATGCAGACCGGCAAGTGTCCAGTAAAGATTTTTCCCGGCTGATGTCTATGCGAGCCAAAAGGGCTTTTGATAAAATCGGCTATCATTTCAAGCTGGCCGGCTATGCAAACAGTAAAAACCAAGAACCAATAGAAATTATTCAAGGGGAAAAATCCGATACCCTGGTCATCCGGCATAATGATGTCGAAATTCTGTTTTTTGCAATTTTCGATGAGCAGAACGGAGTTCTTTATGAAACAGTCGATGGTTTGTCAAAAAGGATTATCGATGGAGTGAAATCATTCCATATTAAAAGGTCTGCAGATGATCTGGCAATGATTGAGATTTCACTTGTTCATGGTAAGGATTATCCGCAGAGTATAATAATTTCAAAAAGCTATTCGACAATTGTCAGGATTAAAAATTATTTGTAAACCAATTGGTAATTAAAATTGTTGGACAATTAAAAATACACGCTTGGAAAAAATAAATAATTACGGAGATATATTATGAAAGAATCAAAATTTTACAAACGGTCTGGATTCACCATGCTGGAGATGATGATTATAGTAGTTATCATCGGGATAATGGCTGGTTTGGCTGTCCCAAGTTTTATGAATTGGATACCCAAAATGAAACTTAAAAACGATGCCAGGCAAAATCTGAATTTATTGCGCCAGGCACGAAGCAAGTCAGTTTCGGATAACAGCCAGTATGGAATTTATTTTGATATTGCCAATAAGCAGATCCATTTCTTTGAAGATAATAATAATCCCGAGCTTACATGTTATGAACCCGGTAGTGATTCGCTTGTTATACCTCCTGTCAACCTGGAAAGCAACGTGAGTTTCGGTGAATGTTTATTTAATGGTGACGCCGTAGTCTTCTATCCAAACGGTTCAGCATCCACGTCAGGTTCTATCACTGTTCAGGATACCACCTCAGACAATTTTTTTACTATAAGTGTATTGGCCTCCACGGGAAGAGTAAAAATGGAATAAGTGATTATTGAACTGAAAAGATAGAGCTAAATTTTACTATAGAAGCGTCGTTTCAAGAAATATTTTTATTGATAAGATATTTCTTCTATCGCTTCAGCAGCGCCATTCATGGACAAAATACCCCCATATAAAGTATAAAATATGTGAATTTTTTTTCATTTTTAGTTGTTAACTTTTTGAATATAAAGACGATATTATTGCTGAATGTTAAAATAAAGATACTATTTTAGCTTGACACTGTAATGTATTTGTGATAAAATTCGCACGGTTTGATAATCAAGCCGTAATAAAGTAAAGAGGCGAATATGGCCTTTGGAAGAAAATCGAAATTAGCTGCCGGGTTGGATATAGGCGCCAATTCCGTTAAGCTTGTTAAGCTGAGAAAAAAGGGCAATAATTATGTCCTGAAAGCATTGGCTATTAAAGAACTTCCCCTGGGCGTGATAACTGATGAAGAAATAAAAGATAGAGATGCTGTTATATTTGATATACAAAGCCTGGTTGACCAGACCGACCCTAAATTAAAAGATGTGGTTATATCAATTTCCGGCCATGGAGTTATAACGGATAAAATCGTTATGGACAGAAAGTCTGGCTCTGAGGCTGAGCAGGCTATACTTTTCGAGGCTGAACAGCGCGCTCCTTTTGATGTTGAAGACGTTACCATGGATTATCATATAATTCACGAAGATGAAGAAACCAACAAGATGGAAATTTTACTTGTAGCCGCCAGAAATGAGTTTTTGAAAAACTATCTCGATATGATAATTGACGCCGGTTTAAGACCGGTGGTAGTCGATATCGATGCTTTTGCCATCTTGAACGCTTATGAAATCAATTACGATATCGATCCTTCACGCGTCACAGCTTTGATCGATCTCGGCTTTGATGTGACAAGCATAACATTTCTTAAAGATGGGTTTTATCATTCAACTCGTGATGTGTCAAATGGGACCAGGCTCATATTTGATGCCGTTTCCAAGGAGTTCCGGCTTAACCAGGAATTGACCGCCAAGACCTTAAGAGGGGAGATGGATAGTTCAGTTGATCAGGATATGTTCAAAGCCACCATAATTACCGCCTCTGACGAACTTGTCGCCGGGCTTGAGGTTGCTATTTCATATTTTAAGAGCTCCTCGAATGTTGATAAAGTTGATTGGATTGTGCTCTCCGGCGGCGGCGCTCTGATACCGTTTTTGCCGGAATTGCTTCAATCTAAACTTTCGATTCCGATTGAAATCTGTAATCCGTTAAGAAACATCGAGTATGATCCAGACATGTTTATTGAATTTCAACCTGAAAAAGTGGCCCCGCTTTTGGCAGTGCCTATTGGATTAGCGGCCAGGAGTATTTAGATGCTGGAAATTAATCTATTACCAAAAGAATATCAGAAAAAGAGATTCAGGGTTACGCTGGAAAAAAATACGCTGTATGTAATCAGTATCGGTCTGCTTATATTAATACTGCTTTCGGCTTATTCGATGTTTTTCCAGGTTTTACCCGCTAAAAGTCTTGAGAAGAAAATAGCTAAGGCTCAGGAAGATGTCAAAGAGTTTGAACCTGAAATTGCCTTAATTAAGAATCTGACTCAAGCCAATAATGTTTTGCTGGCCAGAATGAATACTATTGAAGTACTTGACCGCAATCGCGAGGCGTGGATTAACGTCATCTCCGATTTGGGTTCGCGCATTCCAAGATATTTATGGCTGACCAATTTTGAGCAGATATTTGTTGAAAAGGAAACTGTCGAGGAAGGTCCATTACAGGTTAAAATTGAAGGTAAAACATTTTCGGTAAACAGCCTGGCAACTTTTCTTGTCAGGCTGAAAAAATCCCCCTATCTTGATGATATTGAAATATCCGTAATTGAACTGGTCGAGGAAAAAGTAGGGTATGCAGAAATAGAAGGTGAGAGTTATGAAGCTTACAATTTCACTTTTAATTGTAAGCTCTTATTAAGTGGAAAGAGCGCTGTCAAAAGCGATAAAATCTTAGCTGCCGACAAACAGGCAGCAGGGTCTGAATTTTAGTTAAAACCTATTTCAGGTCTTAAGAATCCTGTAGGAGGGGATGTATGGATTTAAGGGACCCTAAAAATCAAATATTATTAGTAATCATCGCGGGCTTCTTAATTCTTATTTATATCTGGCATGCAAAGTTCTATACTACTTATGCCGCTGAGTTGTCTGAGAAAAAAGCCCAGCACGAAAAACTGCAATCAGACCTCTTTTCGGTTAAACAGAAAGCAAAAAGCCTTGATGCATTAAAGGAAGATTATAATAATTCATTAGCTAAATATGAAAAAGTAAAGCTCTGGCTCCCCGAGGTTAGAGAAGATGAGGCTTTTTTAGCTCAGTTGCATATAGCCGCTCAGCTTACAAACTCGACAGTTATAAGCGTTACTCCTCAAGCTCCCGTTGTAATGGAATTTTATGATGCTAATTCATATATAGTTGAACTTGAGGCAAAATATCATAACCTTGGCAACTTTTTTGCAAAAGTCGTCAATTTCCCATTTATTGTCAATATTTCCAATATTCAATTAAAAGCGAAAGAGGAAGAAAAAAGCATGATCCCCGGGTCTGTAGAGAGACGCCGCGACCTTACGGTTTTGGCAACATTTAAGTTGACCACCTATAATTCCCATCAGAATATTCCACAAGGAGGTCAGGCAAAATGAGGATTTTATTATGTTTGGCCACTGTGGTTTTGATTTTTTCAGTCGCTCAGGCTGAGATTGAATTAAATGATATCACTATTTCCAAACATGAAAACTCTATCTATATTGATGTTACAACTTCGAAACCTTGCCTGTACGAGCATTTCATGATAAAAGAAGCTCCCGAAAAGATAGTAGTTGACCTTAAAGGTACTGTAAATAACTGGCCAAAGAAAAAGTTTTTAAATTTGCCCTTGAAATCCATTGAAAGAGTAAGAACAAGCCAGTATCAGGTATCTCCAGAACTGATTACCCGGGTCGTGTTTGATGTCAATCGGCCGTTAAGCTACACTGTCGAACAGTTGCCTATGGGATTAAGGATTATTATCCCGGCTGTTGAGAGTGAACAGGCATTTATACCATGGAAAGCCGGTCAGCAGCTTAAACAGCTTGCCGTGTTAGCAGAAAAAGAAAAGCCAAAAGTTAAACCGGCAAAAGCTAAAAAGAAAACTTCAACTACGAGAAAACCCAAAGTAAAAATTGAATCGTTTCCCAAAAGAAAGCTGGTCAAATATAAAGCCGGCGGTAAACGCGATCCATTTAAACCATTAGTAGGGACCGGAAGTGCTACTTTTATGTCTGGTGATGTACCTGCTATTGAGAATTTATCGTTAGTTGGGATTTTCGATGATGAGACCGGCAGCAGGGCATTATTTGAGGATGCCGAGGGCAATGGTTATCTTCTTAAACCCAACGACAGGGTTCAGAATGGATATCTTGTTTCAATTCAAAATAATAAAGCAATTTTCCAGGTAACTGAATACGGGTGGACAAGAACGGTAGCCCTAAACCTGGAATTTCCTGAATAAGAACGAGGAGAATACAATTATGAAAAATATCAAGTTTTTAACATCGATTATTGCCGCAGTTATAGGTGTGAGTTTCTTGCTTTCCGGCGGCGGCTTTCTTTTAAGCCAGGAGACTGAAACAATCGAACAGCCGATTGATGATAAGCCGCAATTGATTAAGTCAATATCTCTGACCAATGCCGATATCAGGTCGGTGATGATGTACCTGGCGGCCTATAGCGATATTAATATTGTAGTTTCTCCCAAGATCGAGGCTGAGGTTACCGTAATATTGACCAATGTGACCTGGAGGCAGGCGCTCGATATCATACTGGAAACATACGGTCTTGTTGGCGTTGAATCGGAAGATTATATACGAGTAGTCGGCGCGGAGGACTATTATGCCGAAAAACGGGCCCTGGAAATGTATAATGCCGAACAGGCAACATTAAAAAACCTCCGCACCAGAGTTGTTACTATTAAATATAATGTCGCGGATGAGCTGTCTAAAGCCGTTAAAGGGCTGTTATCTCCCAGGGGTTCTGTGGCGGTTGATGAGCGGACTAATTCGCTTATTTTGCGGGATCTTCCTGATAACCTTGACAGAGTCGAAGAACTGATAATGATGCTTGATATAGAAACCAGGCAGATAAAAATATCAGCCCAGCTACTGGAAATCGAAAGCCGAACTTTAAGGCAGATGGGCGTTGACTGGAGAGTTCTTGATGGCACAGGTTCCACTTTATTTGATCCGTTGTCCGATCCTGATGATCCTGAACCTTCCGAATACTGGCCATTTGGAGATTATCAGCAAACTGCAACAAATCAGATGACCGGCGACCCCATCGGCAGTTTTTATTACCACACCACACAAGACAGCTACCTGATCCATGCTCTTTTGAAAATGTCCGAATCTTCCAATAAAGTTAAGGTCATAGCCCATCCCGAGGTCACGACTGTCGACAATGTTGAGGCTTTTATTCAGATGGGACAGAAGATTCCGATCAAGCAGTTTGATCCCTCGGGAAATACTGTAATCACTTTTTATGATGTCGGAATTCAACTCAGGGTGACTCCGCATGTGACTTCCGAAAGCAGGGTTCTTATGAACTTAAAACCGGAACGCAGTTCATACCAGTTTGATCCTAACGGCGTAATAATCAACACCCAGAATGCCGAAACCAATGTCGTGGTTGATAATGGCCAGACTGCTGTGATTGCCGGTTTGACCAAACAGGAAGAGCTGAGAATTCGAATCGGAATCCCATTTCTAAAAGATATTCCTCTGCTGGGGTATTTGTTCAGCTATGATAAAAAAGAAATCCAGAGCAAAGACCTGGTTATTTTTGTTACGCCAACCATTGTTGATGAGAATATCGCCGGATTCTAAGGACTGATTAAATAAAAAAAATTAACCCCGGTGGTCAGCCGGGGTTTTTTGTTTGACCTTCCATACTAAGGGCACAGCCTGGGGACGTGTGCTATTCACAAAAAGTGTCCGCCATAAATGCGTATTAGCGTTTGGCAACTTTATACAGATGAAATGCCAGGGCAACAAATACCAGTCCGGCCAGTATCATGCCGACAGCTTCGCCGCCCGAAAAGCTCTCCCAGATATGACCGACCCAATGACGCATAGCATCCAGTAAGTAGATAATATTACCGGATTCATCCAGGCCATATTTTATAACTGCGGTTACCGCCAGCAATACGCCGATCAGCCCTACTCCAGCCACGAGTCCTGATGAATACAGTATGCCTTTATCGGAATCGGTTGATTCTTTCACATTGAACTTGTCGCGGTAATGACGAAGCATGCCGCCGATGAAAATCGGAGTTGTGGTTTCAAGCGGTAAGTACAGGCCGACGGCCGCCGGTAATGAGGGGATTTTAAATAATTCGAATATTGCTGCAATAGCTGCGCCTATGGCTACCAATACCCAGGGGATGTTCTGGTCAATGACTCCTCGGACGACAAAGCTCATAAGAGTCGCCTGGGGCGCCGCTAATTCGGCTTTGCCACTGAGAGGCGAGGGAGCCTCGGCAAAACCATAGGCATGATAAAGGGCGATTAATGTGAATCCCAAAACAGCCGCCGATGAAAGGACGCCGATAAACTCGCCAATTTGCTGTCTGCGGGGCGTTGCGCCCACTAAAAAGCCGGTCTTTAAATCCTGTGAAGTGTCTCCGGATGTGCAAGCCGCCATACAAACAACTGCGCCGATTGTCAGGACAGTTATTTTGGCGGCGGTACCGGTTAAACCAAAAAAGACAAATATTATGGCTGTGCCAAGCAGTGTGGCGATAGTCATGCCGGAAACAGGCGATGAGGTCGAGCCAACCAGTCCGACTATGCGGGAAGCTACAGTTACAAAGAAAAATGCAAAGATAACGACAAGAATCGATGATAAAGCCGCCATACCAAGGTTCATCTCTTCCAGACCAGCCAGCATCGAAACAGCCAGGATGAGGATTACTGCCGCCGATATCCAGAGTACGAGTTTGATGGGGAGGTCTTTATCAGTCCGCCTGACATCGGCTGAACCGGAACCCTTCATCATTTGCTGTGCGCCCAGCTTGAACGATTCGACTATTGTAGGTATGGACTTGATAAGGGTTATGATACCCCCGAATGCAACCGCTCCTGCGCCTATAAACCGGATGAAATAATGCCAGATATCATCGGCGGAAAGAGCGGCTATACTGTCGATATTGTTGGCCTCTTTTACGCTGACTAAAAAACCGAGGCTGTCGCCGAAGTAGGCTAACAGTGGTATCAGTAAAAACCAGGAAATCGCTCCACCAGCTACCATGATAGTGGATATCCGTCGTTTCAATATGTAGCCAACACCCAGCAACGCCGGATTAACCTCCAGCGAAACAATCATCTTTCTGACTACTACCGTGGGGAATTCGATTGTGCTGGCAAACAGGCTGAATCCCTTGCGCGCCAGCTCTACAAGCGCTCCCAGCCCCAGGCCGATGAAAACATATCTGGCTGAAGCCCCGCCAATATCTGCGGATTTGATTACCTCGGCGCAGGCAGTACCCTCGGGATACGGAAGCGCTTTATGCTCTCTTTTTATCAAGAATTGCCGTAGAGGTATCATGAACGCCACACCAAGAACGCCGCCGATAGCGGCTATGATTGTAATAGTAATAACCTGCATCCCATAATCTACATCCCAGCCTAACATGAACAGAGCCGGGATGGTGAAGATGACTCCAGCCGCCAGCGATTCACCGGCTGAACCGATTGTCTGGGACATATTAGTCTCAAGCGGACTGCCTTTCTTAGCGTTGAAGAATTTGTGAAGAGCGGTGAAAATAGCCACCGACATCACCGAGACGGGGATAGACGCTGAAATAGTCAAACCGGAAATGAGTCCGACATAGGCGTTTGCCCAGGCGAATAAAATACCCAGGCAGGTTCCGATTATTACAGCTTTCCAGGTAAACTCCAGCGGAGATTCTGTATGTTTGATATAAGGTTCAAATCCGTTATTCCTGGCCGCCATAACACCTCCATATGTTGTGTGGAAAAATTAGCTTACCGTCATAGCGTATAGTTTATGATTATTATGTATTATCAGTCAAGGGAAAAGGGGAAAACAAGTTAAGATGAATGTCGAAATGCAGTCCATATTATGCATAACAACTTGTATTTACTCTGGCTCATTTGCTAAATCGTTTTGTTTATAAGCCGATAACAATAACAGTATTTGAGGTTTGTATATTATTATGGATATAGCAACTTTAAGCGGTCTAATTGTCGGTATCGGAGCTATAATTATCGCCTTCACTATGGAGGGCGGTCATTTATCTGTATTGTTTCATGGTCCGGCCATGATTATAGTCATTTTCGGAACAATCGGCGCGGGAACCGTTACAACATCCCTGAAAACCCTGAGCAATGTGCCGACCCTGCTGAAAGTGGTTTTTACCCGCCATTCCACGGATTTAATTACCTTGATTGATGCCATTGTGAACCTGGCTGAAAAAGCCCGCCGCGAGGGGATTCTTGGTCTTGAGGAAAATGCCAAGCAGATAAACAATCCTTTTTTCAAAAAAGCTGTAAAGCTTGTTATTGACGGCACCGATACAACGCTGCTCCGCAATATCCTCGAAACTGAGATAGTCTATGTCGGCGAACGTCACAAAAAAGGCATATCTTTTTTCCAAAAACTCGGTGGTTTCTCTCCAACTATGGGAATTGTCGGAACTGTCCTGGGTTTGATTCATGCTCTATCTCAGGTTGAGGATGCCAGCAAAATTGCCGGAGCGATTGCCGGGGCTTTCATTGCAACTTTATGGGGCATCGCCATGGCAAACCTCTGTTATCTGCCCCTGGGCGATAAACTGCGATACCGTCACAATGAGGAATCGCAGCGACTGGAATTAATCCTGGAGGGGATGGTCTCAATTCAGTCTGGAGAAAATCCCAGAATAATAAAAAATAAACTGCTCTCGTTTATAACGCCTAAAAAACGAATTGAATCATAGGTAACAAAGTGTTGTTGTCACGAAAGAAAAGCGGGCTCGAGGATGAAGAAAACCTTGAACGTTGGCTGTTGACTTATGCCGACCTGATAACTCTCCTGTTAGCCTTTTTTATAGTAATGTATTCAGTTTCGCGGGTAGATTCCAGTAAGTTTGTTAGAATATCCGAGGCATTTACCACTGCCTTTAAAGGCTATGTTGATCTGGATTCCGAGCTTAAGCAACAACTGTCGTCAAAATTCGCCATCAACAAACGTCTCAGGCATGGCAACCTGGTGGAGCTTAGAAAACAGATAGACAAAATTTCAGTCCAACTGGAACTCGGCACTTCGCTGATAACAGAACATCTTTCACACGGATTAGTCATTCATGTAAGCGAATCCGCATTGTTTGGTCCTGGTAAGGCAGAGCTGACATCCAGGGCGGAAAATATTCTGGATCTAATATCGCTGCAATTATTGAAAATACCAAATCATATCAGGGTGGAGGGCCATACAGATAATTTGCCTATCAATACCGACATGTTCCCATCCAACTGGGAGCTTTCCACAGCCAGGGCAATAAATTGTTTACGGCATTTAATCGAGACACATGATTTTCCTCCCGATAGAATATCGGCGCTTGGTTATGCCGAGTACCGCCCAATAGCGTCTAATAAAACTATCGATGGGCGAGCAAAAAATCGCCGGGTGGATATTGTGGTGTTGAATTTAGAGGAATCATTTATGGAACCGGCAAACCTGACCGGTGAACCGATCGAGGTTCTGTCAGATTCTGTTGCCCAAATTGATTCAAGCCTCATTCAAACTTCAGATGGTAGTTGAACGCTATTCAAATAATCAGATTTTTAAAAAAGATATTTAAAAAGAATATTTTTTATACTTCAATCGGAAAATATTTCCCCTACGCTAATTCAAGCATAAAGTTCTTTCCGTAAGCATTTTCGCAATCCGTTGTTGAGCAATGTGTTAAAATTACGTTCCGGGAAATTACAGTTCGGCACAGCGCTTGCTTTAAGGATTGTGGGTTGAAGTATGATTATTAGAGATCAAATACTGAGTAAAGCGGGAATTCCGCTTTATAAAAAGCTTTTACATATTACCTCGAGTTCACAAAAACTTACGGCTTCGAATATTGCCAATGTGTCAACTCCGGGTTATCAATCTAAAGCTATTGATTTTAAAGGGGAGATGCAAGCGGCTCTTAAAAAGAAAAAAGTAACTCTTGAAACGACAAATGAACGTCATTTACCGCCTGCCGGAAGACCCCGGGCTATAAAAGTTATCACCAGCGCTGATGGCAGCAATGAATCAGGCGTGAATAATGTTGATATTGATAAAGAAATGGCAACGCTGGCAGAAAATCAGATCCTTTATTCATACGGGGCCAAGATGCTGATGAAGAGATTTAACAGTTTAAAGACTGTAATCAGAGGCAGGAGATAATTTTGAAAGGTTTGTTTTCAATAATTAATATTGGCGCCTCCGGATTGTCTGCACAGCGAAAGAAGCTCAATTCTGTGGCGCAGAATATAGCCAATGTCGAGACTACAAAGACTCGAGAAGGAACGCCATATAAGAGAAGACGGGTGGTTTTTGCAGAGGACACTCGTAAAGCCAGTTTTATCGACACTTTTAAAGATACAATAAAAAGTCTAACCCGGACACATAGAAAACATCTTTCCAGCTCTGCCAGATCACCTTCCCAGAAAGGAAGAATTCCGTTTGTAGAAGCTTCTGAAAAGGTGGTTGAGCCGCTCTCATACAAGATGGTGTATGATCCGGGACATCCCGATGCCGATGAAAACGGGAACGTGGCGATGCCGGATATTAATGTCGTATCGGAGATGGTTGATATGTTGTCGGCCTCGAGAGCGTATGAGGCAAACGTAAGCGTTGTACGGGCTGCTAAGGAAATGGCAAAAGATGCGCTGGATATTTGAGGATTAAAAAGGAGTACTCAATGAGAATAGATGCCGCAGGTATTTATAACAGCAGAGGATTGGTACAGGGGAAACCATATCCTGCTAAAGCCGACCAGACGTCAAAGATAAAACCTGCAGATATTAAAAACCAATCAACAAAACCGCCGGAGACTTTAAAACCCGGCAGGCCAGTAGATTTTAATGCGCTTTCTAATGCGGAAAGCGCCCGGATAAAACATCTTTTCGGACAGTTCGATAAGGCAGCCCTGATTCAGCTGGAACGGCCATCGTCTCATGATGACAGTCCTGGACGTTTTATTGATATCGTGGTTTAAACATGACGAAGATTTTACCAGCATATGCACGCCAGGTGGCTCCAGAATTCTCCTCTATTGTCGGTAAAAATGAGGATAGCAATAAAGAGGATAGCAAACTTGGTTTTCCTCAAGTACTAAAGGAAATTGTGAATAACACCAACGACCTTTCACATAAGGCCGCCGAAATTGCCGAAAAATTTGCTATTGGTGAAATTACAGATATACATGACGTCATGATTGCCGCCGAAGAGGCTGGCGTGGCTTTAGAACTTGTTATGGAAATCAGGAACAAACTCATAGAGGCATACCAGGAATTGATGCGTATGCCCATTTAAACGATTAATGTTTAATAAATATTTAGAAACGATTAAATCCAAAATTCTGCCCTGGTGGAACGGTCTAAACAAGACAAAGAAGATTACCTTTGTCATTTTTGCCAGTCTCACATTTTTTGTCATGATTGTTATTTCCAGTATGGCAATAAAAACGGATTACCAGGTTCTTTATCGCGATCTTGACCCCGGCGACGCCGGAGAGGTGGTCGATTATTTAACGGAAAATAAAGTGTCATATCGCCTGTCTGAGGGGGGAACGGCAATATTAATACCCTCGAAAGATATTCGCAAAGTCCAATTTGACCTTGCCTCAGCCGGGATGCCAAGAAGCGGCGTGGTCGGCTATGAGATATTTGACCAGACAAACCTTGGGATGACTGACTTTCTGCAAAAAGTTAATTATCGCCGCGCCCTGGAAGGGGAACTGACCAAGACTATAGCCCGTCTTGAGGAAATCAAATCGGCGCGGGTTCATCTTGTAATCCCTGAACAGAGATTGTTTAAGGAAGATAAAAAAGAGCCAAGCGCCTCTGTTGTTCTATATCTTAACCGTCATAAGCCTCTCACACAAAAACAAGTTGAAGGTATAGTATACCTTGTAGCCTCATCGGTGGAAGGCTTGACTCCGGGGAATATTACTGTTTTAGATTCATCGGGCAAGATGTTATCAGCACGCCGCGGTTCCGACAGGCTGGCTACTCTATCCTCAAACCAACTGGAAATGCAAAAGAATATCGAAGCCTATCTTCAAGACAAAGCTCAATCAATGCTTGATGCTTTTCTGGGACATAATCGGTCTGTTGTAAAAGTAAGCGCCAAGTTAAACTTTGACCAAGTCAACCGTACTATAGAATCCTATGACCCGGATAATATCGCTGTCAGGTCTGAGGAAATAGTCGAAGAGAAACAATCTGAAATGGATTCCTCTGATGATACCAATAAAAAACGGGATTCATCAAATAGTATTAAAAATACAATAAGAAATTATGAAGTAAACAAGACTATCGAAAATATAGTCAACCAAGTCGGGAATATAGAACAATTACAGGTTGCCGTTTCATTTGACGGTACATACGAAGTAATTAAGGACCCGGAAGGCAAGGAAGTACGCCAGTATGTTCCACGACCTCAAGAGGAACTTGACAAATTTGTAGCCCTGGTTAAAGGCGCAGTTGGTTTTTCCGATGAAAGAAGCGATATCATTGAAGTCGCCAATATTCCATTTGAGACTTTTAGGGATGATTGGGAAGAAAAGCGGCGTCTGAAAAAAGAAGAACAAATCAGGACCTGGCTGAAAATCGGTTATAAAATTTTAGTTGCAATAGTAATTTTGTTTGTCTTCTGGAAATTACGTATACATTATAAAAAATGGAAGGAAAGACGCATGTCGCATAAACGGTTCCTTCAGGCCCAGTCCGAGATTCAGAAAAAAGCAGCCGCGATCATTCCCATAATATCCAAGCAACCCAGGTTGGTAGACCATGTCCGTAAACTCGGGGATGATACTCCGAAGGAATTGGCAAAAGTTATTAAGACAATGATGGTTGAATAAAATGGCTGAAATTGATTACAGTGAAGTCACCGGCGCTCATAAAGCGGCTATTTTGATAGTCACCCTTGGTGCAGATATTTCCGGAAAAGTATTGCAGGAATTAAATGAAGGTGAAATCGAGAATATTACCGTTGAAATAGCCAACCTTAAAGATGTCTCTCCAAAACTTGAAGAAAAGGTAATCAAAGAGGTGTCTGAGTTAATCCAGGCTCAGCAATATATAAATCAAGGTGGGGTAGAATATGCCAAGAATGTGCTGGAAACAGCGCTGGGTCACTCCAAAGCGGTGGAGATATTGAAAAGGCTTGAAGGGTCGTTGAAGGCAACCGGCTTCGCCAGAATAAAAAATATCGATCCAAAACAGTTGGTCAACTTTATCCAGAATGAGCATCCCCAAACCATATCGTTGATTCTTTCTCAACTTGCTCATGGACAGGCCGCCCAGATACTCTCCGACCTGGAACCGGAGCTTCAAGCTGAGGTCGCCTTTAGAATGGCCACCATGGAAAAAATTTCACCTGAAATTATTAATGAACTTGAGGGCGTTTTAGAGGCGCTGTTTGAGGAGGTTGGTACCCGCGACCTGTCAATTTCAGGAGGAACAAAAACAGTGGCTGAAATACTCAACCTTATGGAAACCTCCTCTGAAAAAGCAATTCTCGAGTCAATGGAAGCTGAAAATCCCGAGCTGGCCGCTGAAATTAAAAACCTGATGTTTGTATTTGAAGATGTTGTTCTTCTTGATGATCGATCAATTCAAAGAGTCCTTAAGGATGTTGAAACCAAGGATCTAGCCATAGCTTTGAAAGCGGCGTCTGACGAGGTCAAGGATAAGATATATACGAATGTTTCTGAAAGAGTGGGGGCCATGATACAGGAAGAAATCGAATTTATGGGTCCCATGAGACTGTCTGATGTTGAAGGCGGACAGCAAAGAATTGTGGAAACCATACGAAGGCTCCAGGATGAAGGTCAGATTATTATCGCCGGCCGGGGAGGAAAAGAAGAACTTGTTGTTTGATCGGTTAGTAAAAAAGTATAAATATATTAATGCAAATGTCCCCAGGTTCATTAAACGTAAAAAAATATTGAAAAGTGGACAATTCCTGGAAAATAAGTCGTCAATTCTTGATTCACAGGTTAATATTATTCAAAAAAAAAAGGTCATTTCCAAAACCGATTATCGGATCAAATCACCTGCCTCTAAAACCGCTTCTGTTTCAACAATAGATAGAAAGGTCCCTCCGAAAAAAAAAGACACCGGTTCTGATAAGAAAAATCAGAACTTAAATGCCAAACAGAATAGTCCGACTGATTCTGTCATTAACGAGGCTTTAGTTTCTGAAACTAAAATCAGGGAAGAATACGAAACGCTTATGAAAGCTGAATCTGAGAAATCATATAATAATGGTTTTCAGGAAGGCCGGAAAAGCGGTTTAGAAGAAGGAAATGCCAGAGCCGATGAAGTCGGTCGGATTGTAAACAATGTTCGCAGCGAATTTGATAAGGCAAGTAAATGTTTCTTTGAAGATATGGAGAATGTTGTGCTGGATTTATCTGTTCATCTTGCCGGCAAAATAATCGGTGAAGCGGCGTCAATGGCGCCGGATATTGCTAAATCCAACGTGGAAAAGTGCATAGGTCTTCTAGCGGGCGCCGGTAATGTTATGATAAAGATTAATCCTGGCGATTATGAGGTGATTAAGGAATATCTGCCGGATCTTGATCGGAAACATGAAGGGAAATATTCATTTATACTTGAACCGGATCACAATATTTCCCGCGGCGGCTGCCTGATAGAGATGGATGGTTCGGTGATTGACGGCAGGATAGAGATACAGTTTGAAAAGCTTAAAAAGCACATGGAGGCGCTCACATAATGCTGGCTGTAAAAGAAAAAGTCGACAAGATTAAAGGGATTATAGATTCGGTACATACTATCAATCAGAAAGGCGTGGTACGACGGGTTGTCGGTATTGTTATAGAAGCGTCTGGCCCGGCATTGAAAGTTGGCGACCAGGTTTCGGTTGAAACGCCTGGAAGGATCCTGCCCGGTGAGGTTGTAGGATTTAAGGATGGCTGCATATATATGATGCCTTTAGGGGAAATGTTCGGTATTGGCCCGGGGGCTATCGTTACAGCCGGCGGCAAAGCTATTAGCGTGTCTGTTGGTCCCGAGTTGTTGGGACGTGTTCTGGATGGATTGGGCCGAGCCATTGATAAAGGACCGCCGCTTCTGTGTCAGGAATCCCGGCCATTAACCGCATCCTCACCGCACCCTCTTGAAAGACAAAGAATCACCAAACCGCTTGTTACCGGTATTCGCTCTATAGACTGTTTTTTAACTATGGGTCAGGGGCAGAGAGTGGGCATATTTGCCGGGTCCGGCATAGGCAAAAGTGTGCTTCTGGGTATGATCGCAAGATCGTCGTCAGCTGATGTTAACGTTATTGGGTTAGTTGGAGAGAGGGGCCGCGAAGTACGCGATTTCGTTGAAAAAGATCTTGGGCCGGAAGGTTTGAAAAAATCCGTAATCGTTGCCGTGACTTCCGATGAATCACCTCTTCTTCGAATCAAAGGGCTAATGCTGGCAACAACGATAGCCGAATATTTTAGAGACCAGGGCAGCAATGTAGCTCTCATGGTTGATTCATTGACCAGGGTAGCCATGGGGCAGCGTGAAATCGGTCTGTCAATCGGCGAACCGCCAACTACCAGGGGATATACTCCCTCGGTGTTTTCATTATTTCCGAAAATCCTTGAACGAGCCGGTCAATCGAAAAACGGCAGCATCACGGGCTTTTATACAGTCTTGGTCGAGGGCGATGATTTGTCAGAACCGATAAGCGATATTACAAGGTCAATTCTTGACGGACACATTGTTCTCTCGAGGAATCTCGCCTCAAAACTTCATTATCCGGCGATCGATATCCTCGAATCGATAAGCAGGCTTATGCCTGATATCACTACCGAGGATCATTTGAAGACCGCCAGCGAGTGCAGGAACATACTGGCCGATTACCGCGATGCCGAAGACCTGATTAACATCGGCGCCTATGTGAAAGGATCATCCGCAAAAATCGATTTCACTCTTGAAAGAATCGATTCCTTAAACGATTTTCTGAAACAGCCGATTGAAAAGAGAAGCGATTTTGCTCAATCTCTGGCAAGATTAAAGCAGATTTTAGACGGTCCTCAAAATAATGAAAAAGTTTAATTTCAGGCTGGAAAAGATCAAAAAATATAAGGCGCAGCTTGAACAAAGCCAGAAAATGAAGCTGGCAAAAAAGCAGGCTCTCTGTTTGATGGAAAAAAACATGCTGTCAGCAATAATATCCACACGGAATAAATATTTTGCAGAATATGGCGTCCGTGTACCGGGCAGGGTCAATATTAATATTCTTATTATTTCGAAGATGTATATCGACAAGCTTGGCCGGGACATAGTTAATCAAACTGAAAAAGTGATCGCCTCCGAAAAGGACGTTGGCGATGCTCAAAAAGAACTGTTGCAGGCAACTCGCGAAAAGAAAAAATACGATAAGTTGAAAGAAAAACATCTAAAAGTGTATAATAAGGGAATGATTCGAAGCGAAACCAAAGAGCTGGATGAGTTTGGAGCGAGAAGCAGCAGAAGCAATTTTGCAGATATCGCAGCTAACGTGAGTTGAAAATGTATGCACCGGAAATAAACTGCGCCTTACTTACAATCATATTGTCAGTATTATATCCTCATTCATAGTTATTGTCAGGAAGATAATCAGTTGGAAGCTTCCGGCTTACCTAATGGAAAAATATACCTTTCTTAAATGGAAATAATTTCTTTAAAGCGTCAATTCTATGGTAGAGGGGGCTTTTTCATAACCGGGTAACTCACAATCTTATAACACATTATCACAATCCATATACGGCGGCATGCGGCTTGCTTAACCTATAGGTGGGAAAATGTATGAACGACGATGAAGTTTGCTTTTAAAATACTGGGCTACGTTACTATGATAGCGATCAATTTTCTGATTTATGTATTTGTATTTTTTATCCTGATCGGAATGGAACCGCATCATGGTATGGCCTATGCAAGGTATAAAATCGATCAGATAATTTCAGACAGCGTTTTTGTTGCAGAGCAGGAAATTGTAATAAGCAAAGAGATGCAGAAGGAAATTGATAAAACCAAAGCCATTGTAGCGGCAGAATTAGAAGATTTAAAAAAGCAGAGAGCGCAATGGTTTAAGGATAAAACAGAACTTGAAGCGATGAGAGATAATATTCAGAGAATGGTCAAGAAGAAAAGCAAAGAAGAAGAAGATAGAATGTATAAGCTGGCCAAGATTTACGACGGCATGGATCAGCAAAGTGTTGCCGAGGTTTTCGCCCAAATGGATGATTCTCTTATCGTGGCAATCTTGCCTAAGATGAAGCCTGCTAATGCCGGCCTGGTTTTAGAATTTCTGCCGGCGCAAAGATCGGCAAAGCTTTCAAGGATGTTATTAAAGGAGATGTAAATTGGGCCAGTTGTTTTTTAACATTTCAGCATTAGCCAGCCATTTAATTGCACAATCGGAGACGCCGTCTCCTCATAAAACTGGCGTCAATACAGATTTTGACAATCTCCTGAAACTGTCGGTGGTAAATGAAAAAATCTGTCAACAGCGCGGGCAAATTCCGGATTTTGATCTTCTGTATTCGATTTTAAGCAATGTTCCGGCAGTCGCCCTGGACATGGATCAAAGTGAGATTCTACCGTTTAGCAGTTATACTAAATACGAGGACTATGGTATTAACACGGTAAAGCCGCCAGGCCATATGTTAAACATGGGTTCGCCCGCTGAGCTATATTCTCCGGAATCAATGACAGTTTCGGAACTTGAATATCTCGTAACCTCACAAGCCGTTCCCCTGACATTAGACCTGAAGAAGAGCGGCGTTCAGAATGATATTTTTGCAGACAAAGCCCCGGAGGATAATCCTTCAGATCTTCCCGATCTGCCAAAAATGAATAGCGGTAAAACCAACGATATCTTAAATTCAAACCAAATTCACAATCACAATAATGATTCCCTGAAGGCTTTACAATCACTAAACTCGATTAGAGGTAATATTCAGGAAGAGACATTAGAAAACCTTGTCAAAATGGATACTTCCCCTAAGGCAATTCAATTTAGTAAAGCTCCAATTGCTCATGAGGGAACCCGAATCTCAGTCAACGCCATCAATCCTGAATTGAATATAGTAGAATCGTCGGCAGTGAAATTTCGCGCCCTGCCTGATGGCGGTTTGCGTTATTCCAGGATAACCTTTACCGTTGACCAGCTATTTGAAGAAAACCGTCGCTCTGTATCTGTAAAGGTGCTTGATGAGACCGACAAGGTGATAGATCATAAAGTACCTGTTGCCAGGTTAAGAGAATTAGTTAAAAAGTATCCTGACAGAATTCTAATCGAGGTAAAATCCTCCTCATCAAACTCAACTAAAGTAGACAGCGACAGTAAATTCATCGGTCAGCAGGCATTGAAGGCAACCCTGCCGGAAATTCAGCCGGCTGAAACAAATAAATCGGTGATTTTTGATTTACGATCTCTCTTGTCAAAAGATGGTTCTGATAATGTAAACGTTATTCAAAAAACTCTAAGCGGCGCTGCTCAGGCTAATGTTACGGCAAAGGCTAATATTGCAGCAAAGGCTAATGTTGCGGCAAAGGCTAATGTTGCGGCAAAGGCTAACGTTGCAGTAAAGGTCAATGCATCTGAAAATCACCCTTTAACAAATAATATCCCGGTGCATAAAGCCGGTTATGAATACAGCCCAAAACAGGCTATGGAGAAAATCAATCGAATTTCAGATGAGCCTGAGTTTTCATCACGAACCATTAATGAATCAGACAATAAGGATGTCCTTACCAGAACGCCCGCACAGGTTAAAATAGCCAGAGTAAATGATGAAAATAACAGTAAAGAATGTAATGAAAAATCTAAGGAGTTTCAGTTGCCTGATAATAAAGGGGGCGCTGATGCCAAGACCTCGGTTGAGTTGGGTAAGGGCACAAATCCATCATCCATTATTAACGATGGCGTTTTCAAACATCAGCCTGGCATCAAAACGCAGCCTCCATCGACTGATTTACAGAGCGAGAATTTAAGCGCTGATGAACCAAAAACAGCGAGAATCGCTGAAAATGTTGAAAAAATAATAGAGCAGTTGAAATCGAAACTGGTCGTCAATTCTAAAAACACTCAGATGATCATAAGGCTGAAGCCGGAAAGCCTGGGCAGGATTAGAATTGATTTTAAGTATGATGGTGAAACGGTAAAGGCATTGTTTAGAGTTGAAAATCTCGAGGTCAAATATGCGCTGGATTCGGAGCTGCCGAAATTGAAAGCAAACTGGAAAATAGATGACTATAAAGTGGAAATAAACAGCTTTGAAAATAACCCGGGCTCGTTTAACGGTCATCGTTTTTATTCTGGAAGGGCAGAACATGATCGGTTGAATCGTACATTTTCCTCAAATAATGAACTTTCAAACAATGAACTGGCCGCTGATAGTAAAATTAAGCATTCGGTCAACTTATATGGCGGCGCAATTGACCTTGTCGCTTGAAAGGAGGTGAAAAATGACATACATATCGGACTTGCAGTTTTATAATCCGCTGTATGATGGCTACGATACAGCGGTTGATCGAAGCCTCGGTAAAGACGATTTTTTGAACCTGCTGGTTACCCAGCTTCGCAACCAGAATCCGTTAGATCCAATGCAGGACCAGGAATTTATTGCCCAGCTTGCCCAGTTCTCACAGCTTGAGCAGTTGGAAAATATGAATTCCTCGCTTGCGACCACCACTCAGGTGGATTATCTGATGAGCCAGACAATTGCGAACACCATGGCTACGACACTAATAGGCAAAACAGTTATTGCCGAGGGCGCAGATTTCTTTCTAACCGCAAACGAGGATGTTGACATAAGCTTTAATCTTGCCACGGAGGCCGCATCGGCGGAAATCAAAATATTCAACGATAGCGGTACCCTGGTTCGAACCATCCAGTTGGATGATTTACCCAAGGGCAACAGCACCTGTACCTGGGATGGCCGCAATGATGAGGGCAGCCTGTTAGGTTCGGGCGATTATTCCTACGAAGTCACAGCCATGACCTTATCCGGGGAAAGCTTGATTGTCAATAAACGAGTGATCGGCGTTATTAATTCGGTGAAATACATTGACGGCCAGGCTTATCTTATTGTCGGCGGTTACAAAGTAGCTCTGTCAACGATTATCGAGGTCGAACAGACTGGCGGGACAGCGTCAAATTATAACAATTAAAACCTATTAATGAAGGAGGTGAGAAATGAAAGTTCATGGCATTGATAAAACCGCTAACATCATATCGACCAAATTGCCTGTAAAGAGTTCCGTATCGAAGGAAAAACAAGGCGATTTTCAACGTATTTTTAAAGCGGTTATATCAAATAAGACCGACTTGAAATTTTCCGGTCACGCTATAGACAGACTAACCGACCGTGGTGTGCAGCTTGATGAAAACACCGTTACCCGGTTGGACAAAGCGGTCTCAGCCGCCGGGGAAAAGGGCTCAGGCCAGTCGCTGGTATTGCTGGATGAGATGGCATTTTTGGTTTCTGTTAAAAACAAAACAGTAATAACGGCGATGGAAACTGACATGATGAAAGAGGGGATATTTACTAAAATAGACAGCGCTGTAATTGGCTAATATTAAACCGGGCTGGACCCCCAAACGGGGAAGCCCATGATCCGGCCTGACCGGTCGGATAAATGGAGGAGATTTAAGTTATGATGGCATCACTTTTTGCCGGAGTATCCGGCTTGAAAAACCACCAATTGAAGATGAACGTTGTGGGCGACAACATTGCCAATATCAATACGATTGGCTTCAAAATGGGCCGGGTCACTTTCCAGGAGGCGCTGGTGCAGACTTTAAGAGGAGCTTCCAGGCCAACCTCGACCCAGGGCGGTTGTAATCCATTGCAATTGGGACTCGGCATGTCTTTGAATACAATCGATAATATTTTCCTGCAGGGAGGCTTAGAAACTACTGGCCAGATAACCGACCTGGCAATTCAGGGCGCCGGCTTTTTTGTGCTCTCAGACGGTCAGCAGGATTTTTACACACGCGCCGGGGCATTCAGTTTTGACGCCACTTCAAATATGGTAAATCCCGGGAATGGATTTGTTCTTCAGGGGAAAATGGCTGATGTTGACGGGACAATTCCTGCAAATGTCTCTATCGGTAATATCACACTGCCATTTGGCCAGCAGGATCCAGCCAGAGCAACAGAGGAGATTGTACTTGGTATGAACCTCGAGTCAAATGCTACAGATTCTGAGGCGTTACTTATTTCAGCGGGTTCTTCTAACGTAAATACTGTTTCCGGTTTTGCGAGAGATGGCTCCGGCGGCACGCATTCGATAACTATTACCGGAAATAACGCTGAATTTTCGCAGATGGCGGGAACTCATGCTAACGTACTGACCGATGTACTGGCCGTTGATATAACTCCGACTATAAATGTCGGCGGCGGCTCTTTGCCGGCAGATGATTATGTTTATCGGGTAATTGCAGTCAATGCTCTCGGGCAGTCGACCTGTGAAGATATTGTGGTGAACGGTGTGGCGCTCAACGATTCGGTCACCCTCGATTGGACCGGTAATATCGACGCCGATGCTACTGAAGTCTGGATTTACAGGAAAAGAGCTACAGCGGACTGGACTGACGCTGACTGCGGCTTGCTTGCGCAAGTAGCCGTTGGTGCGAATACTTATATTGATGATTACTCTGATCAGGCCTCTCCCTCAAATCCCTCCTCGATTAACACAACCGTTAATCTAACCGGTGATGAGTTATTGTCTGCCCTGGGTGTAACCGATATTTCGGACTTTCAGATAAGTGTGGATAACGGCGCCTGGGCTACATTATCTCAGCTCACTCTCAATTCGACAATCAATGATTTAATGGCCGCTATAAACTCAAATGCACCGGGAGTTACGGCCTCTATTCAAAACGGCGAAGTTCATCTTAAACGTGATTATGCCGGCGCGGCCAGTATATATAATATCCGTGTCCGGGATCAGGGAGCTACAGATGTATGCGAGATGATATTTGATGCATCAGGCAGTCTTAACATTGCTAACGGAGCCGCATCCACACTGGTGGCAACTGATATATTCACTCCAAATGTTACCGGTGTGCCTCTTGATCCTGTAATATTATCGCTTCTAACTGACAGCGATACCGGTATTATAACGGGAATTTCCGATTTAGGCGGCGGCGGCGTCACTGTTTCGAGCGGTCAGGCAGGTCTGGCAGCTTCAACCCTGGTCATTGAAACTGAAGATACTCAACATGCAACCAGTATAACCACCTATGATTCTCAGGGCGGCAAACACACTATCACGATAACTTTTACAAAAAGCTGGAACGATAATGAATGGTTTTGGAGCGCTGAAGTCAGCGCCGGTGAGTCAATCCGTTCGGGAGGTTCAGGTACAGTTAATTTCAATCAGGATGGTTCACTGGCATCATTCGGCTTTGACGGCGGCGCAACATCATTGAGGATCGATCCTAACAACGGCTCCGAGAATATGGATATTGACCTGATAGCAGGCTCACCAGCGGCGTTTGACGGTTTGACGGGATTTGCCTCCTCGTCAACAGCGGCGGCCCGATCGCAGGACGGCTATGGTCTTGGAGTTTTATCAAATATCTCAATCAGCCCTTCGGGAACTATCACCGGAATGTTCACAAATGGAGTATCGAGGATTCTGGCTCAAATCTATATTGCGGAATTCAACAACCCTGCAGGATTGTTAAAATCAGGTAGAAACATGTACCAAACATCTCCCAATTCAGGCGCGGCGATTATGGGGATTGCCGATACGACATCATCCTCCACGATCACCTCAGGCGCGCTGGAAATTTCGAATGTCGATTTGGCGCAAGAGTTTACGGGAATGATTGTGGCTCAGAGGGGCTTTCAGGCGAACGCCAGAGTAATTACAACTTCTGATGAAATGTTAAATGAACTGGTGGCGCTCAAACGATAGCCGATAAATATAGGGGGAGGGTAAACCTCCCCCTGTAAAGGAAAAGAACGATGATCAAAGTAACCAGATTAAATGATTCCGAACTTGTGATTAATACCGACATGGTAGAGTTTATCGAAGCTATCCCTGACACAATAATCAGTTTGACCACAGGGAAGAAAATCATGATTAAAGAGAGCGTTGATGAAATTATCGAAAAGATTGAAGATTATAAAAAACGAATACACCGGTTAGATATTAAGGATAAACAGGCGAGGTAGATATGCCAGAAGTCGAAAAGATGACGCCTCCGGATTTGGAGCAAACCAAGAAAGATAAAGCTAAACCCGCTAAGAAAAAAAGCAAACTCAAGGTAAACCTGATAATCATTGTCGCATTGCAGCTGTTGTTGGCCGGCGGCGGATTTTTTGTAGTAAACAATTTTATCAAACGTGATCCGGGGCTGCAAAATGTTCTGGTTGAGGAGCGTCTTAAAGCCGAGGAGGAAGAGCAAGAGGAAGGGGATAAAGCAGACCATGGTGAAGATATTCCCAGGCAGATTTGCCTTCTGGAGGATATAATTGTTAACCCGGCTGGCACAAGAGGAAGCCGTTATCTCTCAGTTTCAATCGGCGTTGAAATGGATGTCGTATCAAGCGACGAGAAAGCAAGCGGTGATCATGGCGAGGAAGCTCAGTCATCGTCCGGCAGCCCTATTGATAATAAGAGATTGCAGCTGCGGGATGCGTTGATTCAAATTCTATCGTCAAAAACGATTTTGCAGTTGACGACTACTGAGGAAAAAGAATTGATAAGAAGCGAAATATTGGAAAGTTTCAAGGAAATCCTGGAACCTATAGCTGTTCACCGGATTTATTTCGTTGATTTTGTATTACAGTAGCTATGGCAAAGATATTATCACAGAATGAGATTGATGCACTGCTTAACCAGGTAACCCCCGGTGATGAGGGTCAGTCTTTTGATGATCTTGGTAAAGAGACGGATGCTTCCCGTAAAGCGGTTACTTATGATTTCAAGCATCCCAACCGAGTCTCAAAAGATCAGATGAGGACTTTGGAATCCCTTCACTCAAATTTTGCCGGTCATTATGGTTCTGCGCTTTCAGGTATCACTCGTTCAGTAGTTGATATTGATCTTCTATCAGTTGACCAGATCACTTATTCAGAGTTTATTATGTCATTGGTTTCACCGTCATCAACCTACGTGTTTTCTATATCGCCCCTTGAGGGAGGAGGGATACTCGACTTTAACCCCTCAGTCGTTTTTGCCTTTGTTGACAGGATGTTTGGCGGCAAAGGAAAATCCATGAGTACTGAACGCGAACTTACCGGCATTGAAAAATCAATCATGACAAAGATTATAAACAGGGGATTTAAAGAACTTGAAAAAGCCTGGTCGCATATTATCTCGCTGCAAATCAAAATGTCGGCATTTGAGTCCAATCCGCAATTTATTCAAATTGTGCCTCCCGGAGAAACAGTAATTGTAATTTCACTGCAGATTAAAATGCAGCAATCATCGGGAATCATGACAATTTGCTATCCATATCTCTCCCTGGAAAGCATTGTCAACAAGCTGTCGGCTCAAAACTGGATTGATATAAATAAAAAGATGATGGATGATAATGACCGTTTACAAAATGTGAAACGACTGGTACCTGTCACGGCGCTTATCAAGGCGGTGCTCGGCAGCACAAATGTTACTATTCGTGATCTTATTAATATTGAGAGAGGCGATGTCTTAAGAATAGATCGTCATGCACACACCGATATCGATTTGTATGTAGGTAATATCCTGAAATTTCAGGGCAAACCGGGAAGGTCTGGAAAACAATTAGCCGTGAAAATTAACAATATTATTTGAGGTATAGTTATGGACGAGGAAAAACAGTCACCACTGGATGATAAGGAGAAGAATGGGCAGCCTGATGCTCCAGTAGACGATTCGATGACTGAATCACAGGATGCAGAAACGAAGGAAACATCATCTGCAGGCGATGATCTGGCAATGCCGGATATGGATTTACCCGCGTCTGATTCCAAAGACCAGGATCAGGCTGAATCATCGGCGGATGATGCTGCAAAACCGGAAGAAGGGCAATCTGAGGCGAAATCCGATACGGAATTAAAGGCGGTAGAAGAGGAACCGTCAGCCGACTCAGATTCGGCATCACAGCCGTCTGACAATCCAGATGACTGGAACGAAGACGACGCCGAAACGGCCATGCTTAAAATGATGGAAGACGACGCCGGCGCTGGAAAAGAAACATCGGAAACGCCATCATCCGCTCCTTTATCTGACGACTCACAACCGGTAGTGGAAAAAGTTGCTTTTCAGACTCTTCAGCCTGAGGGGAAGTCTGAAGCTAAGAACCTTGATATGCTTATGGATGTTTCTCTGCCGATTGCGATAGAGCTGGGGCGAACCTCTATGGCTATCGAGGATATTTTAAATCTCAGCCCTGGTTCGGTAGTGGAACTTGATAAGCTGGCGGGTGAACCGGTCGACCTGTTAGTAAATAACAAACTCTTGGCCAAGGCTGAAGTTGTTGTCATCGATGAAAATTTCGGCGTTCGCATCACCAGCATGGTTTCCCCGCAGGACAGGATCAGGAACCTGCAATGAAGATTATAACCGTTTTATTTGTAGTCTTAGCGATACCCTGCCTGTCGGCCGCTCAGGATACAACAAATGTTTTTCCCGGACAGCCCGAGATTACTTATAATCCAGGAATAGCCGGAATTCTTTTTAAGCTTTTTATATCGCTGGTTGTAATTATCGGATTGATATATTGTTCAATATTTTTATTAAAAAAAATCAGCAACAAAACTTCTCACTCAAGCGATCAATTGATAAAGGTTGTCGGCAAGTCATACCTTACTCCCAAACAGAGCCTTTATATTGTCAAGATGGGTTTATCGTACGCTGTTTTAGGAGTATGTGAAAACTCAGTAAGCCTGCTTAAGGAGCTGTCACCGGAAGAAGTGGAGTCTTTAAAGCAACCGCCTCCAAAAAGTAATGGTTTTCAAAATGTTTTGAAATCGGTATTAAGACGATGAAGTGTATTAAAGTTGTTTTATTAACTGTTATACTATTAGCGATACTTGGCAATACTGTATCCGCGCAGACTCTGCCGAAAATCTCTGTCGGAATCGAGGAGGGAGAGAGCGCCAAAGACCTTTCGGTCACGCTTCAAATTCTTCTGCTTCTTACCGTATTAACTCTGGCGCCGGCTATTGTAATTATGCTGACATCGTTTATAAGAATTGTTGTTATTTTTTCGTTCTTACGTCATGCAATAGGCACTCATCAGATGCCGCCCAACCAGTTGTTAGTCGGGCTCGCAATTATCTTAACGGCTTTCATTATGGCTCCGACCATGACCAAAATCAATGAGACCGCATTACAGCCGTACTTGAAGGATGAAATCAGCCAGAAAGAGGCTTACGACACCGGCATTAAACCGATCAGGGAATTTATGTTAAAACAGGTCCGGGAAAAAGACTTAGCGCTGTTTGTTTCTTTATCCGGCAGGTCAAAACCAGAATCCCCGGACGATTTGCCGACATACCTTATAATACCCGGTTTCGTTATCTCCGAGTTGAGGATTGCCTTTCAGATAAGCTTCATCCTGTTTATTCCATTTATAATTATTGATATGGTTGTGGCCTCGGTGTTAATGAGTATGGGTATGTTAATGCTGCCGCCAATTATGGTGTCGCTGCCATTTAAGATATTGCTGTTTGTTCTGGTTGACGGCTGGTATATGATAGTTAAGTCAGTAGTTTCCAGCTTCAACTAAAGGCTGGATAATTAGAGGCGTTGTTATGGATTTGACATATGCTGTGGCATTAGGAAGAGCGGCAATCTATACGGTATTAATGGTGGCCGCACCGATGCTTGTTTTTTCACTGCTGGTGGGTTTGACAATAGCAATTCTTCAGGGCGTAACCCAGATTCAGGAGATGACGCTTACTTTTATACCCAAGATTATTGCCGTTGCCGTAGCCCTGATTGTATTTCTTCCCTGGATGATAAACACTCTCTTGAACTTTACCACGCAATTATTATCAATAATACCGACCCTGGCTCGTTAGAACTCTTATTATCTTTCTTTCATAACGGCCCCGCAGGGGATCTTTTTTTTATCTGGAAAAAGCTTCAGGTAAAAATCGGAATATTTTTCCGATAAAATAGATCGGACTTTGAGACCTTTCTCAATCTATTGATTTAACATACAGAATGACAACAACATACACCAATTCTCGTTGAGCGATCATTCAGGCATAAGCATTGCTTAAGCAGGGAATAGGAGGATTACGTTTAATGTCGCTGTTGCAGATTAGTGCTCTTGAATTTGAAAAACTGCTTCTCATCATCTTACGGGTCGGAGGGATAATGACAGTAGCCCCGATGTTCGGTCATCGCAACATACCCAGTATGGTCAAAGTAGGTTTCATAATTGTCATCAGTATAGTGTTATTGCCAACGATTCCCGCATCTTCCATTGATTTTCCTCCGGAACTTTTCAGTTTAGCCGGCGTTCTGGTAAAGGAGGTAGCCGCTGGATTGGCGATTGGCTTCACCTCGCTGTTCCTTTTTATAGCCGTTCAGATTGCCGGCAATATCATCGGTCTTCAGATGGGGTTCGGTATTGTCAATGTGATCGACCCCAACTCTTCAACACAGATTCCGATAATCGGACAGTTCCAGTTTCTCATGGCGATGCTGATTTTTCTGGCAATCGACGGACATCACATTCTGATTTCAGCCATTGCCGGCAGTTTCAAGGTAATTCCACTTGGACAAATAAACTTTAGTGAAGTCTCCGGCGAGCTTTTAGTCAGAGGCGCTGTTAATACATTGGCCCTGGCAATAAAGCTTGGCGCTCCCTGTATAGTAACCCTGTTTTTGCTTGATGTTTCCCTGGGAATAGTCGCTCGAACGGTTCCCCAGATGAATATCTTTATAGTCGGTTTTCCGCTCAAGATCGGCGTCGGTCTGTTCATGCTGGGGATTTCATTTCCCATAATTGGCTATGTTTTTAGCAAGCTGCTGCAGGATTTGGACAGCAACCTTAACTACCTGATAATGGCCATGCGGCCAGCATAAGTTATGGCAGACGAAAAGAGTCAAGACGAAAAAACTGAACAGCCAACTCCCCGAAAACTGGAGGAGGCCCGAAAAAAGGGGCAGGTAGCCCGTTCGCAGGAGCTTAATTCTATAGTTATCATATTTATGGGGATGCTGGCTTTACTTATTTTTTCGAGTCACATTCTTTCAAATTTGATCCATTCATTCCATTTCAATTTTAATAAAATCGGCACAACAGAAGTGACCACTGCTACTTTCTATAATCTATTTATTGCTAACGGCGCCACTCTGGCAAAAATCGTCGTGCCGGTAATGATGCTTTTAGCCGTGACAGGTCTTTTGATAAACCTGGCACAGGTGGGCGTGAATTTTTCCATGGAGGCAATAAGTCCCAAATTTGACAAGTTTAATATAATAAAAGGATTTAAAAAGAAATTTTCAACTAGGACATTATTCAATTTGGTCAGGGACGTCTTGAAAGTAATCCTGATCGCTTATGTCACTTATTTGACCTATAAAAGCGAAATGAAAAATTATATACCGCTGGCCGACCAGGAACTGGGTCAGATTTTTTCATTTGCTTGCAGGGTTGCCCTAAAAATTATGCTGAGGGCTTCCGGTGTTCTGCTGTTTTTGGCAATACTCGATTACGCTTACCAGAAATACGACCACATAAAAGGTCTGAAGATGACAAAGCAGGAAATCAAGGACGAAATGAAGCAGCATGAGGGGGATCCCCTTATCAAGATGAGGATCAGGCGAATCCAGCGTGATATGGCTCATGCCAGAATGCTGCAGGAAGTGGAAAAGGCTGATGTTGTGGTCACCAACCCCATTCATATCGCGGTGGCTTTAAGATACGATGTGGATACGATGTCCGCTCCAAAGGTTGTGGCCAAGGGTGAAAGGCTTTTGGCTGAGAAGATAAAAGAAATCGCTGAAAAAGCAGGCGTGCCCATTGTCGAGAACAAGCCGCTGGCGCGAGCTTTATTTGAGGCGGTAGACATTGGGATGTCGGTTCCTGCTAAGTTGTACAAGGCTGTGGCTGAAGTGCTGGCTTATGTATACAGGCTTAAGGGTAAAATCTGATGACTGATCTGACCGGCGCTAATAAATCGGTATTAAATCGCCTGACAGAGCATTCTGATATCGTGCTGGCGGTAGCGGTTGTCGCTATCCTGGGGATACTGGTGCTTCCTATTCCGTCGCAGTTTTTGGATTTTATGCTGGCATTCAATATCACTTTATCGCTGGTGATCCTGCTGGTGACAATGTATATAACTCGTCCGCTTGATCTGTCGGTGTTTCCGAGCATGCTTTTAATCATAACGCTATTCCGGCTGTCCTTAAATGTCGCTTCTACCAGGCTGATTCTGGGAAAGGCGTATGCCGGAGAAGTTATCGCCTCGTTTGGCAACTTTGTTGTGGGCGGCAATTATGTAGTCGGGTTTATCATCTTCTGTATCCTGGTAATCATTCAGTTTGTTGTTATCACTAAAGGCGCCACCAGAATCGCTGAGGTTGCAGCTAGGTTTACTCTTGATGCCATGCCGGGCAAACAGATGGCCATAGATGCCGATCTTAATGCCGGTTTGCTTACCGAAGATGATGCCAGAAAACGCCGTGATGAGATCAGTAGTGAAGCAGACTTCTATGGAGCTATGGACGGCGCCGCCAAGTTTGTCCGAGGGGATGCTATCGCCGGAATACTCATAACCCTGATTAACGTTATCGCCGGAATAGTCATCGGCGTAGTCCAGAAAGATATGCCGGTGGGTCAGGCATTGACTACATACACATTGTTAACAGTTGGCGATGGTCTTGTCACTCAGATACCTGCGCTGATCATCTCCACATCCGCCGGCATTGTAGTCACCCGGGCGGCCTCAGAGTCAAATCTCGGAAAAGACTTGACGAGACAATTGACTTTGTATCCTCGAGCAATAATGGTTGTGGCGTTCATTCTGATGTTCTTTGGTCTGATACCCGGTATGCCGACATTGCCGTTTATGTTTCTTGGCGGTATGACCGGCGTTATAGCTTATACCGCCATTCAGGCAAAGAAAAAGCAGGAGCAAACTGCCGAAGCTGCAGAGGAAACTAAAGTTTTGGAACCTCCGGAAAAGATGGAGGAATATTTAAAAGTCGATGCAATGGAGGTGGAAATTGGCTATGCCCTTATTCCGCTGGTCGATATTTCTCAGGGTAACGACCTTTTAGACCGCATCGGCATGATCCGTCGCCAGGTGGCGGCTGAGATGGGGTTCCTTGTTCCGCCAATTAGAATCAGGGATAATATCCAGCTTCAGCCAAATGAATACCAGATTAAAATTCGCGGTCATAAAATAACCTCAGCGGAACTTTTCCCCGGGCAATTTTTAGCTATCAATCCCGGATTTGTCACCGATCCGATTGAGGGACCCGATGTGAAAGAACCGGCTTTCGGACTGAATGCCAAATGGGTCAGTGAAAATCTGAAATCACTGGCTGAAAAGAACGGCTATACCGTTGTTGAACCGGCCGCAGTGCTGGCCACTCACCTAACCGAAATAATAAAATCACACGCCGCTGATTTTGTTACCCGTCAGGAAACGTCCAACCTTATAGAAAATGTCAAGGCGGATAATCAAGCCCTTGTGGAAGAAGTAATCCCGAATCAGGTCGGGCTGAGTGTCGTTCAGAAGGTCCTGCAAAATCTGCTTGAGGAGAGAATCTCCATTAAGGATTTACCTACCATACTGGAAACTATCGGTGATTTCGCTTCTTCATCAAAAGATCCTGACATCCTGACTGAATATGTCAGGCACAGCTTAAACCGTACCATAACGGAATTATACATGAATTCAGTCGGCGGTATGACAGTAATGACTCTTGACCCCGACCTGGAGCAAAAATTGATATCGCAGATTCAGCAGACCAAGCACGGCCTGACGCTGGTCTTGCCGCCGGATATCGCAAAACAGGTTTACGATGTAATAAAACAGGCAAATGAAGAAATGCAGGCCCAGGGATATACTCCGATGCTCCTGGTATCGCCTAATATAAGGCTGGTGTTGAAACGCTTAATCAAGCCTGTTGCGCCAAATATGGCGGTTATATCATATAACGAATTACTCCCGGAAATAGAAGTTGAAAGCATAAAAACTGTGAGGTTAGCAGATGATAATTAAAAAATTTGTCGCCCCTACCATGCCTGAAGCAATATCCAAGGTTAAAAAGGAACTTGGCGATCAGGCTGTAATTCTTAAAACTCGAATGAACAGAAAAGCGGGCGGTCAGAGTAATTTCAAAGGGGTCGAGATTACCGCCGCTATTGAATCGGATTCAAAGTCGAGATTTAAGCTTCAAACCGACGGTAAACCTGAAACAAAAACTACCGTTGTTGAAAGTACTGTGCCAGAACAGCCGTCTGTGTACACTTCTGAAAAATTAGACAGCCTGATTGATCAGGTGGCTGATTTGAAGAAAGCTGTCGATGAGAAATCCAACCGACAGATGCAGTCATTCTTTGGCAATCTTTCGGCAGATATGCTGGAAGCTGGAAGAGAACTCATCAGCCGGAATATCTCCGAAGAGTTGGCTTTTGCCGTTATATCACGACTGGCTCAGTCGGAAAAATCGCTGAATCTTGGCCGGGACGAGATAAACAAGCGAATTGAACAGATATTCTGTTCGATGCTCTCTCCCGGCGAGCCAATCGATGTAAACAAAGCAGGCACAACAACAGTCATGTTTGTTGGACCGACGGGTTCGGGCAAAACCGCGGCAATAGCCCGCGTGGCCATGCTTCATAAAATCGAGGAGGACGATAAAGTCGCAATAATAACCGCTGATAATTTCAGGGCCGATTCGAGCCAGCAAATAAAGTCATATTGCAGAATAATCGGCTGCCCATGTGGAGTCATATATACTCCTGAGGAGTTATCGATGGCCATAAGATCTCAGAAAGAGGGGTTGATATTAATCGATACTCCCGGCATAAGCCCCAATGATGATAAAGAAATCGGCGAAATGCAATCGCTTATCAGATCGGCAAGACCGCATGAAATCCATTTAGTCGTTCCTGCATCAACTCCGGCCAGGGATTTATCGAAGATGCTGACGGCTTTCGGTGAATTCGGCATCGATAAGATATTTTTGACAAAACTTGATGAAACCGATGCCCCCGGTGGAGTGATAACTGCGGTTATTGATTCGGGAAAGAAACTTTCTTATGTCAGCCGCTCGCGGGAAATCCCCGGTCAATTCGGCGTAGCTGTCCCCGAATCGCTGGCAAAAGCGCTTATAGCAGAAATTGCCATTGAGGAAATCCAACCAAAATGGGAAATGGAAGCAGTGGGAATATGGCAATAGAAGCGGTAACGGGTATTGCGATTCTCTCTGGAAAGGGGGGAGTCGGCAAGTCGGTAATCTCATTAAACCTTGCTCTTAGCATGGGTTCGCTCGGCGTTAGAACCTTGCTCTTTGACGCTGCCTGTGGAGACCTTATCAATCTGGCAAATTTGGGATATCCTGACGCTGGGATTGATAAATCGTGCCTGTACAATCTTACTGACAATGTCGATTTGAATTCTCCGGCCGCCCCCGATTCTTATTCAGTGCATGATGAAAGTGATCTTGAGGATTTCCTGGCGGAAATAGCACGTTTTGCTTCAGGTTACAGGTGTGTTATTTTTGATTGCCCATCCGGAACCGGTCCCATCGCTTATATGCTGGCGGGCCTATCTGAGATGTCGATTATTGTAAGCACTCCTGATCCGACATCAATAGCCGGCGCTTATCTACTGGCGAAGTCGCTGTATTTTGACGGGCTTGCCAGACGGTGCGGGATTCTCTTTAACCAGGTCGACTCGGCCGACCAGGCGGCATCTCTTCAGACTAAATTCAATCTTCTAACCCGCCAGTTTTTACATCATGAATTTGAACATGTAGGACATATCCATAGCGATATCCGACTGGCAGAATCTGTCCTGGAACAGCAGCCATTGCTTTTAGAATCAACAAAGAGCGTTTCGAGCATAGATATCATTAATCTTGCCGAGAAGTTATGTCAAAACAGCGGGTTTCAATTTGAAACGGGCGATTTAAAAAGTCATTCAGGGCAATGAAGTTATAAACTGAATGACGATAAAATAATGGATGATTTAATATTTAGTCCAACAAGGAAGGTCTATGGCAACACAAACTATTTGGGAAAACTATAAAAAAACGCTGGATCCCTACACCCGGGATAAATTGCTGCAGGAATATCTTCCACTGGTAAAAAATGTGGCCAGCCGTATGGCAATTGGATTTCCAAAGTCAGTGGAGTTTAACGATCTTGTGAACACGGGTGTAATAGGTCTTATCGAAGCTTTTAATAATTTCGATCCAGCGAGAGGTGTAAAATTTGAGACTTATGCAGTACCCAGAATTCGAGGCGCAATCCTTGATGAGCTCAGAGCGCTGGACTGGGTGCCGCGTTCAACTCGAGCGAAATCGAGAGAGATCGAAAGAGCCATGACAAAGCTTGAAAACGAGTTAGGAAGATCGCCCTCGGAAAGTGAATTAGCCAAACAAATGAAAATCTCCACCGAAGATTTGTTGTCCGCTTTAGGAGATGTATCATCAACAACCCTTCTTTCACTCGATGAATTAATCTGTCGTGAGGACGACAACCGTCAGGTTCCCCGTATTGAAACAGTCCAAAACGAAGCGGTCAATAATGTGCTTAATGACCTCGAACGTTCCGAACTAAGAGCCTTTCTTATCAATGCCATAAGCACCCTTTCCGAACAGGAACGTTTAGTGGTTGCACTTTACTATTACGAGGAACTGACACTCAAGGAAATCGGCGAGGTAATGCTCATTTCAGAATCAAGAGTTTCCCAGATTCATACCAAGTCGGTTTTGCGATTAAGGGCGATGATAAGAGACAAGTTTGCTTTATAGGTCGAATATCAGCAGGTGAATAATCATGGCCGGAGGGTCCTTATGGTAAAACCGGTCGATTTACAGGACATTCTATCCAAGACTCAATTATTGGAAAAAATTCATCAGCTTCAGAAGTCTAATCCTGATGAAGCACAAAAGCAGTTTGCCCAGGAGTTGCAGAAAAAAGTCGCCGATGGTAGGAATAAAGTGGTCGATCTGCCGAAGTCCGACAAGATTATTATTCACCGCGATGATACCAAGAAAAAGAATAACCGTGAAAAAAGCAAAAAGAACAAACAAAAAAAGCAAGATGAATTGACTGATGATGAGAAGAGAAAATCAAAAAATATAGATTATCTTGCTTAAGGAGGAATAATGATTTTTGTAAATCCCTGGCTCATTATAGCCATGGTCGCCGTCAACCTGATCATGACTTTATTGTTGATTATTAAAGTCAGAAAACAGGAAAGGTTTCAAACCGATGAAGCTCATGCCAACCTCGAGTTGATAAACCAATCGCTTAATCGGCTTTCTGAAATTGCCGATAAGTTGGAAAGGAATATGAAGGATGAAGTAAGTTCTGAATATGTATCACGAATGCCTTCGGAAGAAAGTTCAAATAAAAGTAAGGAAAAACAAGCCCTGATAATGATTCGCCGCGGAGAAAAGCCAATATCAATCAGTAGAAAACTGGGCATCTCACGTTCCGAGATTGATCTTTTAGTCGCCTCTGAAAAACTGGGCAATAACAGCATAACCAATAAGTCGGGAGCTTACAATTGAGTTTCCGTATTCAGGAAATATCGCCGATGCCGATATTTATAGAAAAAATGTTTTTGAGGTGAACTGATTATGAGCAAGAGTCAAGAGCCATTTTATTATTCCCAGCTCGAATGTCCGATCTGTAATAACATCAATGATTATGGAAACATTCGGTCTGGCTCTTATAGTGAAACCGGTAAGGACACCGATTTTTGTCCAACGGGACGTGTCTGGCAAAATCCTGTTTATCAGAAATATGATCCGCTTTTATTCTTTATCGCTACCTGTAAGAAATGTTACTATTCAAAGGAGTTTGCAAGCGACTATAAAAACTGGAAGAAAGACACATCATTCAAAACCTATCGCTTGAAGCATATCCAGGAGAAACATTCAGCCGAGATTACAAAAGGCAGTGTCATTAAACTGCTGGGGTCGCATATTGACGAGCAGAAGTATCCTTTCGAGTCGGCAGCTATTAAACTTTTGCTGGCAATTCGCGACGAGCAGTTGTTGGAGCGGCCATCAAATCTTGACCAGGGAAGATTCTTTTTAAGAATTGCCTGGCTTTTCCGGGGGAATACAAGCCAATCGGGAAATGAAAATATCGGCGCTACTGGCTTGTTTGAAAAACTTCATAAATCCGTTTACAGCTCGCACAACGTATTACCCGGCTATGACGATAAGGTAAAGAACATTAAGAGCCTTGTTGAAAACGACTTTACCAGGATGTTTGAAAACGTTCCTACCGCTGATGAGTATAAAAAACGAATTGAGCAGATTATCGGCGAAATATCAACCACTCTCGATCCCCTTATGAAGGCCGGCTCCAAGCTGTTGGATGTTTTCGAGGACGCTGAAAAAGCCCTCGTAGGAGGCAAAGTCGATGCCGGCGAAGGCTTTCATAACTATCCAAGCTTTAAAGATTTTCTGATGAAAGCAAAAAGGCTCTGGGATGAGGTGCCCCTCTCGGAAAATGGCGCTTTAATCAAAGCGAGTGAATATTATCAAAAAGCTTATGAGACGAGCGGTCAAATCGGTCAGGGTCTTCAGCAGGTTCAGGCTGCTTATCTTATTGCAGAACTCTGTCGCCGGGTGGGGAACTATGAAAACGCCTCTCAATTTTTCAATCAAGTAATTCGCTTTGGTCGTGAAATGGTCCAGCGGAAACAGCTTGGGGCTTCAGATATCAAATATACAAATAAACTGCTGGAAATGGCTTTGGACCAGGCACGCTTGAATTTAAAGCAATCTGAGGAAGCAGGAAAATGAAAAAGATGAAGCCCGGAATAAAAAAAGACCCGGCTAAACTTGTCCAACTCTGGGAGAGACTCGAATTGAAGCTGGATCAGGATGGAAAGGTTGCCGGCTTCGTCACCCGTATTGAAGATATAGATAACGGCAGATTAACTGTCGAATGCCCGATTCGGATTTCCGGCGACCATGATCTGGCAGTCGGCCAGCATCTGGAGGTTACAGCCAACAAGCAGAATGCCTCATACATTTTTAAGGCCGTTGTTGCTGATATCGATTCGCAAAAAGAAAATTTAACTACTTTAGAGCCCATATCAGAATATAGAAAGACCCAGAGACGAAGGTTCGTTCGTATCGATATAGACGGCGATATTACGTTTAAGGCGGTTGATTCCGGTGAACAAAACAGGGGAACGTTCAGCTTTGAAAAGAAAGGTGAACTGCTCAATATTTCTGCTGGTGGTATCCTGCTGAGCACAACCGAGTCGGTAAGAGAGGACGATTTTCTGCTGATGAATTTCTGGATAAAAAACAGCCAGCGTCTGGAAAATATACTGGGAATTGCCAAGAGGGTTGAAACCTCAATTGATTCTGAAACGCAGAAACAAGAATACTTGGTTGGAATCGAATTTTTATCAAAAGAGAAATCGGAAAAACGCTTTCACTGGAATCTTGCAGAATATTTACCTTCGGATATTAATTTTTTCAACGAGGCGCTGCAGCAGCTTGTTGTTCAATTTGTATACAAACAGCAGGTGGAACTCAGGACAAAAGCGAAAGCCAATTTATGAGAATAATATTTGGGTCTCTTTTATTAGTATTGTTTACTAATCCTTTTTCCGCATTATGCCAAACAATTCCCTCGAATGTAGATATTGTAGCGTGTTTTGATCTAAAAGAAGATCAAAATAATTTAATAGACAGAATCAGCCCGCAGTTTGTAAGAGAACTTGAGCTTAAATCCAAAGATCGTCGGGTTAGTATACATATTTATGACGGTTCTCGTGAAGATTTCGACTTTTGGCTTGATTCTTTAAGCAGTCGATTCTATACAATAATTGAAGTTTCACCGGGCAGTTGGGTGGTCAACCGTTTATTTAATATCCCATTTGTATTCAATGTATATCAAAATAAATTTAAATTGGAGGCGTTTGTCAAATTATATCGTCGCGGCATAAAAATTCCAATTTTATTAGATAGATTTAAGATCAAAGTAAATGGGTCCAGAGCATACCAGCTGTTAAGAAATGATCCTCATGATGGAAGCCTGGTCGTTTCAAACAGTAAACGAATCTTGTATGAAGAAAAAGCCGAAAAGGAATTAGTTCAGCGGGTATCAAAAAAAGTATATAACTCAATGAAGGAGTATGGAGGATAACGCTGATGTATAAAAAAGCGCAGTATTCCAGGCTTGAACCGCCAAAGAAAGTATTGATTGTGGATGATGAAAAGTTGTCGCGTGACGTTATTTCAAAGACTCTGCACCGCTATCTTGGCTGTGAAGTTTATACGGCATCAAATGGCGATGACGCATTCAGTTTTTTGCGTTCGAATGATTTTGATTTAATGATTGCAGATCTGGTTATGCCGGGAATTCCAGGATTAGAATTGATCAGAAGAGTCCGTTTTACAAATCCCGATTTATTTGTGATTGTTGTTACCGGCAATGCCAATGACAACGATATTGTAGAGATAAAAAAAATGGGTATTAGCCAAATAGTATATAAGCCCTTTAAAATCACTTCATTTCTGGAGATGGTGGCGGATGCCCTGATAGAAAAAGAGCGTCAGAACAGTTTTGCATAAAATATCAATAAAGGAGGGTTAAGTGCCCCGTAGAAAGAAAGTTGATACTTCAAGTCATCTTGAAAAAGAATTAGCTTTGCTTTATGAAATAAGTACTTTAGTTCAGCTTTCGCCGTCAAATAAAGAGACTTTCGAAAAGGTCCTGCACTTAATCGGCAAGGTTATCGATTTCAGGTCCGCTTCGTTATTTTTAGTTTCCCTGGAAACCGGAAAACTTCATGAAGTTGCCAAGGTGGGCCGGAGTGTGGAACTTATCGGCTTTGTCGAGTTTGATATGGGGATGGGTTTTTCAGCCTGGGTCGCCAAAGAAAAAAGACCGATTGTCCTTAATAACCTTCGAAAGGATCACAATGGCAACCACATAAGATCGTTTATGTCTGTGCCTATGATTTTTAAAGATGAATTAATCGGCGTTATAAATTTTGCTAATGACCAGCCCGGCGCTTTTTCCGAGAGGGATATGCAGATAGTTGGAATTATCGCCGCCGAAACAGCGGTTACTATTGAAAGAATGATTTATGAATACCGACTCGAGAAGAAAAATGATGAACTTGTTGAAATCAACAGGAAACTAAAGAGGGCTCAGTATAAGCTGATAGAGCTTGAGAAAAAACAAACCGCGACCGAAATGGCAGCAACGCTAAATCATGAGATCAACAATCCTTTGGCAATAATTGCCGGTAACGCCCAATTTCTTTTGATGACGATGAAAAATTCCAGCCCGGCAATAATAAAGAGGTTAAAGGCTATCGATAAGGAAGCATCGGCAATTGCTAATATTACAGAAAAGTTCAGGCAGCTGGATTCATTAATTGTCGAGGATTATGTTAATGGAGATTCCAGCAAAATTATTAACCTTGAAAAATCAGTAAAGGCTGAAAAAGTGTGTTAGGCCAGGTCTTTTATAATAATACAGGACAAAATGATATTCTTACGATAGCCAATGCTTCCGTTGCCGGTTATTTCATTTTAAACGGGAATGGTCATCTCTGTCAGTCAAGCGGTCTTGTCGACGATATCCATGGCAATGATAACAGTATGTTAGACCGTTTCCCGATGATACAATATCATCTTCATAACCCGAACGCTTCCGGCGCTTTTTACAGGCTCTCTGATAAAACGTTTTTGTCCGGCAGCGATGAAGACCAAAAGTCAGTCTATATCGGCTCGTTACCCCATGAGGATAAATTGCTGGGAATTGTTTTTAAAGGTATTTTGCTTAATGTTGAAGTCGAACATATGAAATCAGAAATCTTTATATTGTCGTTGATTACCCAGGCCCTAAGGGCTTTTAACAGGGCGAACGACCTTGAAAATATCTTGAAAATAGTGTTAATAGGAGTGACTGCCGGCAGCGGACTTGGCTTCAATCGTGCGTTTGTGCTCTTAACTCAGGATGAACAAAATTGCCTTAAAGGCGCTCTGGCTAATGGGCCATCATCACCCGAGGAAGCTGGCCATATCTGGCAAAAATTATCCAGCGGCGAACTCACCCTGGAGAAAATGTTTGAAGAATCGTTAAGAAAAAATGAAAAAGAAAAACCGCTTTTAGAAAATATCATAGAAGATCTGGTAATTCCTCTCGACAACAAAGACAACATTTTTGCCAGATCCGCCCTCGAAAACAAGTCCATGATCATTAATGAAATGACCCTGGCCGGCAGCGAATATTCTGAACTTCATTCGAAAATTGGTCCAGGACCCATAGCGGTAGTTCCCCTGGTGGGTAACGAATATCTCCAAGGCGTATTAATTGCCGATAATTTTATTACCTGTAAAGAGATCACCGAAAATGATCTTTACCTGCTGGAGATATTTGCCAAATATGCGAGTGACTCTATCGAAAAGTTCAGGCTCTATAAAAGGCTGGCGAAAAAAGTTGAGGCTTTAAAGGAAGCCAATAGAATGATTATTTCAAACCGCGAAAATGTAATTAAGGCTGAAAAACTGTCGGTCTTAGCCGATATGGCCGAACAGGTAGCTCATGAAATTCGCAACCCGCTTACCGTAGTGGGTGGTTTTACAAAATTAATGCTTAAAAAAACGACCGCAGAGGACGAAAACTATGAAGATTTAAAAATGATTATCGATCAGGTTTCCAGAATCGAGCAGGCGTTGGAGAAATTCACCAGTTTGATGAATTATCAAAATAAGGATGACCGGGTTTGCGATCTTGGTGAACTGGTAAAATCAACTTTGGCTATGAACCTCCCGGGGATCGATTTCTCGAAATTTGAGGTTCAATATGAGAGGCCCGTGATGATTAAGATTGATCCCGATCTGTTCCGTCAAGCGCTTTTTATTGTCCTGAAAAGAGCGACCGCGATACAGCAAAACCAGGAGCATATTTTGCTGTCGATTGAAAGGTTTAACGACAAAATATCTGTTAATTTTAAATCCATCAGTCATGATAGCAGTCTGGTGAACGATTTGTATGATAGTTTCAGTTCATGGCAGAGTCATAAAAAATTTAAAGAGCTTTCAACATCTATAGAGATTTTGAAATTCTATGGAGGCAATATAGGATTGAAAGCGTCAAGTAATGAAGAAAGTAGTTTTTACCTTGAACTCCCAGTATATGAGGAGGTGTGATGAGCACAATATTAGTGGTCGATGACGAACCGGCGATACGCAAGTTGTATCAGAAAGAGTTTATTGATGACGGGCATAATGTTGTTCTGGTTGAAAACGGTATCAAGGCTATGTCGATAATCGAACAAGATAACGATATCGATCTGGTTATCCTTGATATAAAAATGGAGGAAATGGATGGTCTTGAAGTATTAGACGCAATCAGAAATAAACGTAAAGGTCTGCGGGTAATACTGAATTCGGCATACTCAACCTATAAAAATGATTTCACCTCGTGGCTTGCCGATGCCTACCTGGTAAAATCGCATGATTTAACGGAACTTAAGGATAAAGTCGAGGAGCTCTTAACAGTATAGATTATGAAAGAAAACAGGGAAAATTTAATTAAGACCATTGAATCAGTCTCAGAGCAAATTCAGATTCTCGCCTTGAACATTGCCGTCGCCGCAGCCAAGATGTCTTTTCGTAAAGAACTGTCCGTTGATGTCAATAGCAGATTGGGCCAATTAGTCAACCAGGCAACTCAGGCAGTTAAAAAAATGGGATATGTTCTACGGGCTGCCAGGTCCGATAAACCGAAACAAGATATTTTGACCAAGGATTATGAAATCAATATTGATTCCGAGATAATTTCTGATATTGAATATTCTCTTGAGACGATATTGGATGACAGCCAGAAAATTATGGAAATGCTTATAAAGGTCAAACAGGAATCTTTAGAAAACTACGGAGGTTGATTTGGGACGTCTGGTATTAGTTGTTGACAATGAACAGGATGTTCTCAACGTTCTTTCTGAGATACTTGGCTCTATGGGCTGTGAAGTATATAAAGCAAGCAATGGCATCAAAGCCCTGGAGATTATGGCAAATACCAAATTTGATCTTATTATTGCTGACCTGATTATGCCCGAAATGGGTGGACTGGATTTCTTAAAACAAATAAAAGAGAAAAAAAAGCATGCCCCAATAGTGATTACTGCCGGAATCGACCCGCAAACAGCGATGATAGATTTTAATGAATATGGAATAAGTGAGTTCATTAAAAAACCTTTTACGATTGATGACGTAAACCGAAAACTACAAAAGTACTTACAAAAGGAACCCGGGTCAATTGGAGCGTCCGTGTGAGTTTAATATTGCTATGCAGGATTATGTTCTAAGTTGCAATAATAATGTCAAATTAAAGTTGAATGTTTATAATTGTAACGAAAAAAAGGAAATAAAAAATCGTTTATTTTCTAAATAACATGAAAATAGTTTCGATATATTAATTAAGGCGATATTAAGATATTGATGAAAATTAATAGATATATTCGTCAATTATAAAAGGATCAATTGATATGCACCTTGCACCAATGGAGGTAAGATGAAAGAAAATGTCAAGATATTGGTTATTGATGATGAAGCGATAATGCGCAATCTTCTTTTGAAAATTTTGGAGCAGGAAGGTTATCAGATAACTCTTGCCGCCTCGTCCCCTGAAGCTATTGAAAAGCTGGAAAATGAGAGTTTTGAACTTGTACTTTCAGATGTGAAAATGCCGGAGATAAATGGCTTTGAGCTTTTGAAGACAATTAAGAGCAGATGGCCCCATATAGCGGTAATAATGATGACCGGTTATGGGGATGCATACACTGTTAAGGAAGCCTTGATGCTTGGCGCCGATGAATATATTACCAAGCCATTTAAGAGTCATGAAGTATCGTTAATTCTGGAACGCGCTTATTGGCGTCAGTTGGCCTCAAGAACAGGTCATCTGATTGATACAAATCAGTAGATAATTAACAATGATAAAAACTGCTGAAAAAGAAGCTAAACAAATCCAGAAAAAATTATCGGGTTTTACTCTGACCGTTAAAATTTCAGTCGATGAGATGCTGGCTCATTTGATTATTGAGCAGAATGATAAAGATGCAGTTTTTGCTCTGGGTGAAGATGAATTATTAAAGATAATAAATGAGGCCGGTGTAGTTTATGGAATCAACAATGAGCGCTTGTCGAAAATCCCTTCAGAATTAATTTTAAAAAAACCAATTGAAATTGCCCGCGGCACTCCTCCGGGAAAAGGTATAGAATCAGGATTCGAACTTCTATTTGAAACTGCCGACGGTAAGACTCCTGTTGTCAGCGATGATGGATACATCGATTATAAAAATCTGAATCTAATAAAAAATGCTACCAAAGACCAGCCTCTGGCAAAAAAAATCCACGCCGCCCGCGGAAAACCCGGAAATACCGTTACAGCTAAGGAGATCAAGGGAAAGATGGGAAAAGATCGGGCGCTTCCTAAGGGGAAAAATACAAACATTTCGCCCGATAATGAAGATTTGCTGATAGCGACCAAAGATGGGTCAATCACGTATGCAAATAATTTAATATCAGTTGAAGATGCTTATACGGTCAATTCCGACGTTGACACAGCCACCGGAAATATCGACTTTGTAGGGAGTTTAAAAATTTCAGGGGGTGTAAAAGCCGGCTTTACGGTTAAAGCTAATGGTAACATTGAAATTAGTAAAAACATTGAAGACGCTCAGGTGTTTTGTGGAGGATCAGTTGTTGGCAAAGGTGGGTTTGTCAGTTCCGAAAAAGGGATAATAAAAGCTGTCGAGGATGTTTTTATAAAATATGTAGAAAACGGAACTATTGAAGCCGGTCACGATGTGAATATAGGCGGTGGTTCAATGAACGCCAATGTTATTGCCGGCAACAGCATTTTACTTAAAGGAGCAAAAGCAGTTATCGTTGGCGGTAAAGTGACAGCCAGCACTTTAATTGAGGCTGGCGCTATTGGCTCGGAATTCGGCACGCCTACTTTAGTACAGGTAGGTTATAATCCAAAATTGATGAAAGAGTTGAATGAAATTAATTCTGAAATCGAAAGATTGGAATCCGATGTGGAAAGGATTAAACAGGCTATGTACTCACTCGTTCGTTTAGAGTTAGATAACAAGCTCAATAAAGTTCAGAAAGAAGGGCTGGTTCAGCTTAAAGGTCATCAAAAAGAAATACCTAATCAACTGGAAAATCTTAATAATCAGAGATCAGAATTAGTACAGAAACTTAATGAGAATAAAAAAGCGAAGATAGTTGTTAGAGGAGAAGTGTTTCCCGGCACGACCATTCAAATTGGGATGTTAAAGAGAGAAATAAATAAAACTGTATCAAACTGCACCTTTAAAATCAGTCAAGATCATGTAGCTTTATATTCTAACGATTAGGAAAAAATAACCTCTCATTTTCCGAAATAATTTCCTTGTTTTATCTAATTATCATTTAAGCTACACATGTTTGTCTGAATTCCCGAATTTTTAATTTCACATTCACATAACATCTTGTGCAACAAGATATTACATCCGCAGCTAGAATGCGCTCGATCGGTTTTTCTATTCAGATATCGAGCTTTAAGGCATAAAGTTTGCATTAATAAAAACTGAAAAGTATAAAGGGGATATTATGATTAAAGGAATTTACACTTCGGCCTCGGGTATGCTGCCTCGCATGTTAAAACAGGAGATGTTTGCCAACAATATGGCAAATGCCAACACTGTCGGCTTTAAAAAGGACGGGGTATTCCTGCACCAGCTCAAACAGGTTCAGGACGGATTAATAACCGACCTTGATTGGGAAATACCGATGATTGATGATGTCTACATCGATTTCTCACAGGGGCAATTACACGAAACCGAACAGCCTTTGGATATGGCAATTGAGGGAGACGGCTTTTTTGCAATTGGGACTCCTGATGGAGAGCGATACACCAGGAACGGCGAATTCTCTTTGACGTCTGAGGGAGCTTTGATCGATAAAAACGGTTTTGAGGTTCTTTCCGATGCCGGTCCGATTACGATTTCAGGGGATGTTATCACTGTAAGCGAGGATGGAACAATTGGTGTTGATGGATCTTCAGTTGCCAAAATTAAAATTGTTGATTTTGAAAAGCCGTACAATTTTAGAAAAGAGGGTTTGGGATATTTCGCTGTTGATGGTGAAACAGGACCGGCCAGTCTATCCCAAAATTATCAAATCCATCAGGGATATACAGAGCAATCGAATGTCAGCATTATCGAACAGATGGTCGATATGCTGATATCGTTCAGGGCTTATCAGGCCGGTCAGAAAGCGATCCATTCACAGGATGAAACTTTAGATAAAGCGGTAAATGATTTAGGCCGTGTATAATCAAGGAGAAAATTATGATTAAAGCAATGAGAACTGCGGCATCGGGGATGACCGCCCAGCAGATGAACGTAGATGTTATAGCTAATAACCTTGCCAACGTAAATACTGCCGGGTTTAAAAAGTCAAAAATAGAATTTCAGGATATACTTTACCAGAGGCTAAGGTCTGCCGGGACTGAGTCGGCGGCCGGCTCAACCGTGCCTATCAGCCTTGAAGTTGGATATGGAACCCGGCCAACCGCTACCCAACGATCGTTTACAATGGGCTCGCTTCAGCTCAGCGGCAATCCTCTCGACATGGCCATCGAAGGAAACGGATTTTTCCAGGTATTAATGCCGGATGGAACCATGGCGTATACTCGCGACGGTGCGCTCAAGCTGAGCGCTGAGGGTCAAATTGTTACCTCGGATGGCTTATTCCTTCAGCCCGAATTATCGATTCCCGCTGATGCAACCGATATTAATGTCTCAGCGGATGGAATAGTCTCAGTAATTGTTTCGGGCGATTCTGAACCGCAGGATATCGGGCAGGTTGAACTTGCCAAGTTTATTAATCCGGCGGGTCTTCAGGCTACCGGTCATAACCTGTTTATTTCATCCGCCTCCTCCGGTGAACCGATTCTTGGCACCCCGACTCTCGAGGGTTTCGGCAGAATCAACCAGGGATACTTAGAAATGTCCAATGTCGAGATTGTCGATGAGATGGTGAACATGATTGTTGCCCAGCGCGCCTATGAAATAAATTCAAAGGCTATTCAGACATCTGAAGAGATGACCCAGATTGCTAATAACCTGAAACGGTAAACAGAGATGTTAGCTTATTTATTAGCATTATCCATATTTAGCGTTACTGCATCCGAGAGAGTAGAACAGGCGATAATGTCTTATGTTGACGCCAACCATAATTCCGAAAATGCCGAATACCAATATGATTTCAGGCGTGTCAGATGGAGCCATTTTCCCGCAAACTTCGATAGTATAGACGTTCTCAGAATCGGCAAAGATACGCCTCTTGGCAATACGATATTTACAATCGGTATTTATAAAGATAAAAATCTTATAAAGGCGGTGCCGGTATCGGTTGGCGTGACAATGTTGGTTAAGGCGGTTGTAACTGATATTCCGATCAATACAGGTGAAAAACTGAAAAACTATACGATTACTGCGAGGTCAGTGACAAATAAGAATAGTATGCCTGTTGTCGATCCTTCAGCGCTGGAGGGTAAGCAGGCCAAAAGATATATTCGTGCCGGATCTACCATTTACCTTTCTATGTTTGAAAACGTGCCGGTTGTCGATATAGGCGACAAAGTTGACATAGTTATAGAAAAAGGTTTGATCAAGGTAACCGCCGAAGGTTTAGCCCGTCAAAAAGGCGGGGTCGGAGATATAATAAGGGTCGTCAACCTTGGTTCTAAAAAAGTAATCAGAGTTGAAATTGTCGATTCGGTTACAGTAGCGCTAAAATAGAGGAGGCATGATGAAACTACTGGCAGGTTTGCTGATAATTACAGTTATAAATACTTTTAATGGCGCATATGCCAATGAGGCAAAACAACGATCAATATATACTGACATTAAGGCTCATGGAACCGGCGATATTATTACCGTATTGATCGTTGAGGAATCGCGGGCTTTGAATAAAGCTAAAACGACTACCAAGAAAAAGACCGACGCTAAGACCGAGGGTACCGCCGGTCTGGGACCGCTGGATTTTATCCCGCTCTGGGGAGCAAGCGGATCGGACCAGCTTCAATATGACGGTCAGGGGCAGACTGAAAAAATAGGCGCGCTCAGGGCAAAGATGACAGTTGCCGTAATCGATGTAAATGATAACGGCGATCTTGTAATCGAGGGCAGCCGGGTCGTTACAGTCAATGATGAGGAAGAGACATTGTTCCTGTCGGGAGTCGTAAGGTCTCGGGATATTTCGAATGATAATACAATATATTCATACCAGATCGCCAACGCTAAGATTTCGTCGAAAGGTAAAGGAAACATAACAGATGGCCACCGCCCCGGGTTTGTCACCAGGCTTATAAACTGGATATTTTAAGTGAAAAGAACATTAGTTTTTGTAATCATTATTATTCTATGTGTCAGTTCGCCGGCAAACAAGGTCAGAGTTAAAGATATTGCCCGTTTCCAAACTGAAAATACAATCCCGCTTTTTGGCTATGGTCTGGTAGTCGGTCTGGAGGGTACAGGCGATTCAAAATCGACGCGGTTTACAATTCAGACACTGGCAAATATGATGGAACGGATGGGGGTGACTGTCGATCCCAATCAGGTCAAGGTCAAGAACGTGGCGGCGGTGATAGTCACGGCAGAGCTGGCGCCATATATGTCGTACGGGTCAAGGATAGATGTTATGGTTTCATCAATAGGCGATGCGTCATCGCTGCAGGGCGGCACTTTATTGTACACTCCTCTGGCAGACGCTTCAGGTACCGTATTTGCCCTGGCCCAGGGGCCGGTTTCTATAGGCGGATTTAATATCAGTACCGGAATGGGCGATCAATTTCGCAATAATTATACTCTCGTCGGCAGGATCCCGGGCGGAGCAACCGTTGAGAAGCAAATTGTCAGCCAGCCGCCTGCCGGTTCGGTTATGCTTCACCTTGAGAACCCTGATTTTACTACAGCCGACCGTCTTGCCCGGGTGATAAACGAGAAAATCGCTGGAGTTACGGCGATTGCCTCAAGTGAAGCCGATGTAGAGATAATAATTCCCAAATCAAAACAGGATGCCGGCGAGATGGTTAAGCTGTTTGCCAAAGTTGAGAAGCTGGAGATCGAACCTGATGTGCCTGCCAGAGTCGCTATCAACGAAAAAACCGGCACTATCGTCGCTGGACAGAATGTTACAATCTCAGCGGTTATGCTTGCTCATGGCAATCTCAATATCGAGATAAGAACAACGCCTATGGTATCACAACCGGCGCCTTTCTCGCAGGGTAGAACAGTTTTAACCCGTGAAGCTGAAATAGCGGTCGAACCGGAAATCGCTCGGATAATTCACGTCGAACAACAGGCGAATATCGGCGATCTGGCAGCGGCGCTCAACGAGATCGGGGCAACCCCCAGAGATATAATCGCTGTCTTCCAGGCATTAAAAGCGGTTGGCGCACTAAGGGCCGAGTTGGTGGTAATGTAAAATGGCCGTTACGGCTGTAGATACATTTCTCTTAGATCCCAAAACCGACAGCATTGAGGATAAAGAGAAACAGGCCAGAATATTAAGGCTTAAGAAAGCCTGCCAGCAATTCGAGGCGTTGTTTATACAATACATGCTTAAAAGCATGAGGTCAGCCTCAGAAAAATCAGCGCTTCTGGGAGACGGATTGGGATCAGATATATTCATGCAGATGTTTGACGAGGGACTGGCTGAAAAAATGTCCGAATCCAGCCCGTTCGGCATTGCAAATGCGATGTATAATAACTTTACCGATTCTGATTCGGCTGAAGAAATTGGCAGGATATCTTATGTTTCGAGCAAGACCATAAATATCAAACAAAATGTTATGCCCGGAACGGTAAGACGGCAAAACCCCGCTGAAGAAATTAATCTTGATAAATATAAAAACATAATCGACGAAGCCGCTGCTGCCAATAGTGTGAATCCCCATCTGGTAAAAGCTGTCATCATTCAGGAATCGGGCGGCAATCCGAATGCGGTGTCCTCGAAAGGGGCTAAGGGCTTGATGCAGCTAATGGATGGAACTGCTAAAATGCTTGGTGTTGCAGATCCCTTTAATATCCGGCAGAATATATTCGGAGGCGTTAAATATCTGTCCCGACTGTTAAAGAAGTTCAATGGCGATGTGAAAAAGGCTTTAGCCGCTTATAATGCAGGTCCGACTGCGGTAATTAAATATGACGGGATTCCTCCATATGAGGAAACGAAAAAATATGTTAACAGTATTATGAACACCCTGGAAGGGTTATTTAAAATAGAAAAAATCCGATAAAAAATTAAGCGACATAGGTTATGAAAAAATTGGCGGACATATTAAATCAGGAACTCGATACCTTTAACAGGTTTCTAACTTTACTTGATGCTCAGCATAAACAGATAGTCAGCAGAGACCTGACTGACTTAAATAAGACTAACTCGGAAATCGATTTACTGAGCAACAAAACTCATATTCTTGAAAAAATGAGGATTGAAGAAGTCAGGAATATATCCAGGCAGTTAAAATTAAATCAGAATAACTTGAAGCTGGGCGACCTGCTGCCCCGTCTGGACAGTATCACAAGCAACCGCTTACAGCAGTTGCGTCAGGCTATCCTTACCGCTCACAAGTATGTCGAGGAAAAAAGCAGGAGAAATAAACAGCTTATAGAAAAATCGCGTAAATTAATATTTGAATCGATGAAAATTATGAGCAGTCGACCGTCGCCTGTGTATAACAAACCCGGTCCAACCAGGGAAAATATTCATGAAGGCGGTCTTATTAACCGTTCCGTTTAAGGGATAAGAATATGTATGGTGTAAATGTAGGATTTGAAATAGGCAAAAGGGCGCTGCTGGCTCAGCAGTATTCGCTAAATCTCACCGGCCACAATATTGCCAATGTCAATACTCCGGGTTTCACCCGCCAGCGAACTATTGTTACTTCGACAGATCCGCTTACCTCTGCTCTGGGTAGTTTTGGTACGGGTGTAGAAGTTGTTACTGTCAGACGTATGCGAACGCTCTTTTTGGATGAACAATTTCGCCAGGAATCTCAGAGCCTCGGGCGTTGGCAGACATTATCGCAAAGTTGGGGACAGGTTGAAAGAATATACGCCGAGCCGTCTGATACGGGTTTTTCATCGTTGCTGGACAGCTTTTGGAATTCATGGCAGGATTTATCTGTCAATCCTGACAGTTCGGCGGCGCGTACCGCAGTAAAGGAACAGGGCACCCTTTTAGCCAATGCCTTCCAGCATATGACCGGACAACTCAGCGAGTTCCAGCGGTCGCTCGATGAAGATATTCAGAAAAGTGTACAATTAGTAAATAATATCGCCTATCAAATAGCGGCCTTGAATGAATCTATTTCAACTGCGGAGCTATCCGGCCATCAAGCCAATGACCTTCGCGACCGCCGGGATTACTTAGTCGACCAATTATCAGAATACGCTAACGTGGCAACAATCGAACAGCCTTCGGGCAATTACAGAGTATTAATTGGTTCAATGGCCTTAGTTGACGGCGTCGACGTTGCTGAACTTGAGACCGTTGTACAAAATCAGGGAGCGACAATAATCAGTGAGGTAAGGTTTGTAAATTCGTCGGCAAGACTGGATATATCAAACGGTAAGCTGGCAGGTCTGATTGAGACCAGGGACGAGGTGTTGGTTGAACGTATGGCCGAACTCGATGAACTTGCCCTGGCAATAGTTGAGAAAGTCAATGAAATGCATCGAGATGGTTATGGCCTGAATAATTTCACAGGAGTTAATTTTTTTGATGATAGAACTACTGGAGCGGCAGATATAAAGCTTGATGATCTTATTATTGAAGATGTCGGCTATATAGCCGCTTCTTGGAATGGAGAGCCGGGCGATAACTCAAACGCATTGAGGATTGCCGGCTTACGCAATGATCTGACCATGAGAAACGGAAAAGCGACATTCGGTGATTACTATAATTCGATAATCGGAATTGTCGGTATCCGAACAAGAGAAGCTGAGAATCTGGCCATAAACCAGGAATCACTGGTTTTCCATATTGAAAACAGCCGTCAGTCCGTAGAGGGCGTTTCCCTTGACGAAGAAATGACCAACATGATTAAGTATGAGCATGCTTATGCGGCCGCCGCCAGAGTGATCACTATGATGGATGAGGCTTTAAATACTGTCATAAACGGCATGGGCATTGTTGGACGTTAAGCATTAAACCGGAGTAAAAAGTGTTAATCCTGACAAGGAAGTTGGGCGAATCCATAACCATCGACAACGATATAAAGATTACAGTTCTCGGTATTTATGGAAAACAGGTAAAACTTGGCATATTGGCGCCCGATAGAGTGTCTGTTCACCGAGAAGAAATTTTCAAGAGAATCCAGGAAGAGAATAAATTTGCATCGCTGGCTTTAAAGGAAGATTTGTTCGAAGTGGCCAAGATTTTAAAATCCAAACGAATAAAGCAAAAGAAAAAATAACCGATAATCTAACAAAGGTGAAATGGCGGCAAAAATGGAGGGAAAGCAACTTAATTGTTTGCTTATATCAATGTGTGCCGGGGCGGTAATATCCAAAATTTAATATCGACTGGAGTTTAAGAATGCGTGTGTCCAATAAAATGATAGCCGACAGGGTATTGTATAATCTTACCCAATCCACCAACAGGTTTTTGCGGCTGCAGACTCAGGCTTCATCCGGAAGAAGAATAAACAAGCCCTCTGATGACCCGCTCGGTATTACCAGTGATTTATACTACCGTTCAAGGCTTTCTGATATTTCACAGTTTAAATCGAATTTGTCGCATTGCCAATCATGGCTGTCCTTTTCCGATCAGGCGTTAAACAATATTAATGGCTTAATCATCGAGGCAAAAGATGTCGCTATTGAGTTAGGCAACGACACCTATGATGAAAACGCCCGTTTAGCGGGGGCTGCTCAAATAGGAGAGATTTTCAATCAATTAATGGATGCGGCAAATTCTCAATATCAAAACAAGTATATCTTTAGCGGTTCTAAAACCGGTATGCCGGCGATTTTTGCCAACTCAATCGGAGCTATATATCAGGGTGATTATCAGGACATGCTGTTAGAAATCGAAAGGGGCAGCTATCTAAAAATCAATTCATTCGGGAACGAGTTTTTGACCGCCCCTGTAGCTGTATTAGGGGAAGGCTTTGATTTAAACCCGGGCATTCAGCCAAATATGTGGCTAACAGACCTCAACGCCGGTCAGGGCGTTAATATGGGCGCCGGTCAGTTTATTGTTAATACGTTAAACGGCACCTATACAATCGATCCTGGCGCGGCAAATGTTAAAAATATCCAGCAGCTGCTTGATACAGTCAATGCCGCGGCAATTCCCAATTTTATCGCCTCTATTCACGGCGCTGGTTCGGGAATACAGTTTGAGGATACCACTGCTCATCATTTGGTGGCGGTTGATGCGGTCAACAGCACGCCGCTGTCGATGTTGAACAATGGGTCCGGCGTTTCCCAGGCGCCGGGAACGTTCGTTATCCGTAATTATGATAGTTCAATAGTAGCCAATATTGATATTTCGGCTGATACAAATGTCTTTGAGGTTCTGACTACCATCAACGCAGAACTGGATGCGCAGTTCGGCGTGGGCGTGGTTTCAGTCAGTATTGATCCCGAGGAAAACAGGCTGGTAGTTACCGATACGGTCGCCGGCCGCGATTTGTATATCGAGGAATCGGGGACAGGACAAACCACCGCCGCCGAACTTGGCATAGCCGGCGTTTTTCAGGGAACGCTTGTGGGTGAAGATCTGGAACCGCTGCATATACAGGTTCAGGAGTCGGCCTTTGGCGAAACACTGGCGGCCGACCTTGGTATTCTGCACGGCGTCGAATATGAAACCCTGATTAGCGATGATCTTAATCCCCGGCTTACTTATTATTCAAAGATATCATCGCTAAACAGCAATTCCGGAATTGAGCTTGGCGTAATTAGAATAAGCAATGGCCTTGATTGCGTCGATATTGACCTTAGTCCCCTGGCAAGTAACCCGAGCTCTACTATCCTGGACCTGATAGAAATGATAAATCTAGCCGGCATTGATGCCTCAGCATATTTGAACTCTGATTCTACCGGCATTATAGTTAAATCGAAACATGATGATCGTACATTTATGATAACCGAAGCCGATAATGGCAGAACTGCATCCGCCCTGGGTATTTTTGGCTCCACCGACCTTATTGGAAATATGATGATTCTTAAAAAGGCGCTGGAAAGAAATAATGTGGAAGAAATCGGGGCTACGCTTAATGTGTATAATAAGGCTTTAGATCAACTCCTGACCTCGCGTTCCAGCATAGGGTCGCGAGCAATAAGGGCTGAAACTGCCGAAATAAGTATGATGACCCAGGAGTTGCTGGTTACCGGTCAGCTATCAGAGATTGAGGATGCTGATATGATTCGGGTTATTTCCGACCTGGCAATGGCTGAAATTGTTTATCAATCGGCTTTAGCCTCTGCCGCCAGGATGATTCAACCATCGCTTTTAGATTTCTTGCGATAGGAGGAACTGTTGCCTGCTGTTAATACAACGAAATTTGGTGAAGTTAAATATAAAAAGAGCGATGTAATTACTTTTATCAGGCCGATACTTGGTTTTAATGATTTAACCCGATACTTTATCATATCCAGATCTGAATCTGAACCGTTTAAATGGCTTCAATCGATTGACGATCCGTCAATCTGCTTCGTTATTGTTGATCCGACGATGGTTTACTCAGAATATCTTGTGGAAATAAGCCCTTACGATATTAAACAACTCGGCGGAACAGAGGACCTGAAAGATTACCAAATATATGGAATCGTAACTGTCCCTAAAGGTCGACCAGATCAAATGTCAATAAATTTGCAGGGACCAGTCATAATTAATGTCAAAAACCTAAAAGCTCTTCAGTTGATTCTTAATAATCCTGACTATGACATTCGCTATAGCCTATTTAAAAGCAAACAGACGGCCTAACAATAAATATCTTTAAATTATCATGTCATGAGGATAGACAGTCCACAAGTTGATGATTCCCTTATAAGCTACAAAGGGCATGGAATGGTTGAGACCGCCTCAAAGACCAATTCTATTGCTCATGTGGCGGCTCACGAAAACCGGCATATCGCTCAATTTAGAAATTATGCCAGATATCACAATAAAGAGATTGTCCGGGAAGATATTTCCATCCGGTATGAATTCATTGAGGGTAATATCGTGGCGGTCGCCGGTCAGGCTACTACTGTAATGCATGACAAGCCCGAGGAAAATTCCATAAAGCAGGTAAAAATTCCAGAAGGAACATTTGTTGATTTGAAAGCCGTGACAATTGATGAAAATTTTAAGAAAGAAAAAGAGCTTGATATCCTGTTGACCAGAATTGAAACGGCTTTGAACCGGATCGAAGCCAGACTTGAGAAAACTGATGATGAAAGCATACAGCAAATAAATCCGCAGGCCGACACGGCAACGCAACTCCGCAATAAAAAATTAAAACTGGAAGAACAGAAAAAAGAGATTGAGAAAATGCGCAGTATGATAAGCGCCGATAAATTAAAAGAGCTGACCGAAGAATTACTCGGTGGGGCTGTGGCGCTTATCGAACAATCGGCTAAATTGTTAAATGCAATATTTGGACTTAAAACCGGTAATCAATCCGAAGATATACCCGATAAATATAATGAAGTATCTTTTTCAGATTTTTCGTTGATGTACACCGGGATTTTGTTTGATACAACGATTTAAATTGCCAGACGAGGTTTTATAATGAGCAGTGAATTATTGCAGCGCCAGGAGTATTCTGTTAATGATGATGCATCTGATTTCATTGAGAGAGGAAGCTTTGATGAAGCTATTACAAAGCTTTTAAAGCATCTCAGGGAAAATCCCGAAGATATCCGGGCGATGCATCTGCTGGGAACAGCATACGCCAAAAAGGGCGATTTCATTAATGCCGAAAAGACTTATAAAAATGAATTGAAACTGGATCAATCCCGGATTGACGCTCATTTCAATTTGGGTTTAATTCATAGCCAGCAAAACCGTCTCCCGGAAGCCAGAGACGATTTCGAAAATGTGACAAGGTTAAATCCTGATGATACACATGCGCTAAACGACCTGGGAGTAATCAGCTACACGCTCGGTGATATCGAAAAAAGCCAGGAGTATTTCTCGAAAGCGCTGTCGGTCGATCCATGTTTTAAAGATGCATTTTTGAACCTCTTCGAACTTTCGTGGAACAACGAAAAATACAGCCTGGCTCTGGAATACGCTTATAATTTCCTGAAGAAGCTGTTGCCTGAAGGAAATGGTCAAACGACTCAGGAAACAACTGAAAGCCGGCGACTGGAAACATCGTCGGCCCCGCGAAAATCAATCAAGCTTCATAAGAGCGCTCCGGAAAATATCCCGGCCCGGCCTGCCATATCATTGCTTAATTCGAGAGCGATATCAAGGTCTGAAAAACTGGAGCTTTTTAATAAGCGTGTTCCGGAGGAGTTAAGAGATAAAAAGACAGGAATGAACATTGCGCTTGTTGGCGATTTCAATATCGCCGGACAGTTTTCTCAGCTAATCAAGCTGATTAATGAAAGGACAATCCATAGAGCCAGGTGCATTATTCTTCATGATGATCACCGTCAGTATGGCAGAGATATTGTCCTTTTAGATGATAACCATGATAAAAAAGAGACTGCTCAAAAAATCATTGAAAACGCAGACTTCTTTCATATTGGCAGATTCCCCACAGAAGTTGAGGGTTTTAAAATTCTTGAATTCTTAAGACCTGATAATTCAATAATCCAGTATTTTGACAGTGAACTTCAAAATAATGCAAAGTCAATTTATGCCTGGCATAATGAGAAAAAAATCGCCGGCCTTTCTACCGGGGATTATACAATGCTTGAGAATTCACCGTTCTTTTATCATGTCGATTTGATGTTTGATCCATCGGATATTAAACCGGCGCCCAAACCTGAAGGAACGATAAAAATTGCACATATAATATCAGACCATAACTCGCAAGCGACTCAACTGTTTTTAGCTGTTATCGAGCAATTACAGAAAAATCACGATGTTGAACCGATTATTATTGAAGGCAAAAGCAATCAGGAATGCCTTGAGCTTAAGAGCCAGGCGCATATGACTTTTGAGAGCCTTTCAGCCGGCATGTATGGGATTTCCGCAATCGAATCGATGGCCGCCGGTCATGTCGTTTTTAGTGGGATTTCGAATTTTGCCGCCAGTATATATCCTGATAATCCAATTGTAGGAGTTACCGAAAATGACCTCGCCAATAGAATCAAACATTTCCTCGTAAACAGGATAGAGATAACAAAGCGAGGGCAGGAAGGAATTGCTTGGGTAAAATGTCATCACAATCCCCGGAAAATTCTGCAGCAGCGCCTTTGTCTTTATGATTTTGTAAAAAACGGACAACGAGTTTTAAGTAATCCCGATGAACAATTGATAGGGTAAATATTTATGATTGAAGGGAAAAAGATATTTATTACGGGTGGAGCGGGCTTTATCGGCAGCGCCCTGGTTGGCAGATTAGTAGATAAAAATAATATTGTAGTCTACGACAACCTTGCTCGCGACAGTTTGAAAGATAAAATATACAGAGATCACCAAAACCTTAAGCTTATTCAAGGCGATATCCTCGATTATGATAAGCTGGCTCGAAGCATGAAGGGAGCCGATTACATTATTCACCTGGCCGCTATTGCCGGTATCGATTCAGTTATCAAAAGCCCGATCAATACAATGAAAGTCAATCTCCTTGGCTCGGTTAATGTGCTCGAAGCCGCGGCCAAGCAAAACAGTCTCGAACGGTTCATAGATTTTTCGACCTCGGAGGTGTTTGGCTCATATGCTTTTCGCTCTGAGGAGAACGACAGCACCGCCTTGGGCGCTGTCGGGAACGCCCGCTGGACTTATGCGGTAAGCAAATTAGCCGCCGAACACCTGGCATATAGTTATTATGTTGAAAAACAGTTGCCGACCGTTTCGATCAGGCCATTTAATATCTATGGTCCCGGACAAACCGGTGAAGGCGCAATTCATGGTTTCATCATTAACGCTCTGCAAAACCGCGATCTTACCGTTCATGGCGATGGCGACCAGATAAGATCGTGGTGCTATATCGACGATTTAGTCAACGGGATTCTTCTTAGCATGACTAAACCGGGGGCTATTGGCCATTGCTTCAACATAGGTAATCCCAGGGGTACGATTACGGTTCATGGGCTTGTTCTGGCTATAGTCAGGGTAACCTATTCGAAATCGAAGATTATTTATATTCCCAAAGATTATGCCGATGTTGAATTGCGGATTCCAAGTATCGATAAAGCAAAAAAGATTTTAAGCTATGAACCTAAGATCGGTCTTGAGGAAGGGTTAAGGAGAACGGCAACCTGGTATTATGGAAAACTCTCCAATGCTAAAATTGATCAAGCCGAATATATCTCAAGATGAGATAGACGCTGTTTCAAAAGTGCTGGCCTCCGGTATGGTGGTATCCGGACCGGTGGTTTACAGGTTTGAACAGCTTCTGGCAAACTATCTGGGCATACAGTATGCAGTGTGCGTATCATCGGGAACCGCCGCTTTGCATCTGGCTTTGCTGGCCGCTGATATAAAGCCATCAGATGAAGTCTTGGTACCGGCGTTTACCTTTCCAGCCACTGCGAATGTTGTTGAGATTGTAGGCGCTATTCCAGTTTTTATCGATTGTCAGCCGGGGGGAGTCAATTTAGATGTCGATAAATTAGTCGACTGCATCAGTTCAAAAACTAAAGCTGTAATACCTGTCCATGCTTTCGGCATACCGGCTGAGCTTAACCAGATATTGGACGTCGCCCGAAAATATGACCTGGCGGTAATTGAAGACGCCGCCTGTGCCTTAGGGTCAAAATATAAGGGTATCTACTGCGGCGCTTTTGGTGATTTAGCCGCTTTTAGCTTTCATCCCCGAAAACTTTTAACTACCGGCGAAGGCGGCGCAGTTCTAACTAATGATAGAACATCGGCGGCGACGATAAAAAGTCTACGAAACCATGGTTACGATAATGGCGACTACAGACAGTTGGGATTCAATTACAGGATGACCGATTTCCAGGCCGCTATGGGCGTTACTCAGATGGGAAACTTTGAGGCAGTTTTAAATGAAAGACGAAAATTAGCCTGTACTTATCAGACGATGCTGTCAGAAATTGAGTGGCTGGAAGTTATCGAGACTGATCAGTCTACAGAATCAAACGTTCAGACATTTGTGGTTAAAGTCAATGATGAAATCGATAGAGATTCACTTGTGAATCACCTTCTGTTAAACGGCATCGAGTCGACAATAGGCGCTTACTGTGTCCCGCTCACTTATTACTACCGTCTCAAATATGGATTCCGCCCCGATGAATTTCCTCAGGCTTACGCCGCTTATAAAAGATGTCTGAGTCTGCCGTTATACAGCGGCATGAAAGTTGACGATATGGCCAGAGTAGTCGAGGCTTTAAGTTCATATGAGGAAAACTTCAAAACAGAATCGGTGTAACTAATGCGAATTACTATTGCCGGAAACACGTCCGCAGCTTATTATTGTTTGGAAAAGCTGAGCCGATCGGGTTTTAATATAGCGGCAGTCGTTTTGCCGGAGAAAGGTCATATCGAGTCAACAGATAATGCCGATTTCAGCGCTCTGGCCGGTGAATTCGATTTTCAGCAGATATTTCTACCGTTAAAAAAAGAATTCAAAGATGACAAACACACAGATTTATTGATAAAGATGGAATGGCCGGATAACCTGAATGTTCCGGTAAAACCGTCTCTTGCGACTCTAACCAGCAACCTTCAAGGGCAATTTTGCCAGGGACAACTTGTGGATATCGCCTCGGATATTTACCGAGGCATGTCGAAATTTGAAATCCAGTTGATAATAGAAAGCGGGTTGAAAAGCGGCAAGGGTAAGGTTGTCGATTTTTCAGAAGTAGAGATCAATATGTTTGACGACGTTCGTTCGGTGAAAGTAAAAGCAGTTGCCCGGTTTCTCCGGTTGTTGAACGGTCTGCTTCAAAAACTCAAGGAAAATGGCCGGATGCCGGAACCAATAAACAGACCGATAAATCTCAATAGGATTACTATTGAGAGAGCCATTGATTGGAATCTGACAACCAGTAATATCCATAATCTTATAAGGTCATTAACTCATCATGGGACAGGAGTCCACACCTGGTATGATGGAAATAAAATCAACATCTGGCGCGGACACTATTTTGATATGACCGGAAAAGAATATGATAACCTGAAGCCCGGTACTATTGTCGATGTGTTCGATGAGCTCGGTGTCGTGGTTAAAACGGTCGATGGGTTATTTCTTATCACTCGCATTCAGCCGGTTGGCGCGCCTGAGCTTCCCGCCTGGCTTTGGGCAGAGTCCTCACACGTGAAGCCCCATGATGAATTCGAATATTATGCTGAAAACCTTGAAATAACAAACGTATAACGGCGGCAAACAGTGAGAAAAGTAACAATCAAAAGACCTGTTAAGGTGAAAAGCATTGAGAGCCTCAAGAATTTTGATCAACTGCAGGAACGTCTGTTATGCCAGTTTGAAATACCCGGAGTAGGAAGGCTCCGAACCGGCGAAAGACATTCGGATTTCCATATAACCGATTTCGGAAAATCTGCCAAGATCGAAAAAGATAAAGAAAAAGTATAGAAAGAATTATTACATGTCAAAATGGAATACCCACGGTTCAGGGCTTGATTTTAGAGATAAACTGGCCTCTCTTGGAAAGAATGTTGTCATCGAGGACGGCGTTCGAATATTTTATCCGGAAAATGTTGAAATCGGCGATGATGTTTATATTGGTCATAATACGATCTTAAAGGGCTATGCAGATAAGCGTCTGAAAATTGGCAGCGGCGCCTGGATAGGACCGCAGTGTTTTATCTACGCCGCTGGTGAAATCACAATCGGTTCGGATGTTGGCATCGGCCCGGGAGTAACAATTATGTCATCGGCGCATGCAACAGATGATATTCCCGGCCCGATCCTTCACCGCTCCTTAGAATTTGCTCCGGTGTTTTTGGGGGATGGTTGTGATATCGGAGCCAACAGCGTTATCCTGATGGGGGTTCATATCGGAGAAAAAGCTCAGGTCGGCGCCGGAGCGGTAGTTACAAAAGATATCCCTGATGGCGCAATCGCTGTTGGTGTACCGGCGAAAATCGTGAATTACAAAGAATTGCAAAAAACCAGCGTATGAAAATTATATGAGCAGAGCAAAATTTAGAATATCAACCGGCAATCTAATCGGTAAGCATGGTCATAAAAAGTTTATCAAGCTTGCCCATAACAGCCTCAAGGCGAAGAGATATGCGCTGGCCGCTGACAACTGCCGCCTGGCAGTAGATATTGCTCTTGCCCAGAATAATCTTAAACAAGCCGCGGCGGCCTATGAACTCTGGATTAGAGCATTGTTTGAACAGGGCGAATATCCTGAAATAAAAAAGATATGTTGTGAGGCCAGAAGCAAATTTGGCAATAGCCTTGATCTCCTTTATTACGAGTTTAAAGCGGCTATAAGCTCTAAGGATAAAAAAAGCGCCGCCGGGCTGGCTAAAGAATTTATAGAATTGCATAGTAATATTAAGGAAAACCGCTCTTCCTTTTTTAGTAAGACGTTTGATAAATTAGATGAAGTAAAAGACCTTATAACAGAAATTGAAAATGCTCAATCTGATGAACGGGATAATGCAAAAACGGAGTAATATAATGGCAAAAAGGAAACTAAAAATAAAAAAGAATGTTGAAATAAACAATCCGATGAAATTGTATGAAAATGCCGCCAAACATTTCAATAAAGGAAACTTCCGCAAAACGATATTGTATTGCCAGAAAGCCGCTGGTCAAAATGATATAAATACAGATGAAAGGTTTGCCGCTTCAATTTATTTTACCTGGGTATTAGCTCTGACGAAACTTAATGATTATGAGTCTGTTAAGGATGTAATCAGTAAAGCTGAACGGCAAATTGGCGCTTATCTCGATTTGATATTTATGAAAATTATGTCAGCCAAAGGTGTTAATGATATAGAAAACACCTTAATGCATGTCGATGAATATGACGGTCTTCATAAGAAAACCGATCCTGAATTGGACAGCTATTTAAAGCAAAGCTATAGTTCTATTGCGGATGTATTATGGACAGGCGCTGAAGCGGCTTCAAAGCTGTCGGACTTTGACAAAGCTCTTGATTACATGGAACGTTCACTGACATTGAACCCGAACAAGCACCAGAATCGAGTAAAGTTTGCTGATTTCCTTCTTGAACAAGGCAAAAGTGAAAAAGCAATCGCTTTAATCGAAGAAAGCATCAATAAATATCCCGATTTTATGGCTTACAAAAATTATAGGGGTTTGATACTGGCAAAACTGGAGAGGTTCAAAGAAGCAGAATACTATTTTGAAGGACTACTGGAAAGATACCCGAACGATACAGATGCTATAAATAATCTGGGAGTGGTCTACGATAAACAGGGGAAATATGATCTGGCAAAAAAATATTTTGAAAGGGCTCTAAATATCGATTCAGGCAATCAGCGGGCCAGGGAAAATCTTGATTATATTAATAAATTAATCACCGAGGAGCCTCAGACTATTTCAGCCTGTATGATTGTTAAGAATGAAGAAAAGCTTTTGCCGGGCTGTCTGGACAGCATTAAGGGCTTAGTCGATGAGATAATCATTGTCGATACGGGTTCCACCGATCGCACGATGGAGATCGCCCGTGAGTATGGCGCCAAAATCTATGAACACGCATGGCAGAATGATTTTTCACTTCACCGGAACCAGTCGATGGGCTATGCCGCCAGCGACTGGATATTGATTATTGACGCCGATGAGGAATTCGACCCAACAGAGCATGAAAAAATTAGAATGCTTGTAAAACGTAAAAATGTTAACGGTTTTTCATTTTTAGTTTACAACAAAATAAATTACGATCGCACCGGCAGCCTGCAGTCGATAAGGATTTTTCAAAATAACAAAGGTTACAAGTATGACGGCATAGTGCATAACCAGCTAAGAATCACCGGGAAGGTTATAGAAACCGACCTGAAAGTTATTCATCACGGGTATGCGCTGTCTGATGAGGACATGCGTAAAAAAGCAAAGCGTTCCGAAGCGCTTTTATTAAAACAGATTGAGGAAGACCCTGATTATCTGTTTGCTCATTTTAACCTGGCTCAGCTTTACCGCGGCGAGGCCGATTTCAAGAAGTGCTTAGAGTATAGTAAAACTGTAGTGGAAAACTCGAGTTTTGATACAAAAGGCAACCGGCATTTGCATTTAATGGCTTTAGATCAGATGGGGTGCGCTTATTTTGGTATTGATGAATTCAAGAAGGCAATTGAAACTTTCGAACATGCGTTAGAACTTAAGAGCGATTTTCTTGATCCCCTGTTTAATCTTGGTTTGTCTTACTTTAAACTGGGAAAATACGATGATGCCGAGAAATATTTTCAGCAGTATTTAGGGGTAAAAACAAATTATTCGCCTCATAATGATGATGTAAAATTAATGTTAAACAATTTATCAAGCGAACATATCGCATATTATATGTTGGGTTTCGCTTATTTCATTAAAGAGGATTATGATGCCGCATTAGAAAAACTTAACAGAGCCCTTGATTATGTGGATGATGTCAAAGATGTCCATAGTTTATTAGCCAGATGTTATCGCGTTAAAGGAAATTACCCGATGGTTATAAAGCATTGCGAAAAGGCTGTTAAATATAACCATGAAGATGCGGAAGTCAGATTCCTGGAAGGGGAAGCCCATCTGAGAGAGGGTAATTCTCAAAAAGCGCTCGAATGTTTTAACCGGGCTTTGGAACTTAACCCTGATTTACAGGAAGCTAAAGTTGGAATAATTAATATTGAAACATTAAATAAAAGTCCTCATGAAGTTCTTGAGGTTATTGATCAATACCTTGAAAAGTCGCCTATGTCGCCGAAATTTCTGGCCTCAAAGGGCAACCTGTTATTCGATCTTGGCCAGTTTAGTATTGCCAAACAGAGTTATATCAGATCGCAGGAACATGATCCCGACGATTACAGGGTGTTAAATAATCTTGGCAATTGTTTTCTCAAAGAAAAGAATTACGCCTCGGCAATTGATTGTTATGAAACGGCAATTCAGAAAAACATAGAATTCCATGAGGCTTATAGAAATATAGGAGTAGCGTTAATCAAACAAAACAGGGTTGTGGATGCCATTGAATATTTTGAACGATATCTTAAAAGGCAGCCTGATGATGTCGAAGTAAGGGCTACAACCGGTGACCTCTATTACAGCAATAAAAAATATAATCAGGCCATTTCCCATTACGAACATTACTTCAAGAAGTATCCCGATAACATGGATGCCTTGATTCGACTCAGTGATTGTTACATGAATCTCGGCAAATTACAGGCGGCTGTTTTGGGCTACCGGGCGGTACTTTCCAGGGATAGCTCAAATAAAATTGCCCGGCAAAGACTCGAAGAATTGAACGAATTTTTGCAACCTGTTGAAATGCAATAAGATAGTATCGTTCGCCTGCAACGTTTCAGGGCTAATATTTTTTCCGCATCTGTCGAAACAAGTATAGAGAAAACTTCATAAGTACTTAACCGAAGTTCATATAAAAAAGGAGGTGTCAACACGATAAACCTTTTGCTGTAGTATAAACAGCTTAATCAATTAACTGCAGACAACGGATGTCTGCGAGCTTAATTCAAGGAGGAATCTTAAATGGCATTAAGAGTCAACCACAACATTGTCGCATTGGACGCCTGGCGTAACCTGACAGCCACTACCCGTAAAATGGGCTCCACAATGGAGAAGCTGTCATCCGGTTTCAGGATTAACCGGGCTTCCGATGATCCTGCGGGTCTGGTGATTTCAGAACAGTTCAGGGCGCAGATTGCCGGTCTGAACCGTGCGGTCCAGAACTCAGAAGGGTCGATCAACATGATCCAGACCGCTGAGGGCGCTTTAAATGAAATCAACAACCTGCTGATCTCCATGCGTGAACTGGCTATTCACGCGGCCAACGAGGGTTTCAACGACACTAATCAGTTGGAAGCCGACCAGGCTGAAATTAGCAACGCCATCGCAACCATCACCCGTATCGGTCAGAATACCCAGTTTGGCACTAAGAGACTGCTTGACGGTTCAGTTTCAAACACGACTGGTATTACAACCGGCAACTCTTCTCAGGTGATACTGACAGGTTCACAGCTTACTGAAGGTGTTCACAATCTTACGGCCAGCATGTTAACCGATTCGACTGCTACAATCGATAATGAAATTTACGGCTTGTCGAATGAGCAGAATCCGTACAACCTGACTGAGGGCGTGCATAATATCGATGTCGTCCAGGCTTCTTCAAACGCAAGCAAGACAGGTTCGGCTGTCGATATGCGTGATCATTGGGGCAACGGTTTAACGATGCATACCGGCACTCTCGCAGACTGGGTCAATGCCAGGCTGTTTGCTTCAACTGATATGGCTGTTGTAACGACTGACGTTGGCGGTACGATCACCTTCCAGATCGATTTTCAGGAACAGGGTAAAAGCCATGTTGGTATGCAGACTTTAAACTTCCGTATCGACGACTGGGGCGGTGAGGATGATGTTATGAATAACATTGCCAATGCCCTGAACAATGCTATCGCCGCTAACGATTACCTGGCCGGTAAAGTTGTTGCTACAGTTGAAGATGGCGCGCCTGCTTCCGGCCTTGACACTCTTGCTTTAAGAGCCACCAATGCCGGCGCCGGTTTTTCGATTGCTGTTGGCGATATTTCAGTCGAGAGCGCTGATGACGCCGCCGGCACTTTGGAAGCTGAATTGCTTAACCCCACAGGTGGGGGTCAGTTGGCTAACAACAGCGCCCGTGGCGTTTCCGACGGTATATTTGATTTTTCTGTTACTTACGGAAGTACCGCTGATATAGAAACAACGACTGCAGCTGTCGATATTGCCGAAGATCTTACAGCCGCCGCCATTACATTCAACACGATGTCGGAGATGGTTACCGCTTTGAACGCTTCGCTTGGGCTTGATATTGCCACCGGCGGTTTCGGCTTTTTTGATCCAACCGTCTTCACCGGCCAGCAGAGACTGCAGGCTACGGTTATGACGGCCGGCGGTCAGGATATGCTCAAGTTCTATGGTCTCGATGAAGGCTCCAGGTTCTCGATAAAGCTCAATTCAGTTGCCTCAGCCCAGAATGTCAAGGCTTATGACGCTGTGGGATTGACTGTAGATCAAACTTCCAATAACGGTCTGGACGCTATCGTTCGTTTCGATGGGAATATCAATTATGTTGATGATGTACGCTTCCACCAGTACGCCACCTATGACAATACTATAACATTGTACACCTCGGAAGATACTTTAAGCAGAGGCGCAATAACCCTGGATATAGCCCAGGCGTACGAAGGAGGCATTGATCTTGGCAATATGCTTCTGAGTGTGAAAGCCAGGACCTACGCTGTACAGCTTGACGGCGGCTTAGCGACCACAGTTTCTGCCGGCAGGGCAACGACGATATTCAATTCGGATCGCTCGGAGTCCATCATGGTCAACTATGGCCTGACATCAAGTGGCGGTACCGAAACGCTTCAGACTGTCGACAGGTCGCTCGTATTCCAGATCGGCGCCAATGTTGGCCAAACGGTCAGTATCGGTATCGATGACATGTCGGCAAATAAACTTGGCATGAACTTAACCAACAGCATGTGGTCTAACCTCGCAGAGGTCAGCGTGATGACCTCTCAGGGCGCCCAGGATACACAGAAGGTAATTGATCAAGCCATTACCGATGTGGTAAATATCAGAGGCGCACTCGGTTCCTTCCAGAAGAACACTCTGGAATCGAACCTGACCAACCTCCGTATTGCGGCTCAGAACCTGACTGCTTCGGAAGCCTCGATTCGTGACACCGACATGGCCAAAACAATGTCCGAATTCGTCAAACACCAGATTCTGATGCAGGCCGGCACTGCAATGCTTGCGCAGGGTAACCAGGCACCGCAGGTTGTATTGTCGCTATTTGCTTAAACTAACGTTTGGGGAGGGTGATATAACGCCCTCTCCAATTTAAGGGGGTATTTTTATGAATACCGAAATAACTACCCAAATAGTCTCGGAAGGGGCTGCTGTCAATACAGCCCGGTCTTTGGGTGGAGCTAAGCTAAAAACCCCTGTCCGGAAAGACGATATACAATCTGTAAATGGTAATGAGAGTCCACAACAAAAGCTGCCTGAAGATCCTGAAAAGGTTAAGGCTTTAGTTGAAGATGTCGTTGACAATTTCGAAAAGTTTGTAAAAAATATCCAGGTTGATTTGAGGTATGAGGTTGATGATAAAACCAATGATATTATCATCAGAATTTTCGAAAAAGACACCGATAAGCTAATAAAGCAGATTCCTGCGGAGGCTATTTTAAAATTGAAGCAGAGGATAAATGATCTTTTAGGGATCATTTATGACGAAACGTTTTAAAAAGTAGGGGAGTCCTTCGGGACTCCCCCTGTAGTTGACTAATGGTAAAAGGGAGTATTATCGCTCCCTCATTTTAAAGGATTTTTAAAAATGGGTATTGCCGGATCAATTGAAGGAATAATATCAGGTTTCAATACGACTGAGATAATTGAAGCTATTATGCAGTACGAACGCCGCCAGGTAGATTTGTATGTGCAAAAACAGACTAATCAAACCAACAGGCTTACAACCTGGAATTCTATTGAAGCCATGTTGACGAGCGTGAAAATCCAGGCTGGTTATTTATCGGATGAAAACCTGTGGTATGCCAAAACAGCCGCCTCGTCAAATGAAGACGAGATAACGGTCTCCTCGACTAATGATGCCGCTCCCGGAACTTATTTCCTTACGGTTGACCAGCTTGCCACTCATCACCAGATAGCCAGCCAGGGAATCGGATCATTAACTGATAATATGGGAGCTGGCACAATTGAAATCAGCACCGGGTCGAGCAGTCCGACAATTATAACAATCGATTCCAGCAACAATACGTTGTCGGCTTTGAAAGATGCCATTAACAATTCCAATGCTAATGCTACAGCGGCCATTATTAATGATGGTTCGGAACATAATCCCTATCGGCTTGTCTTAACCGCCAAAGATTCCGGCGCCGCCAGTGAAATCACTTTTGTATCGAACCTGGAGGGCGGAACCGCTCCGGATTTTTCTCCGGGTTTTGACCGGACTGAATTGTTATCCTGGGATGGTTTGGCAACCTCCAACCCTTTTGTCACATCAGATGCCTCATATACCGGCAACGTGAATAAGACTTATACATTTACAATAGGAGGAACGGGCGCCCAGACTATCGGCGATGGCGATATCACTGTCAACTGGACCGATGGCACAAACAGCGGTTCTATTACTGTTTCAGAGGCCGGTACGGATATCGCATTAACCGGAGCTGGCGCGGATGGTCTGAGCATCTATTTTTCAGCCGGCGATCTTGTAGCCGGCGATACATTTCAGGTGCAGGCATTCGCCCCGACAATCCAGAATGGCCAGGACGCTGTTGTGCAGTTGGGCAGCTCCGATGGCGGCGGCTCTCCAATTTCATTCAATTCGTCATCCAATACAATCACCACTCTTATTGAGGGAGTGACTATTGACCTGCACTCAGTGAGCGATGGAGATCCGGTGGAGATTTCTATTTCTGAAGACAGGTCGCAAATAAAGGAATATTTGAACTCATTCGTCGATAAGTTTAATGAGTATCAGGAGCTTGTTAACGACCAGTTTTCATTCGATCCGGGAGTAGGCAAGGCGGGCGTCCTCCTCGGAGATAATTCCCTGATGATTCTTTATAACGATATCAGGTCAACAATCACCAGGGTTCTTGATGGCCGTCCGGATGATATGAAAATGCTCTCACAGGCGGGCATTACTTTTGATTCACGGGGAAGGCTGTCATTTGACGAATCTGTATTCGATGAAAAGGTTGAGGATAATTTTGAAGACTTGGTAAATCTTTTCAAGTCTAATGGCACAACTAACACCACTTATGTCGAGTACGTCTCATCGACCGGCGCCACCAGAATTTCGACCACCGGTTACGAGATAGATATCACCCAGGCCGCTTCTAAAGGAACGCTTACCGGAACCAGCATTACCGATCCAGCAACAACGCCTTTAACTCTCGACTCCACAAATAATGTATTGAAGTTTGAGATAAATAATATCATTAGCAGCGACATAGTCCTGACCGAAAAAACCTATAACTCCGGCGATGAATTGGCCGAGGAAATAGAAAATGCAATAAACAGCGATTCCAATCTGGCAGGGTCTGGCATCGAAGTGGAATGGGTTAATAACGGCACAACAGGCAATCTGGTGATTTACTCGAGCACTTACGGTTCAAGTTCCACGGTGACTCTCGATGTGGATCCCGACAACAGCGCTCATAGCATCCTGGGGCTAAGTAACGGCGTCTCTGAAACCGGGTTGGATGTAGAGGGAACAATAAATGGCGAATCGGCAACCGGAAATGGACAATACTTAACCGGAGATAGTGATAATGAAAGCACAGCCGGTTTAAAGCTGTTGGTTACTTTTACAGCCGATGATCTGGTGGAGGGGGCTGAGGATGTTATTACTTTTAATAAAGGAATCGCCTCAACCTTGACCGAAAAAATCACTTCCTATATTGATCCGTATGATGGGATAATTGGCAGAAAGAAAGATACTATCGAATCTCAGATTGATATAATTTCCGATCAGATTGAATCATTAGAAGAGTTACTTGAGAGAAAAAGAGCCTCTTTATACAGGCAATTCGTTGCTATGGAACAAGCGCTTGGTCAATTACAGGCCCAACAGGAGTACCTGACCTCAATTATTTCCGGGCTGAATCGGAACTGGGTGTTATTTTCAAAATCAGGATGATATAGACAACCAAGGATAATTAATGGACAATAATTTAAAAACATACCAGCAAATGCATGTATCCGGTCTGAATCAGAAGGAACTTATTGTTTTACTTTACACCGGAGCCTTGAAGTATATTGATGAGGGACGGGACTTGATCTTAAAAAATGATGTTCCCGGAACCTTTGAAAAACTTAACAAAGCCAGAAATATTTTCGTTCATCTTCTGTCAACATTAAATATGGAAAGCGGGGGAGACCTGGCTGCTAAGCTCTCGGCTCTATATGCCTATTTCATTGAGAAAATCACTATGGCAAATGCAACAAAAAAAGTTGATGAATTAGATGTAGTAATTCCTTTAATTAAGAGCATTAAAGAATCCTGGGAAAAGATAGATATTAATGATGAGAGTATTCCGGAAAGCAAGAAAACGACATTTGCAAAACCGGCACAGATGTTTTCTGCGGAGGTGTAATGTTGGTATCAAGTCGGGAAATTAACGATCTAATGAAGGCTCAACTCTGTATCTATAAGGAGATTGAATCGCTATTGGATAAAACTGTCAATAATAAACAGGGCTCGGTTTGGGCCTATGAACAGGTCAAGGAAATTGACATTCTTTTTAGCAAATTAAAAGTCCTGGACGAACAGAGAAATAAAATAGTCGTTAGCCAAATCGATTTTAAAAATAACCCTGAATTGAAAACATTAACAGATGAGTTAATAATTATAATGTTAAATATTAAGCGGCGAATAGGAGTGCTGCAGGTCCGGATTAAAGGGGGACAACAACATGTGCTGTCATCAATAAAAAATGTTATAAGGAATATGGAAATAAATGGTTATAAAAATAATATAATGAAAGAATCTAAAATATGTATAGGTTAAGGTTTGATATGTCAGTTCCGATAATAGATATAGAGGCGCTATATGAAAATTGAAGGTTTTGGACCTCCACAACAATCGGAACCCAAAGGTAAAAAACCAGGGACGTCCGGAAAACAAGAGAAGACTGCTAAAAAGCAGACGGCTGATTCTGACAGCATAGATCTGGTAAAGTCAAATAAGCTGTTAGATAAAGCCGGCTATTCTGATAAAGTCCAGAAAAGTGGGTTACCGGATCAGGGCATAAAAAAAGATCTCGTTGAAGTTAAACTGAAATCCTCATTCGGATTCTACGATACTGACAAGACAAAAGAAGAAACTTCTGAAAAACTTATCGACAGCAAAGATTTAAAAAATGTTGTTGAAGAGTATCACCTTTCAAATCTGAGCAAGGAAATACTCGCGAAAGCGTCTGATGTTCGTCATGAAAAAGTTGCGGAGGTTAAGCAGAAAATGGCAGAAGGTTTTTATGATGACCCCGCAAATTACAGCCTCTTTGCCGATAAGTTGATGGATCATTTTGGCATGTAGATTTCATTGACCTTATTGAGATCGAGAGTTTGACATATGCCGGATATTGATATTTCTGCCGAAAAAAAGATAAAATTAGTAATCAACCGAATTCATAACCTCCCAACGCCGCCTATAGTGTTTACCCAGGTTAATAGGGTTTTGAACAATCCAGATACCTCGGCTTACCAGATCGGCGCTATTATTTCTGAAGACCCGGCTTTAACCGCCAAAATCTTGAAGTTGACAAATTCAGCCTTTTATGGTTTGCCTCGAACGGTTACGAGTGTCAAGCAGGCAATTGTCATACTTGGATTGGACGCAGTTCGCAGCCTGGTTTTATCGGCCTCGGTTTTTGAGACCTTTTCAAAACAGAGTAATATTGATAAGGATTATCTTGATTCGTTCTGGCGTCATTCACTTTCGGTGGGTTTTATGTCGCGAATAATTTCTCGAACAAAGAATTTCCCTTCTTTTCTTGAGGCCGAGGAATCGTTCTCGGCCGGTTTGCTGCATGACATAGGTAAAATAGTTATTTTTGCACATCTGCCAAAAGAATTCAAACAGATAAGAAAAGCTATAAGAGAAAACCCTCAAGAGGACCACTGTACCATTGAAGAGCAAGCGCTGGGATTCGATCATGCCCTGGTGGGCAGCTGTCTTGCCCGGAAATGGAATCTTCCCGATGAGCTTGCTACAGCTATAAGGTATCATCACAACCCCGAGGAAGATGATGAGGATAATATTAATACGCATATTATTCATCTTTCAAATTATCTATCAAAAATTAACGAACAGGAAAACAGTTCGTTTTATGAAAAAGATATCTACTGCAACCCGATTGCCTGGGAGAAACTGGGCTTAAGACCCGACCAGGAGGAGCAGTTAATTCAAGTTCTACAAACTGAATATATGAAAGCTGAAACCTTCTTAAACATGGCCCGCGGCGACTGATGACCATCGAAATCACTCCTCATCAAAAGCGCAAAATGAAAGAAATGGTTGACGAAATAATTGTCAACCATGGCATATTAAAGATAAGCGACCGCCAGGCGCGAGTCGATGGTATGAATATTGAGCAATTAAGCAAAATAGCTTTCAGATATTATAAAATGATTTTCAGCGGAGAAAGCCCGCTTGATATAGGTGAGATAACAAAACCTGACACTTCATATAACTCAGCCGCCAAACAGCAGGCCAATCAGCAAAACTGCATCGGATGCAATCGGGAACTCGATGATGAGGATATCAAAAAAAGAATGCCGGTATGCGAATCATGCCGGCAAAGAATAAAAATTGAATATGAGATTTTAAAAGATATTTTTCTTTAATAAACCCGGAATGAATTTACCTGCAATACTTAGTTAATTTCATGAATTAAAAACATCGTTTATATTTTGCAGCCATGATTCACAGCGGGTCTTAAATGGCCTGTTCTATTGCCCGAGTCAGGCAATCTGCCAACATATCCCATATGGCTTGCCATTGCTGTTTATTGCATTAATTTTTTAAGGCGTTATGCCGAAAAATATGATTAGGATAGATGTATTATCCGGGTTCTTTGAAAGGTTAATTTTTCCTTGACTGAATCATGGTAATAGTTAATATTCAGTCATGTTTGTAGTTGGGCGATTAGCTCAGTTGGTTAGAGTGCTTGCTTGACATGCAAGAGGTCACTGGTTCAATTCCAGTATCGCCCACCATAATTGAGAAAACTCTGAAGTGTATTGATAAATTTGGAGACAATTTTACCGACCACTTTGTGTAAGAGTGGTCAGTTTTAATTTGAAGTAGGATGATTCTAACTTTTCCCGATAAGACCTTAAAGGAATTTCCCGACGGCGTTACTGCGGCTGAAGTCGCCGCTTCGATTGGACCAGGGTTGAAAAAAGCGGCTCTGGCGGCCGAGGTTGACGGTCATCTGGTAGATCTTGAGTATCCTATAAAGAAAAATTCCTCAGTCAGGATTATTACCTATAATGATGATGAAGGTAAAGAGATATTCTGGCATTCGTCGGCGCATATTATGGCCTCAGCTATTCTGCGTCTTTATCCTGAAGCGAAGCTGGCTATCGGTCCGGCCATCCCTGATGATTTCCAGGCACGGTTTTACTATGATATTGATCTTGACCATAGGCTGACCGATAAGGACCTCGAGTCTATAGAGAAAGAAATGGCCAAAATCGTGGCCGAGGATATGCCATTCATACATCTGGAAAAATCTAAGCAGGATGCCGTTAAATACATTACTGATAATGACCCGGCTGACATATATAAGCTTGAGATGGCGGAAGAGTTCGAGGAAGATTCCATCAGCTTTTATTCTCATGGCAGTTTTACGGATATGTGCCGCGGGCCGCATATCCCGTCAACCGGAAAAGTAAAGGCGTTTAAACTGCTGTCTGTTGCCGGAGCATACTGGCGTGGCGATGAATCAAACAAGATGCTGCAGCGTATCTATGGAGTTTCGTTCCCTGATAAGAAAATGCTCAAGGAGCATCTTGAGCGGCTCGAATCAGCCAAACAGAGAGACCATCGGGTAATCGGCAGGGCTTTAGATCTGTTCTCAATCACAGACGAAGTCGGTCCCGGGTTGGTATTGTGGCATCCTAAAGGGGCATTAATAAGAAACCTGATTGAAGATTTCTGGCGTGAGGAACACCAGAAGAACGGCTATGATATTGTTTTCACGCCTCATATTGCCAGGCTCGATCTCTGGCGGACCTCCGGCCACCTGGATTTTTATAAAGACAGCATGTATAATCCTTTGGATATTGAAGGCCAGAAGTATCAGCTTAAACCTATGAACTGCCCTTTTCATATCGCAATTTACAACAGCCGGAAACGTTCATATCGCGATCTCCCGTTCCGCTGGGCTGAGCTGGGAACTGTTTACCGGTTCGAACGTTCGGGTGTGCTTCAGGGGCTGTTCCGGGTAAGGGGTTTCACCCAGGATGATGCTCATGTTTTTTGCCGTGACGATCAACTCGAGGATGAATTGTTAAAGCTTTTGGATTTCAACCTGTTCTTTTTAAGGACATTTGGTTTTACTGAATATGAGACGTATCTTTCTACGAGGCCTGACAAATGTGTGGGCACCCTGGAAAGCTGGGAGAAGGCCACCAATGCGTTGAAACGGGCGCTTGAGAAGAAAAAGCTGGAGTACAAAGTCGATCCCGGGGAAGGCGTGTTTTACGGTCCCAAAATCGATGTAAAAATTAAAGATGTGCTGGGCAGGTCGTGGCAGTGTACGACGATTCAGGTTGACTTTAATCTCCCCGATCAGTTTAATATAACTTACACTGGCGAGGATGGAGCCGACCATCAGGCAGTGACAATACATCGCGCGCTGCTTGGCTCGATGGAAAGGTTCTTCGGCGTTCTAATCGAGCATTATGGCGGCGATTTTCCGCTATGGTTAGCGCCGGTTCAGGTTAAGGTTTTGCCGGTTGTTGATGAGGTCAATGATTATGCAAAAGAGGTTGGGGAATTCTTCAAGTCTTCAGCGGTGCGGGTTGAGGTTGATATGCGCAGCCAGAAAATTGGGTACAAAATCCGTGAGGCGGAGAGTTTAAAGATTCCGTATATGCTTATTGTTGGTAAAAAGGAATTTTCTGAAGGCAGTGTTTCTGTCCGCAGGCATAAAATTGGAGATGTTGGTTTGGCAGATCCTAAAAGTGTCTTAGCAGAAATTCTTCAGAAAATAAAAACTAAATCTCTAAATTAGGAGGTGTTTTAATAGCCAAGGGACGAGAAACCAGAATCAGGGTCAACTTTAAGATAAGGGCGCCCGAGATCAGGCTGATTGATGATGAGGGTCAGCAGGTCGGAATTGTAGTTATTCAGAAAGCTCTTGAAATAGCCAGAAACAAAGGTCTCGATTTAGTCGAGATTTCACCCAATGTCAAGCCGCCGGTTTGTAAAATCATGGATTTCGGCAAGTATTTGTACGAACAGTCGAAGAAAGCCAAAATCGCCAAGAAAAAACAGCATACGGTCAGCCTTAAGGAGATGAGATTTAGGCCAAAAACAGAGGAACATGATTATAAGTTCAAGTTAAAGCATGTTATCGAGTTTCTAAACCAGGGCAATAAGGTCAAGGTTTATGTTGAATTTAGAGGACGAGAAATGACCCATAAAGAACTTGGGACAAAAATATTGGACAGAATTAAACAAGACCTTTTTGATATCGCTGAGCCTGAGGCCGCATCTCTCATGGAAGGTCGACGGATGTCTTTAATTTTTGCCGCTAGAAAAGAAAGTAAGGTCAAGACTTAATAATATGGTTTAATTGTATTATTTAGATTTTTGTTGCATAATAATTAATTTTTCATATATTCATCCCGAAACGGGAGAAAGATTATGCCTAAAATTAAGACAAATAAATCGGCCGCTAAAAGGTTTAAAAAAACCAGCGCCGGAAAAGTAAAACGATCACATATGAATACGGGTCATATTTTGACAAAAAAAACTGCCAAGCGTAAGAGACAATTACGTAAATCAGCGCTAGTTCATAAGACAGATATTGGTCGAGTCAAAAGGATGATCCCGTATTGAGAAAATATTAGGGAGTTTTAATGCCCCGTACGAAAAATAACCCGGCTGCTAAACGTCGTCACAAGAAGGTGTTAAAGGCGGCCAAGGGCAATTATGGCGGTCGCAGGAGACTGTATCGTACTGCCAAGGAGACGGTTCAGAAAGGGCTGGCGTATGCCTATCGTGACCGTCGCCAAAGGAAACGAGATTTCCGCAGATTATGGATTATAAGGATCAACGCAGCAACAAGGCTTTACGGCATGAGCTATTCGCAATTTATCAATGGCTTGAAAAAAACCGGTATTGAACTGGATCGCAAAGTCCTGGCCGATTTGGCGGTTCGTGATAGCGAAGGGTTCAGACAGATAGTAGAGGCCATAAAAGCTGGTTGATCAGCTGATTGCCCTTTATTTAAACCTGATATAGGCTTTTTCAATAAGCCTAAGTGCATATATAAATGAGCGATATATTAAGCCAGATAAAAGAATTTGAGATTTCTGCATTATCAAGGCTGAGATCGATAACCCGGCAAGAGGACCTTGATGCTTTAAAAATAGAATTGCTGGGTCGGAAGGGTAAACTTGCGGGATTTTCAAAAAATATCGGTAAAGCACCGGCTGACTTACGCCCAAAAATCGGCGCTGAGATAAACCGCCTTAAAAAAGCAATTCAGGAAAAAATTGAATTTAAAGATGCTTTATCCAATAAGCTAGCTAAAAAAGATTATTTCGATTATACACTTCCGGTCAGGAGTGATTTTATCGGACATAAACATCCGCTTTTGCAAACTGTGGATGATATTGTTTCCATATTTCACGGTATGGGCTATGAAGTAGCCTTCGGACCTGATGTAGAGAGCGATTACTATAATTTCGATGCTTTAAACACGCCTGAAGATCATCCCTCACGGGATTTATCAGATACATTTTATATAAAAAAAGGCGTTTGCTTGAGGACCCATACATCGCCTGTTCAAATCCGCACTATGGAAAAGCAAAAGCCGCCGGTCAGGATTATTGCCCCGGGTAGATGTTATCGTTCGGATACCCCGGATGCTTCCCATTCGCCGGTATTTTATCAATGTGAAGGCCTGTATGTCGATGAGGGGATTACTTTCGCCGATCTAAAGGGCGCTATCACCGCATTTGCCCGATGCATGTTTGGCAAGAAAATGAAAGTCAGGTTCAGACCTCATTTCTTCCCGTTCACCGAACCGTCAGTGGAATATGATTTTTCATGTGTAATCTGTGGGGGAAAAGGATGCCGGGTTTGTAAATATAATGGCTGGCTTGAGATTTCAGGAGCCGGTATGGTCGATCCGGAAGTTTTCAAGGCCGTCGGTTATGACAGCGAAAAATATACCGGTTTTGCCTGGGGTATGGGTATCGATCGGCTGACCATGCTGAGGTACCGGATTGATGATATACGATTGTTATATGAAAATGATGTCAGATTTATAAGGCAGTTTTGATGAAAATCAGCTACAACTGGCTAAAAGAACTTATCGATTTTGAAGCCTTACCGAAGAAGGCAGCCGAGCTTTTAACGATGTCCGGTTCAGAGGTTGAGGCTATCGAGAAAAAGGGTTATGAGATTTCAGGGATTGTTGCCGGCGAAATTAAAACGGTCAATCCTCATCCGCAGGCAGACAAATTGACTGTTTGCACAGTCGATATTGGCAGTGAGACGCTGGCCGCTGTTTGCGGCGCTCCTAATGTGAAACCGGGTCTGAAGGTCTTGTTTGCCGGGGTCGGTTCGTCTCTTGTTGATGGAAATACACTGAAAAAAGCCAGAATCCGAGGGGTGGAGTCGTTCGGCATGATACTGGCCGAGGATGAACTCGGCATCTCGGATGACCATACGGTAGTTATTGAACTTGAGTGTAATGTTAAACCGGGCACACTGCTTGAAAGTATTCTACCGCTCTGCGATTATATATTCGAACTGGAGATCACTCCCAACCGGCCTGATTGTCTTTCGCACATCGGCATCGCGCGCGAACTAAAAGCATTGCTGGGCGGTCAGATTAAATATCCGGATTTTAATGTAACCGAAACCGGACCGAATACATCGCTGGATTTGAAAATCGAGATCGACGCCCCGGATGGCTGTCCGCGTTATACCGGCAGGCTGGTTTCCGGGATAAAAATAGAACCATCGCCGCTGTGGCTTAAAACACGGCTGAATTACCTCGGCATAAGGCCTATAAATAACGTTGTTGATATAACTAACTATGTTTTACTGGAAACCGGCCACCCTCTTCATGCTTTCGACTATGATATGCTGAAGACCAAAAAAATCGTTGTCAGACGAGCTAAAAACGGCGAGATGTTTATAACTCTTGATGATGTTGGGCGGGAATTGAAAGACGGTCACCTTTTAATAACCGATGGTGAAAAGGCGGTGGCGCTGGCTGGCATAATGGGTGGGCAGAATTCTGAAGTCACCGAATCAACAACAAATATTCTAATGGAATCGGCATATTTTGATCCGGTCATTATTCGCCGCGGCGCTAAAGCGGTTGGATTATCGACTGAATCGTCTCAAAGGTTTGAGCGCGGAGCCGATCCCCTGATGGCGTCAAAAGCCAACAACCGGGCTTGTGCGCTTATAGCCGAACACGCTGGCGGAAAAGTCCATAAAGGGATGATTGATGCTTATCCCCAAAAGTTCTCGCCGGTGAAAATCGATTTTCGTCCCGAACGTGTTGAAACAGTATTAGGCGTCAATATCGATAAAACTAAAATAAGCCGGATTTTCGATGGCCTTGATATTGAATATGAATACGGCAGAATTGGAGCAGAAAATGTAAGAAAATTATTTACATCAATGCAAATTACGCGGCCATCATTCCGCCCCGATTTGACTCGTGAGATCGATCTTATCGAGGAAATTGCCCGTATTTATGGACTGGATAATATCCCGGAAATGTACCGTCCCGGCGGCAATCTTGAGATCGAAATTGCCCCTGAAGCAATAGTTAAAGATCGCCTTAGAAACTTCCTTGTCGGTCGGGGCTTCGTAGAGATATTTCCGTTGACCCTTGTAGATGGCCAGCAGCTGAACAAAATTGACAGCGATATTGACCTGGTAACCTTGCAAAATCCGCTGTCGGAGGAAATGTCGGTTCTCAGGCCTGACCTTACATTCTCGATGATTAAAACGCTCAGGCATAACATTAACTTTGGCAACAAGGATGTTAAGCTGTTTGAGATAGGGACATTATATAAACCGTCATCGGGGGATTTAGCCGATGAAAAAGAGACTATCTGCCTGGGTATCAGCGGACGGGAAAGACCTGTAAGCTGGCGGAACCAAGAGACATTTTCGGACTTCTACTTTCTTAAGGCCGAACTTGAAATAATTTTTCAGTATTTTAATATTGATCTGAAAATGGCCTCAAAGGCTAATCCATATTTTGATGATGATTGCAGTTTTAGCCTGGTTCTTCAGGGAAATAGAAATTCGGGATATTTTGGAAAAATTTCATCAAAAGCGGCAAAAGCAGTTGGCTTGAAACAGGATTGTTATGTTGCCGAACTTTATTTATCGCCATTTGCCGAACTGGCATTAAAGACCAGGTACTATAAGCAGTTGCCGAAATATCCCGAATCAGACAGGGATATTGCCCTGGTTATTAATAATGATGTTCCAATAGAAGACATATTAAAACTCATTCGTGCCACAGGCGGCGACATTATAGAGGATGCCTTCTTGTTCGACATATATCGCGGTAAAAATATTCCTGAGGGCAAGAAAAGTATTGCTTTTAGGGTAATTTATCGTTCTGGAAAGCGGACTCTTACTGATAATGAGGTTGATGAAATTCATGGCAAGGTTGTTAATAAATTAAATAAAGAGTTTGGCGCTATACTGAGGTCATAATTGGTGGATTTCAGTATAGAATAATTGGTGAGCTTATGGATAACAGCGCAAAAAATATTGAAAAAAGCTTTGAAAAACTTGAAGCAGTAGTTTATAATACTGCAGCTAAGATTAATAGTTTAAAAAGAATAAACCAAGATTTGAAAGGTAAAGTTAACGAATTAAAGCGCTTAAAAGCTTTAAGTGAAAAAAAGGCTGAACGGTTGAAACGGGAACTTGACGGGGTCAGGTTATCGGATCAACAATCCTGGCGGGAAAAAGAAAAGGATATAAAAAATAGACTTAAGAACCTGTCGGTAAAAATTTCAGCTTTTGAGAAGAATTATTCAATAGACAGTTAACCTTAAATATAGATCGGGGAGATTAAGCTGATCAAATGAAAAAAAGCAGGCTGAAGTTGAAGATTTTCGGCGCCGAATATGCACTCAAGGCTGATACCAGCGATGAATATATAAAAGAGACTGCCATTTACGTGGATAAAGTGATGAATGATATTGCATCTAAATATCAGGAGCAATCTGATGCAAGAGTGGCGGTTTTAGCTGCGTTAAATATCGCAGAAGAGCTTTTTGAGGCTCGCCGGCAGGCTCCGGTTAACATTGAGGCCAGAGCCCTGAAAATAGCTGATATCCTCAACGCCGCTTTAGAAGATTAGCCTCTCTCCATACGCCTAAGGAGGCGCAATGGAATTACCATATATTATAAGCATAGGTTTAGCATTAGTAGTTCTGGCTTTTATTGTCGGAATTGTTGTTGCTCGTCATATGGGCGAGAAAAAGATTGCTAAGGCTGAGGAACAGGCCTCAAAAATTATTGCTGATGCGGAAAAGACCGTTGAGGTAAAGAAAAAAGAGTCTGTTTTAGAAGCGAAAGACCACTGGCTGAAAGAAAAATCGAAATTTGAAAGAGAAACCAGTAAAAAACGAAACGAGATTCAAAAGCTGGAAGCCCGTCTCGTAGATAAAGAGCAGGCGCTTAATCGAAAAGTCGATATCTTAAACCTGAAAGAAAGGGACATAACCACCCGTGAAAAAACTCTGGTCGGCAGGGAAAGAGCTGTTCTGCATAAAGAGAAACATCTTGATACGCTTATTGCCGAACAGAATATTCAGCTTGAAAAAATAGCAGGTATGACGTCAGAGGAGGCTAAGAAGCTTTTAATGGAAAACCTTGAGGCTGAAGCCCGACGGGGTGCGGCTCAGCTCATTAAAGAGATAAAGGACCAGGCTGAACGTGATGCCGAAAAGGAGGCTAAAAATATTATTATCCAGGCGATTCAGCGATGTGCGGCGGATTACGCCATGGAATCATGTGTGTCGGTGGTTAATATTCCGACTGACGAGATGAAGGGGAGGATAATCGGTCGAGAGGGTAGGAATATCCGTTCGTTTGAGACGGCTACCGGCATCGATGTCATAGTCGATGATACTCCCGAGGCGATAATACTTTCGGGTTATGACCCGATCCGTCGTGAGATTGCCCGCATCGGCATGGAGAAACTGATAATGGATGGTCGTATTCATCCGGCTCGGATTGAAGAGGTTGTTGTCAAGGCTGAAAAGGAAATGGAGATCATTATCCGCGAAATCGGTGAACAGGCTTGTTTCGATGTTGGCGTTCATGGCGTCAACCCCGAAATTGTGAAGCTTTTAGGCAAACTGAATTATCGAACCAGTTATGGTCAGAATGTCTTACAGCATTCTAAGGAAGTGGCCTTTTTATGTGGAATTATGGCCGCAGAGCTGAATCTTGACAACAATATTGCCAAAAGAGCCGGCCTGTTTCATGATATCGGAAAAGCCATCGACAGGGAAACAGAGGGTACTCATACAGTAATCGGCGTTGATTTTATTTCCAAATTCAACGAGAACGCGGCTGTTTTAAACGCTATTGCCAGCCATCATGAAGATGTGCCAATGGAAACCCCGTATGCCGTGCTTGTTCAAGCCGCCGATGCTGTTTCAGGGGCCAGACCGGGCGCCAGGCGCGAAACCCTTGAAGGCTATATTAAACGCCTGGAAAAACTGGAGGAAATGGCCGATTCGTTTAGCGGAGTAGGCAAGGCTTATGCTATACAGGCTGGACGCGAAATCAGGGTGATTGTGGAATCTGATACTATCGATGACGTCGGTTGCGCTCAGCTCTCAAGCGAAATCGCTCGCAAGATTGAAGCCGAGCTCGAATATCCAGGCCAGATTAAAGTGACTGTTATAAGAGAAACAAGGTCCATAGAATATGCCAAATAAGCAGGATTTTCTGTTATCATCAGAGATAGCCTTATTCGGGATTTCGCCACAGCGAAAAACTTTTGCATCAGGCGTTAAAAAAAGTTTGGAAAAAGCCACTTTCAAAGTTTACCCGGTTAATCCATCAGCCAATGGTTGTTATTCAAACCTCGAAGAAATTCCTGTTAAGGTTGAAGCCGTTTATGTTGCGGTAAATCGCGCTAATGCGCTGAGTATTAGCGAAAACATAATCAAATATGGAATAAAAAAAGTATGGCTTCAATACGGTTCTTATAATGAGCAAATTATTAACAAGCTCAAAGATGCAGGCATTGAAGTTTATACTGGTTGTTTGACGATGTTTATTCCGGGAGTTGGGTTTATTCACAGATTTCATAGAGTTATTCACGATTTCTTTGAAAGAAAAAAATGAAAATACTTTTTGTCGGAGATATGATGGGAAATCCGGGTATCAGGGCTGTTGCTGATACTCTTGATGTTTTTAAAAAAGAGAAGCGGGATTACGATTTTATTATCGCAAATGTCGAAAATGCGGCCGGAGGTTTCGGGATAAACAAGGATTCCTGGGATAAGATGGCCGAACTCAGTATAGACTGCATGACCTCGGGTAACCATATATGGGACCGTCTTGAAATACACAAATATATTAACGATGAACCAAAGCTGTTAAGACCGGCAAATTATCCTATCGGCAATCCCGGTTTTGGCTGGCAGGTGTATGAGACTCAAACAGGCGGGCAGATAGCGGTGATTAACCTTCAGGGGCGAGTTTATATGAATAACATCGATTGTCCTTTTATTACCGCTGATAAAATTTTAGAAGAGATTGGAGACAGGTATAAAAATATTATTGTCGATTTCCATGCTGATGCCTCCAGCGAGAAACAGGCAATGGGCTGGTATCTTGATGGTCGGGTATCGGCAGTAATCGGTACTCATACACATGTCCAGACAGCCGAGACACGGGTTTTACCGGGCGGTACAGGTTTTATAGCCGATGTCGGCATGTGTGGACCCTACGATTCAGTCATTGGGATGGAGATTGAGGCCGCCCTGTTTCGCCTGCTGAAAGGCCGTCCCAACCGTCTCCAGGTTGCCGCTGGAAATATCAAGTTCGCTGCGGTACATCTGGAGATTGATGAGCAAAACGGTAAGTGTAAATACATTGAAAGAATGCTGATCGATGTATAATCGGGTACTATAAGATTTACGAGGGCGCTGTAATGGGTCAAATTATAGATGGCAGGAAAATTTCCGGAGAGATTAAAACTGAACTGAAAAGTGAAATTGAAAAACTGAAGGAAAAAAACGTTACTCCGGGTCTGGCAGGAGTGCTGGTTGGCGATGATCCGGCCTCAGCCCTGTATGTCAGCATGAAAGAGAAAGAATGCAAAAAGCTGGGAGTTTATTTCGAGAAAATTGTTAAGCCTGCCGATTTTCCAGAGCCGGAGCTTTTAAGTCTAATCGACTCGTTGAACAAGCGGGATGATATACATGGCATCCTGGTTCAATCGCCTCTTCCCGGACATATAGATGAGGGTAAAGCCATTTTAAGCGTTGACCCTGCCAAGGACGTTGATGGTTTCCATCCGGTAAACCAGGGATTAATGCTGGCTGGTAAGCCGGTATATCTGCCTGCAACGCCTGCCGGCATTGTTGAACTATTATGGCGTTCGGGACATAAACCGGAGGGAAAGCATGTCGTCATTCTGGGCAGAGGATATCTTGTCGGTCGACCCCTGGCAGTTTTGTTAGCGTTGAAAAACCAGAAAGCAAATGCCACTGTGACCCTCTGTCATACCCGCACCGCTAATATCAAAGAAATCGCCCGTCAGGCAGATATTCTTGTGGCGGCCATGGGTAAAGCTCAGTATGTGACTAAGGATATGGTAAAACCGGGAGCTGTTGTAATCGATGTCGGGACCAACAGAATCACAGATTCGAGCCATCCAAAGGGAGCCCGGCTTGTTGGTGATGTCGATTTTGACCAGGTAAAAGAAACAGCCGGTGCAATCACGCCGGTGCCCGGCGGCGTTGGTCCAATGACTATAGCAATGCTTTTGACAAATACGGTAAAAGCGGCAAAACGAATACTCAAAAATGGCTGATACTATATTAACAGTTACAGAATTAACGAAATCTATTAAGCTTTTGCTTGAGGACAATTTCCCCAAAATTTGGGTTGAGGGGGAGATTTCAAATTATATCAAGCATTCTTCCGGCCACAGGTATTTTACCCTTAAGGATGACAGTGCCCAGATAAAATGTGTAATCTGGAAAGGTATGAGTCGATACCTGCTTTTCGAGCCTGAAAACGGCATGAAAGTTAAAGCCTGCGGGCAGGTGACCGTTTATGAGCGATCCGGACAGTATCAACTGATTGTATCGGCGATGCAACCGGTCGGCGTCGGTGAACTCGAATTAGCTTTCCGGCAGTTGAAAGCCAAACTGGAAAAAGAGGGATTGTTCGATGATCGTCATAAAAAGCCGATTCCGGAATATCCTGAAAAAGTCGGGGTTGTCACATCGCCCACAGGAGCGGCGGTAAGAGACATAATCAAGGTGATTAATCGCAGGGCGCCGTGGATAGAGGTTATCATCAGGCCATCATTAGTCCAGGGAGAGACAGCCTCGGCTGATATTGCGCAGGCTGTTCGTGATTTTAATGAGTACGCCAAAGTTGACCTGCTGATTGTGGGACGAGGCGGCGGTTCGCTGGAGGACCTCTGGCCTTTCAACGAGGAACAAACGGCACGAGCGATATTCGAATCGCAAATACCGGTTATTTCTGCAGTCGGGCATCAGATTGACTTTACGATTTCGGATTTTGTCGCCGACCTGAGAGCGCCTACACCATCAGCGGCGGCGGAACTGGCTGTACCGGATGGCGCTGAGTTGAGAGGATATTTTTTAGAAAATTACCGGCGATTGTGCCAGACTCAGCTTGAGAATATTGAATCGTATAAAGTCAATCTTCAAAACCAGGTCAGCCGGTATGGCATTCGAAAGCCTATGGAAATCGTCAATGCCCGAATACAACGCCTGGATGAGTTAAATCAAAGCTTTCAAAAGACAGCCATGCATATGATCGAAAGGCATCGGAACAATCTTTCAATGATTCAAACAAAGCTTACTTCGGCATCTCCAAAAAATATTATGAGCAGGGGATATGCTTTTGTTACCTCGCCGGTTACAAAAAAGACGATAAAATCATTTACTCAGGTAGCTGTAAATGATATTATAGATATAAGATTACATAAAGGAGAACTTCAAGCGGGCATTACTAAAGTGAAGGGTGAGAATTGAGTACTGAAACTAAAATTTATCATTCGATTTCCGAGGTTGCTAAGATGATGAGGCTGGAGGCGTATGTATTGCGTTTCTGGGAAAAGGAATTCCGCCAGCTTCGCCCCAAAAAGAACAGGGCCGGCAACAGGATTTATCAGCAGAAAGATATCGATATTTTGATGCAGATTAAACTGTTGCTGTATGACAAAGGCTTCACTATCGAAGGCGCCAGAAATTATCTAAAGGACAACGGGAAGGGTAATAATTCGAAACTGAAATCGGAGATGGCTGTTAAGCTGTTAAAGGAAGTACGTACAGACATTGACGATATGTTGAAGCTTTTCCCTTGATTTTAACGGAATATCTGGTATTTTACCTGTGTGTCGGGGCGTAGCGCAGCCTGGTTAGCGCACTTGCTTGGGGTGCAAGAGGTCGGCCGTTCAAATCGGCTCGCCCCGACCATGGTATTTATTTTGCCGCTAAAATTGAAATAATTAAAAAAGCTGGTGCACGAGGACATACACCAGCCACTTTAACAAGTGGTTCAGAAGACTTGTATATCTAATGCGAAATCTGGATTAAAAATCCCAGGTCTTTTTATAAGTGATGAAGGCTCATTCTCGTATGTCTTTTATTATTGTTGCCCCTGCATGAATCGTTTTATAATACGATATGCTATTAATGTTATCCATCTGCTTGGCAGTTTCTTTTGGCCAAAGTCGAAATCGGACCAAACATTATGGATGGATTCCGCATAGAAGCATCCATTTTTATCTTGTTTTGAAACAAGTATATTAATCATTTCACTCATCCGGGAATCTTTTCTTGCAAAGTCAAATTGGGAAAGTATCTCCAGATATTTTAAGATTCGATAATCAGTGAAGGGATATTTTAGTTTTTCCCAGCCTTTTCCGATTTCGGAATCATGCCCGGCATATTTTATCTTTCCTCTTTTATCCCAGCACTTTAACAGAAATTTTACGATTCTTTTGGCAATCTTGCTATTCTTAAGCTCTGGATTTTGGCTTATTGCGCCCAACACACATAGTGCTGCAAATGCACAGCTTGGTTCCTGTTCTCTCGGTTTACCTGGCAGCCCTGTATTCTTACACCAGAAGCCGCCATCAAGACGCTGCCGCTCTACAAGCCAGCTATAGGCATTATGTAATCTCGGATCGGATATATAATCCAATTTTGCTAATGATTCGATCAGAATACCGGTAAAACAATCGCCTGGTGTCGGCGGCGGGGCCCAGCCAAATCCCCCACAAGGGAACTGAGTAGTAAATACATATTTACAGGCACTGGCTATTTCCTTAGTATCTCTTCTCAAGCCAAAGTCAGCCAAAACCCCCAATAACCAAAATGTGGTGTCTTTCCTGGGCCACCAAGTATAGATATCCGTGGAAGTCCCCCAATACCCGCCTTTATTTTGATTATCAAGAATTCGTTTTACCAACTCATGTTCACGAATTGATTTTTCAATTACATCAACCTCTTTATCCTTATTTTTCTTATCTAATAAATCTATCATGACGTGATATTTAACAAAAGGTTCTCCCTCGAGAAGCCAATCAATTGGCAATAACTTCAAAAAACTTTGCAGTTTATTTAGCATATGTTTATGCGAGCCCAAAGGCATCCCGACCTTTCAAATAGCAAGATAACATACATATTTTCCAGTAGCAAGTAATCTTAATCATTGTTATTATGTTGAAAACTATATTTTTAATTATGATGACATACGCCAGCCACTTTAATTGTTCATTTTAGCAATAATTGTCCTTTTCAGCAATTTTCATGGAATATTTTATCAATTTGATGGTATAATAAAACATAACAATGGTTATTCATCAGTGAACCGACAGCGACTCTGGTATTATGTAAAGTTATTGAATTTAAAAAGATGGAGGCAAGCGAAATGAAAAACTTATCGAGATGTATTGCTGTGACAATTATAACTATTTTATTTCTACAATGCGGACAAAATTCCGTTGATTCATCAAACCAGCCGCCCCGTGCTTTAAGCCCCGGCGAAACACAGCTTGTTGACTCCGGCAATAGATTCGGTTTTAAGCTCTTCAAAGGGATAGTTCAGGATCAACCCGATTCAAATATCTTTATCTCGCCATTATCGGTGTCGATGGCGCTGGGCATGGCATATAACGGCGCTAACGGCAGTACCCGTGAGGCGATGGATTCGACGCTGGAATTCAATGGCCTGGATATTCAACAGGTGAACGAATCCTACCGGAGCCTGATTGATCTACTGATTAATCTCGATCCGGTTGTAGTTTTCCAGATAGCAAATTCAATCTGGTATCGTCTGGGATTCCAGGTGGAACCTGATTTTCTTGATCTGAACAGGACATATTTTGATGCGGAGGTAAGCGAGCTTGATTTTAGCGACCCGATAGCGGCGGATATTATTAACAGTTGGGTCGATGAAAATACAAATGGCAAAATAACAGAAATAATTCAACCGCCAATTGATCCCTTAACGGTTATGTTTTTAATTAACGCTATCTATTTCTATGGCGACTGGACATATCAGTTTGACGAGGACAGCACATATGACGCTATGTTTATTTTGCCCGATGGTTCTCAGTCGCCCTGTCGGATGATGACCCAGGAGAACAATTTCAAGTATATTGAAAATAACGATTTTCAAGCTGTCGATCTGCCATATGGAAACGGGCTTTTCAGCATGACTATCTTTCTGCCCAGACCGCAGGTCGGTATCGATGCTTTAATTGATAATCTTAACCAGGAAAACTGGATTAGCTGGATTAACAGCTTCAACGAACAACAGGGAATAGTTCATTTGCCCAAATTCCGATTCGAATGGGAAGACTCATTGAATAATGTTTTAAAGGCTCTCGGGATGGAGATAGCATTTACTGGTTTTGCCGATTTTACCGGGATCAGAAGAAGCGGCGGGATTTTTATAAGTATGGTGAAGCATAAGACTTTTATAGAAGTCGATGAGGAGGGAACTGAAGCGGCGGCGGTGACAATAATTGAATTTCGTGAATCGGTTGGTCTGGATTTTAATATAATGTTTGACCGGCCATTTATCTTTATGATCCGCGAGAACCATTCACAGACTGTTCTGTTTATGGGTAAGATTGTCGAACCGGTGTGGGAATAGTATTAACTGCAAATATTTCAACATAAAATTTAATGAGTTGTGGATTGCGGAAGTCTCTTCTGCCATCATGTAAGACAACCAAATCAAAAAGCTGGTGCATGAGGACATACACCAGCCACTTTAAATTATCATTCCCAAATTATTTAAAATATTCACTGGAATATTATGTAAATTTTGGCGTATAATATTCAGGTAGATATAGAGTAATATGTAGATTAAATGCAAAGGAGTAAAGCGATGAACAGGAAAGCAATTTTCATGACATTGATCTTTATCGGGTTTGGGCTGTGTCTGGGAGATTTTAACAATGCCTTGGGCCAGATTGACCGCGAAATAAGCATATCTGAAAAAAGCCTGGCTCAATCCAGCAATAAATTCGGTTTTAATATCTTTAGAGAAATCGTTAATTCTAAATATGGCAAAGATAAGAATGTGTTTGTCTCGCCACTGTCAATTTCCATGGCTCTTACAATGACCTATAACGGCGCCAAAAGCGAAACTAAGGATGCGATGGCGAAGACGTTGGAATTGTCTGATATGCCTGTCGATGATGTTAACGATTCTTATGCGAGCTTAATGGAACTGCTGACACATCTCGACCCCGATGTTACATTTGAAATTGCCAATTCTATATGGTATCGGCAAGGTTATGAGATTGAAAAAGACTTTATTGATATTAATCACTCATGTTTCCATGCACTGGTCCGCAATCTGGATTTCAGCGCACCTGATGCGGCGGATATAATCAATGCCTGGGTGGATGAAAACACAAGCGGCAAAATCAAAGAGGTAGTTTCAAAACCGATTGATCCGCTCATGGTTATGTTTTTAATCAATGCTATTTATTTCTATGGCGACTGGACTGTTCCGTTTAAAGCGAAAGACACGGATGATGATAAATTTACTTTGCTTGATGGCTCGACAGCATCCTGTAAGATGATGCACAAGGAACAATCTTTAAGCTATTTCGCGAATGACGATTTCCAGGCTGTGAGCCTTCCCTACGGCGATAAAGTATTCAGCATGACTGTTATCCTTCCGAAACCAGAAGTTTATATCGATAAATTGACGGCTATGCTTAATAATGATAATTGGAATAGCTGGCTTTTAAATTTCTCCAATCAAAGAGGAAGCTTGTACCTGCCCAAGTTTAAGCTTGAATACGCGTTGTCTCTTGTCGATGCGTTAAAAGCGATGGGTATGGGCGTTGCCTTTACTCCCGGAAAGGCTGATTTCACCGGGATATGTGAAAAAGAAACATTATTTATCAGCGAGGTGAAGCACAAGACATTTGTCAGGGTTGATGAAAAAGGAACTGAAGCTGCCGCCGTTACAAGTGTCGGCATGATGACTACAGGTCTGCCTCCACAGCCTGCTTTTGTGATGCGTGTCGATCGGCCGTTTATTTTTGTAATCAGCGAAAACAAAGCGCAGTCGGTTCTGTTTATGGGGAAGATTGTTGAGCCGGTTTTGTAATGATAAAATTGCATCCCTGCACTATGGGCCAATGGCTTTTTTGTAGACATAGTTATGTTGTGTCAGTTCGTAGCAAAGCGTGAACTGACACTTCTTGCTATCAAACATTAATCGTTCATGCTACAGGCCTTAGCAGCAGACAATGGGCAGGTCACGCTCCGCTACGACCCGCCCTAACGTTAATTATGTCACCCCTGCGAAAGCAGGGGTCCATGATTGGTTCATCATTACTTTACATTTCGTATGCATGGTCAAGATGACCATATCATAGTATCGATAGGAAATATTTATATACTATTAATCAGTCCGGCCAATATATTGATTAGTTGCTTTTAGTAAATATATTTCATCATCATCGCCATCAGCTAATTGCACTACAACAGTCACATCTATTCCCGGTCCCCATTTTGGTCCGCTACTGGCAGAAACATTAATCTGAAACGGTTGAATTCCGTAATAGTATTGTCTTTCGGGGCTGTTAATTTCCCACGCTTTATCCCCGTTTATTACCCACATCATAACAATATTAAATGAGTCAGAAATATCCAGTGAATCGATTTCGTTAACTGCGGCAACAGCTCTGAGTGGTTGACCATCCGGGGGACATATAGGCATAAAATCACGCCAGAGATATGTTTCCAGCGCAAAGCTGTAATTGTCTATACCAAGCTGTTCGGGAGCGTTAAGCAGTTCTTGAATCGGTACTGAGAGAACGGGGGAATTTGCGCTGGGCTTAGAATCACCGCAACCCGGTAAAGAAATCAACAATAATACAATTAGCGTTTTTTCCAGATATCTGAGTATTCTCATACTTGATCTCCCGGTTAAGTTGTTAATGGTACCGCTGTCATTCATAAAATCTGATTCACAAATCATATAATATTTCTTAAAGCCAATGTCAAATGATATCCTTCAAACACCTGTATTTATTACAATTCTATAGACATTATATTCCCTTTCATTTAAATTGTTTCTATGAAAACTCTGGTGATAATTCCAGCTTACCAGGTTGCGCCATATCTGAAGAACGTCATCGATGAGGCAAAAAAATATTTAGAAGATATTCTCGTTGTCGATGATGGCTCTAGTGATGGTTCCGGCGAATTAGCCAGAGATTGCGGCGTTATAGTAATCACCCATGAGACAAACAGGGGAAAGGGCGCCGCTTTAAAAACCGGATTTGACTATGCAATCAGGCATGATTATGAGGCGGTTATAACTCTGGATGGCGATGGTCAGCATGACCCGAAATATATCCCTGGTTTCTTTAAGACCCATGATAAAACCAGGGCCGGGTTGATTATTGGGTCGCGGGTTCATGATAAAGCCGATATGTCATTTCCCCGCCGCTGTTCTAATTTTCTAACTTCCCGGATACTTTCGTATCTGCTTCATACCCGGATTGAGGATTCGCAATCAGGCCTCAGGTTGATAACCGTTCCACTGCTTAAAAGAGTGAGGCTGAAATCAGATCGTTATCAGTTGGAGACGGAACTTATTATTAGAGCCATTCAAAATGGCTTCAAGATTAGATTTACTCCGATAAAGGTAGTATATGGCAAGAACTTCCCCTCGCAGATAAACCACATGGCAGATACTTTCCGCTGGATTAAAATGGTACTGGAGGAAATTTGAGTAAAAAATTTAATCGTTCATTGCGGAGTCGGGAACTGGCAGGAATGGGTTCCTGCCAGCGCAGTTTAACTATTTATAGACGAACGTTGTTCTTGACTTGAACGGTTAGATTTCTATAATTTGCAAATTATGAGAATTCTTTTAACAAACGATGACGGCTACTTCGCTCCGGGATTGGTTGCTCTTAGGAAGTATCTGTCTAAATATTTCAAGGTTGTGGTTGTCGCCCCAGACCGTGACCGTTCCGGCGCCTCGCACTCTTTAACCGTTACCCGTCCGCTCAGGGTAGATAAGATCGAGAAGGATTACTATGCGGTGGATGGCACTCCCACCGACGCTGTCATGATTGCTTTGTATTGCCTTCTCAAGCAGAAAAAACCGGATATCATTGTGTCTGGAATTAACAGCGGCGCCAACATGGGAGAGGATGTTACTTACTCCGGCACTGTTGCTGCCGCTATTGAAAGCACTCTTTTAGGTTTTCCCTCGATTGCCGTATCGCTCGCCGGTAATGAAAGCGCAAATTATCTTGACCTAAAGGAGTACTCTAAAGCGTCACAGTTCACAAGAAAGGCCATAAACTTAATTGTCAGGAAAGGGCTGCCTGACGGAGTATTTCTGAATATAAACGTTCCCATGGGCAAGAATGTTGATACTCGAAAATACAGAATCACTCAGCTTGGTAAGCGTGTTTATGATGATGTGATTACCGAAAAAATCGACCCTCGCGGTGAGCGCTACTACTGGATCGCCGGGCGGGCAAGGGTTACCGGTAAAGGCCCCGATACCGATTTTGGCGCCGTTGAAAGAAAATTGATTTCTGTGACTCCATTGGCAGTGGATACCGCCGCAAGAGATTTCGTCAAAGAACTGAAAACTTGGAATTTTTGAATAAACAGTCATAAAAACATTTTTTGTCAGGCTGCAGTCAGGCGTTTTAATCGAGCATTTAAGTAACCGTATGAATAGCAATAAATTACGATATGTTTTTCGAATAAAATAAATGCAACAATTTGATGGAAATATCGGTATTCATAGATAGGAGTGTGTTAGAGGATTTTTATTTAATTAAATTGGCGTTATTATCGATATTATGATATAATGGAGAAGATAAGACAGGATAAAAAAAGGATTGAAAATGGCTAAAAAGATTATACTTGTGTCTTTTATCGGCCTTCTGATCTTTTCCGTAATTTATGCATTAAGTGGGAAAAAGAAATATACTACTTCATCCGATCAGGCATATCAGGCCTATTTAGCCGGTGAAGAACTTATGCAAAAGTTGTATTATGTTGATGCCATACCCGAATTTGAAAAAGCGGTTAGAATCGATACCAATTTTGCTATGGCATATATAATGCTTGGTGAATTGTACAACATGCATGATAATAAAGATGATGCCCAAAAAAGCGTCGAAAAAGCTGTTTCACTATTTCCAATGATTACAGAAAAAGAACAATTAATAATCTCAGTTTACCAGTGCGGGATAAACGAGGATATGGAATCCAGAAGAAAGAACTGTGATGAATTAATTCTGAAATACCCAAACAGTCTTGAGGCTCACAAATATAAAGCGACCCATTTCACGGAAGATCGCGATTTTAAAAACGCAATTATTGAATTTGAACAAATTATAGAAGATGAACCGGATTACGCCCCGGCATATAATATGCTGGGATATCTAAACTACTGGAATAGAGATTATAATGAAGCTTTATTATATATTAAAAAATATTCAATAGTAGCCGGCAAACAGGCTAACCCTCATGATTCATACGGCGAGATTTTGATGAACATGGGGCGCTACGACGAGGCGATTAAGGAGTTTGAAACCGCCAACAAGATTAAGTCCGATTTAGATTTTGTCCTGCATCATCTAGGACAAGTAAACCGCGAAATAGGCCGTTATCGTGATGCCATAGGCTATTTTGAACGGGCTAAGGAATTTGCTCGAAACGAGGGATATGCTGCAAGGGCTGAGGAGCAGATAGCCTACTCTAAATATCTGCATGGAGAAAAAGAACAGGCTTTAGAACTACTTGATAATATTTACAAAGAACATCCTGAGTGGTTCAGTGTTGCAACTTATCGCGGAATAGTGGCTGCGGGATTAAAAAAATTCGATATTGCTGATACCTGTATAGATGATCTAAATAGAATGCTCGAAAAAGCTGATAGTTCCGGCGCCAGCCAGTATTATAAAAATGAAATTATTATCCACAGAGAGGCTTTGCTCGGGAAAATCGCCTTGATGAAGGAAAATTATGATGAGGCGATCAATGTATATAATAACATTGCTGAATTAAGCAATCTGCCAGGATTGGTTATGATGAAATTCCTGCTTGGTAAATCCCATTTATATGCTGGAAAATTAGATCTTGCCGAAGAGATATTGCTAAATAACCTGAATGACAATCCCAATCATCCATATACTCTGTTCTTTCTCGCGAAAGTATACAAGGAGAAGGACAATCCTGAGAAACAGAAACAAATGCTCTTAACATATTTATCGGTTATGTCCGGCGCTGATGAGGATATTAGGGATGTAATTGAAGCTCGCCAACAACTTGATTCTCTGGTCGAAATGTAAGCTGAGCATAATCATTCGATAATAACATTATCAACAAAATCATTACTGTCCGGTGTTATATACATTATCTGTCTGTTATCATCCCTGCGCAAACAGGGATCCATTTTTTATGAAGCATTCAATGATTATTTAAAAATAGGCAATATCTTTAAGCAGTTACATTAAAATTTTCAAAATATAATCTTGACAGCCTGGTAATATCATATATATTGTCAGCGACTTTTGTCCCCATCGTCTAGCCCGGTCAGGACATCGCCCTTTCACGGCGACAGCAGGGGTTCGAATCCCCTTGGGGACGGTTGTAATCCCCCGAATAGCAACGAGTTGCGAGTATTGATTTCTGTCAAGCGCCATACATGTGCCAGCTAATTTTGAATGCGGCTAAGTTGCGGCATATCCAGCAATAGCTTAAAATGACCATTGAACACGATTTTTCTTGACAGGGCAGAAAGTAAAATCTATCTTAACAATATAATCACTGTGGGGGAAGCTGTATTTACCCCCAATTGAAAATACTATCATAACCTCAAAGAAGGTTGGCTGGAAAGTTTACAAACATTTTTAAACAAGGAGAAGAAGATGAGAAGCGTTAACGTCGCTTGCTTTGCGGCATTACTATGTGCAATTGCCGGGTCTTGCATAATAAATCCAGAAGCTAAGGCGCAAGAAACCTACGAATATCTCCCCGGCGATGTCAACATGGCTTACGGAAACTGGCCGCCTGTGGTCATGCCGGATGATGTGCTTTATTTTTTAAGTGGCGGTCCACCTTGCTTATTAGATGGTTTCTGGGCCTCAGTAGACATTAATGGCGACTGCTGTATAACAGGAGGTGATGTTACAGCTTTGGTGGGATACTTTGTTGATGGCGGCGGTCTTTCATATTGCCCGGACTATGAATCTATGTGGCCGACACCTGATGAACTGCCTGATGATCCTCCTCCTGACTGGCCGCCCTGTGAAGCGCCGCCGCTGGAACCGCCTGAAGACGATGTTTTTATCTGGTTTGGCAACCTGGATGAGTCTCCTATAATCGCAAATATAAATGATAGAGTTTGTGTTGATGTTTATATCCAGACGCCAAACTCAGCCTATATAGCTGATATGCACATTCCTGTCGGTATAGAAAATCAATACATTGATGATTTTCTTACTGCAGACCACCAATATTTTTACCCGCTTACTGATTGGGATAATATTATCACCCGTCAGTTTGGTTCGCCGCCTAATCCAACCGGCTGGTCGAGTCAATCAATATTAGCCTTTGATTCTAGCGTATGGCTTCATTTTGAAACGCCACAATTAATTATGAAGATTGCCGTTCAAACTGTTAATGATCCTGAGTTGGCAGGAAATACCGTTCAATGCATCGGCATAGGCAGCCATCCCGATGGTTGGCCCTTCTGTGTTGGGGATACACTGGGGATATTTGACTACCCTATTACTGAGTATATAAGTCCGGTATTCTTTAACTATCCCTACCTCCCCGGCGACGTCAACATGGCTTTAGGTATCTGGCCGCCGCAATGTATCGGCGGCGACGTTACCTATCTTGTTGGATACTTCATCGGCGGCGGTCAGGAGTCATGCCTGCTGACCGGTTTCTGGGCTTCGGCAGATATTAACGGCGACTGTCTCATCATCGGTGGCGACGTAACTGCTCTGGTAGGCTACTTTGTTGCTGGCGGCAATTTGGTACCCTGCCCCGATTATGAGCCGGTCTGGCCTCCTGTTCCTGAAGAAGCTCCTGCTGGCTGGCCGAACTGTGAGACGCCTGTGATAAACAGCGAAGTTATTCCGACTGGGCGAGGAAAATAAAATCCGGGCGGCTCATTTTACAGAAACAAAGAAAATGGTATTGCTGAAATAATAATAGGTAAACAAAGAAGAGAATAAGGCGGCCCTTCATGGCAGCCTTTTTTATTGGGCATGTTAAATACCTCAAACTGTTTTTGCAAAAAATCGGGGAAACTTCCACGTTAACAGGCGGCTCTTTCCAGAGCCGCTGCTTGTTAATAATAAAAAGGGAATTTTAATTGTCGACGAGACGCTAAATGGCAAACCGAAAGGAGTCACACCATGGGAGACAAAGGCGGGAAAAAGGATAAGAACAAGAGTCAGAAACAGAAAAAAAGAAAACAGGAACAAAAAACAAAAAAAAAGCAGGATAAGTAACAGAAGAGCACTCCGATTCCCAATAGTTGAACATCAGGACGACATTGAAGCCAACCATGCAAGTAGCCGACGCCATATGGCTAACCCAACTGCGAATCGGTTACATTTAAGGTCGGGGGTAGGGTTGTGCCCAGAGATTCTCGGGAATAAGGGTAAGGGGTGGTTAGCCGGCTTGGCCAACCCCTGATGATCTGCCAGCTGAAGCGCCGGATGGTTAGACGAACTGCGGACTACCAACAGTGTACTAATCAAGACTTAACCTGACGGTCACACTGTTTCTGTCGTTAAGTTTTTATTCAGCATTTTCTCTTTTACCAGCGGTATCGAATTCTGAAACGTGACCTGCCTATTGTCGTTTCCAGCAAAAGTGTGCAGACGCATCTTGGGATCAGTTCATGCTCCGCTACGAACTGACACAACGCTAAATATATAAAAATAATGTGTAATCCTGTCATATTTCAGGACTTTCCCCGAAAATTCCGGTAAATTCTTTATAATATAATATATTTCATAGAGTTAACGTTTTTAGAAAGTGGAAATTATAGATTTTTAAAAATGGGGAAACTTTTTAACGATTTTGAATAGGTCGGTCATACGACCCGTCTAGGGTTCCAACCAGCGGAAGCGGACGAAGTCCTTTATTCAACACCCGACATTTTGACTTCGATCTGCGATTTGCTAAAGGGAAGAGGGTTATATTGTTGCGAGATGTGTCGGGGTGTTCATTCGTCCGCCTAAGGCGGACTCATTCAGAACCCGGCCTGCTGCGTTTAAAAAAAACTAAATATGTAAAAATAATGTGTAAATCCGTCATATTTCTCTTGACATGATTTCTTGGAATGTTATATTATTAGTGTTAAGTACAAATATTGTTGAAAAAATAGTGTAAACTGGTATTGCTTCAACACAAGACTTTTTTGAAATTACTAATACTAATGTTTAGCAAGCGATTGTTAAATTGGCAATAAAAGAATCAGTTAGTTCAAGAAATTTGTTTCTTGAGAACTGTGGAACGTTAATTTTTATCACTGGAGGTGATAACTTTTAAAAACAATTAAAAAACTCGAGATAATTAATTAACCAGGGAATCAGGTAAGTTCACGAGTAAGTTAAAACAAAAAATATTTTAAAATTAAGGAGAAGTTTATGAAAAAACTTTTCTTGGTTTCTTTAACTTTGATGTTTATGCTGGCGCTGACTACATGGGTTATCGCCGGTGATAGTAATTCCGATTGGTCTCCTCAATACGGGGAGAAAGGAGAACTGTTAAATCCACAACCGGCGGTTAATATATCCAACATTGCCAACGACATAAACATCTCAGAACCGCCTTTAATCCTTACCACTTTGTTGACTGAGGATTTTGAGAGCGCCTGGACACCGGATGCTCCTCCAGTAGGTCCGTTAGGCGCCTGGTCGATTATCGACAACGGCACCGAGGGTTCTCAGTGCTGGTGGACCGATGATTGGCACAGGGATTATTACTCTACCTGGGCAGACACAGCAGCCCGCATCTATTATAGCGGCTCACAGGAGATCAATTACGAAGAGTGGTTGATAACACCATCGTTGAATATTCCCGGCGGCGCTACGGCCTGTTCGCTCGTTTTCCGTAACTATTACTACGATGATGGCGCCGGCAAAGATACTGCCTATGTGTTGGGTTCAATCGATGATGGAGCCACCTGGACAGATACTTTAGCTGTCTGGGATGCCACTCAGTCATCGGCCTATCTGAATTTCGACATTACCGGTTATTCCGGTCAGTCAACAGTCAAATTCGCATTCCTTCTCACCTGCAATACCGGAAGCTACATGGACATTTATTATTGGTGGCTGGATGAAGTTGCGGTATATTCCGATGCCAGCCAGCTTCTATTCGAGGAATTCAGCGGCTGGGGTCCCGGTGGAAATGACCCCCCTACTGACTGGACTATTATTGACAATGGCACACCTAAAGCCGCCGAGGCACCATGGAACGATAACGACTGGCATAAGAACACTCGCTGGACTTCAGGAACAGCCAGGCTTTACTATGAATCCAGTTACAAAGAATGGGAGGATGACTGGCTGATAAGTCCTTCAATTATAATCAGTTCAGGTGCGCTCTGCACCCTGAGCGTAGTGGAGTATTACAATCATTCCACAAGCGGTTATGAGTGGAAGGATATGGACCACGGCTATATACTGGTCTCCACCGATGGCGGTACAACCTGGCCTGATACTATTGCCGACCATACTGCAACACTGGGAAGTTCAACAACAAAAACCACTTTCAGCTATGATATCGGCGCTTACAGCGGTCAGACTATCAAGATAGCCTTTAACTTCGTTAATGGTCCTTATGATTACGACTACTGGAGTATCGATGATGTTAGTGTCAACGAGCTGGTGATGGCAGCGTACGATGTTTTGACATCGGCAATCAACGCTCCGACCTGGGGTATTACAGGCTACGACTGGGACGTGTCATCTCAGGTAACTAACATAGGTTTGAATACCGTCACTTTCGAGGATTCGACTTATATATATGAGTTGAACAAGCTCACACACTTCTTTGAGGATTTCAGCAACCCGCAGGGTTGGACGGGAGCAAATCCTCCTATTAATACGTTGGGAGCTTGGGCGGTTATTGACAGTGGATCAAACAACGATGGCTGGAACAACAATGACTGGTATGGATATTACTATTCGACATGGAGCGATACCGTTGCCAGAGTTTATTATGGATCGTACCCCTATGAAGACCAGAACGAATGGCTGATTACTCCAAGTCTTGATTTCACCGGCCAGACCGACATTCATCTGACATTCAAGACATATTACGATGACATTTCAAGCACCGGAGATGATACAGCCTGGGTGCTTATTACCAACGATGGATGGACAACGACTAATGTACTGGCTATGTGGAACGAAGATCATGGTTCGTCCTCCTCACCCGCAAATCCGGATTTTGATATCTCCACATGGGCTGACAATAACTCGACCGTTCAAATCGCATTCAAATATGTCGCCAATAACGATTGGTACTGGTATGTCGACAAGGTCGAGATTTACAGCATTCTCCCGCCGACAGTCGATTATGTAAGCGGCGAGACAGTTGTCGATTTAGTGTCTCTTGAATCCCGCGATATCTCTTATTTCGACTCCTGGAATTCTCCGGATGCTGGTAATTACCAGGTAACATCATTTACCGCCCTCGGGACAGATGAAGATCCTTCCAACGACACTCTTACTATAAACACAACTGTTTACGAGCATTATGAACATGGTGGCCCTGATGACGGTTATTACTCCTGGGATACCGATAAGGACGGCGGTACAGGCGGCGCTTACAGCTGGATCGACATTGTAGGCCCAACCAGAAATACTGTCACCTGGGATCTTGGTTCCAGTGATAACCGTTATACTTCCAGTATCGCTATGGGCTTCGATTTCAATTTCTACGGCAATACTTTCGACCGCATTTTCTTAAGCGAAAATGGGTTTGCCACATTCGATTCGATTACTACAACAATTAACTATACCAATTCAGTTATTCCAAGCTCGAGCGGCTCAGAAAACCTGCTGGCTTTAATCTGGGATGATTTAAGCGGTATTGACAATGGCACCGCTTATTACTATACCAACAACATTGATACTTTTATCATTACTTATGAGAACTGGGATTTCGATACTGACCACGACCAGAGGATCGATGCCCAGATAATACTCTGCGGCTCGGATAATAACATCAAATTCCAGTATAAAGAAATCGGACCGGTTATTTACACCAGCCATACTATTGGCATTGAGAATGCCGCTGGTGATGTTGGCTTGGAATACGTATACAATGGCGATCCCCTTGGTAACATCGCAATGCCCGGTCTGGCGATTACCTTCAGCTACAATCCGCCGCAAATCGACGGCGCGTTAACCTCGATTGATATTCCCGCCGATGGCGGCTATTATCGGGTTGGCGAAAGCTTCACGCCTACAGTGACGATTTCGGCTCTTGGTAATGACGCGTTCACGGCTCAAGTAACGTTGAAGATTTACGATGAGACGCCGACGCTGGTTTACAACCAGACCGAAACATCGGCAACCGTACCCGGCCTTGGCTCGATTCAACATGCTTTTGCCACCGGCTATACTACAGACGCTGAGGGTGTTTTTGATGTTGAAGCCTTTGTGGTGGTATCTCAGGATGCCAATACGGCCAACGATTCGCTAACCAGCGATTTCGAGGTCTTTACGCACTATAGTGAGGGCGGTCCCGATGAGTACGGATATCGATTCGTTGATAACCTCAATTTATCCACGGTACTTGATCCTCCACCCGCGCCAACATTCAACTGGATTGAAATTTCGGCTACCGGCATTAATGCCGGGGACGGCACAGGCGCATACGGTAGATTCCCGATAGGTTTCAGCTTCCCATTCTATGGGCAAGTCTATACTGATGTCTTTATCTATGCTTATGGCTACGTCACTTTCGACTCATCTTACTATTCCGCTTACAACGATTGCCCATTGCCATCTACATCATCCCCGTATGATCCTATGGTGGCCGGATTCTGGGATTCCGGTTATCCTGACGCCGCCGACGGTGGCGCAGTTTACTATGAGACATTCGGTACCGAACCAAATCGCTATACCGTAATCCAGTATGAGAATCACTCATATTCAACATACTACATGAATACCTTCGAGATCATTCTCTATGAAAACGGCAATATCTTGATGCAGTACCTGGAGATTGACGATTCCCACGCCACATATGATAATGGTATTGGCTCCAGCGCGACTGTTGGAATTCAGTCAGACACCACTCTTGTCCCTGATAGATCAGGTCTTGTTTATGAGTGTGGTACCAGTACTAGCCTTTCTGGCGGCAACTTCTTGAGTGATAGCCTGGCAATATTATTCTACTATTACGAGCCCGCGATCGATCCGGTTATGGTCTCATTAGACGCGCCGCTTGGCGGCGAAGTCGGAACCGAGACCTTCCCCGCGGTTACTGTTGAGAATAATGGCTCAAGCGCCATGACAATTGATGTTACCGTTGAAATTCTCGATGCCGGTTTAGTCTCGGTTTACGATATTACCGAAACCACGGTTTCGATAGCCGCCGGGGCTACTGTTCAGCACACATTCACCTCCGGCTGGATTCCGTTAGCGGTGGGTGAATTCACCGCTGAGGCTTCCGTTTTTGTCTCCGGCGACGAATTTGACGATAACAACGACGCCAGTATTGGTTTAACCGTATATGACGCTTTGATAGATTTCGAAGCTGATAACGGCGGACTGTTAGGATACGGCGACTGGGAGTGGGGTATTCCCACAAGCGGTCCGAACTCGGCCAATTCCGGCCTAAACGTGTGGGCGACCAATCTTAGCGGCGACTATATTGCAGGTCTTCATACACTTGAGTTCAAATTGAATGTAGGACCAAGTAACGCAACCTTCACATTTGCTCAATGGTATTACACCGAAAGTGGCTATGATGGCGGCAACTTCGCGGTTTCAACCGACGGCGGCTCGAACTGGATTGTCGTGTCACCGGATCGCGGTTATGACCGCATAGCCTCGTCATTAAACCCGCTTTACCCGGATTCCATCTTCTCCGGTTATAGCCAGCAGTTCTGGGAGGGTATCACATTCGACCTGTCCGCCTATGCCGATATGGTCATTGATGCCAGGCTGGCTTTAGGCGCCGATGCTAGTGGCTTCTATCCGGGCTGGTATGTAGATGACTTCGGCTTTATAGGCTGCGAACTCTTCTTGCCGGCTAAAGACGCGCAAGTGGTGTCGATTGACGCTCCTATCGGAGCACTGTCACAGGGAGAAACATACGATGTGGTGGCCACCATCACCAATAACGGTTCTCAGACTGTAACATTTGATGTGACAGCTTCCGATAATTATACCTTCACCAACACTCAGCAAGTGAGAGAGATAGAACAATATGCCACAGTCCAGGTAAACTTCCCCGGCTGGTTAATCAACCATGCCTGCTCCACATACATCCTTACAGTTGCCGCAGAATTAGCGGATGACGAGTATACTGGCAATGATACATTGACAGCTGACTATGGGTCATTCGCGGCCTTCAATAATTACGTCCAGTACGATGACGGAGTAGTTGACGGCGGATTGTGGATGGGCGGTGCCGTAGACCACGTTCTGGCTAACAAGTTCGATGTCCCATACGATGGTGCGGAACTATCGGCAATTGATTTTCAATTCTGGGTTGGTTTCAGCCCTGGCTTTGCCGAGAATGATTCCGTAAGAGTATGCATCTTCTTGGACGGCGACGACAATGGCATTCCCGATATTACTCCAACCCTCTGCGATACATTATTAGCGAAGGCTGGAGGTAATATCTGGTCGATTGGCTGTGGCGATAGTTATATCACGCTTAACTGTGAATCGTTCTGGGCCGGTTTCGCGATGATCACTCCCGCCGATTCAGTTGCCATATCATTTGACGATGGTAACGATAACAACATGGGATGGTCCCTGGTATTTGGTGACACCGACACCACCTGGTATTCTGACACATGGTACCCAGGCGGCGATATGATGGTCCGGGCTTACTTCTATGGCGACCCTGTTACCGCTCCTGATATCGGGCTTGGAAGCACGGAATTTACCGGCTATGCATACCCGACCGAGGCTGATACCGCATCCAACACCATACAGAACACTGGCACTGTCTGTGATCTGGAATACACTGTCAGTATAATGCAGTATGTTATTGGTCCGACCAGTGCTGTACCGTCACGTGGTGAGCCTATCGATTGGGTGCCGGTAAACGATAAGATCGAGGATATCCACGCGGTAAGCGTTGACCAGAAGGAGATCTTGCAACCGGTCTATCCGCCGATGACACTCGGCTCTGGCGGTCCCGATGCTTATGGCTATGAATGGATCGACTCTGACGACCCGGCGGGCCCGACGTATGGCTGGATTGACATTTCGACACTCGGTACCGAGATCAGCTGGCATGAACACCCCAGTTACGACTCACTCGATGACAGTTGGACCGACCCCATAGCTATGGGGATGAGCTTCAACTTCTATGGTGTTGATTACAGCGACATTGTTGTCTCTACCAATGGTTGGGCATCGTTCCTGCCGCAAACTGATGACCATTATTGGGAAGACCCGATTCCTGACACCGATGATCCCAACGCCTTGTTGGCAGTTTACTGGGACGACCTTGAAGGCCAGTATCCTACCGGCACTTACGGCAGCGCTTACTATTACTATAATGCAACTGAAAACCAGTTCATCCTCTCCTGGACCAATTGGCATCATAACTATAATTCAGAAATCTTAAACTTCCAGATAATCCTCGATGGCGATGACCAAACCGTAACATACCAGTACGCCAATGTACATTCATCAGAGACGGACTACACTGTTGGTATCGAAAACGCGGATGGGACCGTTGGCTTACAAGTTGCCAATAGTCAGGCTTATTTGCACAGCAGCCTGGCCGTGCTGTTTGAGCCGCCGCCGGAATGGTTGTCTACCGACCTGGTTGACGGAACTATCGGTCCGCTTAGCGCGCAGATACCCTTTGACATCTTCATGGATGCCACCGAGCTCGAAGAGGGAGTCTATAACGGCAAAATCGTTATTACCTCCAACGATCCCGATGAGCCGGTTTCGGCCGTTGATGTCACCTTCGAGGTCTGCGACGGCGGTGAAATTACCGGTACCGTTTTCGATGAAGATGGCACAACACCTTTGGCTGATGTTGTTGTGGAAGCTTACAATAGCGTCCCCGAACTTGTCGGCGTTGATACCACAGACGTTGACGGACTGTATGGTTTTATAGTCGATCCGGATACCCACAGCTTAACATTTGCAAAGGAAGATTACACCGATACATCATTGACCGGTATTGTGGTGATTCTTTGTGGAACAACTCAGGCTGATGATATGGTCATGTCTGTTGCCGGTTTTGCCTATCTACCAGGCGATGTCAGCATGGCTTTAGGTGTCTGGCCTCCAATAGTTCTCGGCGGCGATAGGACTCATCTCATTGGTTACTTGCTTATGCAGGGTCATGCGGCATGTATGCTGGATGGCTTCTGGGCATCCGCTGACATTAACGGCGACTGTGTCATCCTCGGTGGCGACGCAACGGCTTTATTGAATTACATTATTGGCGGCGGCAGTATTACGCACTGCCCCGATTATGAGCCGCTCTGGCCTACTCCTGATGATCTTCCTGATACTGCTCCTGAAGGTTGGCCAAACTGTGATACTCCGCCGGTCACGGGTGTTAAAATAATACCCGTTGATTCAGCAGAGTAATACATTGATACTATATGGCTGTCCGTCTTCTGACGGACGGCCATATTAACTTGGTTGGAGACAATAGAAATTGTGAAATTAAGAGGAGGCTGTAAAATCAACCTCCTCTTATAAAAAAACGAAACTTAATTTGCAATTTAATGTATTATTTATGGAAGCAATATTGAGGAAATTTAAAAAAACCTTTGTTGAATTGATGAAATCAGTTATGTTAAGCATCCGAAATTATAACGTTGATTATATATATAAACCAATTCTTGACAATAGAACATATCTTTTTATATTGCTATTAATATTGAGTGCATGGGAGGTTGTTTGAGATAGTATTATAAATTTAAGTGGTTGGCAAGCTAATTATGCCATAGGCATAAAGAAGTATGGCATTTCGGAGATGACAGGAGGTCAAATAGCTAAATTAGAAATTACAGTATAAAGTGGAAAGATAAAGATAAACAATATGATGCGAGGATAGTGTTATGCAACCATATCTAAAAATTTTTGTGATGATTATAGTTTTAACAGGGGCGGCAGTATCACAACCTGTGCTTGAATTAAATCCTGATCCCTTGAAATTCGGCTTCATTTCACTTGGTGGTTCTCAACAGCGAAATCTTAATTTAAGTAATGTCGGCAATCAAACACTGGTTTTGGATTCCTGCCGGTACCAATCTCCTTTTATTGTCGAATCGGTTGCCGGTATCTCTATTGAACCGGGTAGCGATATTAATATAGCTGTGAGTTTTGTACCGGATGAAGAGGTCTATTACATTAATACTTTTACTTTCTTTAACAACGGCACTGATCCGGAATATAATCTGGAAGTGACTGCCAATGGAACAAGAACATTCGAACCTGGTGAAATAATCTGGGCATTTCAACATATCGAAAATGTTGAGTGTGTCGCTGCCACAGAGGATTATAACGGTGATGGTTTACAAGATGTTGTTGCTGAGGGATATTATGCCGGGGCACAGGGTGACCCCCTGGTATGTTTATCGGGTTCGGGATATAATTATTCTGAACTTATCTGGTCGGTTCATCCTCAAGGAGGATCTTCCAATTCGGGCGGCTATGGCGACCAATGCCTGTCAACTGTCAAAGACCTGAACGATGATGGTTATGGAGATATCCTTCGCGGCGCTGCCTGGGGTTGCCGAACCGTTTTTGCAATTGATGGATTGACCGGTTCGACAATCTGGTCGTATGATACCTTCGAACATCCTCCAACAGGCTGGGTTTATGTTGTAAAGGAAATAATGGATTTAAACAATGACGGCGTCTCTGAGGTTCTTGCCGGTATCGGAAGCGATAATAATTCTGCATTTTGTTTTAGTGGTGTTGATGGTGATGTTATCTGGTCTTATGAGGCTCAGGATGCAGTTTCGTCAATTGCTGTTCTGCCGGATATCAATGATGACGGATTGGATGAAGTAGTAATAAGTTCAATGGACTATGGAAATTTGCTTTATTGTATATCAGGTGCATCTCAGGGATCCGGTACTCTCTTATGGTTGTTCAATGTTGGTGAAAGCTCATTTTCGCTTGGCACTATTAAAGATATCAACGATGATGGTTATGATGACGTTATTGCCGGTACCTGGGGTAGAGGAGTCGTGGCTTTCTCCGGTCATCGTTTCGGCAATGGCATGATTTTGTGGGAAAATCCAATCAGTACTTATATCATGAAAGTTGTCCCGTGTCCTGATTTGAACGATGATGAAGAGGAAGATGTTCTTATAGCCTCTTTTAATAATTTTGCCTATGCTATTTCCGGTGTTGATGGTTCTGAAATCTGGAGCTATTACTGTGGTGATGATGTCTGGGCTATAGATTATATCGATGATGTAAACGGGGATGGTGTAGAGGATGTAATCGCCGGATCTTTCACACACAATGTATATTTAATCGATGGTGTAAGGGGGGAACTGATTTGGCAGTGTAATGTAGAAGCCAAACCTTTTTCTGTACGCAGTATCAGCGATGTTAACGGTGATGGTTTCAGCGATATAGTTGTTGGCACTCAAATGCTTGACGGCATCGGCGGCGGTAAAGTATTTGTTATTTCCGGAGGAGAAGTTCAAACTTCTGTTGAAGATTATCAGGTAGTTCTCCCCGAAAACTTCATCGTTGTTTCGAATTACCCAAATCCTTTTAACAGTAGTACTGTTATTACTTTCAATCTTGATAAAGCTGTAAATTACAAAATTACGATTTACGATATAAACGGCCGGTTGGTAGACAGCATAGCCGGTATCGGTCAGTTCGGTCAAAACCATGTCAGATGGGATTTGACAGATGATTCCAGTATCGTTAGCGGAGTGTATTTTTATAGACTCGATGCCGGAGAAAAATTTGGCGAAAGTAAAATGCTGTATTTGAAATAGATTGATATGAGAGATAGTAAGTCTAAGGAACTTCGATAATTAACTAAATAACCTTTAATATTTTTTCCGGGTAATTTCCCGGGAGGAGGAACTGTGAGAATCGTTAAAACAATAGCGCTTGCTTTCGGGCTGGCGCTGGTAACCGTTAACTTTGCCTGGGCAGATTGGTCCGGCGCTGCTGC
>Ga0114922_10000035_pt1 | contig 112580 bp, 105 predicted proteins | sample AartaG_FD_100975 | JGI IMG/M metagenome (GOLD analysis project Ga0114922, IMG submission 100975) | Deep subsurface microbial communities from Aarhus Bay to uncover new lineages of life (NeLLi) - Aarhus_00045 metaG | ecosystem: Environmental > Aquatic > Marine > Oceanic > Sediment | place...
ACTGTTGCTATGCACGTCGGCTCCGATATAATATGTAGTAGTCATTGAGGGCTCCTTTCGTATAAGGGTTAAAATTTGCCGAATTATACTTGAGGATGCCCTCTCTTCATATCTTCACAGATTATCACAGATTGACGCCGATTTTGCAGCCTAATATAAAAAAATATTCTATACAAGTGACTTTTATCAAACAACCCTCACAAATCTGCTTGTCTCTTACATCACCTTAATACAAGCATATTTGTCCTTTATATTTCTGTGAAAGTATCTCCCCGCTGACGATGCGCTTATTAACCCTCTGTGGACTGCCTCTGGAACCCCAGAGTATTGATAAACACCATTGTCAAATTCAATTTCAAGCGTTTCAGAGACACTATCGTACCCTACTGACACGATATTACTCGACCGTATTGAAATTCTGTCCATGTTCATTTCTCCTGACTCGACCTTTTTTCTGATAAACTAAATCTTGCCTCCACCTCCGACTTTTTGAGCGTATTGTGAGACCAAGCCACACAACTCTATTAGTGCTGAGGATTGTTTTCCTTTCTTATGCAACTCTTCAAGCGTTGCGGCAATTACCATACAATTCTTTTTCTTCTCCCTTACCCATTTAAATCCATATTTTTCGATTACTGCATTTTGTGTTTCCTGCCACTCTGCTTCTCTGAAGCTACTTTCTATTTCAGCCCCGATTGAGTTCTTCCACATAACAATATTATTCCCTTTTATCGTCTCGCATTTCGATGGATCATCTAATTCCAGACAACATAGGCTTGCTATTGCTTTGTTTATTTCCTTTTGATTTTCTAACTCAGCTTTACTGCTTTTTATTTTATCTGTCTTATTGGGTTCATCTTCTGGGAGATTCTTTGCTCGCTCAATCCTTTTAATACTTTTTTCTATATCTGAGTCACAAACGACAAATGTTGGTATTCCAAATTCTTGCGCTATCGCCAAAAGACGCGGCATATTATTTTTCCCACCTGCTATGACAAAATGACATTCATTGCGCCTGAATGTTTTCCATTCTCCAGTTAAATTTAGATGTGTTGCAATAAACGCCACATCTTCTTCTCCCTCCACCAACACAATAACCGGAGAAAAAAACATTTCCTTTTGTGATGTCTGCATTATTTGTCCCACTGTTGCCATCAGGTTCGTAGGTGGTTGAATTTTTCTACCGAATGCATCTGCAATCTTCTTTTCTATTTTCGTATAGTCTGTCCCTTTAACGACTGAATAAGGTTTGTTGCCACATTTGCGAAACATCCTTATATTTTTGAATCCTTTGCTGGATACGAAATAAGGGCTGTGACTTGTAACAATAACCTGTGAATTATTCTCTGGCTCCGTCAGTCGTTCTAAAACACCTTGGATATGCTGTGCTTGTGGAGGATGCTGATAGAGTTCTGGTTCCTCAAATCCAAGTAGTAACTTGGGCCCTCCCTTCTGCTCATTTTCAACAAGTTCCTTCAGAATTGCAACTAGAAAACCTCTTTGCATTCCATGTCCCAGCCTTGAGATTTCTCCAATGAAAGCATCCTCTCCAACCTTTGCTTTTGCTATCGGTGGTCTAACTTGAACAGGATCACCTTGCCACTCAAGCTCAAAAGAAGCACGTGGATTAGTCCAATCCCTTAGGCTTTCTTGTATCGCCAATCCCAAACCCTTTAAGGCATCCTTTTTCTCTTCTAGAATCGTCTCATATTTACCTTCAGCTTCTTTTCTCAAGACATCAAGTGAATCCTTGAAATCTATCTTTGACCTAACAGTTCTTTGTAGCAGTTGGCCCAAAGCCGTTTTACTCCCCTCTTCCTGTTCACTTGAAGCGTCCTTAACAGCAGGAACGTACACCCACTGAACAAGGTCAGCAAGTCGGTACAATGCACCAGTAAATCCGTAACATTGGCACTCCGCATCTTCCATGCTGCATTCACCAGGTCGCTTATTCTCATATTCTTGTAATGCACTTTGCATTTCTCTGCCAGTGGTAACATTTGGCAATTCAGAAAACTTTTTTCGCAAATCCCTGTAAATCTCTCTCAACGCCGGTACGTTTGCACCAGTTTCTTTTGCCTTAAAATAAGGCTTAAACTCTTTCATTACCGACCGCGAACCATATTGCTTAACGGGTGCTCTCTCAGTGGCTGGATCCCATTCGGCTTTTGCAAACAAAACTAGTTTTTCCTGGCGAGCATACAGTTTAAGCAACTCCCTCGCTTCCTTTGAGACCAAGGGGTCGTCTTCGCTTGGCAAGTCTTCAAATGTTAGCGTTACCCTCACGGGTTCCTGCACATTTTCGTGGTGAAAATCCTCTCTTGTCAGATTCAACATGTCAGTTACTGTTGCATCGTTATTGCGAAAAAAGACATTAAGTGCCATCAGCACGGCGGATTTCCCCGTTCCATTAGGACCAACCAAACACGTATAATCATCAAGACGAATAGTTTCATCCTTAAAAGAACGAAAGTTGTGTATTTTTATCTCTGTTAGCTTCATTCTCCTTCCCCTTTAAATCCTCTCAATTCTCATCCTATCGTTTCCTATAGGCACCGTATCATCGCCAGTGTCCCAAAGCTTCTTTCTCATTTTCTTTCTCCATCACAACACCCAAAACCGAAGCTTTAGCGGAGATCCGCCTGGGGCGCACCCCAAACCCACAATTCCCGCCTTTTAATTCGTATCTCGTCGCCCAACGCTTGTCGCTCGCGTACCACTTACTCACTCACCAGATACTATTCACTATTCGCTATGCGTCGGTTGCTTCTTTGACGCGCTTTTAAAAAGAGCCACGCTTATGGCAGCACCACCACATAGACCCGCCAAGCTGCCTAAAACAGCAGAGATATGACTTCCGCGCAAAAGTAGCAAGGGCAAGTAAAAGCAGTGTGCAACAGCAAACACACCCGCAAGAACTCCGAATACCACTTTTACCACCTTCATACTTAACGTTTCCTTTCTTGCATACCTAAACGCGCCGCTCACCAACTAATAGCCGTATCCGGCCGTCAAATGTTGATAAAAAAATCTCGCTTATTTCGATGAATTTTTCCGCTCACGGGTGCGGCTTTCTATCACGGGGTAAAATACCCCAAATCAACGCAAAAGTCAAAATGAAAAAAGCAAAAAAACAGTGGAAAAATCAAAAATGGGCGTCAAAGAAAAACCCCTTTCAGTGCAAGGGGCTAACAGGGGGGGAAGGAGAGCAGGAGAGCAGGAGAGCAGTAGAGCAGGAGGTGGGTATCAGGGGCGGGGGTGGGGGGCTAACTTGGTGACCCGTGGCCCATATTCTCGATTACAAATTTAAGAACGTCCGGCCTGCTGACAATACCGACGACTTTGCCTTTGCTGGTAACCGGAACCCTTCGGAATGTCACGTCCAGCAGACACCTCCAAATGTCGTACAGCCTCTCATTCTCATCAAAGCTAACCGCCGGCTCTGTCATATAATCTACAACCGTCTTGTTCTTTGCGTCCTCTCCTTCCTGGAACAGCGCCAACAGATCCTTCTCCGTAATAATCCCCACTAATGTCATGTCCTCCTCTACGACCGGCATACCCGCGACCTTTTTCTCCAATAGAACCTTCAACGCTTCTATTGCCGGCGTATCCCTGGTTGTACTCACCACTTCGCGCGTCATAATATCTTTCGCTTTTAGCATTTCGACCTCCGGCTAATAACAACCACTCACCATTTACCCACTGACTAAATATACGCCGTTCCCGGCCGGCAAATTAGTCTTTAGTCGTTAGTCTTTAGTATTTAGTATTTAGTCAGTCTTTAGCGACAGAAAATAACATAAAAAAATCAAATATCAAAATGAAAAAAGAAAAAATACAATCCGGTCAGGGGCCAGGGGGGGGAAGGAGAGCAGGGGAGCAGGAAAACAGGACATCAGGATTGTTCGAGTGGGTGAATGATTGGATGGCGGATGCTCGATGCCAGATTCTCGATACTCGATGCGCTTCAGGATATCAGGAAATCAGAGGAGCAGGGTGCAGGGGAGCAGGAAAACAGGACATCAGGATTGTTCGAGTGGGTGAATGATTGGATGGCGGATGCTCGATGCTCGATGCTCGATGCTCGATACTCGATGCTCGATGCTCGATACTCGATGCTCGATGCTCGATGCTCGATACTTGATGCTCGATACTCGATTCTGGATACTCGATACTCGATGCTCGATACTCGATGCTCGATGCCAGATACTTGATGCTCGATACTCGATACTCGATGCTCGATGCTCGATGCTCGATACTTGATGCTCGATACTCGATTCTGGATACTCGATACTCGATGCTCGATACTCGATGCTCGATGCTCGATACTCGATGCTCGATGCTCGATGCTCGATACTCGTATTGCGTTCCTTCGGCTGCGCTCCCCGCCCCAAATAACGGCCATTTGGGGCGGGGCAGGCAGGACAGGCATCGAACAAGGAATGGCGAATGATGAATTATATGCGAAGGCCAGATCCTTCGACTCCGCTGCGCTTCGCTCAGGATGACAGAGAAGAAAAAACGCCGCGCCCCGCAATCAGGTAGGGGCCGGGGGGGAAGGAGAGCAGGGGAGGAGGAGACAGTTGTCAGGAGACAGGGGAAAAGGAAGGAGAGCAGTAGAGCGCCGGATGTGGGGGTGAGTATAGATGATGTGGACCTTTCAATCATGGGGGGCAAACTGTCCCTGGAAAAGCTTTTGATTAATAATCCGCTTGTTGTGTGCCCTCTGCGATATCGAGCAGTCTCCCATCGAGCCGCCAAATATGTCAATATGGCTGTTGCTGCTCTCTGATTTTTGTTGGTCAACACTGCCGAGCGTACTATAATCGTGCATGACGTCGAAAATCAAAATTCCTATCAGTATCAGTTGACCGTTAGCCATGACAAGTACAAGACGTATATGGGCAAGCCTTGACGACTACGTTTTGCCTCCGGCCGGGTTGGAACGCGTGGGCCGCAATATGGCCAACAACTTCTTCTTTCGTGCGCTTATGCGTCATGGCACTTTTGATGAGTACCACTTTTTTCTGGCCAACTCCGCACACCGCAACCTGTTCATGGAAAAGCACGGCCCATTCCTCGAAGAAGTCGGCGTTACAAGCAAGGTCCGGCTATTGGACAGACTGGACCTAATGAGCTTGCTTCGCCAAGTGGACTACACCGTGTTTCATCAAAGCGACCACATATCACTGTTCAACTCCCTTTGCTGCGTCAGAAACAGCCTGGGCGCCAGGGTTCCGGTAACGTCCTTCATTCATTCGGTCAGCTACCAGAAACATATGGGCAAATACCTGGAGATGGCCACCTGCGGTTCAAGCGAAAACGACGCCATCATTTGTTCCTCGGACTGCGGAAAACAGGTTCTGTCCAATTGCTTCTCATTACTTCAATCCAACCTCCAAATTCCGACACCTAAAGTCCAGTTGAGAGTGGTTCCGCTGGGTATCGACCAGGGAGTAGGCAGAGTAGAAAAATCAGCATCACGCCAACGGCTAAAACTGAATGATAACGAGATTATCGCCCTGTGTTTTGGAAGGTTTTCCGATTTCGACAAGATGGATATTTTCCCCCTGCTTCAAGCCTTCAGACGAGCTAATCCCAACGGCAAACCGTGGCGCCTTATCCTTGCGGGGGCCTTGCACGAGCCAACCTATCTGGAGATGACCAGGCTCTGGACAAAGGCCCTGAATCTGAGTGACAATGTAACCTTCATTGTCGACCCATCGGATGACGCCAAGTCCAGCCTATACGGTGCTGCGGATTTCTTCATATCCATAGCTGATAATGTGCAGGAAACTTTCGGTCTAACTCTGTTGGAAGCCATGGACGCTGGATTACCTTTGCTGGTGTCTGACTTTGACGGATATCGCGAGCTATGCAGCGATGAGGTGGGAATCCGAGTTCCTACGTGCTGGGGACGTGTGGACCAGCTTCAGGAAATCCAGGCGGTGATGGACGAGAGAACGGCCCACAGACTTGTTGCACAGTCCCTGAGCGTCGACGTCCCCTCCCTGGCCAAAGGCATGGAAACCCTATTTAGCAACCAACAAAGTCGGCAAAAAATGAGCACAGCCTCACGCACAAGATTCGATGAGCACTTTGACCACAAACGGCTGATCGGCGCCCTTGAATCATTGTGGGACGAGTTAAAGGTCAGCTTCGAACCTGTGGATACTCGTCCCGACCCCATGTCCATGCGCGTCTTTGATACATTCGGCCATTACGTGACAGGATTTATTAAAGAGGATGACGTGGTTGTTGCCAGCCACCTTGGAACCATGCTCCGTGAATCAGGGAATTCCTACCCGTTGTTGACCGGAATGTCAGACGTGGTGGATTGGTCCAGGGTGGTTTCTTTACTCACCGCAGCGGCCAAACCCATCAGCATGAAGAACCTCATGAATTCGGCAACAGATCAAAACTGGAAGACCTGGTACACCATGGCCTGGATGCTCAAACACGACCTCCTGGAAAGAGTCGAATCCGCCAGTCAGAAATGGTAGAAAAGAAATCTTAATCGGTGATTGTTCGTGCGTCCCCGTTTCGCCTTCGAGGCCAAAGGCGCCGAAGGCGTGGTTATGCCACCAGGTAAATTTCACCGATTGGTCACGTTGTTTTTCGTAATCTTTGAAGCCTTCAACGTCGGGGTCAATCCGGCCTATCATCTTGAATTCACAGCTCGAAGCCGTATCTTTCCAGCCAGTCGGCTTTTGTTCATAAGGTGCTGCTTTTGTTCCTCGGTGAGGCCCTCTCGCCATTGTCCATCTTTTCGGAAGCTAACGTGACCGGTCTGAAATCCAGTGGCCCTGTCGAGCACGCGGACGCTGCCGTCCAAATACCCGACGGTATCGAAAGCGACGGCATTTACCCTTACCTGCTCAGGTGAGATGTCTTTCAAACTATCAATTTTTTTCCTTCATGTTCTTCCTGGAAAACCGTTCGTTGATTTTCTCAATAGTGTCAAAAGAGGCGCCGGTACCGATGATGGGTTTTCACACAATATACCTCGTTTTCTTCGATGGGTTCTGTGAATGCCTTATGGATAAACGGCGTGGTGTCAATTGGAACGCTCTGCGGTATGGGTTGAAGTCCTGCTGAGCGAATTAGTTCTCGTGCGATATTGCAGGTCCACATCGAGCCGGCTCTGGGCATACTGGAGATGAATATGCGTTTGGCGTTAATTTTACGTCTGGTGCGTTTTTCCGACGTTTTCGCAGCAGAGCCGACCACCGCTGCGCCTATTGAAATCGTAGGGTGGGTGCACAAGATTTGTCTTGTTCGACGTCGGAATAATTGAGCAGCTTCAACGCCTGCCAGTAGTCGTCACTTTGGTGAAATTCTTGCAGAAGCTCCGGCGGCACCGGAGGCCGGGGAAGCGGTTGAATCCGACGAAGTTTTGAGCCACGGGATATTCCGCCCGTATCACCGGTAATGCGGCTGTAATCGTGCCATTTTTGCAAGAAGTTTTCATCGAACTCAAGCCGCAGCTTTTCACAAATGATCTTCATCTGCCAGATGGGCTCGGCGGTAAAGTCTTCGTAACGAACAAATCCGATGCGAACGCTGTGCTCAGCAAACTTGACGTATCCTCGCAAGAACATTTCAAGGGTTAATTTTCCCTGCATGAGGGCAAGCTTGCTCAAACTAAGCCACTGGTCCACCGGATGTCGTACCAGCGCGATGCGTATGACCTCGAAAGAAGGGGCAAGCACTTCGGCCAGCAGTGTTCGATAACCTGGCTGCTCAAGGAAAGGCACGGCCATAAAATCAAGGTGTGCCCAGTCTCGAATTACAAGGTTCTGGCCGGTCTCGGCACAACGGGTCTCAATGAGCCTGACGGCGTCAACAAAATCAACATCTTTCTTCGCACTGAGGGCGCCGATATCATCTGACGTCAGAAGATTATGCCACTCGTGGGCCTGCGTTACCGGATTGAACCGTTCAGTGCCGAGTGGATGGATCTCGCTTAGAAGCACTGTGTTGTTCATACAGCCCAGGCACTTGCAGACGAGGGTCCCGCCCGCCCGGGCAAGGTTGTGGAAGATACGGACAGGGGGCTTTTCCACCAAGTCTCTCGGCGTCTTGCGCTCCAACCGGCTGGGGGCCGGTTCAATAGAGGTTACAGAACGAATTTCTGTATCGGCACTGCTGCTTTGGTTATCCGAGGTAACCTGCTCAGTAGTGACCTTAACGCCCCGGCTTCTGCACCATCGGTGCCACATTTTCCGATAGGCAGCTTCCAAATTTCCGACAAATCTACTTGTGTTACACAACGAAGCGCCGGCTATTGTTCTTCGCATTACAGCGCGCATATCCGCAAGGGTCTGTCGTTTTGCTGCAAGGGCAGTGGCTCTGGTGACATATTCTTCGGGTGTTGGGGCTGCCAGGAACCCCATACCAAAACGAGTCAATATATCAAACCCGACTCTGGACATATGATGTTCTCCGACCAGCGAGATTACAGGTACGCCCATCCATAAGGCTTCGAAGGTTGTTGTTGTACCATTGTAAGGATAGGTATCCAACGCAATGTCAATCTGGCCGTATAATTTCAAATGCTCAGCGCGAGGTTTTGGGCGTTGGATATCTATCCTGTCTTTACGGATTCCAAGCTGCTCGAACTGGTGCAAGTAACGGTCCTTTAGCATCTTGTCGCCGCCGCATTTGAACTTCAGCACAAGCCCCGAGTTGGCATTGGCCTTGAGAACTTCGGCCCATAGTGACATTACAAACGGGTTTATCTTGCAGTTATTGTTAAATGAGCCAAAGGTGATATAGCCGTTCGCAAGGGCTGGCAGGGGCGCAACCGGTGGTGCGTAATCAGGAGGTTTGTAGCAGAGAAAGCCGTCCGGCAAATAGACCAATTCCTCTGTGTAAAATTGTTGTGACCCAGGCGGGTCGGCCAATTCATCAGTTAAACGATAATCAACCTGCTCCATTCCGGTTGTATCGGGATATCCGAGGTAGGTAACCTGGATGGGAGCGGGCTTGTATGCCAGCACGGGCAGACGATTGTGGCCCGTGTGGCCGGCAAGGTCCACCAAAATATCGACTTTGTCCTCTATAATCATTTCGACGACCGCTTTATCGCTGACTCCATAGATGTTTCGGAAGTGATCGGACTTGGATTTCACGCGTTCGGTAGCCCAGTCCGGGAAACGGACGCTGCTATACCCATAAATCTCCAGCTCTTGACGATTGTGTTCGTCGAGAAGTATCTCAAAGAAAAACATGATCGAATGGACACAAAAATCGGGTGAGATGTAACCGATTCGAAGCCGGCGGTTAGGGTCGGGAACATTGTCGTGTGATATTCTGGCCAAAGCTGCCGGGGCCTGCATCCGGGCCCATCGCTTGTGCTCCTCAAAGAGCGATTGGCGGTCCACATCCGACATATAATGCATAAAAAACATAAGGTTGGAATGGATTACCGGGTTGTTAGGTAACTTTTCCAGCGCTTTCCTCAATAAGTCGATGCCTTGTTGCGTTTCACCTGTCCGGTACATGTCCATTGCATGGTTATTCAACAGCACCGCGCTATCAGGATTGGCCTGCAGAGCCTTAATGCGATTTTCCACCGCTTCGGTTCTTTTTCCTTGCTCCTCCTTGATGTTTGCCAGTTCGTTGTACACCGCCCAATGTGGTTTTAGCTTCAAAATCTTCTCGTACCATTCTCCAGCCGCATCTCGCCGTCCGACACCAACTAAGCTCATTGCAAGTATATACATAACGCCCGGTCGGGATGGATCTTTCTCCACCATTTGCCGAACAATTTCGATATTGTCATCATTAAGAAGAGCTTTGGCTTCATCGATTCGTCCAGCCTCAATGGCTTTGCTGGCACTGTTGAGAAATTCCGGCAGCTCGTCTTTCGAGATATTAACTCGTAGGATACCATCCTTCGAAACGGTAAGATGCATGTCGTCATTCTCTGCAGAGGTTCTCTTGGAACTGGAAGACCGCCTCATCACTTGTTTCTTTTTTTTCTCTTTTTTGCGGCGAGAACGCTTTAATCTTCTGTTTGGACTCATCTGAACCTTTTTAATACGAAGCCAAGCTAATCAAAAACCTCGGTCCCCCACAAAAGCTGCTCTTGACAGAGGGTGCTATTTTAAAACGTGACTCATATCAGCATATTTATTCTATTATCGGCGATTAGCGTCTCCTGCGCTTCGTCTAATCCGGCGTAGCGGCTATCGTCCTGCAGCCACACATTGGCAGTTGTAGTGCCCGAATGTTTGCCCTCGGAGAAGCCATGCGGTTGTTGGAACGAGCTGTCCTGTGGAGATTGGTCTTTATAAGCCTGTTGCTCTGACCGGGACGTCAAAACAACTTCGAGTCGCTTTATCTCAACACCTGATTCCTGAAGATTTCGGATTATCTGTGGGAGAGCCTGCTCAATCTCATACCTGGTCTGTGCCTTGGCAACTTCTAACAAGCCGATGATTTGGTCATCCTGCTCCTGGAATCTTACAAAAACCCTTCCGAGCTCCGGAGGGTGGAGACGTATCGTGATCTGTCGGTCACCATCCTGCAAGGTCGTGTGGATGTGCTGCTCAATCTGTTTGGCGATGCCCGCAGAAACATCATTTATCGAGGCACCGTCAGATGTCTTTGCGACTTGCGAAGAGAGAAAAGATTGCTCCGTGACCGGCAATTGGTTGTCGTCAGAGAGCATTTGCTCGAAACCAGGGTTGGGGTCACTGTTGGTGGTCGGGGTTCCCGGTTCTTTCATCTGGGCGGCAAACGTCTGCAGGTGGGCCAGGTTTAACTTCAGCGGCGCGGAGTCGCTTGGGGCATTACCTGCCTGGTCTTTGCCAATGCCTGGCGACAGCCCGGAGGGTATTTGAGCCGGCTTTGCATCTGCGACCTTTTCCAAAATACTGCCCGGTTCTTGTCTATCTACATTGGCTTCGTCGCCAACCGGGACTTTCTGCTGAGCTTGGGAAACACTGTCTTCGGTCATTAACGCGGATTTGCCCTGGCCAACCGGGACTTTCTGCTGAGCTTGAGAAACACTGTCTTCGGGCATTAACGCGGATTTGCCCTGGCCAACCGGGACTTTCTGCTGAGCTTGGGAAGCGCCGTCTGCGGGTACAAACAACTTAGGGTCGACGGCGAGCGTTATTTCGCCGTCGTCGGTCGTCCTGGCGATAGTACCTGGCGGTTCTGTTATCATCTGTTTGGCACTTTGCCGGTCGACCAATTCCTCCGTGACGACAAACGTATTATTTGGTGCCTGGGTTTTCCCAGCATTTTTGCTTTGTCCGGACAGGACATCAACAGCAGGCAGCATATCTGTTGGGGGATGAGGTGAAATTGTTTTGAGGCTGGGTGCGGATTCGTCAGTATTGAGAAGAAGCCCCTCTTGTGCCTTTGGAGTTGAGGGTGCCAGTGTGCTCAACTTTGTGGCGGCCGAGTCGGTAGCTTGAGCGGAAACACAAAGCGGTTCGTGAGCCTGTGGCGAAGCAACTAATTTGGGCAGCATCTCGGGATTCTTGGCTGCAGCCTGGTGCTGACAGAGACTGTTCACTTCTGTAGCGGTCCCTTTTTCGGCTGACGTAACGCCGGTCGCAATTTTCTGGGCCACTGCAACTTGCGCGGCATTCGCGGCTGGAACGGCTTCGGATGTTGAGTTCTCGATTTTCGGTTCTGCTTTATCCTGGTCTTCCTGGCCTGGTTTCGGCTCTATCTTTTTGCGAAGCGCTTCCCGAAAATTCTGCGGCGGGTCGCCAACAGGCTTGGGCTGGGCCGCAGTTTGGTTATTATAGGTCGTTTTGTTTTCGAGATGATTTGTGGAGGCAGGGCGATCGCCTGAAGGTAGGACAGAAGACCCGGCTTTTGAGGTCTGTAAAGGTTTTGGTATGACTGGGGCTGTGCTGAGGCCCTCTGCGAAGATACCCTGAAATGTAACCATACCGGTATTCATACTTGTATTACATTAGCAATCGTCATACCAGCATCTGACCGCATATACCTTTTATATCGTAAGTTTTGCTTAGTAAGGAAGTTACGAGTATTTGAGAAAATAGAGATTAGCTGGGAGAATGTATCGGTCTTGGCTGGTGTTACGGACAAACATTCCTAGGGCAGGAAAGAATTTCCGCTTCGGATTTGGACCAAGCGCAAAGAGCAAGCTCCGGTTGTCAAGGTGTAAAAAAAGCACCCGTTGTACAGAATCCTGACGCTACTGCCGTTCTCTGAATAGGCGTTTAGGTCCGCCGAACGCCGTTATTGGCACAGGAGAGCCGTTAAATACACTCAAAAACTCCAGCTTCAGGCACTTGGCACGAGTATTGCACTCGCTTGGTAAACAGGCAAAGTTTGGTTTGTGCGGAGATGTTGGAAACCAGGGATGGCCAAGACAAGCAACATAGTAGATTTTCTCGAAGCTGGCGTACGAGCAGAGTACCTTCGACATGAGGCGATTGCCAGTAATATTGCCAATCTCGGGACTCCGGGATATCGCAGGGTCGAAATCAAGTTCGAAGAGCTACTCGCCAAGGCTGTAGATTCGTCCGGGGCGGTTGACCTGAGCGACAGCGAGCCGCAGATTCACAGGCCTAAGCGGACACCAGTTAAAACAAACGGCAATGATGTCAGCCTGGAGGCCGAGATTGGCAATATGGTCAAGAATACGCTTCGTCACAAGGCGTATGTTCGGCTGCTCAACAAAAAGTACAGCCAAATTGAGCTGGCGATTGACGTAAAATAGCGATTCGTCGCTGGTCTAAATGTCTCAGGAATTGAGTAAAAACGGCAAAAATGCGAGAAAGAGGTCGGACAGATGGAAGTTGACAATACGTTTGGTCCTATAGATATAGCAATTTCGGGTCTGCAAGCCCAGAGCAGACAGATGGAAGTGATCTCGTCGAACGTTGCCAACGCGCGCACCACCGACGCCGGCAGAGGAGAACCTTATCGCAGGCTTGAAGTGATGTTCAAAACTGAAGGCGATGGCATCGGTGGCGTCAGCATAGACGAGATAGTGCCAGATATGAGTGACTTCCACAAGGTTTTAGACCCCGGCAACCCTAATGCAGACGCGCAAGGATACGTAATGATGCCGAATGTGAATCTGCCGATTGAGATGATAAATCTAACCATTGCAACACGGTCGTACCAGGCCAATGCAGCGGTTCTCAAGCGCTACCAACGAATGGTGGAAACCACGCTCGAATTACTTCGATAAACGAGGTGAAAGAGGATGATTAATCTAAATGCCAATGTAGGCTCGGTGTTCCCCAGGCCCGATATATTCGCACCAAAGGCGGCCAACGCCGCCAATAAATCAGACTTTGCCGACACTATCAAGGCCATCGAGAAACACATATCGAAAGTCGATGACCTCCAACAGTCGTCAGATATAGCCATCAAGGATTTACTGACCGGCAAAAGTGCGGATATTTCCTCGGTGGTTTCGGCCGTAGCTAAGGCTGATATAAGTTTCAAACTGCTTGTGGGTGTGAGGAACAAATTAATCGAAGCCTATAAACAAACTATGAATATGCCGCTGTAAGAAAACGTAAGGAAAGAAACACAAAGCCATAGCGTAATTACATAAGTTTTAATCTTCTTAACCGCATTTTTTTCATTTAGCGTCTAAGAGGTTTAATGAACTTTTTCCAAAAGACAAAGGCAATTTGGGAGAATATAGGCCTGATTCAGCGGGCCTTACTGGTTGCTCTTATTCTGACCCTTATTACTGTGGGTGTACTGCTTACGCACTGGGCCCGGAAACCTGATATGAGAATGCTCTACCACGACCTCGCCCCGGAAGAGGCGGCCAAGATTACAGAGAAAATCAGTGAAAAGGGTATTGTTTACGAGCTGCGAAATGGTGGGACAAACATCTATGCACCCAAAGAAAAGGTCTATCAGCTTCGGCTGGATATGGCGAGAGAGGGACTTCCTGCAGATGCTCAGGGCGGCTACAAGATATTTGACAAGGAGAAAATCGGGATTAGCCCCTTTGTTCAAAATGTTAACCTCAAGCGGGCACTTCAGGAAGAGTTAGCCAAGAGTATCCAGATGATAGATGGGGTGATTCATGCGCGGGTCCATATAGTAGACACTAAGCAATCGCTGTTCACGTCTGCAGGCAAAGAAACAAGCGCGTCGGTAGTCCTTCGACTCAGACCGGGCTATAGATTGACCGCTGTGAACATAGCGGCAATTACGCACCTGGTTGCTGGCAGTGTCGAAGGGCTCAAGTCCGAAGGCGTGACTGTGATAGACAGTCAAGGGCGCCTTCTTTCACGTGAGTCAGACCAGACTTTGGACAGCGGCGCAGGAACTGTTCAGGATTACAGGGAGAGGGTGGAGCGGAATCTGGCAGCCAAGGTTGAAGATATGCTTACGGCGGTCCTGGGACCAGGCAGGGCTACGGTACGGGTCAGTGCTGTTATCGATATGACCAGCGGCAAGCTTGTTACTGAAAAGTACGACCCAACCACAAAGGTGGTCATGAAAGAAGAGATTAAGACCAACTCTGAAAAGAAAGCCGCCACAGCCGGGGCAGAAGGCGGGGCACTCATACCAGGGGGCACAAAGACAGACGAAGTCATCGTTACCGATTACATAGTAGGCAAAACTGTTGAGCAAAAGGTTGATATGCCGGGTGACATAATATCGCTATCAGTTGCGGCAGTTGTGGACTTATCGGTTGGCGATACCAATGAAACAGGGGCCGCCGGCGAGACAGCAGCGATAATGACGTTGGACGACGTGAAAGAACTTATCAGCAATGCACTCGGGCTTAAAGAAACAGACTTACTAAAAGTAGTTGAAGCCAGGTTTCATCGTCCGATCGAAGCCCTGGTCGAGGAAGAACCGTCCCCGTGGCCCCGCTATATGACAATTGCTCGCCAAGCCTCTTTAGGAATCACTGCAATTTGTGGACTGCTGGTTCTGTGGATATTCAAAGGTGCCAAGAAAAAGGCAAGTTCTGCAGCAACGTCTGAGCAATTAGCCGGAGCTGAGCCAGCCGCCGGTTTACTGCCGGCTGGCTCAGCAGGCTCTGGACCTTTGGTGGTGCGCAAACAGATAGCAACTGCCTTACAGAACAACCCTGCGATGGTGAGGGAATTGTTTTTAAATTGGCTTGAAGAAAGGGGATAAGAGATAAGTGGCACTGACGGGAAAGCAAAAAGCTGCAATGCTGCTAATCAGCCTTGATGCTGAAACTGCCGCCAAGCTGCTTGAAGGACTACCAGCCGATGACATCCAAAAGATTGCTGTGGAAGTTGCGCAAATTGATGCATCGGGCCAGCGGAGTACCAAGGAGGAAGCAAACGTTACACGCGAGTTCAGTAACCTGCTTCAAGTAAACCAAGATCAGGGGCTCACTACAAGAAGTTTTCTCGATGATATGCTGGTAAACATACTTGGTAAAAGCAAAGCGGAGCAAATTCAAGCTCATGTAAGAAAAGTGACAGAAAGGAAAGACCCGTTTGTAGATATTCGGTCGGCCGGTACGGACGAATTGGTTGTTGCGCTAGAGGGTCAACACCCACAGACGATTGGTATGGTATTGTCGGAGCTGGAGACAAACAAAGGCCAGGAAGTTCTCTCTCTTTTGAAGGAGGACGTTCGTCTCAAGGCCGTGGGCAGGATGATAAATCTTGGGTCGCTGGGAGGAGAAGTAAAGCGACGGATGGCAGGTATGGTTAGCGAACGGCTGAAGAGGCTTGAGGGAACCGAGGTTGTTCTGGAAAGACCAGAGAAACAAGAAGAAACTCTGCGAAAACTCGCCCTTGTGTTAGGCGGCCTGGAAAACGAACTGCGAGACCAGCTGCTCAACGAGGTCAAAGAGCATGATGAAGAAATAGCCTCGACGGTAAGGAAGTTGATGGTAACGTGGGAAGATATCCCCCGGGTGGCGGACAGGTCTTTGCAGGAAGCACTGCGAGCAGTGGAAGCCGGTAAGTTGGCGGTAGCGCTCTATGGGGCCAATGAAGAGATGGTGCAGAAGATACGCTCGAACATATCTGAGCGGGTACAGGCGATGCTCGATGAAGAGACCTCACTTATGCAGGAGCCACTGGAAAAAGAAGTTCTTGATGCAAGAGAAGAAATCGTTGCTCCTCTGCGGAGTGCCAACGAAGAGGGCACGCTCAGGATGCTGTCGAGGTAGTCAGGATGTCGGGAATGGTTACAATCCATCTTGAAAACACAATTGGCTCGGTAAAGATGTTGGATGATACTGCGGCAAACGCAGAGGCGTCATCTGCTGAACCCATGGCCGCTGAGCGGCTTGAATCACAAAAGGAGAACCTGGCTAATGTATGTCGAGCCCTGGAGGACGCAGTTGCTAAAATAAATGAATTTCAAAAGAACCTATTCGAGAGCAGTAAAGAGCAGATTGCCAAATTATCGGTGGAGATTGCCAGAAAGATACTGGTACAAGAAGTCCAAGAGGGGGACTATGAAATAGAATCCATCGTCAAAGAAGCGCTCAAAAATGCCCCAACACATCAGGATGTGGTGGTGCATTTGAATCCCGAAGACCACGTTCAATTCCAAAAGGTCCTGCAAGGTGATGCCGGCGGCGCCTTGGCCGATATTAAGTTCGTCGCGGATCCGAATATTGGGCGAGCAGAATGCCTGCTCGAGACCCCAAAAGGAGTGATCGAATCACTGATTGAAGCACATCTGGAACGAATTGGTAAGGCACTTGAGAAGGCAGAATAACTTATGACAGCGAGCAAGGTAGACAACTTTTCGATTGATTTTGAGAAATTTCATTCGGCACTACACGAGGTAAATTTGTTGGATTGCCAGGGTACTGTGGTGCGAGTGTCTGGTCTGACAGTCGAGTCTATGGGTCCGATGGTTGGGTTGGGTGAATTGTGCGGTATCCATATCCGCGGCGGCCGGCGGGTGCTGGCCGAAGTGGTAGGCTTCCAGGATGAGCATCTTATCTTGTTGCCGTTGGAGTATATAGAAGGCATATCGCCTGGTGATACGGTAACAACCCGAACGACCCCGCGCTATATTGCCTTAAGCGAGAATATCCTTGGCAGAGTAGTGAATGGTCTGGGAGAGCCTATCGACGATAAAGGTCCGTTACGGGGGACAGATAAGAAAGCATTAGACGCAAGTGGTCCGCCACCTTTGAGCCGGGAGAGAATTACAAAGCCGTTGGCTTTGGGAATCAGGTCAATAGACGGGCTGCTAACCTGCGGGAAAGGACAGCGAATCGGTATTTTTTCAGGCAGTGGTGTCGGCAAGAGTGTGCTTCTTGGCGACATTGCCAATTCCAGTGAGGCGGCCGTCAACATTGTAGCATTGATAGGTGAGCGCGGCCGGGAGGTCAGGGAGTTTCTCGAAGAGAACCTGGGTCCAGAGGGGTTGGCTCGCAGCGTTGTGATAGTCGCTACATCAGACTCGCCCCCTATTCAGCGAGTAAAGGCGGGGTTTGTGGCTGTCACTATCGCCGAGTATTTCAGAGACAAGGGCAAGAATGTTCTGTTCATGATGGATTCGCTTACGCGGTTCGCCCAGGCGCAGCGTCAAATAGGTCTTGCTGCGGGTGAGCCTCCTGCGGCAAAGGGGTACTGTCCGAGCGTTTTTTCGCTGATGCCGAGACTAATCGAACGTCTGGGATGCGCCGAGAACGGCAGCATCACAGGTATTCTAACAGTCCTGGTCGAGAACGATGATCTGACCGACCCTGTGGCTGATAGCGCCAAGAGTCTGCTGGACGGCCATATCGTCCTGTCAAGAAAACTTGCAGATCGGGCACATTATCCAGCAGTGGACATTTTGGCAAGCGTGAGCCGATTGATGACCACGGTGGCAAGCAAAGAGCATAAGACTGCCGCTCAAAAGCTGAAGGAAATATATGCCACGTATATTGACGCCGAAGATTTGATAAATATCGGAGCATTTTCGCCGGGCAGCAATCGACGTATTGACGGAGCAATAGCCTTAATTGACAGAATAAGCAACTTTCTTATTCAACCTGTCAGACAGAGGACCGGGTTCGAAGAAACTGTCAAGCGATTAAAAGATATTACGCGAGCCTGGAGTGAACTGTTAAATATTGGTGGCTAAAGATTAGAAATTGAATGAAGAGATTTGTATGGCGGCTGCAGCGTGTTCTCGACATAAAGAGAAAGGCCGAACAAGTAAAGAGAGCGGAATTGCTTGCTTTAACCGGAAAACTGGCCCGGGCGCGAGGTGAGCTGTTGATGCAGAAAAGAATATTAGAGAACATAATCTCCGATATTGCCGGCAAGGCCCCGAAAAAGCGTCTGGCGCAACAGGAGTTTTTTCTCAAATGGGCCGCCGCGAACGATGAATTGATTAAAAAACTCAAGCAGAAGGAACGCGAACTCCAAGCACAACAGAGAGAAAAAATCGAAGAAGTCTTGAAACTCAAGAGGTTTAAGGAAGGTTTGGAGAGGCTGCGTGACAGAGCAAAAATGCAATTTATAACGGAACAAGAAAGGCTTGAGCAGAAAGAGCTGGACGAAGGCGCCACAATTAGTTTTACGAGGAAGATAATACAGCAGAACAAAGTGTGAAGTTTTGCTGTCCCGGTAAAATTGGGACGGCAACGGGAAATTAGGAGCTAAACAAGTGAATAAAAAGCTAATAATAATGACAGCGGCAGCGGGGCTTGTAAGTTTCGCGGGGGCGTTTACATTTGCATGGTTGACTAAGCCGGCTCCAGCAGGTGGGCGTGAGATATCACAGGAATCAACAGTTACCGACCAGGGAGTCGAATTGACACCGGGGCAACCTGAAGCGTTCGCGGGCACTATCGGCGGCAAGATGAAAAGAACGATGACAGAAAAACAACTTAAAAGCCTTGTTTATGACATTCGGGCAAAAATGCAAGAGTATAGCGACAAGCTTAAAAGTCTTCAGATGCGAGAACAGAGATTGCAAATGGCGCATAACCTGGTTAAGAATGATATTGACGAACTCAACAATCTGCGCATAGAACTTGCTTCAACCGTTGCCAAGCTCAGAAGCGAGCGAGACAAGTTACTCAAGAGCAGAGTCGAGGTTGCCCAAGCCGAAAAGGCCAACCTGATATTAATAGCAGCTACTTATGACAAGATGAAACCCGACGGTGCCAGCAAAATATTGACCAATTTGAGCAAGATGCAGACAGGCAGCAGGAGCGATAACCTCAACGACGCGGTAAAGATTCTTCACTACATGGGCGAGAGGACCAGGGCCAACCTGCTGGCCGAGTTAACCACTTCTGAGCCGCAACTTGCAGCGCTTCTATGCCAGAGGTTAAAACAAATAATCGTAGAAGAGTAGCTTTATGGATATTGCAACAATAATAGGAATCCTTCTTGGTTTTTTTGTTATCGTCAGCGCCATCGTTGCTGGTGGTGGTGGGAAGATATTTATCCATCTTCCCTCATTAGCTATCACTATTGGGGGAATGCTGTGCGCTACGCTTATACATTTTTCGCTACGACAGTTTTTGGGAATATTCACGGTGGTCAAGAAGACGATTGTTACCAAGATACCGTCGCCGTCGGAGCTGATTCAAAATATGGTCAACTACGCCGCCGTCAACAGGCGCGACGGGGCATTGGCCCTCGAGCAGGAGATCCCCAAGGTAAGCGACTTGTTCTTCGCCAAGGGCTTGCAGATGCTCGTGGACGGACAGGAAGTGGATGCAATCAAGGATATTATGGACCTGGAGGTCCAAACCCTTCAGGACCGCCATTCAATCGGTAAAAAGATTCTGGAATTTATGGGAGCGGCCGCCCCTGCTTTCGGAATGATAGGCACACTTATTGGTTTGGTCCTGATGCTTAAAAACCTGGATTCACCCGACGCGATTGGTTCGGGGATGGCGGTAGCTTTGCTTACCACTTTTTATGGTGCACTGGCAGCAAATTTGATTTTTATTCCATTGGCAGGGAAGCTCGGACTTTATTCCAAAGCTGAGGTGACCGCAATGGAAATGATTGTTGAAGGGATCTGTGCTATTGCAAAAGGTGAGAATCCGACCGCTGTTCGGGAAAAAATGCAGGCCTATATATCCCCGACGAGGCGGGAAGAAGTAAAGGCCAGTGTATAATGGGAGGAACAAAAAGACAGGTAGAAACCGATGAGCCTCCTCCAGGTGCACCGCTATGGATGGTAACTTTCTGTGATTGTATGACCCTGATGCTGACGTTCTTTGTGCTGCTGTTCAGCTTTTCCTCCATTAATGAAGATGTTTTTCAGAAAATGGCTATGAGTTTCGCCAAGGCTTTGTATGCAAAGCCTCCGCCGATTAAAGAAGATAAAGGGGCATTTTTGCCTATGGAGCAAATGGTGGGCATAGAATACATTAGCGAAGGCAGCGAGAAAGTTACCTTAGCAGCAGGATGGGAGGCCGGCCTGAAAGAAGAGACAGAGTCAGCGGATTTCCACAGCCGGAAAGTGTTTTTAATCCCGTCAAAAAAGGTTTTCTGGGGTAAAGGAACGGCCATTTCGGCTGCGGGGCGCAATACTCTGGCGACGATGGCATCATTTTTGAAAGAGGTGCCCAACCGAATAGTTATCAGTGAGAATGGGACGGGGGGCGAGGAGGAGGAACAGTTTGGTCTGCTGCGGGCATGGGCGGTGATGGAGTATCTTACAACAAAACAAGGCCTTGACAAGGGGTGGTTCAGCATCTCGGCAGCAAGCACTCTAACTCGGGAGGGCCTTGAAAGCGGTGAGACGGGCCACCCAAGGCAAAGGACTGAACGTAGGCTTGAGATTGTCTTGTTGGAACGGAGCATATACAATTGAATCGCAATCGCCAAGTAATCGAGGAAAAAGGGCCTGGTGCCCCCGGGTATCTGGTCACATTTACGGCTTTGGTAACGCTGCTGATGTTGTTCTTTATTACGCTGCTGGCCTTTGCGGCTACCAAAGACGAGGGAATTGGTGGCAAAGGTCGATATACCGAGAGCCGAGAATCATTTTTTCGAGCGATTAGAACCCTCGGGCTTGGAATGTTTCACGTCAAAGAGCAAGGGCCCGACTTCGGCAATGTTAAACCAAAATATTTCATAACCACACCTGACAAACAATTTGAAGGCAGGACCATAGACGCAAAGGAAGAAAGGATTCGCCGGACTTTTCAAGAAATGAGCCGGTCTATGAAGACCATGCGCTCAAAAATAGTTGCGGAAAAAAGCAATTTTGCTGTAACCAATATTCGGTTCCCGGCGGGCGGTACGATTCTGAATGAGCAGGCAAAGAGGTTCTTGACGGAATTTTGCGTGGATTTGCAGCAGGGAGCCAGGTTTCAGGGCTTAAAGCTGTATGTGCTTGGCCTGGCCCGTAAGGAAGCGACGGAGAAGGAGCAGTGGATAGCATCAGCCAGGCGGGCGCAAGCAGTTGCCGACTTCCTGCAAGAGACGCTTCCTTCAGATAACAAATGGCCAGTCTATTCGTGGGGTGCCGGGCCGGGAGGCGATTGGGTGGGACAAGACAGCTTAGTTTCCAGCGGGTCGCAGATATTAATCGGTGTCCTGAGGGGAAAAGATTGAGTTCCTGGGCCTGGGCCTCGCTCGGAATACACCAGAAAAAGCGAATCTCAATACTTCGTCAAGTTTTCTGACAATGTGTCTGTTTCACCGGCAGGTTTTGCCAAGAAGAACGCGGCTGTTGTCGTATTAACGCCAACTTGCCATTTGGGCACGCTATTTGCGTACCAAGCGACTGTAAACAATTATCTTGGTGCGTCTTATAGCGTGGTGGGATATAAGAAAAAAATCGTTGTGTTCGCAATAACACTCGCATTAGGCGGGGGCACGCTATTAGCGTACTCGGCTCAAACGACCGACACTGAGCTGAAAAAAAAGTCCAACAGTTCCTATTCACTTTCCGAGACTGACCCCAATTACTCAGGCCGTGGTATCGACACCTGGGAACTGTTTCGGAAAATGATGGCGGCAGTTTTAATCGTTGTTGTTCTGGGCGCGGCGGCGATTTACGTTTCAAGAAAGTTTCTACCCAAGATTACCAACCTGCCCGGCAAAAAGATTCATATTGTTGAAACAGTATACCTTGGACCACGCAAGGCGGTACACCTGCTGAAAATAGGGAATCAGCAGCTTCTTGTGGGCAGTACAAATGAAGGTATTACAGCATTGGCTGACGTAACCGATGCCCTGGCAGATTTGTCACCGCAGGAAGCAGAAGATGACAGTCGAGGACACAAATGACAGGAAGATTCATTAAATCGCTTTTGCTAATAGTTGTCGTTCTTGCATCGGCGGATATGTCGTTTGGCCAAGGCAGCGATACCAGCTCGGCAGACGAGTCAAAGAACTCGGTTCCAAGCTTTGGGGATTTGATGACAGTAATAGACAAAGCGACCACGCAGGAGGCCAAAGGCAAAGATTGGTCAACTCCTGTCAAACTTGTAATTATCTTCAGCGGGCTGGCGATTTTGCCGAGCCTTCTGGTGATGATGACATCGTTTACCCGAATAGTCATAGTCCTTGCTTTTGTCCGTCGGGCTTTGACTACTCAGACTATACCTCCCACCATCGCTATTATAGGTTTGGCATTGTTTCTGACGCTTTATACGATGGCCCCCACGCTTTCCAATATCAACAATACCTCCATCCAACCCTATCTTGCAGACGAGATAAATTTTCAGACAGCGGGGGGCAAGGCCGGCGACTGTATGAAGGAATTCATGCTTAGGCAGTGCCGGGAAACTGATTTAGCTCTCTTCGTGCAAATGGCGAGGATGGAAGTTCCCGACCATCCGATGGAAATTGGCATGCATGTAGTAATCCCGGCATTCATTATTAGTGAGTTTCGGACGGCGTTTGAGATAGGATGTCTCCTGTTCATACCGTTTTTGCTGGTAGATATGGTCATCGCAAGCGTTTTACTCAGCGCGGGCATGATGATGCTGCCGCCTGTAATGATTTCGCTGCCGTTCAAGCTGATATTATTCATTCTTGTTGATGGGTGGGGATTGCTCGCGAAGAGTCTCAGTTTGGGATTCAAATGATGAGACAAACCCTTACGGGGATTTAACAGATGGACAGCAGCTTTGTACTTTATCTGGGTCGACACACTCTCGAGACAGCTTTACTCTTAGCTGCTCCTATACTGCTGACCTGTATGATAGTGGGGGTAGTGGTAACATTACTTCAAGCAGTTACTTCCATACGGGATATGAGCTTAACGATAGTTCCAAAGCTTCTGGCGGTTGGTGTCGTAACAATGCTTTTCGGCGCCTGGATGCTCCAGGTGGTGCTTAAATTTGCCACTGAGATTTTTGGTCAAATTCAGAATATTGGGCACTAACCTATGGAGATAATGACCGGAAAACTGCTCGGTTTTGCTTTGGTGCTGACAAGAATTTCGGCATTTTTCATAGTGCTTCCCGTTTTCGGCTGGAAGAGCATTCCGGTCAGGATCAAAGTCGCGGTAACCGTGCTGATTTCAATCTTCTTTTTGATGATAACACCACTATCTGTCGACGCCACCAAGGTCTCCACTCTCGAGACGATATTATTGATGGCTAATGAAGCAACCTACGGTTTAGCTTTAGGGTTAATCGTTACAATCGTGTTCTCCGCAGTCAAATTCAGCGGGCGCGTTATCGAGCGACAGATGGGCATGGCAATGGCTCATATCTTAGACCCGCTAACCGGTGAGAGGACCCAACCACTGGGTAACCTGTTGGAGATGATCTTCGTAATTCTATTTCTGGCTGCCAACGGTCACCATGCTTTTTTGCTGATTATATCGCGAAGTTACGAGACATTTCCAATTGGCAGTACTCCAACAATACCGGTTTTGGCCGGTGGAGTAACAAAGGCGAGCTCAACAATGTTATTGCTGGGCCTTAGATTAGCAGCGCCGATACTGGCAGCGTTTATACTGCTAATGGTCGCGTTAGCTGTGCTGGCACGCATAGTTCCTGAAATGAATATTCTATTTATCAGTCTACCCTTGCGAGTGGGCCTTGGGTTATTGATGGCGGCTATATTCCTGCCGTTTATTAACGGATTTGTGGCGGAATTCGCTGACTGGATGGGCAAACTACTGCCCTTGTAGCGAAAATGCGTAAAACAAAAAAGCATTACCGCTGCGTAAAGCCTAAAATTAAACAGGTGTTGAGCTTTAAATTGTGCCCACTTGCTTTACGTTCTTGATTTTAGGTTGATTTGATGGATACAGAGTATGCCAGAGAAACCGGCCACCGAAAAGACAGAACAGCCAACACAACGGAAATTGAGCAAAGCCAGAGAGGAAGGGCAGGCGCCGCAGAGCCGCGAACTGGCGCCGGCTGCGTCAATTATTGCACTGGTGGCGATAGTAGCGCTGTTAGCGCCGAAGCTGGCACAATGGTCCATTGTGCAAATGAAACAAGGGGTGTCGGGAGGAATTTCGGTCTTTGCCGACAGCAGGGCGTTTATGAACTTCGTGAATGGAAAAATTGCCGATTCGATACTTGTTGTCTGCCCTATCTTCGCTGCACTTTTTGCGGTGTCCATCCTCGCCAGCGTTGCAGTCAGCGGCCTGAATTTCGCACCAAAGGCCGTAAGCTTAAAACTGAGTGCAATAAATCCGGCAAAGGGACTCCAAAGGCTGTTCAATGTGAAATCTTTGGTACACCTTTGCGCATCTATCCTAAAATTATTTTTTGTCTCGGTCATTATCTGGCTGTATCTTCGAAGCAGACTCGACGTTCTTGCTATGCTTCGATGGGCCTGGTCTGCGCAAATAGCAGCAGCGATCGCAAAGATAATATTGGGGCTGATGATACGCATTTGCGCCGCCCTGCTGGTAATAGGGATTGCCGACGCCTTCTACCAGAAATGGAAATACATCCAGGAACTGAAGATGACACGCCAGGAGCTAAAAGAAGAGCGCAAACAAATGGAAGCTTCACCGGAGGTCAAAAGTCGAATCCGAAAGGTACAGCTCGCAATGGCCTTGAAGCGTATGATGCAGGAAGTGCCCAAGGCAAATGTGGTTCTGGTAAACCCGGACCACGTGGCTGTTGCGGTGCGTTACGAGAGCAAAACGATGGAAGCACCCATCGTGGTGGCCAAAGGAGCGGAACACCTGGCAGAAAAAATCAGAGAAATCGCACGCGCCTATGGCGTCCCCATCGTCAGAAGGCCGGAGTTGGCCAGAACGATATATTCAACGGTAGATATCGGCAATCCTATACCAGAAGCTCTGTACGTCGCGGTGGCAGAGGTGCTGGCTATGATTCATCGGCTGCGGCATAGGAAATAAGAGATGTCTTTGACTTGGTATCGAAAAATGCCCATCAGTTGGAAGAATGATTCAACCGAGGGTGGTTATTGGGCCCCATTTTGCGACGTATTGCAAAATGGGAACCCTTTAAGAATCGCCAGCCGCAACAATTTACTCTTCGCAGCGGGCGCAATTGCAGTTGTCGCGGGGTTCTTATTTCCCCTCTCATCTCAGGTTCTCGATGTGCTTCTAATCTTTAGCATATCTTTGACGGTGGCGTTCTTGATAATTACACTTTCAGCACAAAGTATTTTGGAAGTATCAGGCTTTCCTCTGTTGATTCTGGCGGCTACGATGCTGCGTATAGCTCTGAGTGTGGCTTTTGCCAAACTGATATTATCACGAGGCGATGCTGGTACCATCGTCGGTTTTGCTGCCGACATTATCGTTCTAAATAATAAGACAGTGAATATTTTGATTTTTGGCAGCCTGGCGGCAGTCACCTTTGGGGTCATTTGTAAAGCTGTCAGGGACATCGGCCGCACTGCTTCGGAATTCACCGCTGATACCGCACTTATCAAGCAAATGAGTGTCGACAATGAGCTGAACGCCGGCATTATCAGCGAGAGGCAAGCCCTTGCTCGGCGGGCGAAAATCGTTCGTGAGACCAGGCTTTTCGCAGCTATGAGTGGTGTCGGCAGATTTATGCTATGCGGCGCCGCTATAGAGCTAATAACCATCGTTGTCAATGTCGTCGGCGGAGTAGCTATAGGGGCAATCGGTGAAACAACCACAGGAATACCGGTAAGAATATATGCAAGCTTAGCTGCTGGAGCAGGGTCAATCACACAATTATGCGCCGTAATCACCGTCGTAGCCTCCAGATACCTTGTCCAAAAAAGCTCCGTGCTTGCTGCAGGATGTGACAAACCAACAGAAGAAAAAGCCGTCAGACGAACTAATGTGGTTGCCGGGGCTGCCGAACGCGAAATAGTGCGACTGGTACGCCCGGGCGAACTGGCATTTCCCAAGGCCACAGAATCGCAAGATGACGACATCCTGAACTGCACCGAGACGACTGAGTATCTTGACGCAGAATTTACTGAGATTACGAATCCTCCTGCAAGCGGCAATGTCGAAGCCGACGAAGCGGTAGGCATCGAAGATATCGATGCGTTGGATGATAATAATCATCTGCAGGCCGAAACCAATAGTATTATCAACAGTAGTGATGAATCTATTACGTGGCAGGTCTGCGGTGATGATGATTATTACGACGCTATAGTGGAGTTTATTCAATACAATTCAGCGGTTTCTGCCAAAACAATACTGATAGCTGCTGAGAGTGTTGAATGGCTGCCTGTGACGGTACCTGTAAATATCGCAATACGCCTGGCACAGAAGGGTCTGAAGTGTTTGCTTATAGACCTTGATTCGCACAGGAACGCCGTATCAGAAGTCTTTGGTATTAGCACGAAGGTGTCTCAAATGCCAAAAGGTGCGTTTGTGCCCTCAAGTAATAAAGTCCAGGCAAAGGCGATTACCACCTGTATTAACAATCTCTGGATGTGTCCAGCGAGTAATATTGGCCAAGACACCGCAACAAACATCAAAGCCATAACTGCCAGTTCAGAAAATCAGTATGACCATATCATCATTTACGGCCCGAATGTCAGCTCGCTGCAATCAGCCGATAAGGAAGAAATAGCCGCCGGTATCCAGACGGCGATGCTTTTTGGCCCGGGAGGCCAGCCTGAGAGCTCCTTTATTGGCGATTTTAGCAGGCTTTTGATTGGTTTCGGGTGTGATATTCTTAAACCCGGGCATATCCTGGCAGAGTCTATTTAGTCCCGGCTTGTTTGGATTGCCAATTTTCTATTTACCCATACAAAGCGCCGAAGGTAATTTGGGTAAGCGCACTGACTGTGCTCATCTGCTGTTGCAATGCAGTTAAAGTTCTTTCCAGACGCGCGAACTTTAGAATGAGTCTTTCTTGTACGTCCTCAAGTCGGTCTTCTTCTCTTTCAATTCTCGACTTCAGCTCGCTTATCCTGTTTTCAATAAATTCAACTCCAACATCGAGACGACCTTCGGCTTCCAGTGCGTCATCAAGCACCTGCTCGAGCGCTCCGGCAACGCCCTGTTTTACGCGGACTGTAGCAGTATAAGTGTCGTTGGTTACACTCGTATCCACACTTAGCGTAAGACCATTCTCCGGGTACAAAGGGTCTCCATCACTGGTAAAGGTGGAGTCTCCCCTTACCACATCACTGCTATAATCCGGTTCGGCATTTCGCCAACCAGATTCACCTTCACTGGATAGCTTTATTCTTGCACCGGTGATTAGATTGCTGGCGATTGTTACTTCGACATCATAAGTACCTGCCGTGGTGTATTTCTCACTGGCAGCGTAGAACTCAATAGTGTCGCTATCGCTGCTTCCGAGTGCGACAGCGCCAAGCAAATTTATAACAGCCTTGAAATCTTCATTAACGGCATCATTAAACTCATTCGGGTCTAATTCCATCACTCCGTGGTGGTCAACGGTAAGACCTATATCACTGGCTTGTAGGAAAGTATCTGTATCATCGTCAAAACCGGGAGCAAGGCCAAAAAATGGGCTGCGAATCTGACTCTTAATAAACGAAACCCCAAGATTAGTGGACAGTATGCCCATCTCTTCGGTTTCATCATCGTACTCAGTTTTTTCCACCAGGAAACTCGTCAGTTCATTATAAACGTTAATCATACTCATGATTTTGCTGATAATGGCCACCTTGTTTCTGGAAATAGTCACTTTGATCGGGTCTGTAGTAACATCGTGAAGATTCAGTGTTATGCCGGTCAGGGCATCGGTGATGCTGTTACGGTTTCTGCTGAGCCAGCCGTCATTTCCCTTTGTATCTTCCGTAATTTCGAAAGTGGTAGGACCAGCAAGAGTGCCCTTGTCAATCGAAATCATCTCAACATCACCAGCACTTGCAAGAAACTCAATATCTATATCAGCACCACTAACAGCTGTAAAATCATCATTTACTGTTACCGTTACCCCTCCAACAGCATTAATTGTACTCAACCCATTAAGTGCGTCTTCAATCTGCTGCTTTGTCGCAGTATGAGCAAGATTACCGGTTGTTGCGCCGCGAAAAGATAAAGTGAATGATCCACTTGTTGCAGCCGCATCAGTAGTCAGGGTTTGGAGTTCCTGGGCGGTTGATGAGGGATAGCCGTCCATCTTGATCTTCGAACCCTGAGCATCCTGAGTTTCGATAAAAGACGATGAGCCAAGTAACGCAAGACTCTCAGGTGTTCCGCCTTCTGTTAAAAAAGCCATAGTGGGCAAAGTCAACGCCGTGTCGCCGCTGCCTGCATTGTAATCTAAGCTGATTTCCAAGCCGCTTGTGCCGCTGATGTGGTCTGTCAAGTATATTTCTCCATTTTCAAATCTTGCCGTTGCCACTCCGTCAAAATGCTCATTGATTGCATCGATAAGATGAGCTACTGTTGTGTTTGCTGTGATATCAAGAGTCGAATCCGGCAACTCAGTACCGAAATGATTCTTGCCGCTGACGGGGTCGCCGATTGTAATAAACTCGTCACCCTGAAGCCCTGAATTCTCGTTGAACTCGTCAAGCTCTGTAATTTTGGTAGTCAAACCGGCAACTTCCCCATCCTTAGTAAATGAGCCACCCTCGGTTGAACTTGCCCATACTTCTGTAGTATTGGCATTGACAGAAATTTGGTAATCTTCCCCCGTTTCCTGACCGCTTAGCATCAGATGATATTTATCACCCTGATACAAAAGATTGGCGGTGACGCCGGGGTTGTCCACATCGTTATTGATTAAGCCGACAAAATCCTCAAGCGTTGTTTCGCCTGCAACAGCCGTTATCACCCTTTCTATGTGGTTGTAGGAATAGATAAAACTGCCACCGCCTACATAATCGGTCTCATGACTAAAAGTTGAAGTGTCCTGTATCCACGTTTCGCTTGTCGCCAATTGATTGATTTCGATTGTATGAGAGCCTGGATTTGCATCAGACGACCCGCTAATGGTTAGTACATCAGTATCGCTTGAGGTAGTCGTGAAAATCTGTAAATCGTCGGCATCAGAAAGAGCTCTCACTGCTGTCCTGGTCGTACTGATTTTGCTCCGTAACGCTGTGAACACGGTTTCTTGTTCCTCGTAGCCAGCCTTTTTCACTTGATATCTGGCAAGCCTTTGGGCTTCGATTACCATTAACTGGGCAACTATCGACTTGGTATCAATACCAGTTGCCAACCCTGGAAGCCATATACCGGCCATGACCTGACTCCTAATTCCTGCTCTCTTTCTTACGTCCTATTATCAGTCGATTGACTCTATTTTCTATAGCCCTCACTTTTACTTATCGGCGTCAAAGCACTGAACCTTAAGTCGTGAGTTTACTTAGTGGTTGAGTATGCACCTGCCGGTTAGAGGCATTCCGCAAATTGCCGGACCTGCTCAAAACCGTTTGCTTCGTTGCGGACGCCATTAATCAAATTCATCCCCCGGTAAGAAGGGGTCTGCGACACAGATGCTATTCTTATCTGAAAAACTATAGGTACAAAATAAATCTGCTCGGTGTCTCAATTAGCCACTATTGTGATACGCTCCGAGCGCTTTTCTCCCCTCTCTAATCCGCCGCACTTGGTTGCCAACATGGTCTTTTTGGGCTGCGACGATAAGTATCAGTTTTTCGTACAATTTTGCCAAACGCTCACATTGTTCCTTGAATTTGGTTTGTTCAATCGCTTTTGTTCTGGCAAGCTCGTCAACAATTGAGTCGGCCTGCTCAGTCAGCGCTTCAAAATTGCGGTAATCACTTCTGCAAATTAGTTGTATTTGCTTTTCCAGCAAGGCCTGCAAAGTATCCAAGCTCGACGAAACTCGGCACGATTGCTTATCCAAAACAATATCGGTATTTTCGATACTCATCTCGCCTGCCCTGCTGCTTGTTTTGCCTGAGCCAAATCGTGTTCAGCTTCCTCGAGAAGATTAGCTGCATCGTTATTGTCGGGGTCCAAGGTTAAAAGATGGAGGAGAATTTTTTTCGACTGCTCAAACCGGTCGTCACTCATATATAGTGCCGCAAGAGAGAACATAACGGAGGTATCGCCCGGATGCATATCCAAATAAACCTCAAGATAGTGAATAACCTTTGCGAATGAGCCCATCTGACGTGAGGTTTGAAACAGTCCCAGGAGGGCCGCAAGGTTATCGGTATCCAACTCCAGGCATTTTAGATACATCTCAAAAGCCTGCTTATAGTCCCCTCTTCGCTGTGCGACCGTGGCCAGGCCGGCATAGGCCTTGGCACAATTGGTGTCCAGCCGACAAGCTACTCTAAATGCTGTCTCAGCATCATCAACAAGAGAGCTTTGCAGCGCGACTACGCCAAGTCCGATGTAGGGGTCGGGTTCATCAGGAGCCATAGTTGCCGCTTTCTCATAGCAATGCTGTGCCCGAGACCAGTCGCCGGCGGAGCAGTAGCGGTCACCGAATTCCTGCAAAGCCTCGTAACGCTGGGCCGAGTCGTATTCTTCAAAAATGCTTTTCTGGGGTCTCATTTTATGATTCATAGCAAAAGCAAACTTACTCCTGTTATGCCTGTAATAGCTCCTTACGTGTAAGCGCTTGTTCTACTCCTTTTAAGTGGTTCGAATCGCCGAACCAGGATTTCTTTCTTGCCTATCGAGCCTTGCCGCCGGCAAAAGCGTACCTACTCCTGCTTACCGTCAATTTACTTTTCAACCGAGTTTGGCTGCGGCATCGGCGTCGGCTTTTATGGACACACAGTGCAAATCCCGTGCCGTTAACCAAAAAACGAAGCCCAAGACGCCTGGAACTTGCGATTGTAAAGAGCCAACAATAAAACTTGTATAAATATCAAACATATCTGCTGTTCAAAGAGCCGAACTTTCCGCTTCTGGTATCAGTGGCTATCCAATAAAATCCAGCAGCGATACAGACATAATCCTTGCAGCCAACGATAATGACATCTGGTATAGAATCTCACGGCGAGATAGATCTATTGCGATTTGGGCTATGTCGGCCTCCTGCAAGCGCACCGCCTCGTCTTCCGTGTTATACTTCAGGTTATTTAAGCTGTCTTTTAGGTCCTCAAGGACTCCAATTCTTGAGCCTGTGGTAACAGAGTTTTGCACCAAAAGATTACTTACCTCCTCCAGCGAATTGGCTGAATCCTCCAGCAACAGCAGCACCCTGGCGTCAGAAAAGTCTCTTTCATTCCTCAATATATCCCGTATTGTTATGAGCGAGTTGAATATATCGTGAGCTCCGGATACGCTCACCAGCTCAACTCCGGTATTGACTATCCCCGTGGTATTAACATACAAGACCCGTCCATCCGGAGCCGTGACAGCTAAGCGGGTATTCCCGGTACCTTGCGTTGTCGTGTTTGGTGTTATAGTCACGCCTAACGAGTTATCGCCGGGCACTAATTCAGGAACATTGCCCAACGTATCAGCAAATGTAATAGTGAAGCCGTCTGTGTAGGTACCGGTTACTGCTACGTCGCCCTCATCAAGGTTCGACAAATTCTCAAGAGCAGTTTCAACCTCAGCAGCACCTTCATCCCATTGGATGGCAGCGGTCTTTTGTCCGTCAAAAGTTAAGGTAAAGCTACCCGACGTTGGTTCCGCGATAAAAGCCAATGTTTGCTCTTCCGCACCTTTCCCCTTATCAACGGTTACGTAATTGGTTCCATCGATAGAGAGTTTATATTCGGTAGGGCTCTCGTCGGCTATCGTTAGCCAGGTATAGCCTTGAACATTCGATGTCCCGCCCCCTGGTACAGCGCCGGTATTGCCCAGAAAGACGGGCGTACCGCGGCTATCAGAACGAAAGATATCGTCACCTATGTAAAAAGCGCTGGATTGCACTCCTGCAGCCACGTTTATGTTCAGTCCCTCAGTACTGCCCTGGTAAGTCACACTGGTGATTTCACCACCGGTGCGCTCCACTAAATAGGGCGCCGAGGTCGTATCACTTCCCCCAAAGAGATATTGATTCATATGTTTGAAATTGGCTAATGATACTACCTGCTCCAACATCTCATCGACTTTTTCTGCAGTGCTTTCTCGCTGACTTTGCCCGTAGATGCCGCTGGTAATCTGAGTTAGGTCTGCTCTCATCTCCTGAAATGCTGATGTCATGTTTTCAATCGCCGAACAGGACATTTCCAGTGTACTTGCGACCTGAGAGAGGTTATCAATATAATTTTCCAAAGACATCGTCTGGGAGCTGAGGCTTAAAACGCGGTAACCATCAGACGGAGCATCGGAGGGCCGATTTATTCGCGAGCCGGTAGCTGCCTGTTCCTGCAGACGAGCCAATGCCTCAGTGTGCAGATTCAAAGCAAAGCTGACATTGTTAAAAATATTATTCAGTGTTTCGCCCATTAAGACCACCCACGACAAATTCGGCTGTTTACATTATTTCCATAATGGATAGCGTCAACGAATGGACCGTGCCAAGATATTTAGCCATCGCCTGAAACATCTGTTCAAAAATCAACATTTTGCCGGCCTCATCGTTGATGTTAACACCGCTTATATCGCCTTGCTGACCGGCAAGGTTTTGGACTATAACCTCGATATTGTCCTCCTGCATTTGCTTAACGGAAAGCTGTTGACCGATACCCGTAACCAACCGGCGATAAAATTCCCCACACGTCAGATTGCTCAAACTACTTACAGCCTGGTCCTTCAAGTCTGCCATTCGCAAGGCATTAGTGTTATCGGTCATATCCGCACCCAGAGCAGTTGCTATCCGCCCGGGTGTAGCAGAAATATCCGAGCAAACCGCTATATTCGTGGCGCTGCTGCCACTGAAGAAAGTGTTGATACCAACCGCAGCCAACAAGCCGGAAGTGTCGGTATCGGTAAACACATCGATTGCGAAAGTATCGCCGGCAACTAAGTCGCCGGTGCTAAGGGATATCTTGATTCCGGTATTTCCAACATCAATCGTGTCACCTGCCGCATAGCCGGAACCAATATTGATGGTATCAATCGTGTTTGAGGCTCCGTCAGTTACTGTAAGTGTGAGGGTGTGAACTCCAACATTACCAGTGCCGGAAACCGTGAACGTCAAAGTGTCGTTCGAACTTCCGCTATAAATGCCTGATACACCTACAGTTGGGTTCGTGGACCCACTGAAATTAATATCGCCGGATTCAGGCTCAGGAAGGACGGCAGGCAGGAAATCAAATTTGTAGTCCGTATCGGCTGAGATGGTCAGTTGATTTGAAGAATTCACCGAAGCGGTCAGGCCGGTAATGGCATCAATAGCCGCAGCTACCTCGGTTAAGGTATCACAACCTGCATCATCGTCATCTGCATCAATATCAATTAACTCTCGCGTTATCACATCGGTGCTGCCGCTGGTATCGATAAGCCTTATATATATATTGCCGTCGGTTATGCTGAAAGACGTGTCGGATAAATCTTCACTTGAGTTCACCCAGCCGGTCAATCCGGTACCGGTAAATGAGCCGTAGGAACCTACTCCCTGAACATGGTATTGATTTATCTGTTGTATTATGGCGCTTGCCAGACTGTCCAAATCAGTATGAATATCAGAGACAAGCGAATTTTTTAACGACGACAGCCCACCAAGCTGGCCGCCTTGCACGTCTGTATAGTAACTGTACGCGTCGGCGATGCTGATTCCCAATTTACCATCCTGCAAACCCACCTCGAGTTCAGAGACAGATGTACCTGTCACCACGTAAATACCACCGGCAACAACATCAACCACACCGTACTCTCTGCTCTGCGTCTCAACGCCAATTAGTTCAGCCAGCTCTGTTATGCACTGGTCCCTTTGGTCACACAAATTGTTGGCCTGTCCGCCGATTATCTCAATTCCCCCTATTTTGTCGTTGAGCTCTGCAATCTGGCTTGACAGGGTATTAACCTGACTGATGGCGTTTTCCGCTTCCAATCTAATCTGTGTTTCCAGCGTGGTCAGAGATTCGCCCAACGTTCTGAATTGGCTGGCCATGTGCTGAGCATTCATCACCAACTGATTTTGCCAAATGACCTCTCCGGGATGAGCGCCGAGGTCCTGCAACGCATTGAAAAATTCATCTATCGCTGCGTTCAAACTGCTGCTGCCTGAGAGTTCTCCGAAAGTTGTTTCGACGGTGCGCAGAGAGTCAAGCTCACGAGAAAGCTGTGCCAAGGATGATTGCTGGCGAAGAATCTCCTGCTCCAAAAGACTATCTATCATTCTGGTAATGCCGCTAACATCAACACCGCCCCCTGTTATAACCGAGCCAACTTGCGTTGTATCTGCTGGAGCCAAGTTTATCCTCTGACGGTGATAGCCCGGAGTGGCCGCATTGGCAATATTGTTGCCGATTACGCCGAAGGCCTTCTGGGCCGCACTCAAGCCGCTTAATCCTATGGAGAAACTGTCCATATTTTACTCCGGTAAGAACATAGTCTCTCAAAACTGCAAACTTACAAAAGCTTCTGTCATCCCCCGCCTGGTGGATCCCTTGGAATTGTAGACCATCCCGGCCTCGGCAAGACCAAAGACACTGTTCAGAAGCTGGCGGTTAAATCTGGCACAATCTAATAAAAGCATCGCCGTGCTCAAATGTTCTCTCTTAAGCTCCTCGGTTAATGCCCTCAATTCTGCCTTCTTTCCAGCTACTTTAGCTTTTCTTTCTGCCGGCAGGACAGTCTCCAGTCCGGATAGGGTCACCTGCTCAAGACCACAGTCCAACGCATGCGCTAAGTCCTTTCGTATCGACTCCCGCTTTATTTCGTGGCTTCTGTAACTGTCAGATTCAGCCTGGATGCTCCCAAGCAGCCTGCCCAAATCAGTTTCCTTTCGCTTGACAACCAGAACTCGAAGCTCGTTTAACCACGACAGACTCCGCTGCATATGCTGAATATCTCTATCAAGAACAATAAGCAGCTCGTCAACCTTGTCTTCAATCTCGACTGTCGTTGCTTTCATAGGTCCTTATCCGGATGTTTCCATTGTTGTTTCCCCCTGACTTAGTTCGGTCATGAATCGGTATACATCCTTCCACAATCCGAAGCCGCCATTGTTTGCGATATGCTGCGATAAATAGATGGAAAACAGTCCCTGAATCTGCTTGGAGACCCCATCCTTTTCAAAACCCCATTGGCCGATGGCGTTGGCCATCTCGTCCAGCAATTTTTTGATGAAGACCGACTCAAAATCTTTGGCTGCTTGTTTCTTCCTCTCTTCTGTCATGGCGTGGACTTTGCCGGACTCCAATTTTGCAATCTTATTGTGGAGACCTATCCGGCTTAAATGCTCAAGCGGAGCTGGCGGTAATACCTCCCCAGTCAATATCAATTTGGCGTTATCCATTAGAGCTGCTCCTTGGTTACCATTTTGCAACTTACTCGATTGTGTCCGTCTACATTATTTCCAGTTTGGCCTGAAGGGCGCCGGCCTTCTTCAAGGCATTAAATATCGCAATCATGTCTCTCGGTGTTGCTCCTATGGCATTGAGGGCCTTGGCCAGGTCTGAGATTGTAATTGCTCTGGGCACTGGGATTAGATAAGCATCTTTCTCTTCGACTCCTATCATTGTTTCCGGAACAACCTGTGTCGTCCCGGCGTCGGAGAAAGGTGCAACCGGCTGGGAAACACTCGCGGTCTCTCGGATTTTCACAACGAGGCTGCCCTGTGAAATGGCAACTGCAGATATGCCGACATTCTCACCTACCACAATGGTGCCGGTGCGTTCGTTAATTACCACAACCGCCGGTACATCAACCTTTACCCCGGGCTTTGTGATTTCATCGATAAATCCAGCTATACCTGTCCGAGTGATTTCGTCAGGCACTCTAACTTTGATTGTACCCGGGTCAAGCACAGCGGCACTGTCCGGATAAATCTGATTGACGGCCTCGCTGATTCGCTGGGCGGTTGAAAAGTCACTGTTTCTAAGATTAAGTGTAACAAACCTTTGGCCTGCGATGTATTCGACGAAGGTGGCAAGTTCTGCCTTTTCCACGGTCGCGCCGCCGGGGATTCGACCGACTGTCTGATGGTTCTTTGTAATTGAGCCCTTATCTCCTGACGCTGCCCAGCCTCCGATAGAAACTCCCCCTTGGGCAACAGCATACACTTGGCGGTCAAGACCTTTCAAAGGGGTGGGCAAAAGCATTCCACCCTGTAAGCTCTTGGCATCTCCTACAGCAGAGACATCAGCATCGATTAGTGAGCCTTCACGAGCAAAAGGACCTAACTCAGCCGTCACCACAATAAGCGCAATACTGCCACCGGCAATATCGGCAGGAGAGACAACAATTCCTGAGTCACGCAGCAGATTCGTCAGCATCTGTTGTGATGGCTGGCTCTTATCGCCGGTACCGGCCAAACCAACAACCAACCCAAAACCCCTAAGCGGGTTGCCGCGAATACCCTGGATATCCACGATATCCTTTATTCGCTCGCATTGGCCGATTTCAAAGGTACTTAGCAAAACCACGAACAAAATTGTCAAACGAGATTTCATAGGCTATCACTTCCCAAAAAGTAGCGTAATTATTCCTAACAAAACCTAAAACGGCCATATTACGTCCATTATTCTGCTGAGCCAGCCGGGCCTATTATATGGTGCTCCGACGCCCTCGCTTCTGCTAACAATATGCAAATTTGCAACCTGCATGCTATTGACGGTATTGTTGAATGTAATGTCACTTGGCCTGACTATGCCGCTCACCTCAATAATCTGTATATCATCCGAGATATTACGCTTACAGGTCCCCATAACCACAAGGTTACCATTCGGCAAAATGTCTATGACGACCACGCTGATATAATCACTAAACTTACGGTCGTCCTTATTATTGGCATAACTGTCCAACGTCTTTTCGTATTCAGTACCAGTCCCAAAGCTGACCGCCGGCACGTTGGGAATAATATGGTCGATACCAACTTTTCCGTCGAAGTTGTTTTCATGAGTTGTCTTCTTCTTTAACTGTCTGTTGGACTTATTCTCCAGGTAACTCCTTTCGTAGATAATGATGGTGAGGACATCGCCTATGTTCCGGGCCACGTCGTCGGCGTATAAAGCTCTCATATTCTTATCTCTCTTGGCCCAGATAGAACCTGCACGCGAGCAGGTGGTCACGCCCAGCATAAAAACCATCAAAACAAGCAGCCAAACTTTTTTAATGTTCATTGCTAACTCCTTATCAGAAAAGAGGTTGGACGGTACCGTCCTCATTGACTCTGGCATAAATTATTCTCTTTGAGTCAACATTTTGAACTTTTATATATTCGCCACTTCGACCATCCCGCATAGCTTTTCCCATAGCGGTAATCAAAAGCCCGGGTATTTCAATTCGAATGACGACCGTTTGATTTCGCTTAACGATAACTACCGGATTTGCAGGAGCTACCATATACGGACGAATCGTAGTGTTTGCGGGGATCCGACGCTTGACAACCAGACCATAGGGTGGATTCCAATTGGCGGGCTCGGGGTAGTTTGAAAGGCTCTTTTCTATCTTGACATTCTCAGCGCTGACAGACGCACCTGCCGGAATATCAACCAACGATACCGCCTTGCGACAATTGTATTTCACGCGGAAAGGTACTTCACGCGCTCCTATCCGCTTTCCATCGACAAGAACGCCAATCTGAACCTTAGCCCGGCTTTTTGCGCCGCCTTTGACCAAACGGGTTGACAACTTTATATCCTTGCTCGTATCTGGCAAGACCAGGTCCTTTGGTACCCACACCGGGGTCAGCCGGCCAAGCGAAGGGTCTGGAGGATTTTTCTCCAGAAATGAACGTGCCAGCTCAACGAATTTGCTGCCGTTTATAATTTGCTGCTGCTGTTTTACCTTTATCTTCTCGGCACCGCTCAATCTCACCGTCGAGGCGGGGATTCCATTGCAAGCCAATCTGCTAAGGACCATCGGTCGATCGATGATAATTTTCTGGCCCGGCGCCAACATCCGACCTAAGGCAATCTCACTTGCCTTCGCAACAAGCGAATCTTCGCCGCGGATTATGCTGACCTGGCCCAGGCTGATGGTATCATCTTTAATTGTCATCTCCCTCGGCAGATAAATCCAGAGAGCAAAATCTTCCTCTGCACCTCCGACTTTATCACTCGCTATAACCTGGCAAAATAGCGCCGACACAAACACAGAAGTGATTACGATAATGCCAAGTGTTTTACTGCTCATAACTATCCTTGCCTAATATTAACTGACTATACTGTTTGCCGTTCGGAGCATATCGTCACCCGCTTTTATTGCCCTGGAGTTTATCTCATATGCTCTTTGGGCGGTTATAAGATTGACAAGTTCGGTCACCATTTGGACATTTGACTTTTCCAGAAAGCTTGACTGGATAGTGCCGTAACCATTTTCACCCGCCGTGCCGGTAGTAGGTGTTCCGCTTGCTTCGGTCTCAGCGAGTAGATTGTCACCTTCGCTGGAAAGTCCTGAGGCGTTAGGAAAACGGACCAACTGAATAGTGCCTACAACTGATTGCGTGCCTGAAGCATCAGTGACATTGACACCGCCATCTTTTCCAATACTTACGGAAGTGGCATCCGTAGGAACACTAATAGCCGGCTCTACGGAGTATCCGGTGGTGGTAACTAATTCTCCGTTGCCATTCATCTGCAGCGCACCATCACGGGTATATCTTGTATCGCCGTTTGGCAACGTCACCTGCAAGAACCCATCACCGCGAATAGCGATGTCGAGTTTTCGGCCGGTGTTCTGAAATTCGCCGGCAGTAAAGACTTTTATTGTAGATGCAACACGAACTCCACTTCCAATTTCCAGCCCGCCCGGGGTATTAACACCAGAAGACACCTCTGTTCCTGGTTCCCGCAGAGCGACGTAAAGTAAATCCTGAAAGTCAATCTGGCTGCGCTTGAAGCCGTTTGTGTTGATATTGGCAAGGTTATTAGCGACCACATCTACCATCGTCTGCTGAGCCGTCATACCCGTTGCCGCAGTGGAAAATGCCCTTAACATAATACTGTTCTCCTTAGCTTAAGTTTTCATAAAGTCAAAAATGTCTCTATGCCGTAGCCACGTCCATAATACTGCCCGAAGCTTCGCTCTGGGCTGACAGCAGCTTCATATTCGCTTCGTACAATCTCGACACCATTATCATGTCCACCAGCTCCTCAATCATCTTGACGTTGGACGCCTCCTGATAGCCTTGCTTGACAACTATATTCTCGGCGGCGACCGGTTCGATATTCTCGTCCGGCATCTCGAAACAGTTCGCCCCTGCAGGTACAAGTTTGTTCTCGTTGTCTGCAAAATTGACAAGTCTGAACTTGCCAATTGCCTCACCACCGGCGCTGATTGTCCCGTCGCTTGAGACACTCAGTTGTGAAAGTCCCACGTTGCTCGGAATTGTGATCGGCCCACCTTCGCCCGCTACGAGCCGGCCATTGCAGTCGACTATTTGACCATTTTGGTTCGTGCGGAATGTCCCGTTGCGTGCGTAAAGCGGTCCCTCTGGTGTCTCTATTACAAAAAGCCCCTTACCGTATAAAGCCATATCAAGCGGCCTGCCTGTCTCAACAATACTGCCCTGAGAAAAATCAAATGCCGAATTCAAATCAATGGTGCCGGGAGAATATGTCTCTTCCCCCGCCTCGCGGGCCTCAAGCGATTTCGAGAATGCGTTCGACATACGCTTGTATCCGACCGTACTCACATTGGCCAGATTGTGCGTAATGATGTAAAACTCCTGCATTAACGCATCAATGCTTGTACTGACCTGGTCTGTAATTTGCGACATTTCAGACTCCTTGCACCGCTGAAGGCTCCAGAGCATTTTCCTCCGCACCTGCCGATGCCGGCACACCCTGTGCCGCAGCGCCTGCTCTTAAAGAAGCTGTATTGGTAGCACGGACCAACTCACCTATGTCCGAGTCTTTGAGTCCGACCAACTCAACCGCAACTGAAAAACCGTCCTGTGTGTCTCTGATGTGCCTGACCTCGCCAAAATGTTGTACTACTTTTGATGTTGGTGTTCTGCCGGTTTCCTCCACATCCAATTTAAATATAACCAAAACCCTCCCGCCTACCTTCGTTTCCAACGGAGTTTCTATTCGCAAACCAGGGCCGGCCAGCTCAGTGACAGTGGCTCGGATAAACTCCGGTGGCCCCCACCCGCCGTCTGGGACATTTGCTAAGCTCTGTTCCGCCTCAGGACCCTCCTTGCTGCCGCCAAGGTCCCCTGCAAGCGTTCTTGCAAACGGAAACGGTGCAATAAAAGCAGGTTCGTTTACCGGAACACGCAGGAAACGACGCCGATTGATGAACCGCACATCGTCACTGTGATTCAACACCATGATGTCACCATCATAACTGAGCACTGAGGTGTCGAACTCCCAAACCGAGGCGCCAAAATAGTAATGCACCCGCCAAACCTCACCAAAGGTAATTCTTACCGGAATTGTCAATTTGACCGTCAGCTCAATATCATTGTTTTCCACCACGGTCGCCTCAATCTCGTCTGAAGAGCGGTTCGTTCGGCGAGTAAGATGAACTTTTCTACCTTCTGGAACTTGCCTGCTGCTGAGCTTTTCCGACCTGGTCGTAAAGCCAAGCTTTTCACGCAAAAAAGACAGCTCCATTTTCAACTGCGTACCTGCTTGTGGACCTTGTTGTGCCAGATCTTGTTCAATCATTCTTGCGGCACCGCGGTCGAAAGCAGATGCCATCGTAAAAATCGCTTCGCTCTCGATGAGTCCCGCATAGTCTGCTATAGTCAGCAGAATTTGACGCTCACGCTCACTCAGGCCGGCTTTATCGGCATATTCATCAAACAGCTGACTGGAAAGCTTCCGCCTGGCCGCCATCCGCTTATAGCTGACAACAAAAAGCAGTACAGTTAGTACGATTATGGTAACGGCCATCATTATGATAAACCAGCGCGCGGTCACAAAGCCCATATCAATATCAAACTCTTTACGGGCGGCGTCCCAACGCTGTGCGGGGGTAAGTGCCAGAACAATAACGGACAAGTTGTCTTTGATTACAGGCAGCCCTATCATCATAGCTCCAAAGTTACTATCTGATGAGAGTAGTCAATTCCCTCAGTATGTCATTGGCAACCCTGATAGTTCTTGCGTTGGCCTGGAAGCCGTTTTGAGCTTGAATCATATTGATAAACTCGGTCGCCACATCGGCGTTGGATTTTTCCAGTGTCCCGCCATGTACAGAGCCAGCGCCACCGGCCATGGCCTCCGTAGCCACCGCAACGCCGGAGTTGGCCGAGGTGTTGAAGTACCCGCCGCCGGCGCTTTCCAGAGCTGCCGGGTTCTGGAATAGCGCTATCCATAAGGTAGCAATGTCTCTCTTGATGCCGTTGGAGAACGCGCCGATAAGCGTACCTCTATTATCAACTGAAACAGAGCTAAGATTGCCTTTTTCATACCCGTCCTGCCCCCTTGCCACCGCGGTCGAGTTACCGGCGAACTGTGTTAAGCCATCCAATTCACCTGCGGTCCCCATTGATACTGCGATGGTTTGTGGATTTGCGGTATCGAATGTGTATGTAACCACGAATTCGGATGTATCACCTATGGCAGTATTTAAGCCAGAGTAAGAACCATCACTGGCGTCAAACTCTATACTTCTGATTCGTCGATTGTCGAAAGTTATATCATCTATAATGCCCGTGATTGAGGTAAGTACCATATCCCAGGTATTGCCAGTATCTGTTCGGACGAACGCACCGGAGAGAACATGTTTGCCACCCTGAGCATCGTAAACTGTAATGCTGACGTTTTTCACTTCCTTTCCGCCGACAGTCGTCAGTTCGAAATACGTCGGCATCGTCAGTGTGCCGTCGCCGCTCCAGGCCATATCGAAATCGGATCGGCTGTAGCCGCTGGCACTCTCGGTTATCACTATCTTGCCGGCGGACAAAGACGCCGTCGCAAAGCTGCTGAGAATACCCTCACCCGCTACAGCAACGCCTTTGGTCGTTTCCGCAATCGAAGAGCCCGCTTGGGTTGGGCCGCCTGTCATGGCGCTGAAATCAAAGCCAATCATACCAACGTCACCTGCGGTATTGCCGAACGTAAATGTCAGACCTGCTGTACCTGCATCCAGCTCTGTTCCACCTACCGTTATCTCGTCCGTGCCGACGGTCGACAAAGCGTTTAATGCCGTCTGAATTGTGCCTGTAGATGCGCCAAATGCAATCTCTCCGGTTGTCTGCCCATTGTAAGACAGGTGAAAGTGACCGCCGGTTGCTACGGCATCAGGAGTCAATGTTTGCACTTCGGAAGTCGCAGTGCCGCCAGTGGTGCCGTTGAGCTTGTTCAGTATATCAGCCAATGTGGTGGTCGAATCCACACTCTGGGCCAGGGCAACCGTTGGTAGTGTAGTGAGCGAACTCAGAGCTGCGCCGGCCGTATTATAACCGGTGTAGCTAATCGTACCGGAAGTCAGCGACCCGGTATATTCGACGAGGTCTTCGATTTTTGTGCTTGCGGTAGCAACCGCGCCACTACCAGTGGTAAAGTTTGTATTCGAGGTTAACTTTTGCGTTTGTGTGGTGGCCAATACTGCGTCAGCACTTAGGTTGCCGGCTACTGTCATTTGTGATGTAGCTCTTGGCATGATCGGTACATCGTAAGGGACATGAATATTACTGATGCCGCTGGCCTGGAAACCGTCGCTTACACCCACATCACCAATACGCTGAACAAGATAACCATTGGTTGGGTCAACTAAATTCGAGTCTGCGTCAACTGCAAATGCACCTGCACGAGTATAGATATTCCCCTCGCTGCCTTTCAGTACAAAATAGCCTTCCCCTTCCATCGCCATATCCAGTGGATTGCCTGTATTTACCAGATTGCCTTGAGCCATATTGGGGACTATACCGCCTATTCCAACGCCACTGCCCATCTGCTGAGGGTTGGTGCCGCCGATAACAGCCGTCGGCGCCGATGCCTTCTTTATTGTCTCGCTCAGCAGTTCGGCAAAAGTTATTCTGCTGGCCTTAAAAGCAATAGTGTTGACATTGGCCAGATTGTTACCAGCGACATCCAACATTTGTTGGTGGGCCTGCAACCCTGTGACTCCGGTTGATAATGCAAAACTCATTTCTGTCTCTCCTTAATATTTTATCTTTAGAATCTCAATCTGAACTTAATTTTCTACCAATACCACTGCATCCAGGCCGACGGTGTATTCTTCCGCGTCTCCACCATCACCAACTGTTACTCCCAAAAGGCTTTGGCCTGTCTCAAGGTCATTAAAAACCGAATCAACGGTGCCAACTACTTTATCCAATACACCGCTCATCTCATCTCTTACATAGAACGTAACATTCTTGCCCAACAACGAATTGGCATAGTTGCGGTTGATAGTGACAAGAACATCCGCAAAGCTCGAATTCATTGATTCGAGCTGCTGCAGCGATGAGAACTGTGCCAGTTGAGAAGCCATTTCGTTATTATCCATCGGCTCCAGCGGATTCTGGTTTCGCAGTTGTGTAATCAGCAGTTTCATATAATCCATTTGAATGTCACTTGCTGACGCCATTGATGATACTAAGCTCATAATTCTTCCCTTTTCTCAAAAATTCCTTTCAACTGCTCAAGTCGCATTGAAACGAGCAGCCGAATCAGCAAATTAGCAACTGCTGTGCCACGCTGAAACAGACGACGTTTTTTTTGGGAGATAACCCCTTGTCATAACAGAGATTAGGAAAACAAAAAAACACAACAGAACCGGGGACTGGCTATGCTCATATACTCTTTCTCAGGACAAATTCTCCTACCGCCAGAAGATTTTACCGGCTCAGCTTAATAGTCGTGCCAGAAGTTCTTGTTGTTCAACGTTCGACCGATTCGGTGACATTAGGACGTCCCATAAGAAACGACAGCGGCTGACTATAAGTTTGGCTTTCCGATTCTACTTTTTAGTTTACTAAAATGCCCGATAATATTAGCGAATATTATCAACACGGCTTTGAGTCCAACGAACCAGTGACATTATTGGCCCGTCCCATAAAAAATTAAAGCCGCGTTTGGGCATCTGTCGATTTACTGGGCATCCATAATAAGGAAATATTAAAACAGTGGGGGGATAAAGCCTTATGGTTCCGAAACAAGTATGAGTTTACGCAGAATTGTCGCGGTAAGCAGGAATTCGGAAGTTCAACAGTTAGCTCAGCGAGTCGCTCGGGAATTATTTGTAGCCGACGACCTGCACGAAGCGCTGGACATAATTGAAACAGTCAAACCCGATTTGGCCATCGTTGAGCAATGCTTTGAGCACACCGGCATCCGGGAACTTCTCAGTGCGACCGATAAAAATTCAACGAACGTCCCTGTAGTGATAGTCGGTAGCGACAACAGTGACACCGACCCAGCCGCGGAGTTTGTACGAATGGGAGCCTATGACTACCTGCAGGGCAGCAAAGATTACAGCCGGCTCGAGCAAATAGTAAGCCGGATAAGAAATAGAGCAAAGACTACCGACACAGAAAGAAATACAAGTGATTTCTTTGCCCAAGACTATGCCGCCTCCGTGTGCATGGTTGGCCGCAGCAAAGCAATCCTAAGTACTCTCAAAACAATAAAACTTGTGGCAGCCAGTCGCTGCAACCCCATTTTAATACTCGGCAAAACAGGCACAGGCAAGGAACTCGCGGCCAAGGCAATACACACCCTCAGACATCCGGACGAACCGTTTGTGGCCGTAAACTGCGCAGCCCTGACTGCGAACCTGCTGGAGAGTGAGCTTTTCGGCCATGTGAAGGGCTCTTTCACGGGTGCTGACCGTGAAAAAACAGGGCTTTTGGAACTGGCTGGTTGCGGCACGCTCTTCCTCGACGAAATAAGTGAAATGCCAACAGACCTCCAGGCCAAGCTGCTGCGAGTTCTTCAGGAAAACACATTCCGTAAAGTTGGAGGTGTCAAATGCATTTCCTGCAACGCTACGATAATCGCCTCAAGCAATCGCAACCTCAACAAGGAAATCCAGGCTAATCGCTTTCGGCATGACCTTTATTACCGCCTAAGTACTTTACCGATAACTATTGCTCCTCTTAGAGCACCCGAACGAAGACAGGACATTCAGCTTTTAGCTGAATATTTCCTCAAGACATCAACCATATGCCCTGAAAAGGTCGGTAAGATAACCTCCCTGACCAAATTGGCCATTGAAGCTTTGGAGAAACATGATTGGCCTGGTAACGTCCGTGAGCTGCGTAACGTTATCGATAGAGCGATACTGCTGGAAACAACAGACAAAATCGGACTAAGCAGCATCGTAATTACACCGACCGAATGGAGTGAACCGTCAGAGAACCACATCAAGGATTTTTCGCTGGCAAAAGCCGAACGCGAGCTCATCTGTCGGGCCTTGCAGGAAACAAGCTGGCAAAAAACTCAAGCTGCTGCCCTTCTTGGAATAAGCAGGGCGACTCTATACGCAAAGGTCGAGGCGTATAACATCCAAAAGGGTGCGTATGCCTCAAAAAAGGTGCAAAATGAAGCCCCGGCACACCCCTTATCCCAGCCTGCAGCAGTTCCATAAAACAAGAATTCGGCCCGCTAATTCTAAACCGCCGCCACCGCTCTTTTCCGTCCACGGTTGTTTGCTGCCTGCTATCATCTTTGAGTTTGAGCTATTGTGCCTGCGCACCGTAAATTTCTGTCAGAATATCTACACGCTCGTACAGAATTCCAACACCAAATCTATGCGCAAAACGCCTGCTACAAACCAAAGAGAGCGATTTTCCTGGCAAGACGGCTATAAATATACTTCGTCGGTCTCTTGTGCCAAGGTCTGGCACAGTTATTGCAACGTTCTCAGTAGTGGTTGCTGTTCCCACTTTGCGGTCTATCGCAAAATGGGGTCCTTGGAAAATGCGCTCTCATAGTCCTAACAGGCACGTTGCTGCTGGTAAATGCTACACTGAGAGCGAAGCTGGAAGCTATGGCAACAGAGAATCAAAAAGTTGTACCCAAAGAGAATACCTCCGAGCTGCCATCGGACGATGAGCTGTTCGCAACATCGGACAATGAGCTGTTCGCAACAGAGGTATACGAGCAACCCTCCGACAGTGAAATATTTGTCGGAGACAAAGATTTTTTCAAGCAACTGACAAAGTCGGACGAGCCTCCTGCGGCTAAACGACCTGCCGCTAAACGACCTGCCGGTACACGACCTACCGGTATACGCAGGCTTCTACCAGCACTAATTAAGCAGCGTTTCTCAACCCCTCAGAAAATCCTGATTGTCGGCATTGTCGCGACTGTTGCAGTGTTATCGTATGCTTTGTTGAAATCTCCCTCAGGACCTGTCGCCCTTCAGCCACCAACGCCCACCGGGAAAATACCACCCGGCTCCGGGCAAGCGCCTTCTCCGAAACCATCAGCCGAGGATTTCATCAAAGGACGACAGCAGCAGACCCAAGAATTGCAACCAGCGCTTTCGCCAACACTACCACTGTCCTTAAGAGTTGCTGAAACATTTTATCGAGAGGGGAGTTACGACAAGGCTTTTGCTGCCTACAATCAGCTTCGACAAGCCCTTCCAATGGGTCCGCAAGAGGAATTGCTCAGAGATTTTCTTCAGCTAAAAATGGCCTTGTGTACGAAAAAAGCTGCTGATTTTGACCAGGCCAATCGCTTACTTCGAACGGTTTCACAAAGCCGCTCCCCTATTGTAAGGACCATAGCCAATTACCACCTTGGCCTGCTCGAGATGCAGAAAAAACAATATTTCAAAGCGCGAACCAGGGCCTATCAGACGATTGCCTTAATTAACGCAGTGACCGCGGGTGGAGATTGGGTCGTACCGCTAAGGCGTGATTGTCACTTCCTGGCTGCCGAATCAATAACCAGAAAAGCCCTTTCTCTCTGCGCCGCCGACAAAGACATTCCTCCGAATTTATGGGGTGACAGGACAGAGGTCGACCCCTTCACCAGCATAAGTGACGCTGAACTGCGACCCTTCTTGAACTCCGGCTCAGAGCAACTAAGTAAAGGGCTGCTCGTCCCCCAGGTTCAAAAGCTCGCTAACCCTGATACGCCGGGGCCCCCTCGCTGGTCCGTTATTTGTCACGGGGCATCAATTGAAGAACTCCTCACAAGATTCGCTGCCAATGCTGACCTTGATATTCACTGGACATCTGGTCCCAATTCGGCAGGGATTCGAACACGGCCGGTTAGTCTATATCTGCCTGCAGCAACGACAGAGCAATTTGCCAAAGTGGCGGCGGGCTGCGTCGGCTTGTCGGCACGTCTCGGCGAAAACGACATCATAAACGTCTCCAACCCGGTGGACTACTCATCTTCTTCCGAACACGTATCTTTACTTATTGAAGAAGCTATTTCACTCTGGCAAAGATTCCTGCTTACGTATTACGACGACAAACGCATCCCTAACGCTCATTTTGCCCTGGGACTTTTAAAAGCTGAAAAAGGCCAGGTAATCGATGCCATTGCAGAGTACAAGCTGGTTGCTAATCGTTTTTCGAACACACCTTTGACGCCGTTCGCTTTATTGAACTCGAGCAAACTTAAAACTAATCTGTGTGACTATCTTGGTGCCCGGAAAGATTTGGAGCAGCTCATTGAGCGAGATCCTGATGCAGAAATTGCTAACCATGCCTGTTTGTACCTCGCTGATGCCACAATGAAATCAGGACGCCAGGCAGAGGCTGCACGGCTCTACCGAAAAGTTTATAATCTTGGCTTCTCTTTAGAAACACAAGCCAATGCTGCGCTTGGGGCCGGTAGATGCTCCTACAAGACGAAAGATTTTCAATCTGCGGCAAAATGGCTGACTCGCTACGTCGGTCTTGCCAGGGACCACGTAAGCAAGGACTTGTATTCCGCCTGTCTTCTATTAGGCAAGAGCCACTTGGCCTTAGGAAGACACCAGCAGGCATGTGACGCGTTTCAATATGCGTTGACAGGGCAGCTTTCGCCGGAAGAGTACGTTGAGGCTGTCTCAGCATTGGTTGGAGCGCATTCAAAGCTTGGCAATTTCATCGAGGCGCTCGATGTATTAGAAAACGTACAACCCTGGGAGTTATCAGAAAAAGAGTCCATCGAGATGCTTCTGCTGAAAAGCACAGTTCTTCGGAAAATAGGTCTTATTGATAGAGCCGCTGCCGCACTCCTCAGTAAGGCTGAATATATCTCCGAGCCGCAATTGAGAACCAAAATATTTTTTGAGCTCGCTAAATGTCATATCGCCGAGGGAAATTTCAGACTTGCGCGTGGTGGATTAGCCGAGATTCTTGTCAACGTCGACCCCGGACCTTTGGCACACGAAATCGCAGTGACATTGGCCGAGGTCTGTTTGAAACTGGGACAAGATTCCCAGGCTCAGTCTGTCTGCCTGCAGATTTTGAATTTAAACCCGTCGGCACAAATAAAGCAAGAAGCCTTGAACATCCTGGCCGCAACTTACAACCGCCAGAAGAATTATGATAAGGCGGCATTGGCTCTCTCCGGCCAATGGGATGACGCCGAAACGCAAAGCGAGAAAACCATGCTGGATGACGCAGCAGGTGCAGATAAATCACCCACAAGAACCAAATAAAGCAGGACACTCGACAGATGAAAACAAACAATGAAAATTTAACGCAAAACTATGACTCAGGATTCAAAACTTCCTCAAGTTCACGATTTACGGTCTGCGTCTGTGTTTTTTGCTTTTCGGTTTTGGCTTTTGGGGTTTTCTCCTCTGGCGCCGCTGCAGAAATCCCGCCGGAACAACTGAACACGACCGGCCTTCTTATGTCACACTTGACCGAACTGCTGCAAAATCCGAGCATGCTGAATATCCCCTTGCAAGTTGCCGAGCTTGAGCCAGCCTGGCTGATGCCGGCACAAATCAACCCCTTCCTGTGGAAAGCAGGTGACATTGCCCCAGTGAGCTTTGTCGCTCAAGCTGACCAAATCGTGCCGCAAAGCAGCTTCAATGTTTCAGAAGACCCAAACAGTCCCGAAGAACCTAACCGCAGTAAAGAGCCTCCGGAACGAGTATCATTATACACGCCGATTCGAACTAAGGCCCGAACACGCATCGGGCGACAACTGTGGCAGGCCCACATTACCCCGCCCGAAAGCAAAAACGACAATAAAAACGAAGACGAAATTAGGCGGTTAATTGGGCAAATCTACTCCATCGAATTCAAACCGCCCAGCGAAATGCCCGAACCTGTCATTGTCGTTGAGCCGTTGCAAAAACCTGAACCCAATCAAACTCCAACCGATATAGAGGTGCCGGAAGAACCTGAACAAAAAGTCGCGCCCAAACTGCCGTACGAGCCGCTAACAGACCAGACATTACAAATGCTTACAAATCTATTGCAGCATCCTGACCAACTGAACAATCCTTTCGAATTAGGAGAAGTTCTGTTTCTCAGCGGTCATATAAGAGAAGCAGCCGTTGCCTACAAAGAAGCCCTTAATCGCAAGAGGCCGGATGAACCAGGCTCAGCTAAGGATAGGGCCTGGATTTTGCTCCAAATTGGCAATTGCCTGCGAAATGATGACCCGCCAGCCGCAGCGAAGACGTACGGCCAATTGATTAGAGAATACCCCGACTCGCCATGGGCAGATTTGGCTAAAGCTGAATACAAATTGATTGACTGGTACCTGAACGATAAGCCCCGAGAGATGATTGCCGAAAAGCGCTCTTCAGATTCCTCAATCGAGAATGGAGTATCCCGGAAGTGATTAAAACACAAGCAGACAACATAAAGCAACTCGAGCAAAGACCCGACAGTGCCAGTGTCTTGATAGTTGACAACGACCCTGAATTCGCTCGGCTAACGCTTAAGATTCTGGCCCGCAAGGGAATTCGTGGAACCATTGCTACCGACAAAAGAACCGCTCTTGATTTTCTCAGCAAAGACAACTACAACCTTGTATTCAGCAGTGACAATATGAGCCCACAGGCTAACCTGCCCGGCCGTTCACAGAGCACTTTCGAGCTGCTCAGGAAAATCAGAGAAAATTCGCCGGAGCTGCCGGTAGTTATGATAGCCGAAGCTGAAAACCAGAATACTCAGAACCAACAGCAAACTATTGAGACAGCCGTCAAGGCCATCCATCAAGGCTGTTGTGATTTCCTTATCAAACCTGTCCGCCAGGAAAGAATCGAAGCCCTGTTGGACACGTTCCTGCCTAATCACAGCGTTTCGACCATAGCTTCAGCAGAGGACCACAGTTCGCCGGGACGCAACCTTTACCTGATTGTGGGCAGGAGTCCAAAATTACTCCAAACCGTTGAGCTGGCTAAGAAAATAGCCCCCACGTCGGTGCCGGTCCTGATAACCGGGGAAAGCGGAACGGGCAAGGAGCTTATCTCTTATCTGATTCATCACAACAGCAAAAGGGACGACCGGCCATATGTCCGAGTCAACTGTGCGGCATTGAGTGACTCACTTCTTGAAAGCGAGCTGTTTGGCCACGAAAGAGGGGCCTTCACCGGCGCCTACACGCAGCGCAAGGGACGATTTGAAATGGCACACGGTGGAACCTTGCTATTAGATGAAATTGCCGAAACCCCCATTAGTTTTCAGGCAAAACTGCTGCGGGTACTCGAACAGCAGGACTTCGAACGTGTCGGCGGAAGCGAAAATGTCAGAGTCGATGTTCGAATAATAAGCACTACCAACAGAGATTTGCAACAAGACGTTCAGCAGGGCAGCTTCCGTCGGGACCTTTACTATCGGTTAAGTGGGGTAAGATTAGTTATTCCGCCTTTGAGGAAACGCACCGAGGACTTGCCCGACCTTATATGGCATTTTGTCAACCTCTACGCGCGCGAAGCACAGCGCCGTATCACTAAACTTGACCCTGCAATGATGGATATTCTTGCCAAATACGACTGGCCCGGCAATGTTCGGCAATTGCGAAATGTTGTGTTGACATCGCTGATTTTTGGCGTCGGCCAAACCCTGTCGTTAGCTGATGTCTCCTGGCTTTTTGATGAACTTCAACCACTCCCGCAAGAAGAGCGATATGACTTTGAAAAAAAACCAGAAAACACCCACCAAGACGTTACTCGGTTACCAAGACTGGGGGGAATACCCCTCGTGCAATTAGAACGACGGGCAATTTTGGACACCTTACGTCGGACATCAGGCAACCAGACCAGGGCTGCAAAGGTATTAGGCATCAGCGACCGAACGTTGCGAGATAAGATACGCCGGTACCGCCAGCAAGGATGTTTGGAGTTAGCGCGATAAAGATGTTTTTGTAGCAAGAATTTGAGACAAAGGAAAAAAAATGGCAAAAGAAGATGATACAGAAAAACAGGAAGACTCACAGGCAACAAAGAAAGAGGATGATACAAAAAAACAGGAAGACCCACAGGTAACAAAGAAAGAGGATGATACAAAAAAAGATGATACAAAAAAACAGGAAGACTCACAGGCAACAAAGAAAGAGGAAAAGACCTCAAGCGGCGGTATGTTGCAGTGGATAATAATGGCCGTCGTAGTGATTATTTGTATAGGCGCCGGCTTCGGGGTCGGTCGAATATTGGGCGGTAACGGAACGCCTGAACCGGCCCAACCGCCCGAACCGCCTCAACAAGACCAACCAACTCGGATAGAGAACATAAAAGAGAACGATTCAACAACGGATTCGCAAAAAGGCTGGTACTATGAGTTAGAGCCCATCGTAGCTTGTCTTGATGAACCTGATGTAACCCGATATATTCGGGCAACTCTAACACTGAAACTCAGCTCCGAGCTCGATGAAAAGCGAGGTACTGCTTTACTTGAGGAGAAAAAACCTGTCTTGATAAACTGGCTTTCCATCTACCTTGCGGGTCTAAAGCTCGACGACATCAGAGGCGAGACGAATCAGAGACATATTCAGCTGCAAATACTCGACGCTTTCAATGAAAACCTTTTCCCCGATGCCAGGCCTCAAATCAAGAAAATCCTTTTTAAGGAATTTGTTGTACAATGAGCAGTGCTCCTGATAACAACATTAGCAGAATAAAGCTACAGAATATCCTTGCGGCTATTGGTTCCGAGCCGGCCGAAGATACCACACTAATAGAGTCCACCGAATACGATTGGCACCGGCCCCGCCACTTCAACAGCAGGGAGCTCGAGAAGCTTGATGATTTCACAAGAGAAATAGCCGCGATGCTCAGCAAGAAACTTACAAACTTACTCCAAAATAGCCTCGAGGCGACAGCCGCTTCAACTACGCAACACTATGCCGATGAGTTTCTGAGTCAAACCTCAGAGGAAAAAAAGAACGATTACAACCTGGTTTTCGGTACCGACCAGAACCCCCTATGTGGAGTCGTCGGCATATCTTTGCAAACCGCAATTTTCATCGTGACGCAATTGCTCGGTGATTCCGAACCAGAGAAAGACTCAGATAGGGTCCTGTCCGAACTCGAAGAATCACTTCTGCTGGATATCATACACGCAATCGTTGAGACGCTTTCGAGCTCTTATGACAACTACGATTTTCATGCGACCGGAAGCATTGTCAAAGGCCAACCTTGCCTTGAACTGCAAGGCACAGAAGAACTCTGCACAATTATTTTCAATATCAAGAAAACCGGTTCGGAAAACAACTCAGAAGTTAAACTCTTAATGTTCTGTGATACCCTGGACCCTATCGTAGGAAAAACCACACAAGCTGCTGGCGAATTCTCGGCTGAAGATATTTCAAAAGCTATTGTTGACCGCTTGCAGGAAGCTCATGTCACTATCACTGCTCGATTGGGTTCCGCAGTGCTTACTTTTGAGGAAGTGATGAGTCTTCAGCCTTGTGACATATTACTGCTTGATAAAGAAATTGATGAGCCGGTCGAGCTAATTGTTCAAGACCAGGCATTGTTCCGCGGCCAGCCCGCAAAATCAGCCGGCAGCTACGCCGTGGTGATTACCGAGTTGTGTGAAATGAAATAGAAAAAGTCCAACTACAAACACCTGATACTTAAAAGGAACAAACACATGGCAGAAACAGCAGAAGCCACAGAAGAAAAGGCACAAGAAGAAAAGCAGCAACAGCAAAATGATGCTGCACAAGCAGACTCAAAAACACAGGTACAATCCGCTGAATTTTCCGAAGCTACGGGTGCAGAGGCCGCGGGTGCAGGCGGAAATATTGAAATCCTATTAGATATGAACATCCCTGTCACCGTCGCTATTGGCAAAAAAGAGATGCCGGTTCGACGACTTTTGCAGCTTGGCCCAAATTCGGTGTTAAAGCTTGATAAGCCCATTGACGCACCGGTCGATTTGTACCTGAAAGACACAAAGTTCGCAACAGGTAATGTGGTCGTGGTGGATGGCCGGTTCGCCGTAAAAATAAAAGAGATTGTTAGCTTTGGCGTCTCGACTGAAAACTCGACTGACGAATAAAGCACCAACCACAGCGAACTTTGTTTTGGAGAGAAAGGCATAATGGCGGTTGCTGATAAATCAGGTTCACTTGGAACGCTCGACACGCCCTTGGCGTTCCACAGTAACATCATTTTGGCTTTTGGTCTGGTGACAGTTCTCGCCACCCTTTTAATCCCCCTGCCGACATTTTTGTTGGATATGCTTCTGGCCTGCAGTATATCATTGGCGGTGGCTGTGTTAATAATTACCTTGTCGTCAAAAGAGGCGCTCGAATTGTCCTCCTTCCCGTCGCTGCTTCTTTTCGTAACCCTGTTTCGTCTCTCACTTAATGTCGCCTCAACCAGATTGATACTTCTGCAGGCTAATGCAGGGAAAATCATCCAGACGTTCGGCCACTTCGTTGCCGGCGGCAGCTTCGTCGTCGGGCTGGTAATCTTCTTAATTCTTGTTGTAATTCAATTCATAGTAATCACAAAAGGAGCTGAGAGAATAAGCGAAGTTTCCGCTCGTTTTACCCTCGATGCCATGCCCGGCAAGCAAATGGCAATCGACGCAGACCTGAACGCAGGAACTATCACAGATGAACAGGCCAACGAACGCAGGGGAAAAATTGTCAAAGAAAGCGAATTCTACGGTGCTATGGACGGTGCCAGCAAATTCATTCGCGGCGATGCCAAGGCCGGACTGATAATCACCGTAGTTAATATCATTGGCGGAATAGCTATGGGCCTCTCACATGGCGATACGGTTGGAGACGCAATAAGAACTTATTCTATTCTTTCCATAGGTGACGGGCTTGTAACCCAGATACCCTCGATGATAATCTCCGTAAGTTCAGGTTTTCTGGTAACCAAAATCTCGTCAAGGTATAGCGTCGGCCAGGACCTGAGCCGGCAGTTTCTCAAGACCAGCCAGCCATTGATTATAGCGTCGTTCGTTATTGCCGCGATGGCACTGGTGCCGGGACTGCCAAAAATACCGTTTTTATTGTTGGCTACCGGCACCGCCCTGATTGGGCGAGCTACGGCCAAATTCGAAAAAGCCTCTGAGAAAAAACCGGAAAAAGTACCACAGCAAACCATGCTGGACAGACAACCGGTCGAAGACCTGCTGGATATCGACAAAGTTTCCGTAAACGTCGGCGTAGGATTGATTAATATGGTTGACCCTCGCAAAAACAGCACCATCTTCGAGCGCATCGGAGCATTACGAAGAAAATTCGCCCAGGAGCTCGGCCTTATTATGCCTCTGATCCGGCTGCGGGACAACATCAATCTCGAACCAACCACTTACAAGATTCGCATCTCCGACCATACGGTGGCACAAGGGCATTTGGAGCCTGAAATGTTCCTCGCTATGGATTCCGGTACCGTCCAAACCAAAATCAAAGGCATTGAAACCACCGAGCCCGTTTACGGACTACCTGCTTTGTGGATTATGCCCATAGACAAAGAAAAGGCCGAGTTAAACGGATATACCGTTATCGACCCAGAGTCCGTCTTTATTACACACCTGTCCGAAACGCTGAAGAAACACGCTGATGAACTGCTGACGCGTGAGGATGTTCAACTGCTTGTTGACCGACTTCGCAAGATTCAGCCGTCGTTAGTCGGAGAGGTTGTCGGCGAACTCGTACCTATGGGAGTGCTTCAAACCGTACTGCGAAATCTTTTGAGAAGCGGAATCCCGATTCGTGAACTGATTACCATACTCGAATCGCTGGGAGAAAACGCTTCAAAAACTAAAAACACCAACACTTTAACAGAGCTGGTCCGCAAACGTCTCAGCAGAACCATTACCGAACAGTATAAAGACGAGGCCGGTAATATCTCGGCTATAACGTTCGAGCCTGCACTCGAACATCAGATGGCCGCAACTTTGCAGCAGGAAGGCGACACAATAAGCCTGGGTTTGCCGACCGAAACGGCAATGGAAATAAGCAGAAAAGTTGCAGAAGCCTGGAAAGCAGCGATGACAAAAGACATAGAGAAGGTGGTCTTACTGTGCGATGCGAGATTGCGAGCGCCTCTGGCAGCAATGTTATCACGAACGGTGCCCCCGTTGCCTGTGGTAGCTTATGACGAAATCGTGCCCGGAACCGAGGTGGAACCAATAGAGGTCGTATCGATTGAGCAAATTGGCTCAACAGTAACCAAAGAACAAGAGCTCATCGGGGTTTCAAATTGAAAATTATAGATTGGAAATCTTAGGTTGAATATGCCGTTAAACACTCGAACGATTGCGGTAAGCGTTGCTGTTATATGTTTTTTCGGCTTGAGCTTTGTTGGCTGGGTCAGCGAGCTTTCGCCGTTTGTTTGCTGGAAAAGAGCCATGATAGGGGCAGTGATTGCGTATATAGCGGCAGCTTGCGCCGTAAAAGCAACTAATGCTATTTTGATAAGCGCTATGATTACGAAGCAGATGGACCAACAAAAGGAAAAAGAAAGTGACGGTACAGAGTCAAAAAATTCCCGAACGTCCACTGGTTAAAGACGGCCAAAAGTACGCAAATGCCGTCACCGTGCGGGCGTATTCCAGCCCTAAAAGACAATCCGTCACGAACGTACGGATAGCTCAGTTTCTGCCTATGGTTCATAAAATAGTTCGGCGGGTAGTCACATATCTGAAGCCTCCGTTATCATTCGAAGATTTGGTCTCGGCAGGGACCGTTGGGCTTATCAAGGCCGCCCACGATTTCGATTCGTCTCACCAGGTCAAGTTCAAAACCTATGCCTACATCAGAATCAAAGGCGCCGTTCTCGATGAGTTGAGGGGTTGGTCTTTTGTGCCCGCAAGTCTAAATAAACAGATTAGCAATGCCTTCCGAACCAGCCAAAAAATCACCGAGCAGAACGGAACCCCACCTACCGATGTCGAGCTGGCCCAGAAACTGGGGATAACTATTGATAAACTTTACGAAACATTCGAAAGTGCCCGTGCACAGCATTTTGTTTCAATCGACAGCTTTAGAGATGATAACCCTCCACTGAGTAACCTCCCGGCAGCAACCAAAACAATAACCCCAGATAAGCAGGTCGAGCAAACCGAGCTTACAGACAAGTTAGCTGAGGCAATCCAGCAGCTGCCTGAACGCAAGCGGCAAGTCATCTTGCTCTATTACCGGCAGCACCTGACGATGAAGCAGATTGCCGAGGTTCTTAAAATTACCGAGTCACGTGTCAGTCAGCTTCACGCAAGCACGCTATTTAACTTATTAGTAAAATTGAGGCAATGGAAAGATGCCAGATAATGATTCCAATATAATAAAGCCGGTCGAAGGTTTACATAACATCGCAGGCCTGACTCCCGCAAAACGCCGTGAAGAGAGAAAACGCCGCCAGAACTTGCAACAGGAAGAAGCCCAGGAACCTGAACGCGAGCGAAATGAGCCGATTGATGAACAGGACTCCGGCAAATCCGCTGACGATAGAAATGACGAGAATACTATTGATTATTGTGCTTAATTGGAAATCGTCTCCGTGGTAAGAAAGAGTGAAAGGTTGGCACACAAATGGAAAAAACAACCAGACACGTCCTAAAAGCCGATAACGTCAAAATGGAGGGCCGATTTCAGCTTGGCCTGGACCAGGCCGCCGCGGGCCCCCAGCCGAAATCGAGAAGTACGGCTGTGGCCGAACCAATGGCCCACATCGTGGAAAACTATCCTGAATTTGCTGTCGTGGAGGTAACCTGTTCTTGCGGTGAAAAAGTGCGTTTGAAGTGTGAATATGCCGGAACTGATGTATCTGCCGGCCAAGTACCTGAACAAACACAATAGTTTTTTGGAGAAAAATGCAATGAAAGCTAACAAAAAAAATATCGCCTTCCTGATTCTGTTTCCAATATCGTTCGGACAAATATTCCTTCTGACAGGCTGTACAATGTCTCGACGGCCAATCGAGGCTTCTCTACCACCCGGCTCTGACCAAACCGCAGTGGGAAAAAGATTCCAAGAACCTGCTCTACAGGGCCCGACTGCGGTGGAGTCGGCTATAGAACTGTCGAAAAAATACGCCAAACTCTCCGAAGAAACGATGCTGCTCAGGCAAAAAAGGCAGGAGTTTATCGCCGAGAACCGCCGGCTCAAAGACCGAGTCACAGCTCTTCAGACTCAATTGCAGCAAGCAGAAAAGGAACTGACCGAGGCAAACGACCTTCTGATTGATATGCGTATCGAATTGAATAACTGGAAGGTAAATGTCCTCAGCTTCCGTGATGAGATGCGTGACGCCGAAAAAGCTCAACTGGATGCACTGCTCAAGATACTCAAAGTTCTTGGCGGAGAGGTCAGGGAAGAACCGGCTCAAGAAAAGAATACCGGCTTAACTAAAGTATCACAAAGCGAGCCTGCTCAGGCGCCGCTGGAAACTCCAATCTCAGGTGAAACAAATGAATAGTTCAGGAAAAGTGCTAATACTGTTATTGCTGCCGGCTCTTTTGCCAGGCTGCCAAGTTTATACAACCGTCACACCATCACCGTATTACTATTATCTAAATCCTAAAAAGGCTCTCACTACCCTTGGCAGGGTCGCCCTTGTTGAGTTGGACAACGACTCAAGCTATCCGGCAATTAGTGCAGATGTAACCGAAGCCCTTTTCCAGGCGTTGCAAAAGAAGCAGGTTTTCGGCTTGACCTTTGTCCACCAGAGCGACCCTGCATGGCACAGCTTACAACTGAGGCCGGATACAACCTACTCACTTGACCAATTAGCTGCAATCCGCAGCGAGTTGAAGTGTGATGCCGTTTTGACCGGCACAATTACTGAATATCGTCCCTATCCTCATATGACCATTGGACTTCGTTTGAAGCTCGTGGACCTGGTAGACGGCGAATTGGCGTGGGCTCTCGAGCAGGTCTGGGACACCGCCGATAAAACAACTGAATACCGCATAAAAGACTATTTTCACAGCCAGCTACGTTCAGGTTTTGCGCCGTTACGTGAAGAGTTAGTAGCGATTAGTTCGCTTAAGTTCGTCAAGTTCGTTACCTACGAGGTAGCTGAAACGGTAAGTCCGAAAAGACAGATTAAAAAACATACTGTCTTAGTGTTGAAAACCAAGTAGCTTTCAAAAAAATGAAAAATCGTCCAAAAAAAGTTAAAGTTTTGTAGGAAATTTGCGAAAAGCATTGTGGGCCGAGTGCCCTGAAAGAGCGATAATACGATGATAGAAAAGATTGATACAAGCCAAATCCAGGATCTTTCGGAAAAATTGACGTCTAAGCAGCCCAACCCCACCGGGGCTGCTCAAAATAATAATACGGATGTATCGCTCCAGCTCAACTATGCGTCTTTCATCGATGAGGCAATGCAGGCCACGCAGACGGACACCAACGCAGTTCGGCAAGCACAAGAGCTCTTGGCGTCCGGTCAACTTGAAAGCCCAGAGAACATCCGAGCAGCGGCGGAAAACATCGTAGACCTTGGTATATAGCTTGATGACAGAAAAGTATTGAAACACAAGGCCGGCCACGGAGGGCCGATACCTTACGCCTTAACGGATTACATAATGGCTCGGCGAGGATGCTTGGTTAATTGGTCACCCCCAAAACCCATCACCTCGCCATTTTTTTTACTTACAAACCGCATCAAAAACTGAAAGGTTGGGCCGAAACAACCAAATATGAAACTCGAAGCCACAATTAAGGACAAATTCAAAAGGCTTTGGAAATATTATATCCTTCAAAGCTCTTTAGCTGCCTGTGTTCTGCTTATCCTCGTCCTCATCCTGGGCAAAGACAGAATGGTCGTAATCAGCGCTATGGGTGCGACTTCTTTTATCGTCTTCGCAATGCCCAAGAGCGTCTCCGCACAAACAAGACACGTTATTGGCGGGCATCTGGTCGGTTTGGCCTCTGGAACAATTTTTTACTTTACCCCGCTGTCCTACCTCGTCGAATATCCCCTGGCAGTCGGAATTGCTATCTGCATTATGGTAGCTTTGGACGTCGAGCATCCGCCCGCTGCGGGCACGGCTTTGGCCGTCGTAATAAATGAGGTCTCACCTAATGTCTTCGTCACCATAATGGTGAGCGCATTAGTGCTGTCTCAATGCCGTTATTATCTCAGACACTACCTAAAAGATTTGGTTTGAGTCATCCGGCTTTGCGTCAAGTCCTCTTTGCCGTTAATCACAAAGCCGAGTGTCAAACGTAACAATCGAGAATCCGTCCCACCAAAAAGTCGTCGGCAGATTCTTTCACTGTGACTAATTGACTTGTATAGACAACTGAATTGCCCGGGCGGCCGGCATCTACAGGAGCAGCATCGGCACGCTTGCTATGCTCATCATTCGAATGACTTATCGGCCGCAGCCTACTGCTGCCTTTGCCAAGAGGAACAGAACTAACAACTCTACAGGAAACTCTCTTTATCATTTCATCACACCCCAACAAACGCCATATTATCAAACTCGAACAAGTAATTCAAGCCAAATCACGCGACGCTGCGCCACAAGCATAAAACCTTTTTTGCTCAATGCGGTGTTGTCTGTAAGAAAGCGATATTATAGGAACGGGCGGACAAAATTCTCGATGGCTTTGCGTCCAGTCTGCTGCTAAAATATCTTTTCTTGTGCTGGCAGCATTCGGCACTTGAGATAAGGAATCTACCGATGCAGATTATTGCCCAGTGTCCGGGATGTGGTAACAATTGGCTGCTAAACGGCTCTTCCGCAGACAAAAGGATAAGATGCCCTAAATGCAGTCGATTGTTCAAAATTCCCAAACTCGAGGAGGTGCCGAAGGCAATTAGGGTAATAAAGGGGGCAAAGGGCACTGTTTACGTAGACGAAGCTGGCAACACATACGGCTAAAAGGTGCCGATTATCCAGGAGCAAAGTCACCAATATCGCAATTTATAAGCTTCGGCTGTAGTTCTACTTGTCCGCTGAGAAGAGCAAACATCAGTCGAGTGCGCTTTGGTACGTCGGCAAGTCCTATATCTGACATGAGGAGCCTAATAGAGAAAAACTCCTTATCGGTGACATGGGCGGGCACCCCGGCACAAAACATCACTCCACAAACTCGTGTGTTAAAAAGCAAGACTCAACGAGTTCGTCAATGTGTGCCGTGGCTACACAAATAGAAGTGTCCGCTGCACCGTAATACACTTTCACTTCTCCATCCGGTTCAACGAGTGCGCCGCTGGCGAAGACCACGTTCCCGATGTCACCAATCCGCTCATACTCCTCCCTTGGCGAAAGTACCGGCCCCAAACACCGTCCGATCATCTTAGCCGGATTGTGCAAGTCCAGCATGACTGTGCCTATCCGATAAATGGGGCCGGTCGCTGTCATTTTCAAGCCGTGGTATATCTCAAGCCATCCACGACCCGTCCGAATAGGGGGAACTGAGGCGCCAATACGAAAGGAGTCCCAGTATCGGGGCCTGGGACAAATAACCAACTCGCTGTGCCCCCAGTTGACCAGGTCAGGTGAATAGGAAATCCAGATGCTGCCGACATTATTGCCGAGCGGGCGGTCCAGCCGGGCGTAAATCCCGTTGAACTTTTCCGGAAAAAGCACACCGTCTTTGTTCCCCGGACCCGAGACCAAAGCAAGCCGCTCAAAAGTCTCGAAATCATCGGTTCGGGCCAACGCAATCCGATACCCGTATCGCGACACGGCTGTATACATAATATAATACCGTCCATCAATCTCCGTCAAACGTGGGTCTTCAATGCCGTTTTCTTCCCAAACCTTGAAACGCCCTTCCTCGGCAGGAAGCATGCAAGGTCGGTCGTCTACTTGAAAGTGAAAGCCGTCTTTGCCGCGCGCCAGGCAAAAGAACGAGTGCCCCCGCTGGCCTTCAACACGCAACAAAAGTAAATACTCGTCGCCAAGTTTTACAGGTGTGCCATTGAAAACCGTGTTACACTTGTACGATACGTCTTCAAGCGAAATAATCGGATTGCGCTCCCATCGGTGTAACATATCTCTATCTTGTTTTTGCACCATCCCTAATATTCCTTACGACTTTCATTGCACACCTGGATGATGTCGTCAAGCATACCGGTGCCGAGACAAATACAACTATCGGAGGCGCCGTAATAAATCTTAACCTCGCCATTACTCTCCAGTAGAGCCCCACAGGAGAATACTACATTGGCCACATCGCCGATACGTTCGTACTTCTCGCGCGGTGCCAGGATTGGAATGTTGGACCGGGCAATCACGCAAGAGGGGTCTTCCCTGTCAAGTATCGCCGCCCCTAAACGAACCAACGGCCCGGCGGTTGTGTCTTTCTCACCGTAATAAATCAGCAGCCAGCCTTGAGCGATTTCTATCGGCGGACCTGCCGCCCCGACGCGCGTCGAGTCCCAGTACCCGCTGCGGGGCGTAATCACGACTGTAGATGACCCCCAATACACCAGGTCGTCGGAGTAGCTGACCCAGATGCTGCCACCTGCCCATGGGCGCTGGAGCATCGCATACCGACCACCGATTTTGCTCGCAAATAGTGCCCCGCTCTTGGTATCAGGCTCAGAGACGAAAGTCATCCTCTCCACCGACTGGAAATCATCTGTACGCGCCAACCCAATCCGTTTGCCGTTCTCACTGTAAGCCACGTATGCTATGTAGTATGTCCCGTCGATTTCGCTAACGCGGGGGTCGCAGATTCCAAAACTTTCATATTGCGCGAACAGACCGTGATGTGACCCGGTCATAAACGGTTTGGATTCGACAGAAAAGTGATACCCATCCGTCCCACGAGCCAGGAATATACTACCAAGACCTTCCAGCGTTTCCACAGTCAGCAGCAGCAGATACTCACCACGAAAGCGTACCACGCCGGCATTCCAAATGTCGCTGCACCGGAACGCCAGGTCCTCGATTGCAATTAGTGGATTACCTCCGTAGCGATGAATAACATCACGCCCGGCTTTTAGCACTGCTTGATACGTCATTTCCGACTTCCCGAATCACAACCCTCAGGATAATTGCGCGTTTTCACCTCACGGGTTTCCTCGACCGGATTCTTGGGTTGTTCGATGCCGAGAGCTTTTTCGATTCGTGACATCTTTTTAGAAAGTTCCGCCAATTTATTATCTATCGAATCCAATCTCCTGCCAAAACCTTGAACGTCCATACCGACCCTGATCATATTCATTTCCGTCAGGTCCATATAGCGCTCCATCAAACGCTCATAGGCATCTATCGCACGCGCCGCGTCCGTCCTGTATTCCGGAAGCGTAACTTGCGGCTGGATCTCGTAAGTCCTTTCGACGCCCTGAATTGATGTTGAAAACCAAACCACAACTGCGCAGCATGCCAAACCTGCGCTAACGACCAGTAACTTCTTTTTCGTTCTCATCGGATATTCTCCTTTTTTCGCCTTGTTTGGGTCCCAGACCATATCTATTTATCGGCAGAAACCGAGCCCAAGATATCAAAGAACAGCGAAAAACCACACACTCTTCACAGCAGCCACGCACCACTTTGGGCCCGCTCATCAGCCGATGTCCAAGCAAGCGATGACAAAATACAAGAAAACTTAAAGTGCTGGGAAAAATCTCTCGAAAATAAAAAGGAGTCAACACGCGGCAGATGAACGTATTGCCGAAATCTTGTTGTTTCGCGGATAGAACTCCAAAAAAGCTATCGGACAAGCCAACAAAAATAACCGGGATTGGCAAATGATAACATCACAAGTAGAAATCGAACCACAAGTCATCGTAGAGCTGTCAAAGAAATCGTTTGACACTTTTTGTGATGAGCTCTCCAGTATCCTCGCAGTAAGGATGCAATGCAGCCAACAGACAATTGTCACCGAAACTGTGGAAGGTCTCAGGAAACGCTTCAAAGAGCTGGCAGCCCTCTACTCTGTAGAAGCTAAAGGTACTATGGGCGGGACGTTTCAATTGGTGTTCGACAAGAACGCTCTATTCATCCTGGCCGGCCTTATGCTTATGCACCCTGAGCAGATGATTCTGCAAAACATCAAGCACGGCTCGCTCGAAAAGGCAAGAGAGATGAGCGACGTAATAACACAAGCAGTTCATACGCTGCTCGGAGCATGGGACCGGGTCTTCCGCGAAGTATTAGTCGGCCATGACCGCTTTATGCAAACCAACGTCTTTATTGGCAATCCCTGGGAGAAATCTGAGCCCAACACAGGCTTGGCCTATGACGAAGAATTCGTGTTCGTCCCATACGAGATAAAAGTCGGTTCTTGTCCTACTTTCAATTGCGGTATTATCTTCACTAAAAGAGTTCTCAGCCTAACGCCTGAATCTGAAACCGGCCAGTCCGTTCCTACTGAAGATAAAAATCAAGCTCAAAAAGCCATTGTTGATAAAGCCGATTCTGGAGAAGCCGACGCTACCAAAGAAAGCGACACCGAAAAAGCCAAACCACAGGAGCCACATCTTGAAAAAGCCTCCGCCGAAGAGGATACTAAAGAACCACTCTCAGCCGAGCAGAAACCCGACACCGAGGAGAAACCAAATCCCAAAGCAGCCGCCACCGAGCAAAACAGCGATGATGCGGATGTAAATACCTCCAAAAACACAACTGAAGAAAAGGCAACAACTACCGTCAATGTGGCCGAACATAAAGACTACGCCGCCAGTGCCGTTCCCGAAACCATTCAAGAAATGACGCAGCCCTCCCCAACTATTACGGGTGAGCAGGCCTCGCCCGCAACACCAGAACCGCCGCCATCTGACAGCATCGGTGAAGTCATGACGCTTCGTGCAAGAGACATTATGCGAAAGGACGTTCTCTGGTGCAGTCAGGATGACAGTGTTCAGCACGCACTTGCAAAGATGCAGCAGCACAAGACCAGCTATATAGTAGTAGGTCAGGACAGCACGCTGACAGGCATTGTATCGAAGTCTGACCTGACAGCAGCAATTAGTCCTTACCTTCGGCCGGAATTTGAAAGGTGGCGCCGGCCATTGGACGATGCTACACTTCAAATCAAAATAAAGTGGGTAATGAGCGGTGCCGTCCACACCATAACACCGCAAACACCACTGCTCGCAATCATCGAGAACATGTGCCAACTCGGCGTACGATGTTTGCCCGTCGTAGACCCACAAGGTAAAGTCCAGGGATTAGTGACAGTACTTGACTCATTCAAAGCGTTCCTAAAGCACTACTCTGGAGTATCGACCGCATCTGACGATACACAATAAAGGTGCGATAGCGATGTGCTCCTATTGGCCCGAAGTGCTTGAGCCGGATGAAGGCTGTGAGTTTTTATTTGATTCCTTTACCCAAGCCGTTAGCTTCTGGATTTGTTCATGCAGCCTGTCCATTCCCCGGGCATTGCGATGCTGGATGGATTCGAGATTCTGCCGGGCCTCAGCGAGTTGGTTTCGAACGCCTTGCAGTTCCACCATGGAGTCATCAAGCTCATTTTGGATACGTTTGACTTCTGCCTTTGAACCGGCCAGCTCGCTTCGGAGAACTTTGACTTGCCGGTCAGCTTTTATGAAATCGCTATAAACGGTTTGAATATTTGCGTATGCCAGGCTAAGTTTGTCACGCTGGGTCTGCCTGCCGGCGTAGAACCATATGTTCACAAGCAGCGCTACAAAAAACAATATGGTCGAAAAAACCGCGACTCGCCTCCAAGGGGCTCGCCCCTTAGGGGCAAGCTGCCAGCTACGCGCGGACTTGGGTTGCACGCTAAGCTCATCACTCCGTGAGTCTTCACAAAACGGGCTGGCCGCCAAAGCGCTGAATTCTATTCCACCATCCTGGATGATTTTCCGCGGGACGCCTCTTACCGGCGGAGGCGACTCGCCCCTGAGGGGCTCGTGTCTTGATTTACTTTTCGAGATTTTGCCCTCAACCATCCTTACCGGCTTGCTAATAATTTGCAAAGCTTTCCGAAACACCTGACCAGCTAATAGGGACAATTGTCTTGCTCCGTGTGGAACACGGTTTGATAACGAGGGTTCAACAATCTTTTCAATTAATGCAGAAGACGTTTCAGCTTTGACGGCCTCGTCGCTTGGTCCCGTATGTTTCCCAATGTGCTCAAGTACATCAGAAGCTCCCATCTTGCGATTTTTTCGCAAAATGTCGCCTTTGGAAGCTGTCTTCCGGCTTAGCTCAGATATCTTTTTGCTCAGTGTGGTCTTATCGACAGGTTTCGCTGCTCCTGCCGTTGAGAGGCATTCTGCGAATTCGGCACCTCGCGATGGGTAACGATATGGGCTAAGAGGAACGTCCACTACGTACCTTTTGCCTTTATATTTTCGGACCTGGACAATGCCCAGCCTTCCACATTCCTCAACGATGCCTCTCGATACTCCCTCACGGGTTGCATATTCATCAATCGGCAGAAGTGGCCTGTTGAGTTGCAATGTCGCTGCAGTTTCTGCCGTTGAGAGGCATTCCGCGAATTGTGATGTAGCTTGATTTGGAGCCGTTTCCATCTCTAATTCCTGTCACGAACAATGTTAATGACCGTATACATTATCGGCCTTCCGAACAATTTACCTTGAATACTCTCAGGGTGCCGGTGATGATGGCTGACGAATCCAAGGATTTCCAGTTATCCAATGATGGAAAACGATACAAAGAAGCTTGAGCAAAACACCCGCCTCTGGTAAATTATTACCAAGCGCACGGCACAAAAGCCTGGAAACGATAGTCAAAAAAACAACAGTGTAAACTCAAAGCGAGATTTTAAGTCGAGGCTGGCAGATGGATGTTCTTTTAATTGGTAGCGGGGGACGTGAGCACGCAATCGCGTGGAAATTGGCTCAATCGAAAAACTTGGGTAAGCTCTACATCGCTCCGGGCAATGCGGGGACAAAGCAATGCGGCGAAAATATTTCCGTCGGCGCCGACGAAGCGAGCAAGCTGCTGGCCTTTGCGCAACAGAACAAGATAGAGCTTGTTGTAGTTGGGCCGGAAGACCCACTCGCAGCCGGAGTCGTTGACGCATTCGAAGCGGCCGGCATAAAGGCGTTTGGACCGAACGCTGCCGCCGCCCAGCTTGAAGCCGATAAGGCATTTGCAAAGCAGCTTATGCGCTCCAGCGCCATCTCCACCGCTGAGGGCAGAATCTTCGATAGATTCAGTGACGCCAAAGCATATATCGCAAGCAGGGACGAGCCGGTAGTTGTAAAGGCAGCGGGTCTTGCAAAGGGCAAAGGTGTCTTTGTCTGTGACGACCCCGCCGACGGCATTTTGGCGGCTGAAAAAATAATGTGCGACAAGACATTCGGCTCAGCGGGCGACCAGGTCATCGTCGAGGATAAACTGCTCGGCGAAGAGGCCTCAATACTGGCTTTTGTGGACGGCCGAAATATTTACCTTATGGAATCCTCGCAGGACCACAAGCCCATCGGTGACGGTGACACCGGGCCGAACACCGGTGGAATGGGCGCATATAGTCCGGCCCCTGTTATCACCGAAGCATTGATGGACAGAATCACGCGCGAAATTCTCGTACCAATAGTAGATGGTATGAACCGCAATGGCACGCCATATAAGGGCGTACTGTATGCGGGACTTATGATCACTGCTGGGGGACCAAGGGTGCTGGAATTTAACGTCCGCTTCGGCGACCCGGAAACCCAGCCGATTTTCATGCGACTCAAGAGCGATTTACTGAAAGTTCTGCTGGCGGTCTGCGACGGCAAGTTGGACGAGATTACCCTGGAGTGGGACCAGAGGCCGGCCGTCTGTGTTGTGGTCGCCTCAGGCGGCTATCCGGGTGCTTATGAAAAAGGCAAAAAGATAACCGGCTTGGATGAAGCCGAACGCCTCAAAGACGTCGTCGTGTTCCACGCAGGCACCGCTGAAAAAAACGGCGATACTGTTACAAACGGTGGCAGGGTGCTGGGTGTAACGGCCATAGGGAACAAGGTCGCAGAAGCAAAGGCACGGGCATACGAGGCCGTCGATAAGATAAAATTCGAAGGTGCCTACTGCCGCAGAGATATCGCAGATAAGGCGATTAAAAAATCAAAACTAATAAATTAATAAGAACTAAGTGCTAAAACTACTGGCAGCGTCGTCAGAAATCTTGTGTCAAGTGACATAATCATTATTTCTGACGGCACGTTTCCAGCACATGTTCTGTTATAGGTGGTGCAACGAAAATCTCTAATGGGGTAAATCCAGACAAATCCGTCACGTCCAGAGGCGGCAAGAGAGTCCTTGGCTGGCTTCTCAAAGGTCTCGTTCTGATAGCTGTTCTCTGGCTTGTTATTATTCTGATAGGCCGGGTCCTGCGTCAAATCGCGTTCGGCCAGATTACCGAACTGACAAATACAAAAATCGAAGCTAAGTCAGTTGACTTCAACCTTAACGGCTCAGTCTTTATCAAAAAGCTTGTAGTCAGACCGCACAAGAAGCATGGTTATGATGACGCCATACTCAAAGCTGAAACGGCATATGCGCGTTTTGGTTTGGGCAGCTTATTGTTACTGCACCCGAGGCTCAAAGAAATAAAACTCAATGACTTCGTCTTCAATGCCCAATACGATTCGGACACACAACGATGGAACATACCTTCGTTCAAGCTCAAGGCCCCTAAGGGCGGCCCCGGAAAAATGCCGCTTGTTCACCTTGAAAAGGGAACGCTCCAGTACAGTAACGTCTCAAACGGACAGGTAAAGCCACTCACAGAAGTACCCCTTGATGCGAGATTCGGCCCTTCTGAAAAAGCGCGTGGCACTTACAGCTTTGATATAGCAACAGCAGAAAAAGCAGGCTCGAGCAAAAGTATCCTGACAGGTACCTACAAACGCGGCGAGATTACAATTGCCGGCGGAATCTCATCGATAAACGTCCCTGCGTTTGAAAGAGCGTGGTCGTTTTATATCTTGGCGGCAATGCTGAACTACGACCAGGACAATAACTATTTGCTCACGTTCAAAATAAACGATTTGGTCGGCAAACCAGTGACCGATGGAGATACCTTTGCCTTGGATAAGCTGCCACTTCTTAAAAAGTTCGGACAACTTGCTGCTCTGCAAAAATTCTTCGACCAATACAATTTATTGGGCAGACTTGATATTGACCTTGAGGCCTCAGGCAACCTAAAACAACTGAGCAGGAGCAAAATTGAGGGAAGAATCTACTGTAAGGATATTTCAATTCGCAACCGCCAGTTCCCTTACCTCGTAGAGAACCTCGTTGGCCCAATAGATTTCACCGAAAAAAATGTATCACTCAAAAACCTGCGCTGCCGACACAATGATGTCGAGCTGGCTATTAACGGCTCATTTGATAACTTTGGGCCAAACTTGAAAGGCAAGCTCCGGATTACAAGCGACAATATGGCTTTAGATAAAGACCTTTATGACGCACTGAACGTAAACCAGAAAAAGCTCTGGACCGATTTTTCTCCGAGCGGCCTTGTCGCGATAAATTACACTTTCAGCCGAGAGCCTCAAACAGGCGAAACATATGCCCTAAACGTCGAATTGCTTGACGTTGAAGGCAAATACACAGAGTTCCCTTATCCACTTAAAAATCTTACAGGACATCTGTTTTTTGACCAAAACAGCATTGATGTTCGCAGCTTCGTATCACAAGTTGATGAGCGCAAAATAGTTGCCACTGGTAAAATAACAGCCACCGACACCAATGAGCCCCAGTTCGATATCTTAATAAAGGTTGCCAATGTCCCCCTGGACGCCACACTCGCCGCAGCACTGTTGCCTCCTCAGAGAAGTTTATACGACCAACTCAAACCAAACGGTCTGGGTTATGGCGAGATTAAGGTTTATTCACAACCGCAGACCTTGGGCCCAGGGACCGAGCCGCCTGTGACTTTTATCGCCGACCTGGATTTTAAAAACGCTTCCCTGAATATAGAGAAACCGCCGTTCGCTATCTCCGATATAACAGCAAAGGCCGCCTTCACGCCTGACCTGATAGATATTGAAAACCTGGTCGGTCAGTATAGCAACGGGTTGTTTTCAATAACTGGCCAAATTTGGCCGGCCGTCGAAGCCCGGCAGCGCCGCTATCGCTTGTCACTACGTGCAGAAGAAACTAAGCTGAATGATGATTTGATTGGTATGCTGCCGGCGCCAATGAAAGGTATTCTCTCTAAATTACAGCCGAAGGGGAAAATAAACTTCATCGCCGATTTGGAAAAAAACGAAAACCAAAGTCGCCCCGATTATAAGGTGGTTGTAGACTGTCTGGGTAACAGTGTAGGTGCCCGTCTTGCAGAAGGATTAAAGCGGCCCGACGTCACGTTTAGGTGGTTTTCCTATCCTTTCAAGGACGTCACGGGAAGCTTAACGATAACAAAAGACAGTGTCACGCTGACCGATATTACCGCCGCCGCCGTTGATAACATCCGGACAACACCAAAAGCCGCAACTATAAAAATAAACGGCGAAGTAGCTCTGGCTGACGATGCTTTCAGCAGCGCCTCGATAACAATCGGTGCTAACGACGTTTTGCTCGATGAAAGACTCCGTATCGCTTTGCCACAAGATATGCAGTCCTTTTACGCCAAGCTCTCACCTGCAGGGCGATTTGACCTGGACTTCGAGAACATAAGGGTCTTCAAAGCCAACGGCAAAAAATGTATTGATTTGGCTGGAGTTGTCAAATTCAAGGATTGTAACTTTAATATCTCTCCCGCCATAACCGACGCTGATGCCGCGTTGAGAAAAAAAGGTCTATATAAAACCGAGGACTGGCTCTGTAATGCCCAGGCTGCCATTATTGCAGACCGTCTCAAAATTAAGGGCATCTCCTTAACAGGCCTGAAAGCAGATGTCAATTATGACCGCCAGCAGAAAAACTGGTCGACTGAAAATTTGATTGCCGGTTGCTACGGGGGTAAGCTGGCTGCCAAATTCCAGTTCAAACAACCCGCCGACAAAGCTTCCGAGTACCTGCTGCAAATGGCTTTTGACAACATTGATTTGAGACAATTTCTTGCTGACACAAAAAGCAAACCAGCTTCCGGCGGCAGCCACACCACCGGCAGGGTGGCTGGCGCGTTGAGTATCATTCACCAGACCTTGGGCCCAAGGACCGGCAAGGTTGCTGGTCACAATTACCAGCGTATAGGCAGATGCAGTTTGAAAATAACCGACATGCAGGTAGGTAAAGCCTCACTTCTGGCGAAGCTGTTGGCTGTGTTAAAACTAACAGGGCCGAAAGATTACGCTTTCGACCGCATGCTCGTGGATTCCTACATCAAAGGCGACAGGATTTACCTCGAGCATCTGGATTTGGTGGGGAACGCGGTAACCTTCAGTGGCTCAGGCTGGTTGAACTGGCACAGCAAGAACGTAAAGCTAACTCTTTTTGCCAGAGGCCGCCGCCTTGCCACCGCAGAACCGTCCATCCTGGCGTCTCTGACCGAAGGCATTGGTCTGGCCGTCGTTAGAATGGACGTGACAGGCAATCTTTATGACCCACAGGTAACTGTCACGACCCTGCCGGTTATCAAAGGGCCCCTGGGAATCCTCGGCACAAAATAACTCCTGACCGCCTGCCGAAGACTTCGGTTGCGCAACCAAGCACCTCATATCCTGTAAAAACAATCGGGGCACATACCGATAATTGGTATGGGCCCCGAACTTTTGCAAACCTTTATGTCGTTCCCGCGCAAGCGGGAATCCACTCAGCGCCGCCGATTACTCAGGCCATAGCTTCCTCACAAGCCAGTTGTTCGCAAGTTTAGCGAAGTCCCTGAGGTTGACCGAATCCTGGCCCAGTGTATCCTCGTACAGATTAGCGACCGACTGCACCGCGAAGATTCCGGTTTCATCGGTGGCGATGTACGCGATTTCCTCAGCCGACAGACCATAGTTGTAAACGCGGACGTCATCTATGATGCCTTCGAACGGCTGCTCGTCGTCTTCTGGGCGGCTACCTATAGCCAAATCATTGGTGTCCTGTGAGAGGAATGGTATGGCAGCTATATTTGGATCGTTATTATCGTCCGCAAGCTCACCATTTATGTAGCACTTTACAGTGTTGCCGTCGTAGGTCCCGGCTATATGGTTCCATTCATCACGGTCGATTGGATTCTCAACATCGTTGCTCTCTGCGAAGTACCTCACACATTCATCTTCCTCCGCATCATAACTATTACCGTCACCTACGTAGAAAGCTAATTTGCCGTCGTCGTCGTCATCCGCGTTAACCTCGAGGGCGAATGTTTCCTTGTCGTCTGCACCTTTGACCACTATGCGGGCGCTATCTTGGTCTTCTGAGAACTTGACCCATGCCGATGCGCTGACCTGATACATCGGCCTTAGGTCCGGGTGGTCGGGCACACGGACCCTGCCGTCGCCGCCGTCAAACTCCAGGGCGTTCCCATCATGACCGGCAGCGACCCACCATACGTCATCGTCTAAAGTTTCTATGACGCCGTTATTGTCGTAGCCGGCGTAGTCGGTAGCTATATTGGTGTCGGCGGCAGCCTCATCGAGCTTCCACCAGCCAACCAGGTTGACGTCGTTAGGCGGCTGTACCGGACAGAGATTAACATCGGCCTTAAGCCATTCGCCTGCCATTATCTCAACGTCTTGCCAGGCGACGGTACAGTCGCCGTTAAGATCGCCCTCAAGGGGGTTAAGCTCTGAATGGCAGGTGGGCGGATATAAGTTGATTTCGTCGAAGAATACAACCCCATAACCAGTGGGCTGGGGGATAGGCCAGCCACGGGTGCCAAAACCAATACAAATTTTATTGACGTCGCTGAAGTTAATATTTGTAAAGCGATTCGTCAGGACCTCCCATAACTGCCATTCCTCAACCTGTACGTCGGTAATCTCTTCCCCTTCGGGAGCTCCGGGCCCGCCGTACCACACCACTGCATAGTTGGAGTCGTCTTCCAGACCAAGATTCATCTGTGTTTCATACTCTGTAGCATCGTTGTCTGATTGGCCGTAGAACCACAGCGATATCACCCGCACATCGTAGTAATCCCAGTCATTTGGCTCAAGGCTTATAGTTTGGGTCTCAGAATAATAGCCCCAGTCCCAAACCATCCAGTTGTTATACACATAACGCATCGAGTGCTCGCCAATGATCGGCGGTGTTGACCGAAGCGTAATCTGCGCGCCGGAAGTTGGCGGCACAGTTCCGTTATACCAGTCATTTTGTGGTGGGTCCTGCGCCGTGTCGTCATCAAAATTGTCGATTAGGATGAAGTCTGCTATGGTAAACCGCCAGATGTTGCCCTTCCACCTGTCGTAAGTGGTGTCGTTGACTTCATCAATACGCCAGTAGTAAGTGGCGCCCAAATCAAGAGTAGGTAGCTCATAACTGCAGGGGTCCTGCTTGCCCTTGAAGATGTCAGGCCAATAGTTTGCGTCGTTATTGGCGTCGTTGACCTTGTACCAGTTGGTGCCGAAGTACACCTCGTGTGAGCTTGCGTAGTCTCCCGGCTCCCACTCGAGGTCAGTAGTAACCGGCACATCTATGGCATTGTGGAAGGGTCTGGGCAGCCAGGCAAGGTTGGGGTCGCCGCGAATGAGGAACTCATCGGGGATAAGTGCGCGGTCCATAACTCTGAGCTCATCAATAGCACCATTGAATTGATTCACTAAATACGTGGCGCTTTCTGATTGGTAGCGGTATGCCCCTATACCTACATAATCACTGCCATAATCGTCCGGTGGATTGGAGTTAGGGTCGTTATTGTTAGCTACTAAGATACCATTGATGTAGATTTTTTCATTTTGACTGCTGGGGTCACAAGCATCGAAGACAGCAGCGATATGGTGCCACTGTCCTTGTGTGATTCGGACTTGTACCGTTCCCGAACTGATAATTTGGCCATTATGCATGAATTTTACAGCACCGTCGTCGTCGATACCCAAACCGTAGGTAAACCTATCTTTTTTTAGAATAGTACCATCTATATCATTGAGATAAATGTCTTCTTCCTCAATGTTTTCAATGTTTTCTTGGAGATGATTTGCAGGCCCGTCTTGCCTGACCCAGGCCTCGATGGTATATGCAGGGCCGTCGAGGTCAAGCAGCGGGTCCGGTCCGAAGCAGGAGCGGAAGAGGGGTCTGCCGCCCCCGCCATAAATACTGCCTCCACTAACAAATGTGAAGTGTGCGGAGGTACCGGCGGGGTTGTAAATAGGGTTGGGCTCATCATATCTCAATTCGCCGTTCCCTGACAGGTTAAAGGTCACGTTGCCCGTATCGTCGGTGAGGACGGTCTCGTCGCAGGGGTCATGAATATTAGCATCCAGCACACCGTCAAACATATAGTGCATCATCGGGTAGCCGATTGTCTGAAAGCTCCAGACGTCGCCTTTGAACAGTCCCGCCTGACCAAACTCATCGATACGCCAGAAGTACTTTGTGCTGTACACAAGCTGGCCGGTGTCGCAGTTCGTCTCTGGCTGCCGACCTTGGCCTGGACCGGAGTTCGGGTCTGAGGCCGAATTCACATCGTTGAAATCTGTCCCAAGGTAAACATCGTGATAATCTGCAAGGCACGAAGGTGTCCAGCTAAGCGTCGTCCCGGCTAAGGGTATGCGCGGGGTACTAATGTCAGGGTCGGGGTCTCGTGCTTTACCTTTTTCGGTGGTAAAGTTCCAGGTGTGTCCTTGCCAGGGACTGTTCCCATCGGTGTCATTTACCTCATCCACCCGCCAGTAGTATGTCGCGTTAAAATCCAGAATACCTGGTGGGTCATAGGTATTGGCGTCCAGAGGGCCTTTGGCCCACTTGGCGCCGAGGGGCCAGGTGTTGGTTACTCGGACATCGTCAATAAACACTTCGCCGGCGCTTATGTCACTGCGGAGCTGCAGCTTGAAAGTGCTGACGAAATACTCACTCTCGTTTACCTCGTCAGTGTAAGTCCGCCATACATCGTTTGGGCCGATAGAATTCAAGTCGGCGGCAAAATCCCAGGTAGTTCCGTCATAGTAATAGAGGTCGATATCTCCGGCTTCTATGCCTAACGTATGCTTTATGCTTAGCTCCACCCTCATCGAGCCGACCTCACTGGCGTTTATATCCACAGTTGTCAGCGTACCGGAACCGATTCCGGGCGTAAAGGAGTGGCTGAAGGAATGAGAGTTTCCATCAGAGTTCCCATCATGAAGGACGTTTGAATCGTATATTGTCCAATTGGAAGGCACCCAATTCGCGTCACCGCTTTCAAGGTTGTCTCCGAACATGAGCAGCTCATCGCGCAAGTCGGTGCCAAAGTATAGGTTGTGGCCATTGACATCTTGCGTAAGTCTCCCGGGACCCCAGGTAAGACTCGTATCGGGGCAGGCATATTGTTCTTCGGTAGCGGGAAACGGGGAGTAGGCGGTTGGCGGGGTGGGTACGTAGATGATGAAGGCATTCAAAATAGCGGAGTTTGCGTCTCCGGCCTCGTACGTGATTTTGACCGGAGAGCCGTCGGTGTAGAATTTGACGAGTGAGCGATGAGGCCCGAGCAAATCATCGTCAGTTACATGCATAACCGGTACGTTCACGTCGTTAGTGTCCTCATCGTGAATCTGGGTGACACCGCCACCATCGGGGTCGTTGGGCGCGCCGACATTTTGCATCAGAATATTTTCTTCAAGATACCCAGAGTAAGTCTGAACGTAGACCCTCGGCATATTCGGCTCGCTGCCGGTAAGGGGGGATTCCAGTACGGCTAAGCTGTTGTGATAGCCCCAGATCCAATATGTACCCGGGATGAGACCGGGACCAGAAAGAACGAGGTGACAGTCGCCTTTTCTTGGACCCGAGTATGAAAACGATCTTATCCAGGTATTACAGATAGGGTCATGTCCTTCTGATTTCGGGGTGAAATCGAGGACGGTCCCCCCATTCGCGCCTGAAGCGCCGTCACCAAAACCAAAACCTACGGTAATACCCGTGCCCTCAAAGTCTGCCTCGTATGTTGCATCGTGCTTTTGGGGGTGATCACTGCCCCAGCGGGCCCAGGCAATCCAGTCTTCGTACCCGGCCTGCAGGCTTTTGTCGGTGTAGTCGCCCGCGCCGCCCCCTGCGCTAAGGACGATGTCAACCTTTAACTCATATCCTGCATTTGCTGTTGAGAAACAACTCAGCAGGACAACGAGCGACGTTAGAAAGATTAATTTTCTACACATGACATTCCTCCTTTTCAAAAATTAAACGATAACTACATTTCGTTACCTTGGCTAAACGCAAAAACATTTATTGCTCTAAACAGGCGTCGAAAAGCTTCACCATCACCTTATTTCGTACCTGCCCAAAACAACCTCCAACATTCTAATTCTATTATAAGTTAGACGAATTAGGCCTATTCTCAGGGTATTCCTGATTTTGGGGGTAAAAACACGTGACCAAGTGCATGCTCCGCGTGTTTAACGTACCAGCGCGGGTCTGGAATGAACAATAGCATAATGCGATTTTTAAGCACACGGCCCTCACCCCTGCGGCCATATCCCTATTGCTCCATTTTAAGGGCGCCCGATTTTGCCCCAAAAAGCGGCAAAAATCGCACTTACCGCCCAACCAAATCATTAAAAACTCAACTGCACTTTATTTATACCAGATTAGCTGCCTACTCGTCAAGAAAAAAATAAAATTATCGGATGTCACGCATTTTCGGCAAGACTCTTCAAAATACACTCAACGCCGGCCAAAAAACGCCGTGCCCTTGTCCACTTGCGCCCTTCTATGAAGCTGTATCATTTTGAATTTTTGTTTGTCATTTTGCATTTTCATTTCGCCTGTTAGTCCGTAAGGACTCCATAGGAGAAGCGAAGCTGACGATTTTAACTTTTGATTTTTCCCACGGCCCCAACTTCGAGCATCGAGAATCAACCCCTGTACGCTACCAGCTAAACGCTATATGCTATCCCCTATTCCGCCGGTACTGTGTAGAATTTTCCCGGCGTTTGGCTGAGATTATTTTATTTATTTTTGTTGGACGCCGGCGATTCTCTCAGGTATAATTACGCCGGTTGTGGGGCGTATTCTTTCGTCTCTCAGGAATACTGTCCTCAAGAAATACGAGAGACAGAGAGTTTATTGATGGCCGCTCGAAAGGCCAAAGGAGTTCAGTAGTGAGTACAGGTACAGTAAAATGGTTTAACGAGAGAAAAGGTTATGGATTTATCACGCCCGATGACGGCGCCGATGACTTGTTCGTACACCACTCGGAGATCAAGACGACCGGCTACGCCAGTCTTAGCGAAGGCCAGAAGGTTGAGTTCGAGATAGGACAAGGCAGAAAAGGCCCGTGCGCGACCAATGTAGTCCCGAAGTGACATGAGGATGCTGCTAAGAAAAAAGAGGCTCCGCAACCAGGCGGAGCCTTTTTATTTGGGCACACCTGCTTGGAGGTGTAAGTCCTCTACAGGCCCGACAGCGGGAGCAATCCCGCCTCATACCCGATTATCTTCAGGTGGTTGGATAGTTGCGCTCAGTCACCGATGCTTTTCTATGCGAGCGGTTCGTAGAAACCTTCCGGCCTCCGGCCGAGCGTATTCTTTAGCGTGCCGAGCTTTTCGATAGTGCATTCGATAACGTCACCGGACCGAAGAAAATTACCTGTGGCGACAGCGACGCCTGCCGGTGTGCCGGTCGCAATAATATCACCCGGTTCGAGCGTCATTATATGGCTTAGGAATGATACGATATCGGCTACCGGGTAAATCATCTGCATGGTGTTGGCATTTTGCCGAACTTCGCCGTTGACCTTAAGAGTAAGATTGAGATTTTGCACGTCCTCGATTTCGTCTGCGGTTAGCAAGTAGGGCCCCATGGGCAGAAAACCATCGGCCCATTTGCCGTTTAGCCAATCGTAAAAATCGTCCCAGGGGCGTGTCTGCCTGCCCTTTAGAAAGGTGACACTGCGGGCCGATACATCGTTGGCAATGGTGTAGCCGGCGACGTAGTCGAGACCATTTTCGATACTGACGCATTTGGCTTCTTTGCCGATAACGACAGCAAGCTCGATTTCATAATCGATTTCGTTGCTGTAAGCCGGCCAGGGGATTTCGTCATCGGGACCGATTACCACTGTCGCCGGCATAATAAATGGCCTCGGCACGGTTGTTTGCCGCGGCGAATCCGACAGGCCGAGTTTGAAGCCTTGTTTGAGGGCGGCCTCTTTTAAGTGCTCGCTGTAGTTTCCGGCAAGGGCGATGGCCTTTCCCGGCCGAGGTATGGGCGCAAGCAGTCTTACCGAATCAAGCGGCGTCAAAGTATCAGCCGGGTCAGCTAACTTAGCGAGCTTTGCAAGACACGATGGGCCGCGATGCAGGATTTCCTTTACGCTGCGGGGCGGATTCGGCCCCGGCCAGACCGATGGGATATCAATTATCCCTTCATCTTTGAGAATTCCGCAGGAAACTGATTGATTTCTCGAATAAGCTACTAATTTCATTTGTTTTCCTTTCTTATTGTCCTGCAAATTTGAGCTGATAATAGTAGCAAAAATAGCTTGAACTTCCAGCAGGAAAAGATTTTAATGGGCTTTTGAATTCGGCATTGAGAACAAGTTAAGCTTGGAGATTTTGAGATGGCAATAAAGGATTTTTTGTCGAAGGCTAAGTCGAAAACAAGCGACTGGCTGCGGGCTCATAAACCAACCTCAGTGAAGGATTACCAGCCGGAGGTAGATGACGAAGGCCTAATGGCCCAGGATGCTGGGCAGACGGAAACAGCTGCCGATGAAAAGACGCCGCCGAGCGATAAGGTTGAAGTCAAGACAATCCAGCCGGTTAAAAAGCAGGAATCGCTCGAGAAACTCCAGGAAGGGTTTAATAAACTTGTTGTCCAGTTGCAGGGCATTAACGAGCATTTGAATCGCCAGGTTACTCAGCACGAGGAGCTGATGGGCCGGCTCGAACAATTGCCTAAACTGCTGGAAAGCTTTCCTGCTGTTGCTGAGAATCAAAAGCAGGTAGTAGAGCAGTTGCTCGAGCAGTTAAAAGCAACTGACGCCAAGAGCCATCAGTTTATGGATGCCGTTGAGAAGATCCCGACCGAAACCGCTAAGCAGACGGATGCTCTGGTCAATATCGACCATCAGCTTGGGGCTGCTGCTGATGCCGATGTCCAGATGGCGGAAAGTTTTAACAAGTTTAATGTGACATTAGACAAGCTAAATCAGAGCACGCTCGGACAGACCGACGGTATTATGCAGATGAGTAAGACTTTTTCGACCAGCGACAGATACCTCAAATATATCATATCCAGGCAGAATAAGCGCTTTATGTGGATGTTTGTAATAGCGATTGGCGTATGTGTCTTGGCGGTTTTGGTTTTGACCGGTATCATTATTTATTTGAGACAGTAAAAAATCTCTTTTTTGCTTGAACACTACTGTGCGGTTTGGTAGAAGATTGGAAGAATGCTCTTTGAAAAGGAAATAGTCTAACTGTGGGTCCCGTGGCGTTTTTGCTTCGGGATAGTCAAATGGGAACTCGGTTCAAGTCCGAGACGGTCGCGCCGCTGTGAGCGTCTGCTCCGGCCGGGAGGTCGGAAATCCGAGAGACAGTTTTATCCACTGTTCGCAATTAGCGGATGGGAAGGAGTCTCAAGGTAGGGCGCAAGTCAGAAAACCTGCCCGCAGTTGGTTGTACATTTGTGGGAAGTCCGTTTTGCAAGTTGTTGCGAAACGGGGTTCTCTGTGTGTTCTCGCGACTGGAACACGGTGTATCTGTGTGCCCTGAGCGAATTTGCTCGAAATAGAAACCAAATCGGCAGGTTGTGAGTTTTGGTTGGCATAGAATGGAAACCGCCGTTCCTTTTGCGGGAACGGCGGTTTTTTTATTGGTTGGCCCTCGCGATAAGGGCCGGATTGGATGAAAGGAGGTGAATTTAGCGGATGGCGTTTAGCGTATAGTTTCACTTTTCTAATGATATTTGGAATAGTGAGTAGAAAAAGGTGTTTGGAAAGAATTGTGGTTTTTGAATTAGAGGAGAGTGAGCTTATGGTTTCGGAGAGAGTGATAAGTTTGGTTTTTACGTTAGGACTTGTAACGAGCGCCGCGGGAGCGACATATACAGGCGATGTGGAATATGCGGCGGGAAGCGGAAGTAATCAGGCGACTATAGTTGTTGACTTTGATTTAGATAATCACTTTTTGTTCAGCTACTACTGGGACGGCGAGGCGACCGGCTGGGATGCTTTGAGTGCGGTTGACCTGGCTGGTGCGCTGATGGTTGATGCAACGAACTGGGGGGAGTACGGTATGTTTGTTGACGATTTGGTGTATCCCGGCGGGACGAAATATGATTACGGTGAAGGCTTCAACGTTGGGTGGGCCTATTATGTCGGTGACAATGAAAGCTGGTCATTGGATGGAAGCGGTGTTTCTTTCCGTTCGCTCAGTGATGGTGACTGGGATGCCTGGGTCTGGACGAATTATGATGAATCGTGGCATCCGGTGCGTGGGCCGGGCGAGCAGCCGATTCCTGAGCCGATTTCTGTAGCGTTGCTGGGTCTTGGCTGGCTGCTTATGAGAAGACGTGGAACAGGGACGGTTTGAGTTCATTGAAAAAACTTGGCCTCAATAAATGGGTGGGGTCATCGCGAATGGCCCCACCCAGATATAGAAGGGAAAATGATGTCTGGGACAAGAGCAGCAATTGGCTTTGTTGTGGTTTGTTTTATCGTTGCCTCTTTTGCGACTACTTACGCCTATGACGCAAGTGACTTTGCCAGTGAAGTTGTGGATTATAACGGGCCTTTCGGGATCAGTCCGTATGATGACCCGTATGCGGTTCTCGGCAAGCCGACTACGTGGATATATGATGACTGGGATGAACTTACTTATGCGTGTTCGCTGGTTTTTCCAGCCTACTTGACTGACCCGAACGGTGATAAGGTGGTGACAACTATCAATGATGGGGCTGAGATTGTGGTTGGGTTTGACCATAAGGTTGCGGATGATGCGGGGAATTTGTACGGGATTGATTTTATGGTGTTCGGCAATGCTGCCTTTGCGGCAGACGGCTGGGTGGAGCACGATACTGATATGGCGCAGTATTTTCTTAAATCTCCCACGAGTGTAAAATCTGAGCCGGTTCTGATAAGTGTGGCTCAGGAGCCGAACGGGCCCTGGTTTACTTTTGAAAATGGGCCGTATGGTGACACTGCCTTTCCGTCAAATGCTTTTGTGTGGGACAGGGATGCAGATGACTGGGGCCAGGAGCTTGATTGGCTAAAGCCTGTTGACCCGAATCTGAGTATCTTTGAATTTGACGGCCTGTCGGCTGCTGATGCTATCGAGCTTTACGAGGGCTCGGCGGGGGGGACAGGGTTTGACCTTAACGACCTTGACCCGAATGATTATGCGGCGTTAGAGGTTGACCCTAACAGCGGGCGAAAGTGGATTCAGTATATTAAGGTGGAGTATCTGCCCGGTAGTTCGTTTGCAGGTGAGATTGACGGTTTTGCGGACGTGGCGGCCTGCGGCGATTACAAACATCCGTATCCGGTTGGTGACATTGATAAAAACTGTGCCGTTAATTATGAAGATTTGGAGTTGCTGAGTGAGTCTTGGCTGGTTGAGATAAATGGTCCGAACGACCCGAATAGGATTGCAGACGTTTATGAAGATGGTATCGTGGACTTTCGCGATTATGCAATGGTGGCTGAGGACTGGCGGGAGTGCAACTGGGAATGTGAATAATTCAAGAATAGATTTTAATTCCGAAGCTATGCAAAGAAAGGCGTTTACATTGATGGAGCTGTTGGTGGTTATTGGCATCATCTCGATGCTGATGGGGATTCTTTTGCCATCGCTGGGCAAGGCACGGCAGCAGGGACAGCGGATTTGCTGTTTGAACAATCTGAGGCAGATGGCAATAGCGGCGCAGACGTATGCGCAGGCGAATAATGACTATTATCCGGTCGCGCAATACCGGCAGACGGACTCTGCGAGGTTTGAGTATTGCTGGGATTTTACGACGGTTACAGATTTGGCTACGAGTGAGAAAGAGGTTGTGCCGGGGCTGTTGTGGCAGGGCAGGACAATCGAAAAGGTTCAGCAGTGTCCTTCTTTCAGTGGCGAGTCCGGTACGGCAGGTGACCCGTACAGCGGCTACAACTATAATACAAGTTACATCGGGCACGGCGGGGGGGAGAGGGTCAGCGCCAGTTATACCGGACAAATCAGAACAATTACCGGGGCACCGGCGTGGTATGAGATAGTGATGCCGGTGAAGATTTACAGGGTGAGGCGGCCGGTTCTTTGTGCGCTTTTTGGGGACGGTGAATACAGCGAGGGGGCGAACAAATTTATGCGGGCGCCGTGGCCGTGGGACGGGGACACCGATAACAGCCTTAAAGCAGCGGGTACGCAGGGATATAGGCACGGCGGGAGGACTAATGTGGCGTGGTGTGACGGGCATGTCGATTCGCAGGAATTGCTTTATACTGAAAGCGTGACGGAGGCAAAGAGCGAGATTGACCAATACAATGACAAGTCAGGAGTCAAAATAGGATTTCTCTCGCAGGACAACAGCGCATACGATTTGGAATAACAAATAGACAGTTGGTCGGCTGGTCTGCTTACAGCGTTCAAGTTTAGCTCGACTATTTATATCTGTTGCTGAATCTCCTATAATTGCTGACGTGGATATCGTAAAACTAAAAAAAGGGTGCCGTTTTGGTTTGCAGGGGTTGAATCATCTTCTATGGCCCGCGGTGTGCATTAGTTGTGGTGAAAGCATTTGCGAGACCGACAATAGTCTGTGCAGGGATTGTTGGGAGCAGTTACTTTCTTGCGCGGGGGCGGATTACTGTCCACGGTGTGGGCGGGATGCGAGCAGGTATGGTTTGGTTCAAGGGGCGTGTCCTGATTGTCAGGGCAAAGAAATGCACTTTGACCGGATAGCTCGAAGCGGCGTTTACGGAGAAGCGTTACGGAAGATGATACTCGCGTTTAAGAAAAGCAGGACGGAGCTCGATAATGTTCTGGGCTTTTTGGCGAACTCCGCACTGCAGGGCAGCGGTTTTTCTGATGAGATAGAGCTTTTCGTTCCTGTTCCGCTGCACTGGTTTAGAAGATTGGTTCGGGGCTATAATCAATCCTTGGTTTTAGCTAAGAAACTGAAACACTCGACAGCAGAAATCAGCATGGACCTTGCACGAATCCGCTACACGAAATCGCAGCCGACGATGGCAAGTCCTGCTGCTCGGGCCAGAAATGTTGCGGGTGCTTTTGCCGTGCGGCGTGGACACAACTTTGATGGGCGGAATATTTGTCTTGTCGATGATATCAAAACAACTGGTGCGACTTTGAACGAGTGTGCAAAGACATTAAAAGAGGCCGGGGCTTCAAGGGTCTTCGCCTTGGTTTTGGCGGTTGCCGGTCAAAATACCGGCTGAAGGAGTACGAGTCGCGAGAAGGGCTTCTTAGAGTTTTTCGTATTTTATGACGGCGCGGTACAGGCCGTTTATTCGGTTGCCGTCGACAATCATAGGCGAATAGTTTTCGTTTCTTGGCTGGAGTCGGACTTTATTGTCCGGCTCGAAGAAAACCCTTTTGAAGCTTGTTTCGTGCGGTGTTGCAAAACGGATGAAGCAGTCATCGCCGTTGCGGACCTCGGCTGCCGGTGAGAAGGCGACGATGTCACCTTCGCGGAACTTCGGCTCCATCGAATCTCCGATAACCCGCACGGCGAAGGCGTTGGGGTCGTGCAGGTCGGGGCAGCGAACGTAATCGTCCGCCACGCCTGCGGGGTAATCGAGGTCGTCGAAATCGGTGGGGTACCCGGCTGAGACTTTGTTTATTACGGGGACAAGTCGGCCGGCGGCCAACGGTGAAGTGTCCTGAGCGATGTCCAAATTGCTCCCGGCCAGAAGGGCGTCGAGCTGGGTGACATTGGTTTTTTTCTGAACAAGGTTTTTGATGAACTGCCGCCATTTCTGATTTTCGGCCTCGGCGGACTCGTATTCCTGGCGAATGTCAGGTGGAATCCGTTCTATATGAGCGATGTGCAGCAGCAGGCCTGGCTCAAACTGAAGTATCTTCTCGAGCTTTGTCAGCAGCTCGTCGCTGGGAGGATTTTTTACTTTGTCGGTTTCGATGGTGGAAAGGTACGGCTTGGAGAATCCAATTCGGCTGCCGACCTCGTCCAGCGTCAGTTTCAGCGCTTCCCGTTTTTTCCTTATTATCTGGCCTAATGACATAATGCTAATTATACCACCAGTTTTGTTGAACGCAAGCAAAAATTAGGTAAATATTTAACAATTTCTGCTGGTACAGGGGTCAGCCGACCTCTTCAAGCTCGTATTCGGTGCTTCCGAGGCCGATGTGCTCGGCGTGTTCGATTTGGCAGCGTGGGTCGACTTTGTCATTCTCCAACAACTTCGTTAGTTTTTTGCCTGCTTTTTTTTCGACCAGGTCCACAGTTGCTTTGTCGACCGCGACGGGGTCGGTTGAGGCGACTATACCTATGTCATCGGTTATTCTGCGCATATTCGGCGTGCCGAAACAATCACAGTCTTTGGTGACAGCAATAATAAAGTTGAAGAATGTGGCTTTGTCCTGTTTTCCTTTCAAGACGCCAAGTGCGTGCTCAGCGACGCTTTTTTGCATTACTTCAGTCTCTTCGCCCCAGTTGCATCTTACGGCGCCGAATCTGCAAACCGACATACATTCCGCGCAGCCGATGCATTTGTCCTGGTCGATGTGTGCTTTTTTGTTATCGAGTGTAATTGCATCGGCAGGGCAGTGTTTGGCACATTCGCCGCAAAGTGTGCAATCGTTTCCGATGCCGAGCTTGAGGGCGGCGTGCTGTTTCATTTTTCCTTTTCTGCTGGCACAGCCCATACCGAGGGTTTTTAGCGTGGCGGCGGGGTAGGCGGCGGGGTGGCCGGTGAGGTGCGCAATTGAGAGAATGGCCTGGCATCTTACGAGGTCGTGCGCAATGAAAACTTCTTTATTGATTTCGCCGTTGATTTGGACTGCGGTTTCTGCTGTTCCGAACAATCCACCGGCTACGATGAATGGTATGCCGAGGGTATCTAAAGAGAAGCCGTGCTCGGCAGCAAGAACAGCGTGGTCGATGGTGTTGTGCCTTCGGCCGACGTATAAAGTATTGGTGTCAGTGACAAACGGTCTTGTTTTCAGGGCGAGTAGTTCGTCCACTAATCCCTTGATATAGGGGGCCTTTACGTAGGTGTTGTTTGCGCCTTCGCCGACATGGAGTTTGATGGCGGTGAAATCATTCTCGGAGAAGCGCTTTTTGAATCCGCCGGCTTTAAATAACCTTCGGGCCTTTTCGGAAATTACTTTTTCGCCGTCCTTAACGGCTGCTTTGATAAAATATACTTTAGTGCTCATAGAAATCACCACGGGTATTATATTGCATTTCTATTTGGTTGCAAGTCGCCAATAATATTAAGGGGTTGCATCTGCGAGCAAGAATTAGGCAGAGGACACAGGCGCGAGGTCATGGGCAAGTTTTGAGCCATTGCAAGGCAAAGACTGCTACATCCTTGAAGTTGATTATGTCATCGGCGTGTAGATTTGCGGGCGTCTCAAGGGGGATGTGTATCTGTCCCTGGCCGCCGGTTGCGAGGTATGCGACCTCTTGAACCGACAGCGCGTAGTCGTAAAGCCCAAACTCATCGATTCTTCCCTGAAAGAACTGCGCGGTCGAGCCGTTTTCACGCTGGTATCCGCCAATGGTAAAGCTGGCGGTAGAATCAATGGTAGACGTTGAAGTGCCGGGGGCGCCGGCTGCCGGCTCGCCATTGACATAGAACTTGAACTTGTCCCCGGTACCGTTGGCGTCCCACGTCATCGCAACATGAGACCACTCATCCATGATAACCGAGCCTGTTAGATGCGTACGGTTTTCGTCCCAGTCGCCGGGGCCCCATTTACGAACGGCGTGCAGCGTGTTATCGCCGTCCAAGTACATATAGGCGTATATGTACTCGGAAAATAACCTGCGGGTGTGGCCTGCACCGGAGGAAGATGGGTTGATAAAGAGTTCTATGGTGAATTCATCGAACGCGGTGAAGTCGAGTCCGCCTGAATTGGGAATCAGGAACGTATCGCCGGCATATTCATCCCAGTTGTCATTATCGAACTGGGCGGCCGCACCGCTGGGGTTGTATGTTGGATTGGGGCTGGCATACTTGATTGACGAATCAGGGTCGGTGCCTTCAATGATGGAGGCGGCGTAGGTTCCGGTGTTGTCGACGAGGCCGGTCGGGACATCGGTGCCGAGGGGACCATCGAAGGCGTAGTACATAACAAGGCCGTTGGCATCCGGTGCAATGACGGGCAGACAAACGTCAGTTTCGAGCCAGTGGTCTGCAATCACTACAAAGTCAGCCACATCAATCAGGTCGTTATGATCGAAGTCAGCCGGCCCCAGCTCGCACGGTATATCCAGAACCACTCTGGAATATGGATTGGGATTCGGAAATTCAATGGCAAACACATCAATCTTGTTCGGTTGGGGAATAGTGGGCGTGTCAGTAGTGTCGATATCGGTGTAGGTGATTCCGTTGAGTGTAACAGACATCTCGACGCTGTTTGTGGAAAGCCGTTCCAGTCTTATCGTCCACAAACTGAACTGACCTAATGGCAGCTCGAAACCGCCGTACATACTGATGCGGTCAAAAACCTGGTTTACGCTAAGAAGCCTGGGGTCATCGACCATATCCCGCTCGTAAAATCCTCCGGCGATGTGCGGCTCGCCGGATGCCTCCTGCCATCTTACCGGTTCAATGTCGACGTGTGGCTGCATGCAGAACTTGTAGCCTTTGTAGCCCCGGAAGATATCGTTTTTGACACCCATGCCGTCCGCGGTGATATAATCGCCGTCCGATTCAAACAGGCCCACACGGAAGTCACCGGTTCCCGAAACACAGGTAATATCCTTGTTGAAGTTGCAGGTTGCTTCGTTCTGGCAGTCGTCGCAGCCAGCAATATTACCCTGACCGTCCGAGAGCCAGTAGTAGGAAATCTCGACCACGTCGCCTGTGTCACTGAGGACCTGGTCGGGAATTCTCACTATTATCTGGTGGTCGTTGTAAGGTATCCACTCAAGCTGACCATCGTTGTTCAGGAACATAGTTGAAGGCGAATGGGAGTCGTACCACGTCATTCCATCAAATGTGACCGCTGCACGTCCGCGTTCTACGAGGCTGAGGACCAGAGCAGTACAACAGAAGAAAACCAATGTAATTATCATCCTAATATTTTCGGTTTTTGCTACCACTTTTTCCACGCTCGTAGTCCAAAGCCACACGGCATAATCCACTCGGCAAATGGGTGGCCAAGACCGTGCTCTACTACGATTTTTCGTTTATCAATCTTAGGAACACGTTTCCTGCCCTTAGTTGAGCGATTATACCAAAATCTTCTGCTAATCACAACCGTGTGAAGTCTTCTTTGACCTACTTGCACGCGCCAACGTGTATCAGCTCAAACGCATTGAGAATTCCTCGCGCACCTTCTCTTCCCTTACGGGCACAGTCAGGATACAAAGGCAAGCTCCGGTCAGCCTGGTAAATTATCAATACTTCAGAACCATCGGTTGAGAATTTGATTTTGGAAGGGATGAGTTCCTCGTCTGATAATACATGCTGAGGGGCCACGTTGTAAGCGTTTTCGATAGCCGTGACGCCCTTGCCGGTTCCAAGTGGCAGATTCCATCTGTAACGTTTTAGTATGTTGTCGGCGAGATCCTGTGGGGTCTTATCCGGTTTGGCGGGCAGCGGATTAGCGGTGATTGACGGCATAGGCGGCATGCCGCAGATGCAATCCAGACAATTGCGATTCTTCTGCTTGCATGGCTCCCAGTGGTTGTGATAACTGTACAGTTGGTATGTTCCTGCCGGCAAATCCTTGAGCAGCAGAATTATGTCACCGGCGTAAGGTCCTGCCCAATCGACGGCATAGGCCCAGCTATTGGCTATTGGGTCGCCAGATGCCTTGCCTTTGGGGCAACCGCCGCCGCCCAGATTGGCACGGCAAACACCTTTGGCGCCGATGCCGAGCTGTCCCTCGCTGCCTGTGCTCAAAAACGCTTTGACCCCCGTGCCCTCGATGCCCGCCGCGAAGGCTTCCGGGTCTTTCCTGGACGGCAACCATACGCCGTCATGCATATACATATCCTTCCATGCTTTGTCGGCCCAGATAGTCCAGCCGGGCTTGGCGAGGCCTGGGTATATCCCCTTGCCGTCGCAGGTTGGTACGGCCAGGTCTATCTTCAAATCTATAGGCTGTGATACGATTGTGTGGGTGTAAACTGTATGTTTGCCGGGCAGTGCATTTGTCGGATTTGACAATTTTATCATGATAGTCTCGACAGGTTCCTTGTCATTGCTATCGGAGATAATCGTGATAGGAATGGTTTGATTGGTCTCACCGGGGGCAAAGACTACCGTGCCCGAGTTGAGAGTATAATCGATACCTCCTCCAGTGGCCGTGCCGCCGACTACCGCATAATCTACAGTAACCTTCTTTCGCGTAGGCGCCGAGAGCCTCACTGGAACATAAGCCGGCGTATCTTTTTCCATACCGCTGCCGCCGGCACGTGCAAACAGTACCTTCGGTCGCGGGTCGATAATCGTATAAGTGTGCTTCGTCGGCGTTCCGAGCAACACCTTCGGTCCTGTCGCGTTGGACAGCTCTATCACTACCGTTTCGTTGTCTTCGTGGATGTCGTCATCCTTGATGTCCAGGCTGATATATTCAGTTGTACTGCCAGGCGCAAAGACAAGCTTTCCCGAAGCTAATTTGTAATCATTGCCGCCCTTTGCCGAGCCGCCTGTCGCTGCGTAATCGACCGTATAGGTCTTGTCAGCCTTGGCGTCATTGATGGTAACCGGGATCTTTGCCGAAGTCACTGTCTCCAGCGCACCGGAAGAAGCCGACTCGAACTGCACAGTTGCGCTGCCGCCGTAAAGCCTGAAGCCGTTAAAAAACGGCTGCCCACGTTCTAAGCACTGATACCTGATAACCACGTCACCGCTGCCGGCGGTAAAAACGAACTTCGCGGGGCTATCCATAATATCCGCGGCTTGAAGGATAATGTCCGGCTTGGTCACATTCGTCGCACCGGTGACAATGATGTTCGTAATCGTATCTTCATCCTCGTCCCACCTGTGATGATACGTATAAAGCGTGTACTCTGCGCCGGGCTCTAGATCCCGCAGCGTCAGGCTAATATCAGTCCTGGGGCTGCGGGCATTTCTCCTGGCGTCTTTTTTAATATACGTTGTTTCCACAGCCGCCAACTTGTGCTTGCTGCCGCTGTCACATCGGCATTCGCCGCCAGAGCCCTTGGCTGAGTTTGCTCCAGCTACGATCATAACGTCGATGTTCGTGCCGCCCACATTCGTATTTAGCTTGCCCCTGGCTCCGCGCAGAGGTATCCAGCCGTCCTGCACCGGCCCACAGACGCCGACATCTACTTTAAGCGATACGCCCAAAGATATTTCGCACAGCCCAGATACTGCAATAAGAGTTATCAAACACAGCAGTTTCTTAAACATAATCTCCTCCTGATAGAGTGAATTCTTAAGTTGCCCGATTTGGGCAAATGTCTTGTTTCTGCAGCTAAGCATTCTCAATAACCTCTAAAATCCAAGTTTCATCAATATCTCCTCTGTCCACCCCGCATATCCTGTTCGGGATTTCTCGCGTATCCGGTGTTGCTCTATTTGACGTTCAGGACAGGCAAATTTATGCATTACCTGCGATTTCCCATATACACGTCTTGATAACACTTCTACGCCTTCCTATCCTCGAGTCGTAGTTTTCCATCATGAAGCGATGGCCTTGGAGTGTCTTAAGCTCCGCAGGCCCGGTCTTAGCACCGATAGCGGTTCTCCTCGCATTCGCCCCCATCGCCGACAGCAATGGCAACGTCAATATCCGTACCACCAACGTTGGTATAAGTCCGGCACGATGTGATAGCAATCCAGCCGTCCTGCAGCGGGCCGCAGCCACCGCAATCAAAGGCGAGATGAACCTTTGCTCCAGCGGTTGTTACCAAACTGGACAGCAGAATCAGAGCTGCTAAAGACATCAATTTTTTGTACATCTATGCGGTTCCTTAATTAGAATGTCTAATTATTGTCACCCACCAAACGTAATTCTAAAACAGTAAGCGTGCTCGCAGGGCGGCGTCTGCGGCATAGTAATGGTAAGCCCGGAATCATCCTGTTGCCATTGCAGTCTTCCTTTATGGCCCACCAGTGTCACGCGGGAGACTTTTTTGTCTGCTAAGGATTCGGCGGAAACGTGCAGACTCTTTCCGGCCCCGGGCCATTTCGTAGCAATCGCATAGAGCTTTTTGCCCTTACGCGTAAAGCGCAGGTTCTTGCCTTGGCTGTATTTGAGCCAGCCCCTGGTGCCGTAAATCGCTTCGCCGTTGATGTCCATCCATTTGCCTATCTCGATAAGGATTTTTTCTGTTTCGGCATCAAGCGTGCCGTCGGCTTTGGGCGGGACATTGAGCAGCATATTTCCGTTTTTACTGACAATGTCCACGAGTTCGTCAATCAGAGTATTGACGCTTCGATACTTTGCGCCTGCGTGGTATCCCCACGGCCCGATGGAGGTGTCGGTCTGCCAGGACTCACCCAGAAGGTCCCCGGCCACATGCCTTTCGATATCGAGCGTGGCGATACCCTCAAAGTAGGGGCCGTGGGCCTTGTGCTTCTTGATAGTCAGTACACCCTCCTGGCGCCCGCCGTGACGCTGCATGCACCGGTTGTAGAAATAAGCCATCACCTCAAGACCCGTTCTACCCTGGTCGTCACCCTCGAAGGGAACCGCGCTGTCGAAGTACAGGAAGTCGAGTTTGTAATTGTCGATAAGGTCCTTGATTCGAAGCGCCCAGTTTCTTCTCCAGCGCTCGGGCGCGTTCTTGGGCTGTTTACGGTTCTTATCATTGCTGGGGTCGTGGTAGAAGTCCCAGTACTCTGGATTGGCCCCATCGTAGGGAATGCCTTTGTAGGGCCCTGTTGTGTCTGCGTCTTTATTGACCTGGAACCAGCTATAGCTTCGTGCAAGGTGGGTGGTGACGCCGAATCGCAGGCCGTGTTTAAGGGCGGCCTTTCGCCACATCCCGGTGATGTCTTTTTTCGGGCCCATATTTACGGAGTTCCATTTGTTGTGCTCGGAGTCCCACAAATCAAAGTTGTCGTGATGGATGGCACAGGGCGTGAAGTACTTTGCGCCGGCACGCTTGAAAAGACGAACAAGCCGGTCGGGGTCAAACTTCTCGGCCTTCCACATCGGAATGAAATCCTTGTACCCGAATTCGGAAGGGTGTCCGTACGTCTTTAGGTGGTGTCTGTATTCGGGTTTTCCTTCGATGTACATCTGTCTGGCATACCACTCGCCTCTTTCTGCAACCGAGTATACTCCCCAGTGTACATAGATACCGAACTTTGCATCTCGAAACCACTCCGGGCACTTGTAGGCCTTGAGCGACTCGACGGTTGGTTCGAATTCAGGCTCGGTCTTTGAAGGCTGCATAAGTTGACATTGCAAACCGCCAACAAGGACCGGCAAGACCAGGAGCACTGTTGCCACTGCTTGTTGGCATACCGACTTTTGATAAAATAAGTGCCTGAACATAACACTACCTCCATTTGTATGGTATTTCTTGTTCATAATGCGTAACAATGCGGATGAGCGTCACGAATTTGCTAAGATACCAAATTTACGCGAAAAGTACAAATTTTCGAAACGGGTCTATATGTCTGAGACGTCAGAGCTTTGCGTACGTATTGAGGCCTTCAGAAAAGGTGTTCAAGTAGGATTTTGCAGCCGATAGCGATGAGGATAATGCCGCCGAGGGCTTCGATTTTACTCTCAAAAAAGTGCCCGAAGTTCTTGCCGATGTAAACGCCGGTGTAGGAGAGGGCGAATGTTATCACGCCGATGATTATGACGGCGGTTATGATTGAGATTTTCAAAAGTGAAAGCGTTATTCCAACGGCAAGGGCGTCGATGCTCGTAGCAACGGACAGAGCGAGTAAAACCGGGAAGCTTAAAGGGTAAAGATTTTGGTTGGTAGGTTTTATTTTGGTTGATTCGTAAATCATTTTGCCGCCGACTGCACAGAGCAGAGCAAAAGCAACCCAATGGTCATAATCTGCTATGTATCCTTTTACGCTTTGGCCGGCGAGGAAACCTATCAAGGGCATAAATGCCTGAAAGCCGCCGAAAAACAGGGCCAGGCGAAGGGCGTGCTTTATTCGTAGCTGCTTATATGCTGCGCCACTTACGATCGAGACAGCGAAGGCATCCATCGCCAGGCCGACGGCTATAATTATTATTGTGAGTAGCACCATAGTTGCTCAAAGATAATTCTGCAGGATTTATTGTGTGGATAGTAATTCAAAGCAGTGTAAAATCCAACAGGAAAATTCGCTGCTTGCAGGAGGCGGCTTGTTTCAAGGGCTAAGGGCTTTTCATAATTGAGTTGATTGCTTCGGCAAGCTCATCTGGTTTGTGCGAGCCGATGAGCAATCGCTTGCCGTTCTTAAAGACGAGCTGGACGCCTTTGTTGCCGCTTAGGTTATAGGCCTTGCCTCTTCCTTTGCGAAAGCTGTACCTGATGCCCCAGCCACCGTATTCGCGGATTGGTTTGTAAGTGCGGGCATAGCATTCGCTCAAATCTTCTTTTGCGAATTTCTTGTAATCGATGTGAAATGGGAAATAGCGGATATACAGGGCATCCGAGCGAACTTCTGTTTCGAGTTTGGCTACTTTGAAAAGCAGTACAATGGCTATGGGCACGATTATCCCACATACTATGGTCACCACAAGCGGAAGGGTGTCGAGGGCTTGTTTTGTTAACGTAAAGACCACAATGGCGATTGCAAAAATCATTGAGAAAAGCACCACGAAACTGAGCCATAGGCTAAATTTTTGCTCCTCGCAGAAGAGCAAATCATTTTCTTCAGTCATTGTCATTCCTTTCACGACTGGATTACGGTTTGCATATTTTGCAGGGTCTTTTGCCGGCCCTTATTGCGTCGGCTCTGGTGCTGTAACCCACGAGATTTTTTGGTGCAATCCTCGCCGCCGAACTGCAAGTTGGTATGTGGAATACCTTGCTGTTCTTCGACGCGACATAGTTGAACTTGGTGGCTAATAGTCTGGGCGGTGGTTTTGGGTCGTCTTTTCGTATACCTTTCTGCGGGCTGTCGGCGTCAGGCGTGTGGGCGGTCTGGTAATTGGCGACCCGATAGGCGTAGATGAATGCTTCAACGTGTTTGAGGACCAGCTCGGTAACTTTGCCGGGCATATTTCGCACCGATATTGCCTGCATTGTTGGCAGGGCCTTCCAGACATCGGCCTTAAGAGACCACGACCGGCCTCTTGGCAGGTAGACTTTTGCAGCCAGCGATGTTTGAATATGGAATACGTACTGTTGTGAATCTTGCAGCTTGAGCATGTCTATATCGACTCTAAGTTCGGGAATGTCTATTGACCTGAATTCCAGATGGGCGGCAGAAACACTTCTCCTCTTGAGGAGCTTTGCGACATCAGGGCTCATTTTGCCTATATCATCCTCGACAATTTTAATGCCGGTTTCTTCTTTTATTTTGTCGCTGACGGACTTCTCAAGTTCGCTCCAGACCAAACCATCTTTATTAGGTTCTGAATCGGGCGGCTTTATAACAACATACATTTGCTGTACCCCGGCGAGAGCCAGATGGGGCCGGCCGATAAGTCCGGGCTCGAGAGGCTCGCCGATAACTCGCTGCTTAATGGGTGGAGGTAACTCTGTATTGCCTGAGGCCGAAATGAATAGAATGGTGATAACGGTGGCAAGCATTAGATGGTACTTTTTGGTTTTCATAAGCTTTCTCCTTTTAAAATTTGCTTTGCAAGAGGCAAGTTGCTATTGATTGTCTGAAACGTTTCGATATGAGTTCTACAAGACAGTCAGGTTTGTGTCAAGGGGATTATGCAAGCTTGTGTTTGGGGACTTTTCTGGTGGCTGTGACGAGGGCTGGGATTTGTGGTGCTGAGTATTGCCTATTTTCTATCTGTGCCTTATAATTTGCGTTCTTGGTTATATTAGCTTTGCAGAGAGAATTCGATGACAGCTAAAATCAAAGAACAGATTGAGCGGCTTAAGCGCGGGACGGTTGAGATATTTACCGAGGCCGAGCTTGCTGAAAAGCTTGCCGAGGCGGTGAAAACAGGCAGGCAGCTTCGCATCAAGCTGGGCCTGGATCCGACCAGTCCCGATATACATCTCGGTCATACCGTAGTGCTGCGGAAGATGCGCCAGTTCCAGGACCTCGGCCACAGCGCGGTCCTTATTATAGGCGATTACACCGCGCGAATCGGCGACCCTTCGGGCCAGGATACGACTCGGCCGATGCTTTCGCCAGATGAGATTCAAAAAAATGCGAAGACATATTTTGAGCAGGCGGGAAAGATTCTGGACACCTCGAAAGAAAAGCTTGAAGTACGGTACAACAGCGAATGGCTTGAGAAGCTGACTGCGATGGAAATAATTAAGCTGGTAGCAAAAAAAACGGTGGCGCAGATGCTTCAGCGTGACAGCTTCAGGAAGCGTCTGCAAGCGGATGAAGATGTGTATGTGCATGAATTTCTGTATCCGATAATGCAGGGCTATGATTCGGTTGTTGTCAAAAGTGATGTCGAATTAGGCGGCACGGACCAGACCTTCAACAATCTAATCGGCCGGGACATCCAGCGGGCATATGGGCAAAGCCCGCAGGTGGTAGTTACTATGCCGATACTTGTGGGCTTAGATGGCAAAGACAAGATGAGCAAATCCAAGGGTAATTATATCGGCGTGACTGATGAGCCGAACGATATGTTCGGCAAGGTTATGAGCATATCCGATGAGATGATGGAGAATTATTTTACGCTTTTGACCGATTTGGAAAGCAAGAGAATAGCTGAGTTGGTTGACCCTGAGAAGACACATCCGAAGGAAGCTAAAGTTTTGCTGGGCAAAACAATAGTGGCTCAGTTTTATGACGAGGCAGCCGCTGAAAATGCCGCTGCCGAATTCGACAAGGTATTCGCCCAAAATCAACTGCCGGATGAAATACCGGAGGTCGAAATATCTTCCGAGCCGATCTCAGCCGCCAAGCTCTTATTAGCCTGCAAACTAGTGCCAACCGGCGGGGAAGGCAAAAGGGTGATAAAGCAGGCTGGCGTCAGCATCGATGGCAAGAAAGTCACCGACCCGAACGGCGAAATTACACCCGTTGATGGCATGATTGTGCAAGTCGGCAAGCGAAAATTCGCCCGCTTAAGAGTTGAATGACGCGCTGAAAATACTGGCGTTGCGGAACAGCAAATAGTGAGGGGCACCTAACTTTCCCAATTTCGCTGATGTCCTTAGCGTCAGTTACAGTGATTGGTTAGCTTTTGCGGCGTCTTCTCTATTTGGAAGACTTACCTGCTGCTCGCGGCGTATTGTTCAACAATGTCCTTCCAGGTGAGTTTGAATTCATCCAGCATTTGTTCAAAGGCCCTGGTTTCTGCCTTGATCCGCGACTCGTCCACGGTATCCTGCGAGGTCCATACGGTGGTCATCTGCTTTTCACGCGCTGTTGATTCGGCAAGTCCGTAGACGAAACCGGTACGGACGTCGAACAGGACTGCCGACGCTGTACTGGTTACTTTGGCCTCGTGGTTTGGCAAAAAACCAAGAGTGATTATTCCTAATGGGCCTATGTCATGGTCCTGGACGCGAAAAACCGTATGCAGTGTGTAGACAAGTAGAAGGTCTGCATGGAGATTTGCGGCGGCGATTCTCAACTCCTTATCAGATTCGAGGTTGGCCGGAATCAAGATTTGGTTGAGAGGCGCGATGCTGTTTATCATTGGCAAACGGGCAAGCTGCTCAAAGTGTTCATCGGTTTCAATCTCCTTGGTAGTTACTACGCTGTAGCGACCGTGACCATACGACTCGGTCATATATGAGCGGTAATATGGTGCCTGAATACGTACGACCGCAAGGTGTGCAGGAAACGGGGCTACTGGTTTACGGTCCAGCACTTTCTGGATATCCTTGTCTGTTAGACTCGCGCCGGCCAAAGTCGAAAGGTCTCCACCTGCTCCCGGTGTTTTGTATTTCATACTCGGGCCACTACAGCCCATTAAAAAAAGGCCCATCATAAAGAGCGTCAAGCAGATAAGCGGTCTGATACATACCACATAGCGGACTGAACTTTTTTGCTTAGACATATCTCAATCTCCTAACGCGATATTCTGAATTGATTTTGCCATTTCCGCTGAATTTTACAACGGTGATTGAAGATGTCAAGAGTGATTTGGTTTAGAAGGTACGAATTATCAAGATAAGCAAAAATTGAGAATCCTGGATTCCCGTTACAGAACGAGTATTTCGGCTTAAAAAATGCGTGCAATAAGTGAAATCTGGAGTTATAATGATCCGGCTATGAGACTGCCAAAAGTGCAAAATAGTGAGAAATATGTGGGGCTGTATGTCTTTGGCTTCGGGGACTATGAGGCTCTATGGGCTATTTTGCTCTTTTTGGAGTATCTGCTCGATTTGCTGTTCGAGGGCTGGGACTTTGTTTGTGACGACGTCCCATACAATATCGTAGTCTACACCGAAGTAAGCATGGATTAACCGGTCTCGCATTGCTGCAATTGCTTTCCATTCGATATGGGGGTATTTTTGTTTGAAGTCGTCAGGGATTTTTTTGGTTGCTTCTCCTATGATTTCTATACTGCGGACAAATGCTCTCTGGAGAGTTTGATTTTGAGAAAACTGATTTTGACTTAGTTTTTCTGTCTGTGACAGAAGATATTTTGTTTCATCCGAGATATGGCGCAGATATTCAACGGCTGAAAATGCCATATTCAACCTCTTTCATAATATAGGGTTTGAGGTAAGGACTGAGTGACTCGACGGTCACTAATTCAACGCGATGGCCAAGTAAGTCTTCCAGGAGAAATGACAGATTGATAAAGTTGTCAAAGGTCTTTTTGCCTTTTTCAAATTCCGCTATTAAATCTATATCACTTTCCGGATTCTGTTGTCTTCGAACGAATGAACCGAACAAGCCGAGCCTTTTGACTCCGAAAGCTTGAATTTTATCGTGATTTTCTTTTATTATTGACAAAACATCTTCTTTTTCTCGAATCATAACTGCAACCGGCCTTTATGCTAATTTCGATATATGCTATTTGCGTAATATCTCAGTTCTCAAAATGCCGCCTGAATTTGCACCCAACGAGCTTATGCTAACCTCTTTTGCATAAAACGGCAAGGCATTTTCTGCAAGCGGGTATGCTTTGTAAAAAATGCGTGCAATAGGTGAAATCTGTGGTTATAATTCAATGTTATGAAGTTACCGAAGCTGGAAAAATCGGATAAGTATGTTGGCCTGTATGTGTTTGACTTTGGGGGGCACGCAGGGGTTGGATTTACCGCGCAGGAGGTGGCGGAGCTTCTGGAAAGCGAGAAGTACAAGGACTGCAAGGTATATAAGATACACAAGGCCTATCCGGACGGGAAACTCGAACTGAAGGGTGTTCGGGCGGAGATTTTCCAGCTTGAGGCGGGAATGTTCTTTTATTCGAGCGATGTCGAAACGGCCGGACGGGATTTCAAGGAGCTCGTTAGTCTGGCGGTCAAGGCTGCTCCCCCTTGCCGAGCGAAGGTGCATCTGGCCAAGTACAATGACGATAAGTTTGTAGTGGCGATTATTTATCCTGCTGAGTACGATGACGAAGTAAGCTCGTGGCTTTTGGATAGTAACTATAAGACCTGCGGTGCCGCGGAAGGGGGCGTGGGAGCAGTGCAGAAGTATTATGATAATAAGCCGGAGCTTTTAGAAAGACATCAATTGTTCGGCGAATCCGAGTTTGAGAGCAGAACTGGCGAAGAGTTATTAGGTCACATAAAGTTAGCGGTGCAAAGGTAACTTGTACTTGTTAGCGAATAGTGACTCATAGCCCGAACGAGTCACGAGCCACGAGCGACGAGGCACGAAAATGTCTGTTCGTAATAAAATCAGTTCATTTCTTGGTTCGCTTGCAGGGGGGATTTTGTTGATATTCGGCAGGTCGACGGCTAAGCCGACTGTAGATGATTACAAGCGAGAGGAGTTTAAAACGAGTACGCAGCGTCTGGGCATACGATTTACCGAAAGGATTCGCAACGTCTTTCGCTTCCGATGGCTTAGAAAGTTTTAGTTTGGCATTTGCTTTTGACAATTGGGATTTTTGATGAGTGAGTTTGAAATCATACCGGCACCCGGCGAAGCTCCAAAGCTCAGCAAGAATGCTCTGACGGTTTTGCAGGGCCGATACCTAATCAAAGACGAGTACGGCAAGTGTATTGAGACGCCGGCCCAGCTTTTCAGCAGGGTCGCGGCAATAGTCGCTCAGGCGGAAGCCAGGTACGGAGCGGACAGCGACGAAATCAAGGGATGGCACCGCAGGTTTTATGATTTTTTAGCCTCGCTGAAGTTTTTGCCGAACTCGCCTGCCCTTATGAACGCCAATCGGCCGAGCGGAATGCTCAGCGCCTGCTTTGTCCTGCCGATTGATGATAGCATAGAGGCGATATTTGAGACCATCAAGCAGACGGCTCTGATTCAAAAGGCCGGCGGAGGGACGGGCTTTTCCTTCGATCGATTAAGGCCTACGGGCGACCGGGTTGCATCGAGCGGGGGGACGACATCCGGGCCGATAAGTTTTTGGCGGGTCTTTTCAGAAACGACCGATGCGATTCAGCAGGGGGCCTTTCGGCGGGGGGCAAATATGGGGATGATGAGTGTCGAGCATCCGGATATCCTCAAGTTTCTGTACGCCAAGCAAAATCTCAAGGCGTTTACCAACTTTAATATTTCCGTCAAGGTCACTGATGAGTGGATGAGGACGCTTGCGAAGTCGGGTGGGTCTTTGCATATTGTCAAGAATCCTCGTACGCAAGAGAAGTATTTGCTGCCGCGAAAGATTAATATTGCGCACTATACAATAAATGATTTGCATAAGCTGACGGGAAAAACGCGGCCGGCTTCCGGACGAGGGCGGCGCTTCTACAGCGTCGGTGACATCTGGAAAATGATTATCAGGTGCGCTCACAAGACCGGTGAGCCGGGCGTCGTTTTCATCGACCGAATCAATCGTGATAATCCCACTCCTTCACTTGGCCGGATAGAAGCAACGAATCCCTGCGGCGAGCAGCCGTTACTGCCTTACGAGGCGTGCACGCTCGGCAGCATTAATCTTACGAAGTTTGTAAAATCTACCAACGGCAAAGCCCAGGTGGATTGGGCGCCGCTGGCTGAGGCCGTTAAGTTGGCCGTGCGGTTTCTGGATAATATTATCAATGTGTGTAACTTTCCCGTGCGCGATACGGTGCGCCTGGCGCAGGCTAATCGCAAAATCGGGCTTGGGGTCATGGGATTTGCGGATTGTTTGTTTATGCTTGGCATACCTTATGACTCAAAGCAGGGCGTCGAATTTGGCGGCACTCTTATGCGCTTTGTCAACAAGCACGCGTGTGAGGCCAGTTGCGCTCTTGCGAATATGCGTGGGCCGTTTCCAAACTGGAATGAAAGCGTCTGGCGCACGGAGAGGAACAAGAAGGTTCGTAATGCTTCGATTACGTGCGCGGCGCCGACGGGTACGATAAGTATCATCGCGGATTGTTCTTCGGGTATTGAACCGGAGTACTCGCTGGTTTTTATTCGGCGGATGCTGGTCGGGCTAAAGGCCCGGCAGATAAATCCTGTTTTCAAGCGAGTGGCGGAAGAACGCGGTTTTTACAGCAGCAAGCTTGAAAAGCAGATTGCTAAGGCCGGCAGCATTCAAAGAATGAGGCGGATTCCGGCCAAAATACGCAGGGTGTTCAGGTGCGCCTACGATATCAAGCCACAATGGCATATTCGTATGCAGGCGGCGTTTCAGCAGCACTGCGACGCCGCAGTGAGCAAGACCATAAATTTCCCTCAAAAAGCGACGGTTACGGCCGTTGATAAGGCCTATAAATTGGCGTATCAGCTTGGCTGTAAAGGGATTACGATTTATCGACGGGGCAGCCGGGCCCGTGAGCCGATGAGCCTTTATTAGAGGACTTTGCAGGAAAAAATGCCTGTAGAGCGGAGAACCTTTGCCAGCTTCGAGCGTAAAGGATTATAATAGGGCTTTGAGTACGCCTTTAGCGTTAAAGCCGTCGGCAGAATCTTGTCGATAACAAAAGTACGAAAAAAGAATTTTTCTCCCCTCCGGAAAACATCGGGTAGCTGGATGTTACTCGATGTTTTCTTTTTGCACGCATCTCCGCTTATATACGAAGGATTTCCGCAACAATAATCAATCATCCTTAATCAATAATCATTTTCAAAGCCCCGCCAGCCAGTTGCCGACTAAAAAATCCAGGTCACGCCAATCGACATACCCGTCTGGCAGGAAGCTCATGTCGCAGCAAGGATTCCATTGGTTATCTCCCGGCTCCGTCAGCCAGGCCAGTGCAAATATCGCAAAGTCAACCATATTCACTGAGCCGTTGCAATCGAGATCACCCGCCCCGAGCTCATAGGCGCCCATATCCACAACCGCGACGCAGTTACAATCCCCGTCTGCGACTCTCGGCCGGCCATCGAGGTCTGTTTGGCAAAGTATGGGCAGTGGGGAGCCGGGATTGCCGGCCTCAATACATGGCGAGCCCCGGCGGAGGTGATAATCCCGCAAGTTTGGGTCCGCATTGCTGCCGTCCACAAAGCAGGGGTCGAAAGCAATATTGTCACTTCCGCTGCCGGACCATCCTCCTTCAATATCGCAATAAGAAAGGACCGGAGTCCCACCCCAACCATCTATCTCATTTGGAGTATCGCCCCAAAGAATGCAGTTTTCGAGCGATGGGCTTCCCATATCATAGCCAACTCCGCCACCAACAACGCTTTGATTGCCACTTATAGTGCAATTCCAGAGCGAGGGACTTCCCCAATTGCAGGAAACTCCCCCGCCTAGCCAACTCTGATTGTTACTTATAACACAATTCACTATTCTGGGGTTCGATTCTGATTGATCGCAATAGATTCCACCACCATCAAACCGAGCATTATTGCCTATGATTTTGCATTTAATTATGTCTGGGCTGGCAGCATATAAGTATATTGCACCACCTTCGCCCGCATCCTCCGCCCAGGAATTGTTATCGTGTATAAAACACCCCTCAATTCTGCCACTGGTTTGTGCGCAGTAAACACCGCCTCCGTAACCACCGGAACAACGCGATACCACTGTGTCAGTGATGATTACCGGGTGGTTGTCGCGACAGCACATACCACCACCAGAGCCGTAATCACCGGCCAAGCAATAGCTAATGTTACAGTCGCTTATGAATGGTTCGCCGCCGGAGCAGTATATACCGGCCCCATCATCAGACGCTGAATTGCTGGTTATTGTGCACTGCATTACCGTAGGGCTACCCGAGGACATAAAGAACGCCCCGCCGTCATCCTTTGCAGAGTTTGCAATCGACGTACAATTGACTACTGTGGCAGTGCTGCCGTGGAAGCTATACATCCCACCACCGTCGCGGTTGTAATTATCAGAACCATTTGCATTGCCGCCGGTGATGGTGAAACCGTCGAGGACGGCGTCGGCACAGGCGGCTGGAGCCGTAACCACGTGGTAACTGTTCTCAGCCCGGTTCGGATGACTCAATAAATCACAAGGGTCTAACCCTTGCACATCATTCCCGTCAAGGTCACCGCTGAGGATAGTTTCGTTGGTTTGCAAATCCCGCTCATCGAGACTACTCTCGCCGCTGGCAAAGCCGCCGTAAAGTCCTACGCCGTTTATGAGCTGGAATGTGGCGGTGCGGTCGCCGGTTCCATTAGGGTCGGCTGAGTTCGCATCCGGCTTATACGTCCCATCAGCCACCCAAATGTCGTTACCGTCTTGGGCAACAGCCAAAGCATCCTGCAGATACTTATACGCCGTCGCCCACATCTGGCCGTTACCCCCCGGCGGAGCATCAGCATCAACGTAGATGACTCCTCCCGAAGCAATCGCCGGAGCCAACCCCAACAAAATTGCCGCTATTACCAGACGCCCCTTTAGATTTCTTTTCTTACCTACTTTCATCCTCTTTCTTTCTCAGTGCATATCTAAACCACGCACAGAAAAAAAGTGATCGTTTTGGTATGGGGGGAAGCTTGATATGGCGCACAAACGATGCTTCCTCACCACTCCAAACGCGTTCTTTATGATATTAACACGATTTTACGTAATCGAGCCAGAAAAGTCAAACAAATTATCAAATTATAGGACGTTATCCCGAAAAATCCAAACCCTATACGCAATACGAGTATCGAGCATCCAGCATCGAGAATCGAGCATCGAGTATCTGCTATAAGCTAAACGGTGTCCGGAGTAAGCTCTACGTCCTCTTATGCCTCTACACTGCTTCCGGCCACAAAGACCCTGTTTTTTTTGTCATTCGAATTTTGGTCATTGGAATTTGTTTCGAGTTTCGATATTCGAATTTCTAATTTACACGTGGTGTGCAACGCGTGCCTCCTTTCTGCAGCCTTCTGCTGTTTTTATTACTTATGCTGCGGTATTCTACCGCAACACGAGGCACGCGCTTTCATAAAATCATCCTGAGCTTGTGCCCAAGGTGCGAAGTCCGCCGCAGGCATTCACCCTCCGTCATCCTGAGCTTGTGCCCAAGGTGCGAAGTCCGCCGCAGGCGGACGCAGTCGAAGGTTCTGGCCACCGCATATAATTCATTCTTTTGCCGTGACGTCACCAAACCCATAGCCCTGCGCCAAATATCTCGGATACTGCCGGATTTTTTGAGAAAAGAAATGACTTTTTTTGTTTTGTAGGTAACACTTTGGCAATGCGGCGCACTATGTATTATGACGTAGTTGTCCAAGAGGAAATCTTGTGAACGAGGATGAGGCAGTCCAGAATTTAGGTATTGATTATGTATTCAGCCAGGAGGTCGACCGGCTTCAGCGGATTGCGGTGGGAATGGGACTCAGTGCCAACCAAGGCCGGGATATATTGCAGGATGTGTATCTTGAGGTTTTGCAGCGCCCGCCCAAATTTAAAGGCCCTGAGCAAGCGAGGCGGTGGCTGATACGGGTGACAACAAACAGATGCTTGTCGGAATTTAGACGCAGAAAACGCCATGGACAAAAGATACGAGAGATTTTTCAGCACAGGACCGAGCGAAAGCAGGCCCAGGTCAGACCGGACCAACAAATCCTCCGGGCCGAAGAGACAGAGGCAGTCAGACAGGGCCTGGAGCAAATGAGCGAATTGCTGCGGGCCCCATTGGTATTGAAATATTATTGTGGATTGAATGCGGGTGAAATTGGAAAAATTTTGCAACTAAAAGCAGGTACGGTACGCAAGCGACTTTGCGATGGACGAATAGTCCTGGCAAAAGCACTGTTACAAAGGGGGATAGGCCGTGACAAAAAAGATGTGTGATAAGATTTCGCAAGAAACATTGGTGGCCTTTGCAGATGGGCAGTTATCGCTGGCCGAAGCAACTAAGGTATCAGAACACATAGCCCAATGTGAAAGTTGCAGGGTAATGGTTGCGGCCCTTCAGCGCTCCCTGGAATTAGTGAAGGTTTCGTGGGCGGCCGAGCAGGCCAGGTGGCCAAAGTGGCGAAAGACCGACGAGCCTAAGTTGAACAGATGGCCCGTCACGCGAGTGCTCGCAGTCGCGGCAAGCATCTTACTGTTGTTAGGTCTGGGGTTAATCTGGCGGATGGTATCCGAACCGGGCAAATCCGCGCTGAATGGCAAAACTATAGCCCGGCTTGAGCAGACAGTCATTCGGGCGGGCACAGCCGCCCAGATGCTGGCTGTGGCGGATTTGTTGTCTAAGCAAGCTGGCGGACGGGATTATGCCCGTGAACGTTACAAGGAGATTGTGACCGGCTACTCCGACACGGAATATGCCGCGCAAGCAAAACTACGTCTTAAAACGCTTTAAGAAAGGAGCCAGGATTATGAAAATTCTGAAAAAAACTCAATTGTTGGTGGTATTGTTGACGGCCTCGTCTTTGGCGTTCGGTGCTGCCGAAGAACCCAATAGTCAAAAAGGCGAATTGCAATTTATAATTTCCGATGAGCCTGTGGAGTGGGACGCTTCATGGGAACGACCCATGCAGATTACAAAACGGTCACACGTGGCCGTTTTCCAACTTGACAACCTGCGTTACGAGAACTCTCCGTACATCGACCGGATAGCGAGGGTACAAGGAAAATTGAAACGTTTGGAGCTTGTGACTTTCCCAAAAGCAGATGTCGAGACACAGCCGTATCAGTTTTTATTAACTCATCGCGGGAATAGGCCCGACGAGTTCTGGCTCTATGCGGCAAGCGAGCAGGAAGCGCGCAAAATGGCCGAACTATTCATTCGCTACGCCAAGAGTCTGGCCGATGTCAGGGTTCGGCGTGCCGAAGCCAAATTGGAATATTACCGCAAAAAAATTACCGATATTGAGAATGAGATTCCAAAGCTCGAGGAAAAGAAAAAGCCCGTGGAGGCGGAGCTGGCCAAAATCAAGGAAAAAACCTATTATCTCAACAAAGATGATGCCCAGAGAAGTATTCTCGAATGGAACAATCTGCTGAATATGGTTGAGGTTGATATCATCGGTATCCAGGCAAAGATTGATATGATTAATAAGCTGGAGAAAAAATACCACACCGAAGAAAGACCGTTTGGAGGTCTGATTGAGTCTTTGCGCAAGATGCGTATGGCTGAGGAAATTGAATTGGCCGGCGCATCGGCCCGGAAAAATGCCGCTCAGTGGTACCGCAACAAGGCATTGAAATTTCTTGATTTGGCTGAAAAGCTCGACAGCTTCTTAGCACAGCTCTCCGTCAAGCAAGACAACTTGTCCGATTATCAAAAGAGCATTGCAAATCTTGAAGGACGGTTGCCCCAGGAGCGCGCGAACGTAAGGCCGGTAGAGGTCGTTGGTAACGAAGTCAAGATTCATCCGCTAAAATAACAGCAAGGGCAATCCGACAGCAAAGAAAATAAGCTGCAACGTGGCGAATCATATCGGATGCTCTCGGCCGGCGACGCCTCGGTTATACCTGGAAGATGATTCTTCTGGTGCGTTTCCTAAATGCGGCTCACGGATTGGTCAATTAGTTGACTCCGGCTTCGGCGGACTCACCACTCGCCAATTAACCCCTGAGGGGTTAACTACTCACCACTATGAACAACCAACTATGAACTCTGCTATGCGTTTTTTCCGCAGCATTTCTTGTATTTTTTCCCGCTGCCGCACGGGCACGGGTCATTTCGCCCGACCTTGGGTTGTTCGAGACGGATTTGTTTTACTTTGACCTCGCCTTGTGGCGCCTGGGCCGCGGCCCGCTGCTGCTCGGCCATTGCGAATTGGCCAACCTCATCGTGCGCTACCCGGCTCACGTTCCAGACGCTTCTCGCCCTGGCGCCGGCTTCGAGCCGCACCTTGAAGATGACGTCCGTGACGCGGTCCTCGACGGTTTCGAGCATCTCGTTGAACATTCGGAAACCTTCACGCTTGTATTCGATCTTGGGGTCCTTTTCTGCAAAAGAGCGTGTCCATATACTGTCCTTCATGTGGTCCATCGCGTACAGGTGGTCTTTCCAGGTGCTGTCGTATATTTGCAGCAGGACGTATTTTTCGAGGTCACTCAGTTCGGCCCGCAAGAACTCCCTTGCTGCTTCCGAGAGTTTTTCTCTGCGCTGCGGTCCTTCACCCAACTCATCTTCATTCAGAGATGCGGCAAATCTCTCGTTGGCCCAGTTGACTAATTCGGCGGTGTTCAACTGAGTGATTTTGCTGTCGAGCTCTTTGTCGAGCTGGCCATTGTTGAAGCTTTCACTTAGTTCGAGCAGTTGTTTGTGCAGAAGGCGGGGTTTTACGTTTTGTATTTGCTCAACTGAAAGGCCGGCGTTGTATTTCTTGTTTGCCCAGTCGGCCAGTGCCTCGAATGCGTATACGTTTGTGCCCTGTGGGCCGTAGACCATATTCATTGCAAATTCAACCGGGTACTCGACCTCTCTTTGTTTGTATTTGGCGGAGGTTATATCAAGAAGCTGCTGACGCAGTTGCGACGTGCTTAGGCTCTTGAGCTCGCTGATGTCCAGTTTTATATCGAATTTGGCGCGGGCCCATTCCGCAAATGTCCGGACGGCGAAATCTTCCTTCAGGAACTCGGCTAATTGTGAACAGTCTTTCTTGTCAACTTGCTCGGCGGCGGCGCAAATCAATTGCTCTTCAATCTCTTCCGGCGATTGATGCTTTATTTTGCCGGGGCTCAGGCTGACGCTAAAGGAGCTCATTGCCCACTTACATAGGCCCGCTATGTCCCAGCTTTGAGGCTCGTCATAGTCTTCCAGATATTCACCCATAGAGAGCGATATGTCATTGGCGACATTGTCTTTCTTTTGTTCTTTGATAAGTTTCTCGATTTCGTCCGCGCTGATACCGGCTATGTCCGACTCTTTCAAGTCAACGCCGAAATTACTTCTCGCCCACTCGGTAATACACTTGGTTGGGTAGTTCTTGTTGAGAATAGTGTCGCAGCTTTTTGAGATAGCGGCCTCAATCATCTCTTCGATAACATTCTTCAGGCCTTTCCCGGCGAGGATGCTGCGTCTGCGTGAGTAGAAACCATTTCGCTGGTAGTCCATTACCTCGTCGTATTCGAGCAGACTCTTTCGTATCTCGAAGTTTCGCTCTTCGACTTTCTTTTGCGCCTTTTCGATGCCTTTACTTATTCTGCCGTGCACGATTGGCTGTCCTTCTTCCCATCCTATCCAGGACAGTGCCTTGACCGTCCATTCAGGTGCGAAGACTCGCATCAGGTCGTCGTCGAAACTTAGGAAGAACTGGCTGGAGCCGAGGTCGCCTTGTCTGCCGCACCGGCCGCGGAGCTGGTTGTCGATTCTTCTTGCCTCGTGGCGTTCGGTGCCGAGTACGTGCAGACCGCCGATTTCCGCCACGCCGGGGCCAAGTTTAATGTCCGTGCCTCTGCCTGCCATATTTGTTGCGATAGTCACATTGCCCCGCATTCGGCCGTCGCGCCCTTTGTGCTGATGGCCGGCCTTGGCTACAATGGTGGCTTCTCTTTCATGGTGTTTGGCGTTGAGCAGCTCGTGGTCGAGCCCGTATCTTTTCTTGAGGGCTTCTGAAAGTGCTTCGTTTTTTTCTACGCTGACTGTGCCGACCAGTAGCGGACGGCCGGCGTTACTGATGTCGTTTATCTCATCCACTATTGCATTAAACTTCTCGCGCATCGATTTGTAGATTACGTCCTCACGGTCTTCCCGGATGCAGGGCTCGTTGGTTGGCATTACTATGACCTCGAGTTTATAGATATTCATAAACTCTTCAGCTTCGGTGTCGGCGGTCCCGGTCATTCCCGCAATCTGACCGTAGAGTTTGAAGAAGTTTTGCAGTGTGATGGTAGCGAGTGTTTGTGTTTCTTCTTTTATAGTAACACCTTCTTTTGCTTCGACGGCCTGGTGCAGCCCGTCGGACCACTGTCGGCCGTGCATCAATCGCCCGGTAAATTCATCAACGATGATTACTTTGCCGTCCATAACGACGTAGTCTCTTTCTTTTTCGAAGGTCACGTGTGCTCGCAGGCTCTGCTCTAAGAGATGAGGCCATTCGATATTTGAGCCGGTGAAAAATGAGCCGACCCCTGCTATGTCCTGGGCGGCGCCCACACCTTCATGAGTTAGATGGGCGGCTTTTCGGTCATATTCGACTTCGTAGTATTGTGTAATGGTGGTGAGATTGGCTTGAGCGGCTTCGAGGTCGGCCTGGGTTTCGTCGATTACCTTCTGGGCCTTTTCGATTCTTTTGTTGTCCTTGTCTCTTTTACCTTCGGCTAATTCGCCCTGGGCGTTGGCTATGGTGCGCTCGGCGGAGTCAATTTGTTTTTTGATGCGGTCGTAGTTGCTTTGCAGGCCCATCAGTTTTCTTGCTACTTGGTCGCCTTGTTTATATCTGCTGACATCATCGAAGGCCGGCCCTGAAATAATCAGCGGCGTTCTGGCTTCGTCGATTAGGATTGAATCAACCTCATCGATTATGGCATATTGCAGTTGTCCCTGCACCATTTGCTCGAGCGATATTTTCATATTGTCACGAAGATAGTCGAAGCCAAACTCGTTGTTTGTCCCGTAGGTTACGTCGCAGCCGTACTGGTTCTTGCGTTCGTCACCGGCCGTATCCATATCCGCCTGGATGGCGCCGACCGTCAGGCCCAACGCGCGATAGACGGGCCCCATCCATTCCGCATCGCGCTTGGCCAGGTAATCGTTGACGGTGACTATGTGAACTCTTCTTCCGGTTAGATAAACGAGGTATACTGCTAACGTTGCGACTAATGTTTTTCCCTCGCCGGTCGCCATTTCGGCGATTTTGCCTTCGTAGAGAACGTTGCCTCCGATGAGCTGGACATCGAAATGTCTCATATCGACATTTCGCCTTGCCGCTTCTCGAACGACTGCAAAAGCCTCGGGCAGAATATCTTCGGGGCTGCTTCCGGCATTTAACGCGGCATTGAACTCGGCGGTTTTAGCTCTTAGTCCATCGTCGTCGAGCCTTTTTATTTGCTCTTCAAATTCGCTGGCCTGCCGGGCGATGACCGAGTAAGCCTTAATCAGCCGCTCGTTCCGCGAGCCGAAAACTTTTAACAGGATTTTATTTACTTTATCAAACATCAGACTAATAAAATCCGAAGCACGAAATCCGAAATTCACCCGCCTGAGGCGGGCAAGAATTCGAATGAGCAAAACACAAAATTCAAAGCTACTGTTACAAAGTTTTTAGATAATCACACCACCCTGTCATTCCCGCGAAAGCGGGAATCCAGGAATAAAACAGGCTGAGGCGAAGCCTCATAAAATTATTGTCTAAAAACTTATTCAAGGTAGCTAAGACTTTAGGTTTTGAACATTTGAATTTCGAATTTTGATTTTGTTTCTAATTTAGAAATTAGATATTCGAATTTGCTTCTTCTTATTCTTTGACTCGTGTTACATACTCGCCGGTGCGGGTATCGATGCGGATAATTTCGCCGACTTTAATAAAATGTGGCGCTGATACGACCAGGCCGGTTTCGAGCGTTACAGGCTTTGGTTGATTTGTTGCGGTTGCCCGCTTAATCTCCGGCGGGGCTTCAGTGACCTCCAAATCAACGGTGTTTGGCAGGGCAACTACGACCGGCCTGCCCTGGTACATACTGACTTGGAGTTGAGTGTTCGGCTTGAGATATTTTGGCCCATCGCCAAAGGCATCGTCATCGAGACTGATTTGTTCGTAGTTTGTAGTGTCCATCAATACATGTTCGCTTCCGGATGAGTACAGATATTCGCATGTTCGCTTGTCCAGATATGCCTCTTCGATGTTTTCCTCCGAGCGCAGTCGCACATTTTGAATTGAGCCGTCGATTAAGCTCTTTAGTTTTGTCTGATAAACCGCGCCGCCTTTGCCTAATTTGACGTGCTGATAGTCAACAATGACGTAGAGTTTGCCGTCGATTTTGACGGTCTGACCTTTCCTCATTTCTGATGCTCGCATTTGCTACTCCTGTACTTCGAATAGCTCGTGAGGTAGCTTTGACTGGCGTATTATGGACTGAAGCGTGCCAATCCGTATGGTCGAATGAATAGGCACTGGAACAGTGATCGTTGACGATTTGGTCTTCTTCTGCATTACAACATGGCTTCCCCGCTGACGGACGTTTACAAAGCCATGCTTGTCAAGAAGCTGACACACTTGTTTTCCTGAGAATACGCGCAGCCTACCCAACTGCCACCTCCAGACGAGTAATAAAGACTTCATCGTGAAGCCGTTCTTGTATCTCAGCTTCTGATGCAGTTTCAAAAAACAGTTCTATTGCTTCAATCAAGTTTCTCCTTGCATCTTCCACAGAGTCACCCTGACTGGCAATTTCAAGTTCGGGGCAAAGGGCAGTATATCCGTCTCCCTCATGTTCAATAATTGCGGTAAAAGCATGTTGTTTTTTCATTTACGTTCCTTTCTTTGATTGTTATGGTTGCCGACATTACATATTTAACGCATTCTTTCACTTGGGCTTATGTTTGCATTCACTATAAGTATTGCAAAACTGCCGCAAATTGTCAAGAAATCAATTCATCGGGGTTTACAATGCACTCTTTTTCTTCGCGTACCTGCTTAAAATGCGATTGCAATTGTGCAATAACTTCTCCTACGCTGTTTACAAATGGCACGTCCTCTGGTAGCTTTATGTGATTTTCATTGAACAAATCTTGAATCAGCAACTCCAACCTCTCAAGGTACCATATTGGCCTGCCCAACCAGCGCAGCTTCAGTTCTTTGTCGAACCGATCGGTCGGATATACACGAGTCGGCTGAATCCCCAACTCTTTGCCAAGCGCTTCCGGTACTTTCCTCGATAGTTCCTTATCAAACCCGTTGGCAGGATAAAACTCTTGACACCACTGCTCAAAAGACCGAACTGGCCTTACAGCAAATAGTGTCTTTCTTTTTTGCCGTCTTGCAATCGCTGGTAGCAGATACAATACTATTACACCTGCTGACACAGCAAGTGCTAAACCAACCCAGCCTATATTTTCATCAAGCCAAGTCATGTTCGGCCTTTGGAAATCAGCGTTTCAATATTCCTACCCAGGACTTACTACTGTAGTTCGAAAAACCAAAAAGTCAAGCAGTCAATGAGCCGGACAAAATCCCAAAAATGCTGCTTTCACTTTTTCCTTCTTGACCGTTTCCTTGCTCGGCCTTTTTGGGACTTCTTTGTAGCCTTCTTTTTCTTTCCTTGCACCGGTGCGTCAATTAACGGCTCAACAGGCGCCAGACTCAACTGGCGGCCGGGCACGTTCACCGAGAGTATGCGTACTTCTATGGCCTGGCCCAGATGGATGCTGTGTCCGGAACGCAGGCCAAGGATAGATTGAGTTCTTGAGTTGTATTTCCAGGTGTCGGGCCCCAAATCGGCCATTTGAATAAGACCTTCAATGCCGAGTTTGCGCGACTGCACAAATACGCCGAAACCGGCGAGGCCCGTAACGACACAGTCAAGTTTTTCGCCGATGCGCTTGCTCAGCATTATAAGAATCAAGACGGTCGTCAGTTCTCTTTCGGCGTCCTCAGCACGCTGCTCGGTGAAGGTGATATGTTTTCCAATCTCGGTCAGGTCCTGTTCCTGGTGCTTGGGGATTGCTTTACTTTGTAGGTAGCGGTCCAGAAGGCGATGAACAAGCAGGTCGGCGTATCGCCGTATCGGGCTGGTGAAGTGACAATAATGAGTCGAGGCTAATGCGTAATGGCCGATATGCAGCGGAGCATACTGCGCCTTTTCAAAGCTTCGCAGCACCGCCAGGTTTATAGCAAACGAGCAATCCGTGCCTTTTACGGCGGTTAACAGATTTTGTATTGCGGTTCGGTCGGGAGTTCTCGGCATACTAAAACCCAGCGTCTTCACAAGCTGTGAGAGATTTTTCATACTCAGGCTGTCCGGCTCGGGATGAATCCGCCGCATAAAAGCGACGTTACGTCTGTCGAGCAGTGATGCGACCGCTTCGTTGGCCTCCACCATAAACATTTCGATTATCGTATGCGGATAGCTGTCATCGGCGGGACGGGTGTCCACGACGCGCCCGGCTTTGTCCATTATCAATTGCGTCTCAGGCAAATCAAGATGCAGCATTCCGTTTTTCGTCCGTCGCTTTTCAATCACTCGGCTGAGTCTCTCCATATTCTTTAGCAGTTCGACCACTTCCGGTTTTATTCCTTTTGTGCGCCCCTTTAACGCCTTGTCGGCCTGCTGATAAGTCAGTCGCTGAGTCGAGCACATCAGAGAGTTGGCGAAGCTGCGCGACAAAACTTTACCATCCCCGTCGTAGGTTATGTAAACACTTTTCACAAATCGTTTTTGGCTCGGTTGGAGACTGCATATGCCGTTGCTCAAGATTTCCGGCAGCATCGGGATGGTTTTTCCCGGCAGATACGCGCTGTTGCCGCGTGTTTTTGCTTCGGCATCCAGTGAAGAATCCGGTGTTACAAAATAGCTGACGTCGGCGATGTGCACTCCGAGCGCCAGGTTGCCATCTTCGTCTTTTTCGAGACTTATGGCATCGTCGAAATCTTTTGCATCCGGCGGGTCAATTGTAATAATTACTTTTCCCGTAATATCATCTCTGGCACCAATCTGTTCGGAGTCGAATTCGCCGACCGCTTCGCGGGCCTGCTCTATACAAGCGTCGTCAAATTCAGTCGGCAGGTGGTATTGGCGAACTATCGATGCTATCTCACTGTCGTATTGTCCGGCTCTTCCGAGCACCTCAATGATTACGCCGCGCGCCAGGTACTTTTCTGTCGGATACGCAAGTATTTCCACCACTACTTTGTCTTTTTCTTTGGCGTTTTTTGCGGTGACATCGTCGACCGAAATAGGTTCAGTAAATGCTGTGCCGTCCGGCTGAACAATCCATCCATCAGCGTGCCTTAACAGTGTTCCGACGAATTTGTTTTGTGCTCGTTCGAGAATTTCAACTACCTTGCCCTTGTATCGCATCTGGCCTTGGCGCTTGCCTTGTTTTACGACCTTTGCGGCGACTGTGTCGCCCGTCATTGCCCCGGCTGTTTCATCAGGCGGTACGAACAAATCCTCGTGCGAGGTCGGCTCCAGCGCGGTGACAAAGCCGAATCCTTTTGGGTTTGCTCTGAATGTTCCTATTATTCGCCCGGATAATGGCGGCAGGCTGACCAGGTTCCTTTCTCCTATAACGACACGTCCGGCGCCGCGCAGTTCCTCAAAGGCCAGTTTGAAGTCCGCGTAATCTTCAGAACTTACGCCTAACGCCTTGGCCAACTTTGTGAGCTTCAGCGGCGTATAATCACGGTGTTTGAGAAACTTGATTATTTGCTTTTTAAGAATCTCAGCCATTTGAGTCTCTACAGCAATCTCATATGTGTCAACCGAAACATAGGTAACACTCTATACCGACTACATGGGTAACACTTTTTTGGGTTTATGTTCGCTTATCTCCGCAGCTGCGGAGATAAGCGGCCGACTTTTGACCGGCTCTATCT
>Ga0114922_10000036_pt1 | contig 109072 bp, 121 predicted proteins | sample AartaG_FD_100975 | JGI IMG/M metagenome (GOLD analysis project Ga0114922, IMG submission 100975) | Deep subsurface microbial communities from Aarhus Bay to uncover new lineages of life (NeLLi) - Aarhus_00045 metaG | ecosystem: Environmental > Aquatic > Marine > Oceanic > Sediment | place...
CTGGCTTTAAATGATGGGCTGTGTTTCCTTCGGTTTTGTTTCATGTCCTGCTCCTCCTTCCTTTGTTATTTTAGGAGCAGAACCCGCTCTTAACAACCTGTCCAAATTTCGGGGACCACCTCACTCGTCCAGTGCTAGTATATAGAAATTATGTCACTACCATCAAAGAATTGATACTGCATGCAGCGCATGTCCAAGGTGCAGTTCATGTTGGGATGGCAAAGGATGAAAAGGACAAGGCTTTGGAACAATTGACAGAAATTATTGGTATAGGTGGTCTGCCTACGGGATTTCGCCAATTGCGCGTAATAGGGAAAATCGTCAGGAAGGGTTGAGAGCAGTGATTGAGGGGGATAGGTTTCAAACAATTCCTTGATAAATGGCCGTTGATAGAGTTAAGATATAAATATGAAGTCAGTGCTAATCCATAGCTGTTGTGCTCATTGCGCTGCCTATACAGTTGACTACTTTCGACGGCAGGAATATGAGGTTACTGCCTTTTGGTATAACCCCAATATCCACCCCTACATGGAGCACCAGCACCGTCTGGAAGCAATGCAGTCTCTGGCTCAAGAAATGAATTTACCACTCGTTATAACTGAGGGTTATGATATGATTAGCTACTTTCGCCAGGTGGTAGGGCATGAATCCCAGCGCTGCCAATACTGCTTTGAGCTTCGCTTATCAAAAACGGCTGAAATTGCTCACCAGATGGGTTTTGGTGCCATCACCTCCACTTTACTTATCAGTCCCCACCAGAAACATGACCTGCTCCGGGAAATTGGCAATAAGGTGGTTGAGGAAAAGGGCGTAGATTTCATGTATGCTGACCTCAGAAAACGCTACTCAGATAGCCGCCACATGACTAAGGGGCTAAATCTCTACCGCCAACAATACTGCGGCTGCGTTTATAGTGAGTGGGAACGCTATGCCAATATAAAGATAGAGTGAATGATGGGCAAAGTAAGGGGGAATCTCCAATTGAGATCCCCCGCTTGATAGTTGAGATATATAGGTTGCCTTACTAGGCTAGCTCAAATGGTTCCACTCCTAACCTCACTCTCTTAGCTAACAGAGTGCCATCATCCCTTTCCACATAGATAGCCACTACCTTCTCGCCCTCTTGCAAACCGGGAGTGCCACACAGGACAAAAATGGTATGACTATTATAGGTGAGGGTAACGTCGCCATCTTCGGCACTTGGACTTGACAGCGGCGAAATAGTAATTTGCATAGCGGCCTTATTTATATTAAACACAGTACCACTGACACGAGCGTAAGTGGTTGGTTTCATAATTACTACTGTCTTTGCCAGATAGCTATTTTCTCCTCCCACCGCTCTCAATGCTACATGAGTGCCGACGGCAATGTCACCAAAGGTAGCCTTTTCGCCAAGGAAACGAAGTTGCTTCAGGTTCGGTTGTTGCTTAAGCATATCCATAGCCCTTTTCTTTAGTTGAGACATCTGGTTTATCGCTGAGTCTATTTGGACTTCGGGTTGCTTCAGTTGCATTCGATGCCGAACTAAAGCCACCAGCCTCCCCGGGACATACAGCTTGAAGTATCTGGTATCGTTATTTACTGATATGGAAGGATTCTGCTCGCCAGACTGGATAATAAAGGATTCCTGGCCCTTATCAATGCTGACTACTTTACCTCTCAATACTTCAGTTGGTATATCACTAGCCTGAAGCGGTGCCGAATCTGAGGCTGCTAGCCCGGGAAGCGCTATACCTAATACCAAACCGAGAGCCAGTATTGATACTCCAGCTATCGTTGATATCTTCATAGTTCTACCCTTACCTCCTGTTTAATAATTATCCATCAGCCTGGGATAGCATAAAACACCTGAACAGTAAGTCTAAGCTCCATCTCTCCAGGGCTAATTGGTGTCTCAGGTACTGCTCCTGCTGTCTCATACATGTAATCGCGTGGGTAGATAGGGTATGGGATACCCTCTGAGATATAGGTCGGTTTACCCAAAGTAACCCCAGCTAGCTCAGCCAGTTGCTCCGCTTTAACTTTGGCATCAGCCATTGCCTTTTGTCTCGCCTCCTCATAATAGGCAGTGGATTCATCTACAGAAAAGCTTATGCCATCTATACGGGTGAGGTCTCCCCCTGCCTCAACTACGGCGTCAATAATGGCGCCAGCCTTGTCTATGTCCCTTATCTTGGCAGTTACCTTATTAGTTACTCGGTAGCCAATTACCACCTCTTCTTCTCTTTCTCTATTCCACTTTGTTACTTGGCGAATATTAAAATACTGCGTCTGAATGTCATTTTCAGCCACGCCATTATCAATCAAGCTGTCCATTACCTTAGTCATCGCTTCAGTCGCTTGCATTTGAGCCTCAGCTACAGTTGCTGCCTGAGCGGCAATGCCTAGCCTCAAGGTAGCGATGTCAGGCACCGCCATCGCCTCTCCTTCGCCGGTGACCTGGATGCCCTCCTGCTGGCTGACCAAGTTTACCTGTGCTGGGGTGGCGCAGCCACACAAGCCAACTATGGCTAACACTAATGCCAGACTTATCCCCAGAAACCAATTCTTTTTCATCTTAACCCTCCTGTTTATAATTCTTTTCTACTACTATATAACGAAGAAGTCGTCAATTGGTTAGTGGCTAATCCAAAGCCATGAGGGCTTTCTCATAGCCAGCTACCGATATAGCAATTGCCCGACGGAGGGCAGGCTTAACCGAGTCTGGTGATTTCTCCAGCGCCGCTCGAAGAGCAGCCGGGTGATTAATGGCATAACTAGCTATCATTATCCTGAGATTAACTCGACCATTAGCTTGAATATGGACATCATTGTCAACGCCAGCTTGCTCAGATGGTACCATTAGAATGCTACCATCCTTCCTCTGACCTGAAATCAAGCTTGCTATCATTACAAGGTGATTGTCCAAGCGCTGGATAACATTCTCCACTTGCTCTGGCTTGTTTTTATTAGCTATATAAACTATCTCTGCCACTCTCCTATCGGCCAACCTGAGACATAGCCTTGCCTTCCCTATGTCGGAGGGGGTTAGTATTAACTGTACTTGCTCTGTTGCCAGCTTTACTGGGTAGAGAGGATTATCGGGCATACTATTACTTGCCGCTGCTACTGTGCCACCTCCAGCCAACAGGAGAACAAAGACTACAGTTACTGCTGTTACCCACCGTCGTTGCCAGCCAAAGAAGGAGCGACTTTTCTTAGACTCCATTGCCTGAAGTGCCGAATGGAATTGGTATCTGGCTTTAGCTCTGAAGTCCGGGTGGGGTTGAATAACTGACGCCTGCCTAACTGCCACAGCCGTTTGGAGTAGTGGCTCAAGCTCGGCGGCTAAGTCAGGGTAACTCGCCAGACACTCCTCTATGGTACCACCCTTAACCAGCCGCTCTAGGCATTCATCCAGGATGTCATTGAAATCTCTAGACTTCTTCATTATCCTATCCCACCGATAGTACTTTACGCAGAGCCACTATTGCGCTATGCTGTAGTGCCTTTACCGCTCCCTCGCTTTTACCCATAGCCTTTGCCACCTGGGTAGTGGACAGCTCGCTAACAAAACGCAAGGCAATTACTTCCTGCTGTGCCTTGGTCAACCGCTTGGTAGCTAACATTAGCTGTTCAATATCAAGCTTCTTCTCAACTACTAGCTGGGGGTCACTCTTACTAATAATCAACGACTCATCCAGTGACTCAGTAGCCTGCCTCGTTTTCTTTCTCAGGTAGTCAACCACCTGGTTATGAGCAATACGAAATAACCAGGCTGAGAAGGGTGCTCCCTTCCATCTGAAGGAAGAAATGGACTGCAGTGTATTGAGAAAGACCTGCTGAGTCACATCCTCCGCCTCTGTCTCATTCCCTATTCGGAGAACCACATAGCGATAAATCTTGTCAAAATACTCCTCATACAACTGGGCGAAAGCCCCTTGGTCTCGCTGTTGTGCTCGCCGGACTAGGCTCTCCTCATCTTGCACCTGACAACCCCCTGGCCATTAACCACAATTATGGTGTTATCCTGTGCATATAGTATAACGAAGGTAACCTTGAAAAGATAGATTTTAAATACCCTCAGGAAATAGACTGTGCTACAATAATCTTCAAAGCAAAGCTTTGTGGGGGATATAAACTTGCCTTACTCTGTACGCCTAATGTGCAAAGAAGACATTGCCCAGGTTACCGAGATTGACCGTGAAGCCTTCCCTACCCTATGGGCACCGGCTAACTATCAGCATGAGTTGCAAAACCGGTTAGCCCACTATATCGTAGCTTACAATGAGGAGAAAACGGTTGACGAGCCTAATACAGAAGCTGTACCGGAGAAACACCGCTCTGGGCTGCTGTCCAAGGTGAGACAGTTATTTAACCATAACCGTTTCTTTGCCCCTGAAGTGCCCCCGTCAGGTAAACAATATATTATCGGTTTTGCTGGCTTCTGGATTATGGCCGGTGAAGCCCACATAATCAATATTGCAGTACGGGAAGTCTACCGCCTCCAGGGAGTAGGAGAGTTACTGTTTATATCAATTATAGACATGGCTACCGAGCTACATGCTCAACTAATGACCCTTGAGGTGCGTGCCTCTAACACCGCTGCCCAGAGCCTTTATTACAAGTATGGCTTTGCCCGGGTAGGTCTGCGCCGTGGCTACTACTCAGATGTCAAAGAAGATGCCACCTTAATGTCCGCCGAAAATATCACCTCAGCCTCATTTCAGGCACGCCTTCAACAGTTAAAGCAAGCTCACTCTAGAAAATGGGGTATAACCCTCTATTAGATTCCCCGATAGCTACACTACATAGGTTACAAAGCCTGACAAAGTTAAATAAGCTGGCAATAGGGTGTTAGGAGGCAAAACCACCGCCCTCTCTGACTGGCTCTTTCCTGCTTTTGTTTAGCTGTAGCCACTCTTCAAGCCCCTGCTTGCTTTTAGCCAGCGGGTCTTTTAATCTATCCACCCGGATACTAGCTAGGTAACTTACCGATTTATGCTGCTTAGCTACATCTATCTCCCGGTTAAACTCCTCAGCAATTTCATAAGCACCAGCCAGGGTAGCGTGCAGACTCTGGCCTATGTAATCCATTTTATCCTTATTCCTCTTCCAGTTTCCTGTCTTAAACTTCTTGGTTTGCCACTGTAAGGCAAAGGCTTCTATATACTTCTGATTAGTCTCTATCTCGGACAGCAGACTACGAACCACTGTTAGCCTTCTTTTTTGTTCCTGCTGCTTCCTAAAGAACACATTAACCAAAATAAGAATAATTATTGGTACCAGATAGCCTAAAACTTTACCTATTTCACTCCAGTCAAAGTCCATAGGTTACTCCCTTATCTCAGGTCTAAGGTTAAATTTAACCATAGTATTATACGCTATGTCTATAGGCGTGATAGACAAATATCTTGACAATCAGAGTTATAATTTAGTGTTAGAATAAAGCAAAGAGGAGGGAAAAGTACTACCTTTCTACTGCTTCAATAATTTTTCTAGCCATTTTTCTACTGTATCGTAAAATTCCTCGGTTAGTTTTGGTGGATGCTTCATTCCTTCTATAATTACTAACTCTTTCGGCTCTTTCGCTTTCTCATAAAGCATTTCTGCCTGTTCAATATCAACCAAGGAGTCTTTTGTACCTTGCATTATAAGTAATGGGATTGGTGAAACTTGCTCTATTACTGCTACCGGTTGGGGAAATTCCGGAGTATTGTCTAATCTGACCCATGGTTGAAGTACCATTCTGCCGAACCGATTGGTAACTAGCCAAAATAACCATTTGGCCGTGGGCTTGGTTAGTTCAGTATTGGCGGGAACACTAACAGTGACCAATGCATCAATATCATGAAACTTTGCCGCTTCATAAATGCCCTCAATGCCGCCCAAAGAAAATCCTACTACGACGACTTTTTCGTATTTGCTGTTTTTTGCATAATCTACAACTGCTTTTATATCGTAAAATTCATCCAAGCCATTGAAAACACCAAGACTATCTCCGTGTCCACGAAAATCAAAGGTTATTATATCCCAACATTTAGACAGTCTTTGCGCAAGTTTTTTGATATAAGGTCGGTGTTTACTCCCCATAAAACCATGAGCCAGTATGCAAACATTTGGTTGATTACATAGAAATTGGCTCACGCTTATAGTTATGCCGTCTTCAGTAATTAATGTAAATTCCTTAATGCTAATTTCTTCACCCGTAATTCCAGGCGATGTTGCGCACCCGCTAGACGAAACTAATATGGTAAGGATCATCCCAACTACGAGCATTTTTATTCCATTCATTATTCGGTTGCCAGATTCCTCCTCTAACAATTTAGTATAAAATTTGTTTTGAATTAAGCAACAAGCTGGGTAAATTCAATCGTTCTTCCTCACCAGCAGGCATATATTTCGGGAGAAGAAGTCTATCGGGAAGCGGCATTTCCCTTATCAGCTAACATTGTTTGAATTTGGCTTTCAGGGCTTCTATTTCTTGCTGTCGGTCAAATTCCTCCTGGCTAAGAGGTTGGCAAGACTTAAGCTCGTTATTCTCCATTTTAATAGTGAATAGCTCCCTGCATTTCCAGCATCGGTACGGACCCTCATAACTTGAGTCAGCTAGGGAAAAACTACCCTCGGTGCCACACTTAGGGCATTTGATTTTGACCATCATAACTTGACCTCACTCCTTTCATTTATTTAGCCATTACTCAAATAGCACAACACCCGAAAAGAATCTATTAGCTATTATTCCAGCTATTGGTGGGAATAAAAAGGTGCATGCCAGACGAATCAGCCAGAATTTCCATCCCATTATGCCTATTCCCAGAGGCAACTGAGTAATTGCCCACAATGACCAGCCAGTTAGGAAGGCTACCATAGTGCCGATACTGGCTCCAGTGCGTAATAGTCCGGCAGCGATTGGTAGGACAACATAGGGACCACCTGGCATAATACTACCAACTACTGTGCCAATTAAGATACCTCGGAGACCAGATTCGACGCCTATCCACCTGGATATCATTTCAGCCGGAATAAGAATTTGAATCATACCAGCTATAATAAATGCGAAAATTAGTAGAGGGGTAATCTGTAGTAGTATGTTCCCGGCTGAATTTAACCCCAAGATATGCTCCCCGCCTCCTCTTTGATAGGCAATAATGAGAAGGACAATGGCAATTACGCCCATTATTATTGTTGGGATAAGCATTTGCCGGAACCTCCTGCTCTTACTCATCTTACTTCTCCCCGCTGTCTGGCTCATCATAGTTGTGGTGGGTAATATTGTCAATTTAGCTGTAAGGAGGTTGTTTGGAAACCTATCCCCCCCACGAAGTAGCAGGTAATAAAAGAGAGTTAAAGAGAGGCTTCGCCTCTCTTACATACCAATTCCCCCTCTCCTTGGGAAGGAGGGGGGATTAAGGGGGTGAGGTTTATAGAGAAGCTAGAGGACTTTCTCTTATCAGTGTAAACTGGATAAACTGTATTTTTTGTTTTGATTAGTTAGGTGGTCAAGATTCGTTTACTTTCTGTAACACCTTGTCAAATTTTGTTGGATGATTCTGAATAAAGTCCTGTAATCTCTCGTTAGTTCTCTTCTCTTTCTTTTGCTCTGGTGATGCGGAAATATGGTCTCTAAGGATAGAATGTAGTTCTTTTAGCTCTTTGCATATTTCTATAACTTCTTTATCATTGGTAATTCTATTGAAATTATCAAAATTTTTGAATTGCTTTTTTCTTACATAATTTTCTAAATATAGAAGCTTCTCCTCAAGATACATTGCTACAAACTGAATCTGGTTTGCACTAGCTATTATCCAATTATGATCTTCCTTTTCTTCAAGGATAGGGCTAAGACGGTCAGAGTCAGTAAGTTCGACTACATACGAACTAAACATATAGAAGGCATATAATATAGCATTATAAACTTGAATACCAAAGGGCAGCAGTTTTGGAAATGAAGCGTAGGCTAGCTTGTAGTCAAATGATATCAAGTCATGAATTGGCTCTATCTCACGAATCTCTTTTAGTTTGAGAGGTAGTTGCTCCAACTGTCCTCGTTTCTTTAGTAGTAAGATTTCTCTATTTATCTTGTCTATAGTTAGAAAGCTCAATTTGCCGTAATATGACAGACTAGACATTATTAGGCTTATCCCATTATTGATGTAAGTATCTCGGATTTCTCGGTTAACATCAAACTTTAGCTTCGCTTTTTGGTCAAGGTGATGAGTCCATAGACTTAGTAACAATATTAATATAACACTGCCAACTACTGAGTAGATAATTACTAGAGGTGTTGAGAACCATATGCTTAATTCGGTTCCATTCATATGGCTAACAATATTTTAGTTACCCTCCGTTTGTCAATATAGCCACAAAGAAACAAACTAGTTATTTTAATTAATCCCCCTTCTTCACCAGAAGACATATATTCCTGGAGAAGAGCTTTATTGGAAAGTGATAGGAGCTTTCGGGGAAGGATTTAACTACCTCAAAGCCAGCCTTCTTTACCATCCGCTCTAATTCATGGTAGGAGAACAGGTAGTAGTAGCGATACAGGGTTTTATCCCGTTTTCGCCAGGGCACAGCTACCTCACGGCGGCTAAGCCAGAACCTGGGTTGCCACCGATTCCACACCGTGATAAAGGCTTCACCGCCCGGCTTCAATACCCGCCTCAGTTCATTTAGTGCTGCTTGCCCTTCCTCCTTACCTCTTATATGGTGATAGGTGGCTACTGAGATTGCCCAGTCAAAGGTTGCATCACGATAGGGAAGGTAACTAACTTCTGCCAGTGACAGCTTTACCGTAAAAATGAATTTTTGGGAGTATTTTTGGGCAAATCTCAGCATCTCGGGTGAAAAGTCCAGGCCATATAAATCAAAACCATCTTTAAACGGCAAAAAGTCGGGACCATGGGCACAGCCAATGTTTAGTAGCTTGCCCTTCTGCCACTTATGCGCCAGTGCTTCTAGCTCGGCACGGAAGATAGACCAGTGCCTGAAGTTATACCAACCCGGGGCTATCTGGTTAAAGACTTCTCTAGTCACCCTATCCCCTTTATCCTTCACCTGTGAAGGATTTATCCCCTTCCCCTCTGAGGGGAAGGGGAATTAGTTAATTTAGTTGCTTGAGCCCTTCAGGTGAATTTCTGTTTGTTGCTTTAATCTGCTAGACTGTTTATGGCATAACATGAAGAAATTTGCAAGAACTATATCTGGAGTTACCCCAGTAGCGGTTATGACCTTGCCTATGAAGTGCCCGGGACAATGCATATATTGTCCCACTTACCCATCTATACCCCAGAGTTATACCCCAGAGTCGCCAGCAGTACTACGGGCTAAGAGGTGCGGCTATGATGCCAAGAAGCAGATTGAGCTCAGGCTTAAGGTTCTATCTGAAATGGGACACCCCACAGATAAGGTTGAGCTGATAGTAATGGGTGGCACCTTCCTCGCTTACCCTGAGGATTATCAATACCAGTTTATTAAGGATTGCTTTGATGCCTTAAATAGTGAGGAATCTTCTACCCTGGAAGGGGCAAAACGGCTTAACGAAATGGCTAACCATCGCTGTACCGGGCTGTGCATAGAAACCAGACCTGATTGGTGTCAGCAAGAAGAGATAGATAGGATGCTTGAGTTTGGCACTACCAGGGTAGAGCTTGGGGTTCAGACCTTAGATGACGAAATTTACCGACTGGTAAGAAGAGGGCACAAGGTGGAAGATGTGGTTAAAGCTACCAGATTGCTCAAAGAGCATGGCTTTAAGGTGCATTACCACTGGATGCCAGGGTTACCAGACTCAACCCAGGACAAGGATTTAGAGCTATCGGCAAGGTTATTTAATGATAACAGCTTCAAACCAGATGGCTTAAAGCTATATCCCACTATGGTAGTGGAGGGCACTGAGTTGGAGAAATGGTATCGGGATGGGCGCTACCACCCATACCCGCCTGACGAAATGATTAGTTTACTTATTGATATTAAGTCCATTGTGCCTAAATACGTTAGAATCTCAAGGGTATTGCGTGACATTCCAGCCAAGTTTATTGTGGGTGGTTTAAAGGATTCACTGCGGGATGTGATTAAGCAGCGAATGGAGCGGCAAGCCATGGAATGTAAGTGCATCAGGTGTCGGGAGTATGGTCACCGAGCACGCAATGGTTGGGAAATAGGTTCTCCTCACCTGGTGAGGATGGACTATGAAGCTTCAGGAGGTAAGGAGATTTTCCTATCCTTTGAGGATGCAAATGAAACACTATTTGGCTTGTTGCGGATGAGGATTCAATCTAAGCCCATAATCTCGCTAGGAAAGCAGGTTGAGGAAAGTTTAGCGCTTATAAGGGAGCTGCATATATACGGTCCCGAAGTTTCCCTCACTGAGCAGAAACCAGAAGCAGCCCAGCATAAGGGTTTAGGCAAGGCATTAGTGAGGGAGGCTGAGCGAATTGCTGGCGATGAATTCCAAGCACAACAAATGGTAGTTTTGAGCGGGGTTGGAGCCAAGGAATACTATCGCTCTGAGCTTGGCTATGGCTCGCAGGGAGAGTATATGGTCAAGAATATGTAGCTTTATATTTCGAGGGCTAGTCTTCACCCCGTTCAATCTGCTCCAATCTAGCATCCCCAATGCCAAAGTGATGGGCTATCTCATGCCTTACTACCTTCTGTATCTCAGCAGTAATCTGGGCAACATACCTGCACTTAGCCTCAATCGGCTTCCGAAATATACTTATTTTATCCGGTGGCACCAATCCGTAATAACTACTTCGCCTAGTTAGCGGCACGCCCTCATAAAGCCCTAGCAAAGTCTCGTTATCCTTCAACCCTACCTGAGACAGTTGATATTCAGACGGCCAATCCTCCACCACCACATCAATATTTTCCAGCTTAGAGCTAAACTCTTCAGGTAGACTATCAACTGCCCTTGCCACCAGCCACTCAAACTTTTCCCTATCCATAGCGTAAGTCCTCACAGGAGGTAATAAACTTCAGGGTTACCCCATTAGGTTACACCTAGCGGTTATACTCAGGTGATAACCAAAGGCGGTTGGACTAGCTTAATATTTTTTGTTTGCAATAGATGCTCTCTTTTTATATATTATCCAACTGCGATAGGTCAAACTTCATGCCATCTCTGGCAGCAAGCACCCTGACTCCAGTCTGCTGAGACAACCTCTGGGCTATCTCCCACGGTTTTGCCTGCCACATAGTCATACCAAAATGGGTCAAAATGGCTACCTTGGGCTTTAGTTCCTTAATAATATGCTCAGCGTCAGGCACAGACAGATGGTCAAAGGGATGGTCAGCCTCCAGAAAGACTACATTTATAATTAACAGCTCGCCGCTATAGCTATGACACAATCCATCAAAGTAGCGTCCATCAGTAATGTAGGATAAAGTATGATTAGTAGTTGTGAAGACCATACCATAGGTTTCTACTCCGTGTATGTGCCGGATTGGAGTGGTAAAGGAAATATTGCCTACAGAGTAGGACTTACCCTCCTGCAAAATCTCAATACCCTCTATATAGTCTTTCAGGTAAGAGAAAATAACCGGCTCATTGCCTAGGGCATCAGCCGGAGCAAAGAACCAGCCATGCCGCTTCAATCCGCCTTGAGTCATTGCCTCAACCATAATATTAACATCTGCCGAATGATCCAGGTGGCGGTGCGATAGAATAATAGCGCTTAGCTTACTGGCTCTAAGCTTCCTTTTAGTTGACTGAACTATACAACCCGGACCAGGGTCGAGGAGAATTTCAGTACCACTTAAACTCAGCCACAAGCCACCCGAGGCTAGAATCTGGTTTGCCACCATTATTCTGGCACCAGCCGTCCCCAGAAATGTTATGGTATCGCCTGATTGGCTCTTATCCTCCATGGCTAATTAACTATAGACTATAGCTTTATTTTTTACAATTTCTTCATATCCTTTGACTGCTGAAGGTTGGGAGACTAAAATAGCATTATAACCCAGAAAGGAGAATGAAATAGAGCAAATTTGGGCACCGTGGCGAATAGAATACATCCTGATGGAAAAACCGGAGGGGTGTATTTTATGTGAAAAACCTGGGCAAAGTAATGATGCCCTAAACTACATTCTGTATAGAGGAGATAAAAACTTCGTTATTATGAATAGCTATCCCTATAACCCGGGTCATCTGATGGTAGCCCCCTATCGCCATGTAGCTAACCTGGAAGAGCTAACTGATGAAGAGCTCCACGAGCACTTTGAAACAATTCGCCAAAGTATCAAGGTTCTGAAGCGAGCATTCAACTCTGGCGGCTTCAACATAGGCATGAATATAGGAAAGGTAGCTGGAGCCGGTATAGATGAGCATGTTCACACTCATATTGTGCCCCGATGGCAAGGAGATACCAACTTTATGCCGGTAGTATCTGATATAAGGGTAGTCCCTGAAGCCCTGGCTGAAACCTATAAAAAACTAGAGGGCAAATTCTGAGTGAGGGTAAGTGCCCCCAATGGAATTCGAATCCATGTTGCCGGCTTGAAAGGCCAGTGTCCTAGGCCTCTAGACGATGGGGGCAGAGTATAAAAGTATAGCAGATATACGCCCAACCGACAACACCACACATATTATTCACCAATCTTTACTCTTTCTTTGTTATGAGAGTCCTACTATTTTCCCCAAGCAAACTATGGTAGACTCCACCAGGTAACAGCGCAATGAGAAGAAAAGTAAGCAAAGGAGGTAATGGGTCACTAAGGTACTGAATTAAAAAACTATTGACAAATAAGCAATACTATGCTATATCTATGTCTAATAGAATAGAGTAAAGGCTGTGAACAAGACTAGTAGGCTTCAAGCGAAGCTCAGAGAGTCGGGTAAGGTGTGAGCCGATGCTGGCGCAGGAGTTGAATGGGCTTGGGAGCTGCAAACCAAAAATCGTTAGATGAGTAGGCTTTGTCGCTAGGGAAGCGTTAACAAATCCCAGGGTATCGATTAAGCATCACCATAATGCTTAACTCCGTATCCGATAGAGATAGTCACTCTGAAATACCAGGGTGACTAAGAAGGGTGGTACCGCGAAGGATTACCCCTCGCCCCTTTGGGCGAGGGGTTTTTTTTATTACCGAGGAGATGACATGTATTATCCAAGCCTAGACGAGGTTCGCCGGTTAAGGAAATACGGCAATCTGGTACCAGTTTACCGTGAGATTATAGCTGACCTAGAAACACCGGTGTCAGCTTATCTCAAGATAGCTGCAGGTAATTACTCCTTTCTCTTGGAGAGTGTTGAGGGAGGGGAGCGGCTGGCCCGCTATAGTTTCATCGGTACTGAGCCTTCTCTCGTCCTCAAGACAAAGGGTGAGAATCCTGTTGACCCCTTACTACTGGTAGAGCAGAAGTTTAGCCAGTTCCGACTGGTGCCAATTGCCGGCTTACCCAGATTTCACGGTGGGATGGTCGGCTATCTGAGCTATGAGGCTGCCCGCAACTTTGAGAGATTACCCTCTCCTGACCATGACCCACTAGGTCTTCCTGAGTCGGTACTGATGCTGGCTGATACTCTCCTTGTTTTCGACCACCTCACTCACAAAATCAAGGTTGTTTCTCATGCTTACCTTGATGGTGATATTGAGCCGGCATATCTTCAGGCAACCAGCAAGATTGATAGTCTAGTTAACAGGCTGAAGCAACCTGTCCCGGCTGAGGTCCCACAGATAGGCTCATCCCCTCGGTCTCCAGTATCATCAAACCTTTCTCAGGTGGAGTTCGAGTCCAAGGTATCTCGAGCCAAGGATTATATCTATGCTGGCGATATAATCCAAGTTGTGTTATCCCAGCGGCTAGCCAAGCCGACAAATGCCAGCCCCTTTGCCATATATCGAGCATTACGCTCTATCAACCCCTCCCCTTATATGTTCTATCTCCATCTGGACGACTTCCATATTGTGGGAGCCTCCCCTGAGCTTCTGGTGCGGGTGGAGGATGGCGTGGTATCCAACCACCCCATTGCCGGCACCCGTCCTCGGGGAAAGGATATGGCTCACGACCTGTCTCTAGAGGAGGAACTCAGGAGTGATGAGAAGGAGCGTGCCGAACACATTATGCTCGTTGACCTGGGGCGTAATGATATCGGCAGAATCAGCGAACCAGGCACAGTTATGGTAACCCAGCTTATGGATGTGGAGCGTTACTCCCATGTTATGCACTTGGTATCCCATGTTCAGGGCAGGCTGAGAGTAGGGCTTTCCCAGTTTGACGCCCTACGTGCCTGTTTTCCTGCCGGAACAGTTTCCGGTGCGCCCAAGATTCGGGCTATGGAGATTATCGCTGAGCTAGAGCCAGATAAAAGGGGACCTTATGCCGGAGCAGTAGGCTACTTTGGCTTCTCGGGGAACCTAGATACGGCTATCACTATTCGCACCATCGTTATCACTAATGGTACTGCCTATATCCAGGCGGGAGGTGGGATTGTCGCCGATAGTATTCCTGAGCGTGAATACCAAGAAAGCTTGAGCAAGGCAAAGGCATTGCTTACTGCCATTGAGCAGGTGGAGGCTAGTTATGCTCCTGCTAATAGATAACTATGATAGCTTTACCTACAATCTCTTTCAGTATCTCAGCGAGCTGGGGGAGGAGATATTGGTAGCTCGCAATGACCAGGTAAGCCTGGATGAAATCGAGGCGAGGTCGCCCCAGCATATTGTCATCTCACCTGGTCCAGGCACCCCGGAGCAAGCTGGCATTTCCAATGATGTTATCCGTCACTTTGGCAGTCGGCTGTCTATTCTCGGCGTCTGCCTCGGTCACCAGTGTGTCGGCTACAGCTACGGAGCCAGGGTTGACCGCGCCAGTGAAATTAAACACGGCAAGTCATCACTTATTTACCATGATGGCAGGGGTCTCTTTGCTAGATTACCCAACCCCTTCTCTGCCATCCGCTATCATTCCTTATCAGTGATGGGTGATGATTTACCTGATTGCCTTGAGGTTAGCGCCCGGACAGAAAACGGCATAATTATGGGACTGCGCCACCGCCAGTTTCCAGTGGAAGGAGTCCAGTTCCACCCCGAATCAATAATGACCGAGGTAGGTAAAGATTTACTCAGGAACTTCCTAAATCGGGGAGACAGCAATGATTCGTGAAGCTATTGAAATTATCGTCAGCGGTCGTTCGCTTAGTTTTGAGCAGGCAGCCGGGGTGATGGAGGAGATAATGAGTGGCGATGCGAGCCCGGCTCAGTTTGCTTCCTTGGTTACTGGGCTGCGAATTAAAGGGGAGACAGTGGATGAGATTGCTGGTCTGGCAAGCGTTATGAGGACTAGGGCAATCCCGGTGGTGGTAACCCCACCGGTGTTGGATACCTGCGGCACCGGTGGTGATAACTCAGCCACCTTTAATATCTCCACAGCCGTCGCTTTCGTTGCTGCTGGCGCTGGTCTCAAGGTAGCCAAGCATGGCAACCGGGCAATGAGCAGCCATTGCGGTAGTGCCGATGTCCTTGAGGCACTAGGAGTTAAGATTGACCTAGGGGCTGAGGCAGTGGCTGAGTGTGTGGAGAGGGTAGGTATTGGCTTTATGTTTGCCCCCGTCTTCCACCCAGCGATGAAGTATGCTACTGCCCCCCGTCGTGAGATTGGAATTCGCACCGTATTCAATATCCTCGGACCCCTGACCAATCCTGCTCGAGCTGAGTCTCAGGTTATCGGCGTTCCTAGCCAGGAGCTAGGGAGTAAGATTGCCTCGGTCCTCCACCGCTTAGGAACAAAGCATTCCCTGGTGGTGCATGGCATAGACGGTATGGATGAAATCTCAATCAGTGGGAAATCGCTGATATGGAATGTCAATCAATCTGGGACATTATCGCCTTACCAGATTTCCCCCCAGGATCTTGGATTCAATGAGGCAAGCTTGGCAGAAATTAAAGGTGGGACACCTGAGGAGAACGCCGAGATGCTGCACCGTATTCTGGGTGGAGAGAGAAGTCCCAGGCGGGATGTGGTAGTGATGAACGCCGCTGCCGCACTGGTTGCCGGTAACCGAGCATTAGACCTCAGAGAGGGTACTCGCCTTGCCGAAGAGGTTATTGACAGTGGACAAGCTCTAAAAAAACTTGACAGACTGGTCAGACTCAGTCAGAGCCTGGGTTAGAAAGAAGATGCTGAATAAAATTATCGCCCAAAAAAAGGAAGAGGTTGAGCAAAGGAAGAGAAGCATGCCCCTATCCGCTTTGCAGGAAAGCATTGCCCAACGTAAGGCGTCGCTTGATTTTGCCTTTACTCTTGATGGCAACCACACCCGGTTGATTGCCGAAGTAAAGCGTTCATCCCCGTCACGAGGTGTTCTCTGCCCCGATTTTAACCCTGTTAAGCTGGCAAAAAGCTATGCTCAAGGGGGTGCGGCGGCTATCTCGGTGTTAACCGAGGCAAACTACTTTGAAGGCAGCCTTGATTATCTGGCAGCAATTAGAGATGAGGTTCCTCTTCCCCTGCTGAGGAAGGACTTCGTATTTGACCCGTATCAGGTATATGAATCCAAGGCTTATGGTACCGATGCCCTGCTGCTGATAGTGGCTATTCTGAGCCAGGAACAGCTTGTGGAACTCCTCTCCCTTAGCCGTAGCCTCGGTTTAAGCTGTCTGGTTGAGGTTCACACTGAAGACGAGGTAGAAAGGGCACTGCTTAGCCAGGCAAAAATCATTGGCATCAATAACCGAGACCTTAATACCTTTACTATTGACATTAACACAACCCACCGCTTGCGACCTCTTATTCCGCAACAGCAAATTGTGGTTAGTGAGAGCGGCATCAGCAGCCGGAGTGATGTAGAAAAGCTGAAGGGGTGGGGGGTTAATGCTGTGCTGGTGGGTGAGGCGCTGGTCACGGCTAGTGATATCCAGACCAAGGTGAGGGAGCTAATATTATGACCCAAGTCAAGATTTGTGGAATTAGAGATAAGGCTCACGCCTTAGCCGCCATTGAAGCCGGGAGCAACTTTATCGGGCTAGTCTTTGCTCCCAGTCAGCGGCAGGTTACTACTGCCCAAGCAGACGAGATAGTCAGTGCTGTCAAAAAATACACTGAGGCTACAGCAGTAGTTGGCGTTTTTGTCAATATGCCAGCCGATGAGGTAAATAGGATTGCCAGTTCCTGCAATCTGGACTGGGTTCAGTTAAGTGGTGATGAATCCTGGGAATATTGCCACCAGATTACTAAGCCGCTAATTAAGGCAATTCGGATAAAGCCGGGGCAGCGCCCTGAGGAAATCAGTGAGGATTTGGCTAGAGGGGTAGGAATACTATCCAGCCAAAGGTGTGTCTGCCTCCTTGATTCCCAGGTCAGAGACAAGTATGGCGGTACAGGAATGACCTTCGACTGGAGCCTGGCTCAGCAGGCAGCGGAGCAGTTCCCAGTGATTATAGCTGGCGGTCTTACGCAGGAGAATGTAGCCCAGGCAATTGAGATAGTGGCACCATGGGGAGTAGATGTCTCCTCGGGTGTGGAAGTAGGAGGAGCTAAGGATATAGCTAAAATCAGGGCTTTCATTGAAGCAGTAAGGAGGGCTGATGACAACAAAGGATAGACAGCTACCTAACCTTGGTGGTTACTTCGGGCAGTTTGGGGGGAAGTTTGTGCCTGAGACATTAATACCAGCCCTTAACGAGCTTAAGCAGGCTTACGCTGAAACCATCACTGATTCAGATTTCCAGCAACAATTCCTCCAGTTATGTCGAAGGTATATTGGTCGCCCTACGCCCCTGTACCCGGCTCAACAGCTCTCAGCAAAAATAGGTGGGGCTACTATCTTACTTAAGCGTGAAGACCTAACTCACACCGGAGCTCACAAGATTAACAATGCCTTAGGACAAGGGCTACTGGCCAAGTATATGGGTAAAACACGAATTATTGCTGAAACCGGTGCCGGACAACACGGGGTAGCTGTGGCCACCGTGTGTGCCATGCTGAATCTCAACTGCATCGTATATATGGGAGAAGATGATATTAAACGCCAGTCATCCAATGTCCTCAAAATGAAACTATTAGGTGCCGAAGTGCGTCCTGTATCCTCAGGCAGTCGTACTTTAAAGGACGCCATCAATGAAACTATTCGTGACTGGGTAAGTAATGTCCACAATACCTACTACCTTCTTGGTTCAGTTGTAGGGCCGCACCCCTATCCCATGATTGTGCGCAACTTTCAATCGGTAATTGGACAGGAAACAAAGGAGCAGGTCAGGGCTATGTATCACCGCCTGCCTGACTACCTGATTGCCTGCGTCGGAGGTGGCAGTAATGCCATAGGTTTATTCCATCCCTTCTTCAACGAGAAAAGTGTCAAATTCATTGGCGTTGAGGCAGCCGGACAAGGTCTGGAGAGCAACCAACACGCGGCATCGCTAATTGCCGGCAAGGTCGGAGTATTACATGGAGCTAAGTCATATCTGCTGCAGGATAGAAATGGTCAGATATTGACCACCCATAGCATTGCCCCTGGGCTTGACTATCCAGGGGTAGGACCTGAACATAGCTATTATACAGATATAGGTCGCGCCACCTATGTCGCCGTTACTGATACCCAAGCATTAGAAGGCTTCAGACTGTTGTGTAGCACCGAGGGTATAATTCCAGCACTGGAACCAGCTCATGCTATTTATTATACTGCCAAACTAGCTACCGATTTACCGCAGGAGCAGCTTATAGTCATCAATCTTTCAGGTCGAGGCGATAAGGACTTAGAGATTGCCTGCCAAGCAATAGGAATGGAATCATGAGCCGTATTGCATCTATCTTTAGGCCAGATTACAAGGCGTTAATTGCCTATATTACCGTGGGTTACCCCAATATGAGCACCACCCTTGAGGTAGCATCCGTGTTATCAAATAATGGATGTGATATTATCGAGCTAGGCATCCCCTTTTCTGATCCTCTAGCTGACGGCGTCACCATTCAAAAGGCAAGCTATCGCGCGCTTGAGCAAGGTATCACCCCTCAACTCTGCCTAGAGGTAGCTTACCAGTTACACCGGAAGCTGGCTACGCCCCTGGTATTTATGACTTATTATAATCCAGTATTTAACTTCGGAGTGGAAGCCTTTTGTCAGGCTGCGGCTACAGCTGGAATTGATGGGCTAATAATCCCTGATTTACCGCTAGAAGAGAGTACAGAGCTAGAAGCCATAACCCGGAAGCATTATCTCGACCTCATATATCTGTTAGCTCCCACCAGCACTGAGAAAAGAATAGCTATGGTAGCCAACAGGTCTCAAGGGTTTATTTACCTGGTTTCCCTCACCGGCGTTACCGGAGCCAGAGAAGCTCTGCCTCCAGAGTTAGAGGGTTTCGTCAAAAGAGTCAGGCAAAAGGCACAGCAACCTCTCTGCGTTGGCTTCGGCATCTCTACACCAGAGCAAGCCAGGCGGGTAGCTAAAGTAGCTGATGGTGTCATTGTGGGTAGTCGCCTCATTCAGTTAATGGAAGAGGATGCCACCCTTTCCTCGCTTAAAGCCTTTGTTTCAAGCTTACGAGAGGCTTTGAGTTAAAGCAAAGTGGAAATAAAAAGATTGGGAGGGAATATGGACTAGATATATTTACCTAAGTTGACTTATACTTACGAACTAAAAATAAAAGGAGTACAAAATGGAAAAAGGAATGTATTTTCTTGACCAAAAGGACATGCCGACTCATTGGTACAACATTATGGCGGATATGCCCGGGGATATGCCACAAGTACTGCATCCAGGAACGGGAAAGCCGGCAACCGTAGATGACGCAGAAGGTCTATTTTCCAGAGCATGTGCTGAGCAAGAACTTAACAGGACAGACCGCTGGATTGATATCCCTGAGGAACTGCAGGCGGTTTACCGTACCTGGAGACCAACGGTTTTACATAGGGCGTATCGGCTGGAGAAAGCCCTGGATACGCCAGCCAAGATTTTCTATAAATATGAAGGTACAAACCAGGCGGGGAGCCACAAGCCCAATACCGCAACGGCTCAGGCATACTATGCCAAGAAACAAGGGCTCAAGGGCTTAAGTACTGAGACCGGTGCCGGGCAGTGGGGCAGTGCTCTAAGTCTGGCTGGGGCATTCTTCGGTCTAGATATCAAGGTGTTTATGGTCAGGATTAGCTATGACCAGAAGCCATATCGCCGCATCGCCATGGAAACCTGGGGGGGGAACTGTGTCCCCAGCCCCAGCACCGAGACCAAGTCAGGGCGAGCTATGCTGGAAAAATGGCCTGATTGTCCTGGTAGTTTAGGGCTGGCTATTAGCGAGGCAATAGAGTATATGGTAGACCATCCAGAATATAAATATTCGATTGGCAGCGTGCTTAACCATGTCCTGCTTCATCAGACTATCATTGGCGAGGAGTGCCGGAAGCAAATGGAGATGGCAGACGCCTATCCCGATATTATCGTCGGCAACATTGGTGGTGGCTCAAACTTTGCCGGGCAATTCTTTCCCTGGATTCGTGATAAGATTAGCGGAGCCAAGCCAGACATGCGTGTTATCTGTTGTGAGCCGGAAAGCTGTCCTAGTGTGACCAAGGGGCTTTATGCCTATGATTTTGGTGACATGGTCGGGATGACTCCCCTGATTAAAATGTATACTCTGGGGCACGGCTTTATCCCGCCACCGATTCATGCCGGTGGACTACGCTATCACGGGATGGCACCCACTATATGCCACCTGCATAAAATGGGCCTGGTTGAAGCCGTAGCTGTACCGCAAACTGCCGCCTTTGAGGGAGGGGTAAAGTTTGCCCGCACTGAAGGCATTATCAGCGGTCCTGAGCCCTGCCATAATGTCAAGGTAGGTATTGATGAAGCCCTCAAGTGTAAAGAGTCCGGCGAATCAAAAACCATCCTGATATGTCACAGCGGGCACGGACATTTTGACCTGGCTGCCTACGACCGTTACCTATCGGGGCAGCTTGAGGACTACGCCTATCCTGAGGAAGAAGTAAGGAAGGCACAACTCGAATTGCCCCAGGTACCAACGGCATAAATAATCCCTTAACCAAGTAGCGAGATAAGGGGGCTGGGTTTATACCTGGCCCCTTATTTTTGCCCTAATTTTACCCTCGTGCTACAATATAGCCAGTTATGAAAAGGGTAAATATAAAATATTTAGTCTGTTCCCTTATCCTAATCTTATCGCTTACACTAGGCGCTGGTTGCCACCTGCTGCCCGATATAGACTTACTACCGCCGCCAAACCCACCATCCTCCCATACAGCTACCCCAATCGATCCCGACTGGACATTACCCCCTATAGAAAGTGATGCCCTAGTATTACCAAACATTACCGATGTAGTGGCTAAAGTTAAGCCTTCGGTGGTAGCTATCAATACCATAATCTACGACATTTTCAACCGACCTGAGGAGCACGCTGGTTCAGGGTGGATTATAGACGAAGATGGAATTATCATAACCAATAATCATGTGGTCGAAGGCGCCGAGAGTGTCACCGTGACTCTAGCTAATGGCGAAACCTTCCCTGCTGAAGCAGTCTGTGTTGACTCTCTTACTGACCTAGCCGTAGTCAAGATTAATGCTCAAAATCTACCGCCAGCCAATATAGGAGATTCTTGTGAACTAAGGGTCGGTGACTGGGTAGTAGCTATAGGCAATTCATTGGGGCTGGGGATAAGCGCTACTAAAGGGATTGTTAGTTGCTTAGGGGTTTCTTTACCGGTATCCTCGGGACAAACTCTATATGACCTTATTCAAACTGATGCTGCTATCAATCCAGGCAATAGTGGAGGGCCGCTAGTAAATATGAGGGGAGAGGTGGTCGGCATTACCAGCGTCAAGATTGCTATGGTTGGTGTAGAGGGTATGGGCTGGGCTATAAGTGGCAAGGTAGCAATGCCGATTATTGAGGAGTTAGTTCAAAATGGCTATGTAATTCGCCCATGGCTTGGGGTGGCGGTCTCTACTGTAAATCAATATCTAAAACGAAAGTATGACTTGGCAATAGATGAAGGGGCATTTCTCCGCGAAGTAATTGCGGACAGCCCAGCCGATGAAGCCGGATTAGAGGAGGGTGATGCTATTGTTAGCTTGCAAGATAGAGAAATTACTACCGCCGGAGAATTAGTTCAAGCTCTACACTCCTATCAAATTGGGCAAAGGATAAAAATAACCTATTGGCGGGGCAGTACTAAGAACACTACTTATGCTATACTTATTGAAAGCCCACCACCCTAATTCAGCCAAATCTCTTTACTCCCAGTAATATGTGATAGCCACCCAGCTTATAGCTTTCAGTAAATACACCCTCTTCAGGAATCCCTTCACCAAGCTGGCGGGATAGTGTTTCTTGTTTAATATAGTCAGTAAAAGTTTCCATCACCTGCCTCACATAATCTCCCCCTTGATAATAGGTATTAATATAGTCAGCAATATCAAATCCAGCCGAGCGGCGCATTATTTGTAATCGATGCACTACCTCCCGCGCCATCCCCTCAGCCTGAAGTTTGGAGGGAATGTTAGTGGGTACTGCCACCTGATAGACACCCCCACTCGCGGGAACTTTTAACTCCTGTCCCTTGCCAAGCTCCATCCCACTGACTATATAACCATGCCCATCAAGTTTCGTTACTTCTTGAAGGCTATCAAATTTTAACTCTTTTACATTAAGTTCTTCCAAAATTTGAGGCTTTAGTCGCTCTAAACTTCTCTGTTCATTACTACCTGCCACACTAACCACAACGTGAGCCAAAGGCTGGCGCACTTTAATACCTGCCTGGCTCCGGGCAGCCCGTCCCAGACTTGATATTTTCATTACTAATCTGGTATCAGCATCCAACTGCTTATCAATCTTGCCCTTATCAGCTACCGGAAAATCAGCTAGGTGCACACTATCTGGAGCATCAGATAATACTGTTAACACCAGGTTTTGATACAGCTCATCAGCTAAGAAGGGGATAAATGGAGCCAGCAGCTTTGATAGCGTAACCAGACATTTGTAAAGTGTAGTGTATGCCGACAGCTTATCAGCGTCATTCTCACTCTTCCAGAAACGGCGACGACTCCGCCGCACATACCAGTTAGACAGGTCATTGACAAAGCTCTCTATCCTCCTCCCCGCCTCAGTGGGGTTATAACCATCCAGCGCTGAGTCAACATCAACTATAAGCTGATTAAGTTCCGAGATAATCCACCTATCAAGCTCCGATTGCTCTGATAAGGTCGCTTCATTATCAGGAGTAAAATGGTCTATATTGGCATAGGTTATAAAAAAGGAATAGACATTCCACAAGGTGAGTAAGAACCGTCGGGTTACCTCAGCCACCATATCCTCGGAGAAGCGGCGCACATTGCCCGGTGGTGACGCCGTAAAACAATACCAACGTAGAGCATCAGCCCCATATTTATTAATTATCGCCCACGGCTCAACCACATTCCCCCTAACCTTACTCATCTTCTCCCCTTTAGCATCAAGGATATGTCCCAGGCAGATAACATTCTTGAAACAGGGACGATTAAAGAGCAAGGTAGATATGGCATGCAAGCTATAGAACCAGCCACGAGTCTGGTCAACCGCCTCACAAATATAATCGGCGGGAAACCGCCCATCGTCAAATAAGCTCTCATTCTCAAAAGGATAGTGACACTGGGATATGGGCATAGCCCCTGAATCAAACCAGCAGTCAATAACCTCAAGAACACGCTTCATTTCCCGACCACACGAAGGGCAAGTAAAAGTTATTTCATCAATATAGGGGCGGTGCAAATCCAAAGGCTCTTTTAGTCCAGTAAACCCAACCTTCTCCTTCAAATCATTTACACTGCCAACGCACTCATATGTACCACATGATTCACAACGCCATATATTTAATGGTGTCCCCCAATACCTCTCCCGAGAGAATGCCCAGTCAATATTATTCTCCAGCCAATCGCCAAAGCGCCCATACTTGATATGCTCCGGATACCAGTTTATCTCATTATTTCCAGCAATGAGGCTTTCTTTGACCGCCGTTGTCCTGATATACCAAGTTTGCTTAGCATAATAGAGGAGGGGCGCCTCACAACGCCAGCAGAAGGGATAGGTATGACGAACTTTCTCACTACGAAAGAGAAGTCCTCTTGACCTAAGGTCATCTAGAATAAGAGGGTCAGCGTCTTTAACGAACTTACCAGCAAAAGGATAAGTCCCGATAACTCTCCCCTGTAAATCTACGGTATGAACAAAGTCCAGCACATTTTTTATACCAGCCTCATAATCAACTTCGCCATAAGCTGGAGCCATATGCACAATACCAGTCCCATCTTCCATAGAAACAAAATCGGTAGCTATCACTGGGTAATTTAAAATTCCTCCCTTTTTCCATATGATATCTGAGGAAGGTCCTCCTGTTTCTCTTAATATACCCATTGTAGCTACAGGCACTTTGAACTCTTTCGGATTAAACAGTGGCTCATACCTCAAGTCCACCAAATCGCTACCCTTAACCTTAGCGATTATGGAGTCATCACTCAATCCAACCGCTTCAAGACAGACAGAAGCCAAAATGAGATACTCATTATCAACTTCCATAATCGCATATTCAGCATCACTAGCCACGGCCAAGGCACTGTTACCAGGCAATGTCCACGGGGTAGTAGTCCAGGCAAGCAAGTACACACCCTTGCCCCCAGCAAGGTTAAGAAGCCACTTAGCAAAATCGGCTACCTTTTCACCATAACCGCCTCGCAACTTATCGAGAAAGCCTGGTTCTGAATATAATGATTCAGCCAGCTTAAACTTTATGTAAACTGATGGGTCTTCAACATCATCCTGATAGCCCAAGGCTACCTCGTGGGAGCTTAAGGAGGTGCCGCAGCGGGGACAGTGGGGGGTAACCTTGTAGCCTTGGTAGATTAAACCCTTGTCCCACATCTGCTTTATTGCCCACCAGCAAGTTTCAATGTAATTATTATCCATAGTAATATAAGGATGCTTTAAGTCAATCCAGAAGCCAATCCGCTCGGTCATCGCCTCCCATTCCTTAAGGTAACCAAAGACGCTCTCCCGACAACGGGCATTAAATTGATCAATACCATATTCCTCAATTTCTGTTTTGCTGGAAAATCCCAGTTCCTTCTCCACCTCCAATTCTACCGGCAATCCATGCGTATCCCAACCGGCAATGCGTGGACTATAATGGCCCTTCATTACCTTATAGCGAGGGATAACATCCTTGAAGACACGAGACAGTATATGATGAATACCGGGACTACCATTAGCCGTAGGCGGTCCCTCGTATAATACAAAACGAGGACAACCCTGGCGACTGTCTACACTACGCTCAAAGACATTTCTGTCTTTCCACAAGCTGAGTATGGTTGACTCAATCTGTGGAAAATTCACCTTACTACTCGCTGGATGGAACATAACAAAAACCCTTCTTATAGAAATTCCACTCGGCAGGGATAGACTCCCCAATCAACTAATTGAGGCTAGTCTTGCCTGGGCAGAATAACAACCCGCCGCCCCTCACCCTCGCCCACACCTTCAGTGGTAACATCTGGATGGTTAGCCAAAGTAAGATGGATAATACGCCTCTCATAAGCCGACATAGGTTCTAATCTAAATGGCGTACCCTTAGCCTTTACCTGTTCTGCTACACGCCAAGCTAAAGTTTGCAACGCTTCATCACGGCGTTGTTTATACCCCTCCACATCAATAGTTATAGGTACTCGAGACTTGATCTGATGAGCTACAATAAGCCTAACAATATATTGCAGGCAAGAAAGGGTTAGTCCCCGCCGTCCAATCAAAATACCGAGGTCCTCACCCTTTATATCAAAGGCAATGGGAGCAGTCTCCTCCATTCCCTCGCCAGAAGGTATATCCTGATGCACATCAGCATTTACCCCCATCATAGTTAGTAACTTTTCCAACACGCTCCTAGTTGCCTCAGCGATATTATCCCCTTTCCTGGGCGTCACCTTAATCCTTGCCTCTTCACTCCCCAAACCCCAGATTCCAGGTCTACCTTCTTTTAGGACGGTGACTTCTATCTCTTCCCGGCTGACGCCTAATTCCTTTAAGGCGCTCTGAATCGCCTCGTCCACGGTCTTGGCGCTTATCTCCAGACTCCCCATAGTCTTTCCCTTCTTCCTGCCCAGAACTAGGTTCAACAATATCAGCACCAGTATCGGCATACTCTGAAGGTCTTTCCTCCACCTGGGCAATGCGTTTCATATACTTTTTATCCCTGCCAACTGGCTTGGGAGTGGTTCCTTTTACTAAGCCACCCCACCCGGTAACGAAATATTGGATAACAATCCTGATAGCACTTGAGGTCACCCAGAACAGAGCCAGACCACTAGGAAATGATAAAGTGATGAAGGCAAACATCAGCGGCATTATCCACAGCATCATCTTGCTCTGCGTCTGCTGCTTGGGGTCAGCAGTGGTCGGCGTTATCATCTTTTGCTGAAGCCACATTGTTCCACCAACCAAGAGTGGTAACACGAGATAGCTATCAGGTATAGCTAGATTCAACCATAGGAATTTATCCCCTAAGGGCAGCGCAGAATATACTACCGGCCAAGAATAAAGATACTGAGATAGACCCAGAAAATCCTCAGGGGTTACCGCTAAAAGCCTCATAATAGACTGATAGAGAGCTATCCAGATGGGCATCTGAATTAGCATCGGCACTATGCAACCGGCAGGACTTACGCCCGATTCCTTATACAGCTGCATTTGCTCTTTAGCCAGTTTTTCCTTATCCTTAGCATGCTTCTTCTGAAGTTCAGCCAGCTTTGGTTGCAGTGTTTGCATTGCCTTAGAGGCACGAATTTGCTTCAGGGTAAGAGGATACATACAACCATTAACCACAATAGTTAGGGCAATAATTGCCAGTCCAAAGCTACTGAATAGAGAATGAGCCAGCACAATGAGCACATTTACTATTGGCTCCAAGATAATTAGATTCCACGCCTGACCAATTACTTCCAACGAAATCTACCTCACTAACTACTTAACGAAAGACTCCACAGTTTAGACCCTGATTGTGCATTCAGAGCGTGAAGACTCCCTTCACTCGTATGAATATAAACGACCCCATCGCTAGCATAAAGAGGAGCATATATCTTTTGTCCCAGATTTATTAACTCACTCTCCTGGTTATTACTAGTATCTATAGTCCACACCCTACCTTCTTCCGAAGCAATAATAACTGAATCATCAACTAGAACCGGCGATGAGGAAATTGGGCTTACAAGGTCAATGGCGTCTACTACCTCATCACCAGTTTCAGCATTCAGTATATAAACCTTGCCGTCAAGATTTCCGGCATATATGGTATTATTACAAATTACCGGTTTCGTCCAGAACCATTTATCAGCTTTAACCTCTAACTTCCACACCAGGCTACCATCGGTAGCATTTACCGCATAAAGATGCCTATCAAAGGAACCAATATAAATGGTATTATTATAGACGAAAGGAGTAGAGGCAATAGCCCCTCCGGTCTCAAACTCCCATTTCTTACTGCCATTGGTAGCATCTAGAGCATAGAGTTTCTTATCAAAGGAAGCTATAAATAGGGTGTCACCATCTATTACTGGTGTTGACCAAATTTTATCTCCGGTTTGAAACTCCCATTGCTTATAACCATCGGCAGCGTCCAGAGCATAGACTTTCCCGTCAGAACAACCCATATAGACTTTGCCTTGGGCAACAATAGCCCCACCCACAATAGGCTGAAGATTATCCTCACGAGGATATACCCACCTCGGCTCATCCTTACCAACGCTAAAGGCGTATATCTTACCATTATATCCGCTAACATAAACCAATTCTTCCGCCACTGCCGGAGAACCATATATAGCTACTGCCGTAGATGCCGGCGCACAGCCGAATCCACCGGCTTGTTCCGAAGTCTCCAGAGGGACTTCCCATAAACGAGTATGACTTAATATATCTATGGCTACAAGCTTACCCTTCATAGAGCCCAAAAATAGAGTGTCTTCAGCTACTACTCCCCCTGACCATCCCTTAGGTATAGACCCTCTTCCAACACAGCCGAAAACGCCTAGCCCACTTACCATAAGTATTACCAGAAAGAGCAGCACCTTGACCAACAATACTTTATTACTCCTAAACTCCATTTACTCCCCCTATTATGGCACAGGGTCATAACCACCGGGATGTAAGGGATGGCAACAAGCTAGTCGCTTTATCCCCATCCACACCCCTTTGGAGAAACCATACCTTGAGATAGCTTCATAGGTATATTGAGAGCAAGTTGGGGTGAAGCGACAGGACGGTGGCGTAACCTGCGATAGTGTCAACTGATAAAGTCTAATTAACTTTAAGACAAATTCCTTCATATTCCTCTGCCAATAATTGAGCTCGAAATAACAAAGCCTCAACCGATTTCTTAAGGGTAGTATAATTGGCGTTAGCTGCCCCAGTACGAACAATAAATATAATATCCCATCCCGGCTTAAGTGGTATTAGTCGCAAGATTTCACGGAGCAAACGCTTTACCCTATTTCTGGTTACTGCCTTACCCACTCGTTTGCCTACCGAGAAGCCGTACTTGGTTAAGGCAAGCCAGTTAGGTAAAGCCTTCATCACTATTAAGCTATTCGCCCATGAGCTACCTTCATTATAAACCAATGCATACTGTTGTGACTTGGTAATATATTCTTCTCGGCGCATTATTCTTACTCTTAACCGGTTTACTAATAATAACTAATAAAGTGGCTATTTATCAAGGCAAAATTGAAAAGACGAATTATACAGAGGAATGAGGTTGAACCCATAACCAAGCCCCGTAAATCGTTTTTACGGGACAAGCTATTTCGGGGTTAACAAATAACCTCACCACGGTGCTTCTTGTTTCATACTACGGTCAATCTCTTGCGTCCCTTGAGTCGCCTTGCTTTTAACACATTCCGTCCACTCCGGGTGCTCATTCTCGCCAGAAAGCCATGCTCTCGCTTTCTTGGAATTCTCTTCGGCTGATAAGTCCTTTTTGGCATTCTAACCCCTTTCCAATGTCAATCTATGGCACTCACCTAGCCTATTTAGTGCTATTTCACTTTTTTCTAACCATCTAGCATTTGCGTAACTGGTGAAGGAGGTCAGAGCATACGCTAGCCCTGATAGGGGATGAAGACTTACTAGACAAATTAGTATGCAGGGGAGTGATAGAGATATTACCTTGCTCGATTGCCCATATATCTGTTTTCTTACTCGTATTTTTGTTTATTCTGTCACGGATTAGCCAGTAGTATCTACGTCTGCCATCATGCCTTTCCTCAACTGAGTTAATATGACTTTCGCCGGCTAAGCGGGTAATCTTTGCCCCTCTGATTTCGGCTAGAGACAAACTGGGCAAATTTATATTAAGGAGAATATTCACAGGCAGCGCACCAGAGTCAATCTTTTTAGCTACCAGTGAGACTAATTTAGCCGCATTATCCAAGTGGAGGTTGTCCCCGGCATCTACTGATATGGCAAGGGAGGGAAAACCACGCAGATAACCCTGTAGAGCAGCCCCCACCGTTCCTGAGATAAATACATCGTCACCCAGATTTACTCCATGGTTAATACCTGAAATAACCAGGTCTATCTTGTTTCCAGCCAGCTCACCTAAAGCCATGATAACACTATCAGCCGGGGTGCCCTCTACTGAGTAGGTTTCTATTTCTGGCACCATAGGCATCACTCTTTGTGCTCTTAGCGGTCGATTTAGGGTAACTGCGGTGCCTATGGCACTCTGCTCTCTATCTGGGGCTACAACTATCACCTGGGCAATGTTCTTTAGCTCCTTGACCAGAATCCATAGCCCTTGGGCAAATATACCATCATCATTAGTTACTAGTATTCTCATATAAAATCCTTTGATTTCAACCTTACAGTTTATCACGGCAGAGATAGTAAAGGCAAATAAGGGGGAACCTTGCCGAGCACATAGGTTTGTGATAACATTTGGGTTGATATGAAGAGCTTTGTAGATGAGGTTGTGGCTACCCCTGGTGGTGAGAATATTCGAGCTTGCATTCAATGTGGTGTATGCACCGGCTCTTGTCCTGTAGCTAATGAAATGGAATACCCACCACGTGAGATTATCGCTATGATTCGAGCCGGGATGCGAAATGAGGTATTATCCAGTAACTCTATGTGGTATTGCCTCTCTTGCTATATGTGCACAGTGCGCTGTCCACGAGGAATCAAACCAACTGAGATAGCTCATACTTTAGAATGCTTGGCAAATCAGCAAGGCTTTAGAGTTAAAGGAACCCGCACTCCGGCTATGTATCGGAGTTTTGTTAGCTCCATCAAGGGTAATGGGCGAGTCCATGAGCTTGGCATGATGTTCAGGTACTATATGACAACTAACCCCTTAGCGGCACTCAAGATGCTACCTGTAGGCTTGAAGCTATTCCTGCGCCATCGTATGCCGTTAATACCAAAGAGGGTTAAAGGTAAAGAGGATTTATCCAAGCTCATACAAAAGTTCGCAGAGATTAGAGGTAGTGAGTGAAAAACTATTCATATTTCCCTGGTTGTTCATCTGAGGCTACAGCCAAAGGTCTCGGTCTCTCGGTTCAGGCTATAGCCAAAACTTTGGATATGGAGTTAATTGAGTTGGAGAACTGGACATGCTGTGGCTCAACTCCATATGGCTCACTAAGCGAACGAGAGGCTATTTTGGTAGCAGCTCGCAACCTGGCTCTGGCTGAGAAAACCGGGCTGGACATGGTAACGCCTTGCAGTTCCTGCTTTGTGACCTTATATGGGGCGAATTTACGCTTAAAACAGCACCCTCAGCTAATGGGAGAGGTAAATGAAGCTTTGGCTATTATTAATTTGGAGTATCACGGTGAGGTTCGAGTAAGGCACTTAATAGAAGTTGTATTTAATGAAGTTACCCCTGAGGTTATTACCTCCAAAGTTAAGCGATCACTCAACGGACTTAAGGTAGCCCCCTACTACGGCTGCCAGATGGTTCGCCCTGATTATGGCTTTGATGACCCTGAGTTTCCTCAGTCCCTAGATATTCTGGTGAATAGCCTTGGCGGCGAGGCTGTGCCCTACCCATTAAAGAATCGCTGCTGTGGTGGCTCTTTAATCATCTCTGAAGAGGGGCTGGCTCTAGGCCTAATCCGTAAATTACTAGAGAATGCTGTGGAGAATGGTGCTCAGTGCATCATTACACCCTGTCCGCTGTGCCAGACAAACCTTGACGCCTATCAGAGTAGGGTAAATAGTAAATTCAAGGCTCATTATAACTTGCCCGTTTTATTCACCAGTCAATTAATTGGCATTGCTTTGGGGATTGACCCCATATCACTGGGATTAAACACAAATATAGTCTCACCAAGCAAAATGCTGGATTATATATACAAGGTAAAGCAGGGAGTTGAGAGTGGAGCCTAGAATTGGGGTATATGTCTGTCACTGTGGGAGCAACATTGCTAGCACCGTTAATGTAGAAGAGGTAGCCCGATTTGCCCAGGATTTGGATTCGGTAGTGGTGTCTCGTGATTATAAGTTTATGTGTTCTGACCCGGGGCAGGAGTTAATTAAGAAGGATATTAGAGAATTGGGGCTTAATCGTGTAGTTGTTGCCTCCTGCTCACCAACGATGCACGAGACTACCTTTCGCCGTGCCTGTCATGAGGTAGGGGTAAACCAGTATCTATTTGAGATGGCAAATATTCGCGAGCACTGCTCATGGGTAACCGAGGATAAACAGGAAGCTACTGAGAAGGCTAAGGCATTAGTCAGCGCTGCGGTAAGGCGAGTTTATTATCACCAGCCTTTGCAGAGTAGGGAAGTTACGGTTAATGCGGATACTCTGGTGGTAGGTGGAGGTATTGCTGGTATTCAGGCAGCGTTAAAAATTGCTGATTCTGAGCACAAGGTCTATTTAGTGGAGAAGGAGCCCAGTATCGGAGGGCACATGGCTCAGTTGGATAAGACATTCCCTACCCTGGATTGCTCAGCCTGTATTCTCACTCCGAAGATGACCATGGTCGGCTCTCATCCCTATATTGAGCTAATGACCTATAGTGAGGTCGAGGAGGTTTCAGGCTATATCGGGAATTTCAAGGTTAAAATCAAGAAGAGAGCAAGGTATGTTGATGAGGATAAGTGCACTGGCTGTGGCTTATGCCAAACCAAGTGCCCGTCGAAGGTTGACAGTGAGTTTGATGCCGGTATAGGCAAGAGAAAGGCTATTTACACTCCCTTCCCCCAGGCAGTGCCCAATATACCGGTCATTGATAAAGAGCACTGTATCTACTTCCTAAAGGGTAAATGTCGTCTCTGCGAGAAGATTTGTGAGGCAAAGGCTATTGATTTCGAGCAGGAAGACCAGATTATTGAGGTAGAGGTTGGCGCCATAATTTTAGCCACTGGTTTTAATGTCTTTGACCCTACTCCTATCTATCAATATGGCTACAAGCGATTTGATAATGTTATCACCAGCCTTGAGTTTGAAAGAATGGTTAATTCAGCCGGACCGACCGATGGCGAAATCGTGCTTAAAGACGGCTCACATCCGGAGAGTATTGGTATTATCCACTGTGTCGGCAGTAGAGATGAGAAGTATCACGAGTATTGCTCCCGAGTCTGCTGTATGTATTCTATGAAGCTTGCCCACCTGATAAAGGAGCATACCGCGGCTGAGGTCTATGAATTCTATATTGATATTAGGAGCTTTGGTAAAGGCTATGAGGAATTCTACAATCGGGTTCTTAATGAAGGGGCTATTTTTATCCGAGGTCGCCCAGCAGAAATAACCAACATAGCCGAAAAGCCTGAAGAAGAAGGTAATCTCATTATTCAATTTGAGGATACCTTAATCGGCAGGCAGCGCCGCCTGCCGGTGGACATGATTATTCTAAGTGTTGCTCTTGAGCCGCAACCAGATGCTGAGGCTGTTGCCCGACTATTTAATATCAGTCGCAGTGCCGATGGCTTTTTCCTCGAGAGACATCCCAAGCTGGATCCGGTAGCTACCATGACTGACGGAATATTTGTGGCTGGCTGCTGTCAGAGTCCCAAGGATATTCCTGATACTGTGGCTCAGGCATCAGCAGCGGCGGCTGAGGCTCTGGCTATGATAAGCAAAGGAAGGGTAGAGATTGAGGCAGCTACTGCCGTTATTAATGAAAGTATCTGCTCTGGATGCCAGACCTGTAAACTCGTTTGTCCCTTTGGGGCTATTTCTTTTGAGGAGGAGAAGGAAGTGTGTCGGGTTAACGAGGCTCTATGTAAGGGCTGTGGCGCCTGTGTCAGCGGTTGTCCCAGTGACGCTATAACCCTTAATCACTTTACTAATGAGCAAATTGTTGCTCAAATGGAAGGCATGCTGGTATAGTTGGAGAATAAGAGTACGGCTGTACTCTAATATTCGCTAGAGATGAAGCTCTTAATCTGGGCATAGGAGAACACCGGACCATCACGGCAGACATATAGATTACCAATATTGCACCGCCCGCACTTGCCGATACCGCACTTCATTCTCTTTTCTAAGGTAGTTATCATTTGTTCCGGGGTGAAACCCAATTTTTCCAGTACAGGGAAGGTAAACCTTATCATAATCGGTGGTCCACAAACGATAGCTACAGTATTGCTGGCTGAAGGAGCCACTTGCTCTAATACCGCAGGAACAAAACCAACTCTCCCCATCCAAGTCTCATCTCCTCTATCAACAGTAGTTACCATATTTACCGTTTTATTCTTGTCCCAGTCATCCAGGTCATATTTGAAACACAGGTCAGATGGGCTGCGAGCCCCATAGATAATATCTATGTTTTCGTATTTATCTCTGTTGTCTATGACATTCCAGATTAGAGACCTCAGTGGAGCTAAGCCGATGCCACCGGCAACAAATATCAGGTTCTTCTCCTGTAACAAATCCAGGGGAAAGCTGTTGCCATAAGGTCCCCTGAAGCCTATTTCAGCACCAACACTGAGCCGGTGCAGGGCATTGGTTACCTTGCCTAACCGTAGTACAGCGAACTCTAGGTGGTCGCTTCTAGTCGGGCTGGAGGAAATACAAAAGGGGGCTTCACCTATACCAAAAATAGAATATTCGGCAAATTGGCCTGATTCAAAGGTGAACTCTTCCCTCAGCTTCTCATCCTTAAAATTGAAATGAAAGGTTCTGATAGCCCTCTCACCGGGGGTTTCATCTATTATCTTCTCGATTATCGCTATATGGGGCAGATAGATATTACCCCTATTAAGATATCTTCTTCTATGGCTGATATCGGTAATTGTCATTTTAGTTTTCCGCTTTTACCTTGGCTGGCAGGCTATTTAGCGCCTGGGTAATATCCCAGTTCACCGGGCATTGGCGAATACATCTCCCACAGCCGGTGCAAGCTATAACGCCAAAATTCATAGGGTAGAATTGATATTTATGATATACCCTCTGTCTCACCCGCCGCCACTTCTCCACCCTGGGGTTTTCCATCGGCATCTTGGTATAGATGGGAAAGGCACAGCTATCCCAGCACCTAAATCTTTCGCCCTGATTTTTAACCAGCTCATCACTAATATCAAAGCAAAAACAAGTGGGACAAAGGAAGGTGCAAATACCACAACTCAGGCACTTAGCCGCTACTCTCTCCCAGTAGTCTTGATTGTCAAAGTTGGGCAACAGCTTCTCCTTGATGTCCTCGGTTTCTATTTTTCTGGCTACCTTATTATAGGATGATTCTTTTGCTTCTTTAGCTCTAGCTTCATCGGCTTCAGTTGCATCTTCTACTCCGCTGGCTCTGGCAATTAGTTCTTTACCTTTCTGAGTAATCTCTTCAATCAAGAACTGGTCACCAATATCAGTAAGCATCAAGTCAACATCGGTTGATTCGGCTGGACTGATGCCTAGTGAAGTACAAAAGCAGCTATCATAGGGTTTAATGCACCCAAGCCCGATCAGTACTGCGTTATTCCTCTTAGAAAGGTAATAAGGGTCTTCATAGGCATCCTTAAAGGTCATATCCAGTATAGCTAGGGCTCTGGCATCACAGGGGCGAATGCCAAAAATCAATTGCTTGCCTTCGTCTGAGGGTGGTAATTCTATACGGTAGCCTTCCCTATCTTTTCGGAAGCTAAACATTTCCTCCATAGGTGGGAAGAAGTTAGCCTTGGCTGGCGTGATTGTATTCCGGTACCAATCCAAAAAGCTGGTATCCTTGCCACCCCACTTAGCCAGCATTGCCACCCCATTTTCTTGCGATGGGACAAATACAGTAAACTCTTGGCTCCACTTATTGAGGAGTCCCTCTATCTCCCCTTTGTTTATTTTCTTGGGCTTGTTTATCTACCTCACCCCCTTTATCCCCTCTCCGAGTCGAGCCAAAGGTCACCCGACTGCGACTCTGTCGAGCTACGCAAGGCGAGTCTGCTCCCTCTCCTTCAAACTTCCCCATTACCTGATAAAATCTTGGGTATCTGTATACTCATAAGCAGTCATAAGCGGTGGTGCGTTTTTGTCTATTCCTGATGTATAGTGAAACAGCTCGTCCACCAGGTCATATGTCTTTTTAGATAGGCTTCTTAATGGGATATTCACTGGGCAAGCGCGTTCACATTCACCACAGTCAGTGCACCTCCCAGCTACATGAACATTTCTGACCACCTGAAAGATAAGGTTATCCTGCCATCGTGGCACTGGCAGCACCCACTGTGGCTCAGACTCCTCAACAAAACACCGCTCACAAAAACAAGCCGGGCATACATTTCGGCAAGCATAACACCTGATACAACGGCTAAATTCCTCTTCCCAGAACTCCCACCTCTGCTGCCGAGACATCCTTTCCAGCATTTCTATCTTTTGTCGGCTAGCCGCCAAATCAGTAACTAAGGGAGTGGATTCACCAAGAAGGATATCATACTCTTGAGGGGTGGGAAACTCACAGCCGAGACAGTTATCGTAAAGGACTTCAGTAATGGGAAACTCCTTTCTCTGCCCGTCAACCGTTATTACTACCCTATCCCCATCCCTGGTAATATCATCCAGTTCATCCCTATCCTTACCCAGCAAGCGCTCTACCTTCTTTAGGTCAATCAACCCAGGACAGGGAATGCCTATAATTATTATATCCTCTCTAGCAACCTGCTTATCCTGTATCAGACTAACGATAGAGCGGCTGTCACATCCCTTAGCTACAATACCGACCCGTCCCTTAACCTCGGTTAGGTATACACTAAGATTGTTCACTATAAAGGGGTTAATTACCAGGCGATTAACATCATCCTTGTTATTGGTTATTAAAGGGGTAGTAGTTAATTTCAGGCTTCCCGGTTCAAAGCCAATAACATAGTCAACCCTCCCTTGCTCGAGCAGTGTCTTAGCCTCATCCCGTAGCCTTTGTTCCATATCTCTATTTTTTGTCGGCAAATAGTTCATTGGGCCCGATTTCTTTTAGCTCTCTTGTTACCTCGGTGACTACTTGAGCGAATTTTCCGCCTTCTGAAGCTGAAACCCAACTAGCCTGAATTCGCTGTGGCTCAATGCCTATGTATTCCAGAAGCTTCTTAGTTATAGCTATTCTCCTTCGGGCGTAGTAGTTTCCTGTTTGATAATGGCACTCACCTGGGTGACAGCCTGAGACCAGCACGCCATCAAAACCTAATCGCAGTGCCTTAAGGATGAAGAGGGGGTCTATTCTCCCCGAACATGGAACCTTTATAATCCTTATATTGGCTGGGTATTTTTTTCGGCTGGTTCCGGCCAAATCGGCACCGGCATAGCTACACCATCGGCACAGGAAACCAACTATCCTTGGTTCCCATTGTGAGTCTTGTTTCATCTGCACCTCACCGAAGCAAAGTGAAACGATTCTATCACAGAGAATAAGGCAACATCAAGATTTAGTCGGCTGTATAACGAATTGTGCGGGAAACAATAGGGTGATAAAAACCCCTTAATTGTCATGAAGTTAAAAGAGCTGAATTATCTAAAATGCAACCGGTTATTACTTTCGGATGAGTAATTTAGAAGGGCATTGCTTAATACTATAATATCAGCCAGCTTATCCCCAGTTTTTGACCAATCAGCTATAGGGTAGTATACTACAACTGAATTTTATATGAGTACAGAACAGTTAGCTGAGAATCTGATTTCATGGATAAGGGATAAGGTACTAACTGCCGGGTCTAAAGGAGTAGTTGTAGGCATAAGTGGCGGACTTGATTCCTCAGTATTGGCGGTATTATGTCAATGCGCTTTTACTCAAAGCACATTGGGGGTGCTAATACCCTGCTACAGCAGCCAGCAGGATGCGGAGCATGCCCGGACTGTGGTTAGCAAGTTTTCTATCCCTATTAAAACAGTGGTTCTTGATACTGTTTTTGATACCTTGCTCAAAGCGTTGACTGGTGATAGAGTAGACCCTGGTATAAGTCGGTTAGTTGAAGGCAACCTCAAGCCTAGATTAAGAATGCTCACCCTTTACTACTTTGCCAATCAGCTTAAATATATGGTGGCGGGCTCAAGTAACAGGAGTGAGCTGTCCATCGGCTACTTCACTAAGTATGGAGATGGCGGAGTGGATATTCTGCCATTAGGCAGTCTGGTGAAAGGACAGGTAAAGGAACTGGGTCGCTTCCTAGGTATTCCGCAGGAAATTATTGACAAGTCTCCCTCAGCTGGTTTATGGCAAGGACAAACTGATGAGGGTGAACTGAGGCTCAGTTATAATGAACTCGATCGCTATTTGATTACCGGCGAAGCCAGTAATGAATTGAGAGAGAGGATTGAGTCTATGATAGCCGCCAGTAACCACAAGCGCTTGCCCCCCCCAGTGGCTAGCTTTTAGGCTTAGCTACTCCCTTTATATGTAATTTCACTTTCTGTCTTGTTTTGCCTGGGTATCTGTGCTATGATATAAGCAGGTGAATGTAACCACAGAAAAAGAAAAGGCGCTGGAGCTGGCTATTAGCCAAATTGAAAAGCGATTTGGTAAAGGCTCAGTGATGAAGCTGGGTGAGACTGCTAAGTCACCAGTGGAGGCTATACCCAGTGGCTCATTGTCGTTGGACCTGGCCTTAGGTGTGGGAGGTATCCCCAGAGGACGGATTACGGAAGTTTTTGGTCCCGAGTCATCAGGGAAAACTACCTTAGGTCAGCATGTACTTGCTGAAGCGCAAAAGCTAGGAGGAGTGGCTGCCTATATTGATGTTGAGCATGCCCTAGACCCAGTCTATGCCACTCGCTGCGGTGTTAATGTTGACGACCTGCTCATCTCTCAGCCAGATACTGGAGAGCAAGCTTTGGAGATTACCGAAGCACTAGTCAGGAGCGGAGCTATTGATGTCATAGTCATTGATAGTGTTGCTGCCTTAGTCCCCAGGGCTGAAATTGAGGGAGAGATGGGGGATACCCATGTTGGTTTACAAGCTCGACTAATGTCACAAGCATTGAGAAAGCTAGCTGCCGTTATTGGTAAGTCACAGACAGCGGTAATATTCATCAACCAGTTAAGGGAAAAGGTTGGTATTATCTTCGGCAACCCTGAGGTGACACCGGGGGGCAGGGCTTTGAAGTTCTATAGCTCAATAAGGATAGACTTAAGACGAGTTGAAACTATCAAGCAGGGAAATGAGGCAGTAGGCAGCCATGTTAGAGCTAAGGTAGTCAAAAATAAGACTGCCCCGCCATTTAGAAGTGCCGAGTTTGATATCATGTTTGACCATGGAATAAGCATGGAGGGTAATCTTATAGACGTGGGTGTAGAGTTGGGGCTAATAAGCAAGGCTGGCGCTTTTTTTTCCTATGGTGACATTCGCCTGGGGCAAGGTAGGGAGAATACCAAGCAATACCTGGGGCAGAATCCCGAGCTTGCTCAAGAAATTGAGCGACAAATCAGAGCTTCAGCCGTCACCAGCACTAAATCTTAGCCAGCAATTAATGGCACTTTAAACAACTAGTTAAGTAGTAACAGTAAGTAAGGCTGGGGCGCAAGCTCCGGCTTTTTGTCTTAGAAAGGGCATGCTAATGAGCAAGATTACTGCAATTCGCGTCGGGAGGATTGGGGGAAAGCGGATAAATATATTCCTCGATGGCAGGTTCGCTTTCAGTCTAGAAGCTGAGGTGGTAATAAGAGAGGGTCTACATGTTGAGCAGGAGCTATCTTTGGGTCAGATTGCGGCACTAGCTAGGTCTGACCACTTCCACCGTTGCTTCAGTGCTGCTGCCCATTACCTCAGCTACCGACCTCGAAGCGAGTCTGAGCTAAGGGAGCGACTTTACTGGCGGGGTTTTGATGATGACAGCATAGAGGCGGTGATGGCCAAACTAAAGGAACAGGGGTTGGTGGATGATGTTACCTTTGCCCAATTCTGGAAGGATAATCGGGAATCATTTAGTCCACGCAGCCGATGGCTAACCAAGCTCGAGCTGAGGCGAAAAGGTGTAGCCAATGACATCATAGACCAAGTGGTTGATACGGTTGACGATGACCATAGTGCCTATCGGGCAGCTCTAAGTAAAGCTCGTAGCTTATCCCTAGCTGACTATCAGGGTTTCCGTCGCCGATTAGGTGCATACCTCAAGCGGCGTGGCTTCAGTTACGGGGTCATAAATCATACTACACAACAATTATGGCAGGAAAAGGAGACTAAGCCTAAATAGCATGAAGCTGACACTCAAGCTACAATGAAGGGGGTGGAAAAATGGGAATAGATGTTGTTCTAGCTATTGCCTTTAGTTTTATTATAGGTGTGGTATTTGGAGGTATGGCTGCCTTTCTCTTTAGGCGAGTGATGATTAACCGACAAATGCGTATTGCCGAGAGGAAAGCCAACAAAATGCTAGCTGAAGCCAGAGCCGAGTCTAATGATATACTCCGTGAGGCAAGGCAGGAGACTGAAAAGATTAAGTCAGGAGTGGAAGCCGAGTATCGTGAACGCCGTACTGAACTACAGCGGCAGGAGAGCTATGTATCTCAGCGGGCAGAGAGCCTAGATCACAAGTTAGAAGATTTGGAGAACCGCAGTCGCAACCTATCTAACAAAGAGAAGGAAATCGAGTCCACTCGCACCCATCTCGAGGAGGTTAGAGAGAAGCAGTTAAAACAGCTAGAGTTGATTTCGGGTATGTCCAGTGATATGGCAAAGCAAACACTGATTGAGGCTATGGAGGTCGAGATGCAAGAGGAAGCCTCACGGCGCCTTCGGGAATGGGAGGCTAAGGTAAGGGAAGAAGCACATGAGAAAGCTCAGGAGATTCTGTCTCAAGCTATTCAGCGTTGTGCTTCCGAGGTTGTATCTGAAACAACAGTGTCTACTGTTCCCCTTCCCAGTGATGACATGAAGGGTCGACTTATTGGACGAGAGGGTCGTAACATTAGAGCTTTGGAACAGGCTACCGGTGTCGACCTAATTATTGATGATACTCCCGAGGCGGTGACGCTGTCCAGCTTCGACACAGTGCGGCGAGAGGTAGCTCGAATTGCTTTAACCAAGCTTATCCTTGACGGTCGTATCCATCCAGCTCGCATTGAAGAGATAGTAGCCAAGGCTAAGGAGGAAGTAGATAAAACTATCTACAGTGCTGGGGAAGAAGCAGCTTATCAAGCGGGGGTACATGGCTTATGTCCCGAGTTAATCAGGTTGCTTGGTCGCCTTAAGTATCGCACTAGCTACGGGCAGAATGTCCTCGCCCACAGTATTGAGGTAGCTCATTTAGCGGCCATGATTGCCGGGGAATTGGGAGTCAATGTTGCCATAGCCAGGAAGGCTGGTCTGCTTCATGACATTGGTAAGGCGGTAGACCGTGAGGTGGAGGGAAATCACGCTGCCATCGGAGCTGACTTGGTTAAGCAATGGGAGAAATCCCCTGAAGTGGTCAAGGGTATCGCTGAGCACCACTTTGAGACGGAAACTACCAGCATCTGGGGCTTCATCATTTCAGCGGCGGATGCTATCAGTGGTGCCAGACCAGGTGCAAGGCGTGAGTCATTGGAGGGTTACTTAAAACGGCTAAAGGCATTGGAAGATATAGCTAATGGTTTTAAAGGGGTGGAGAAGTCATTTGCTATTCAAGCCGGTCGCGAAATCCGCATCTTAGTTAACCCACAAGAGATTGATGATATGGGAGCAATGAGGCTGGCTCGAGACATTGTTAAGAAGATAGAGGAAGGGCTACAATATCCAGGGCAAATAAGGGTTACTGTGCTCAGAGAGACAAGAGCTATAGATTATGCTAAGTAGGAGGTTTAATCGAGGAGCTAATGTTAATATTGGCGATTGGTGATATAATTGGCAAACCTGGCAGGCAGGCAATGAATAAACTTTTACCATACCTGCGACAACAATATAGTTTCGATATGGTTATTGCCAATGCTGAGAATATTGCTGGCGGTATAGGGGTAACTTCAGCCACAGCTAAGGAATTGCTGGATGCTGGTGTCGATATGCTAACCTCAGGTAACCACATATTTGCACAGAAGGAGATCATTCCACACCTTGACGGTGAAATGCCTATCCTGCGCCCATTAAATTATCCCCCAGGAGTACCGGGTAGGGGCTATATAATCAATGGTCAGGTTATAGTGGTAAATTTGATGGGGAGAATATTCATGAGTGATATTGATTGCCCATTTAGAGCTATGGATAAACTACTGGCTGAGCTCAAGCACAAGCCCCCAATTGTTATTGTTGATTTCCATGCTGAGGCTACATCGGAGAAGATGGCAATGGGGCGATATCTAGACGGTCGGGTTAGCGCTGTGCTCGGCACACATACCCATGTGGGAACTATTGATGCTCAGTTGCTTCCTCAAGGTACTGCTTATGTTACTGATATTGGTATGACCGGACCTATGGATTCAATTATTGGTGATGATTCCGAAGCCGTAATTCGCCGCTTCCTGACCGCAATGCCCCATCGTTTATCTGTAGGCAAGGGAAAAACAATGCTTAACGCAGTAATGGTTAGGGTAGATGATAATAGTGGCCGAGCAATAAGTATTGAGCGAATCTATCGTGAGGTGGAATAAAGTCAGCGGAGTAACTTATAGCTTTAGCTGAGCAGCGAGAAATAAGATTAGCCAGCCCCTGATACTGTGGAGCTGATAAGCAACCTTAATGTGGAGAGCTTATGACTATTGAGTTTGGATTACTAATATTAGCTGCCTATCTTGTGGGTTCGGTGCCAGCCGATCACCTAGTGGCTAAGTGGTCCCGGGGAATAGACCTTAGACAATATGGTAGTGGCAATGTGGGAGCAAGCAACCTACTGACGATAACCTCCAAGTGGATAGCTATTCCGGTAATCATTTTTGATGTGGGTAAGGGGGCATTGATGGTTTGGGCTACTACTCAACTGATAGGTCCAGAGGCAGTAGCTCAACAGGTAACGGTAGGTTTAGCAGCAATTATTGGGCATAACTGGCCAGTTTTCCTTCGTTTCAACGGTGGCAGAGGTGCTTTGACTACCATAGGCGTGCTTCTTATTTTAACACCATGGTTGGCGCTGATATTGGTAGCTGTTGCTTTCCTTTTCTTTCCATTCCGACAGCTATCTTTGGGAACGACCGTGGCAATGGCAGCTCTGCCCCTATGTAGCTGGCATCTCAGTAAGCCGTTTGGTATTGAAGAACCACTACCACTTACTCTAGGTTTCTTAGCTATATTTATAATATTGCTGGTTAGACGATTAACGGCACCGCGGACTTCACTCTCTGCTTCGGTAACCCCGGGGCAGCTAATTATTAATCGCTTGCTTTTCGACCGAGATATAAGGGACAGGGAAGCCTGGATAAAACGGAAACCTTTTAAGCAACAATAAAAACAGGGGAAAGGTTAACTATAGTGAGATGAAATGTGCCACTCACCCTGAGGTCGAAACTAACCTTAGGTGTGGTAAGTGTGGTAAACCGATATGCCCTAAGTGCCTGGTGCAGACTCTGGTGGGAGCCAGATGCCCGGATTGTGCCAAGCTATATAAGCTACCTATCTATCGTGTTTCCACTAAATATTATTTGATAGCTATAGGAACTGGGTTCGGCATGGCGATGGCTTGTGGTGTTGTCTGGGGACTGATAGAGTCGTTGGTGCCTTTCTTTTACCTTAGTCTGTTATTAGCTCCTGGGATTGGCTATGCCATTGGGGAGGTAATTAACCTTTCGGTCAATCGTAAGCGCAGCACAGGGTTAGCCGTTATCGCTGGTATAGCTGTGGTAATAAGCTACTTGGTTAGCCTTTTGTTTAATATTCTTTTTCATTGGGGTCTTTCCTTCGGTCTATTTAATATAATTCTTGCCCTGGTAGCCCTAGCCCTAGGTATTTTTGTAGCTGTTACCCGTTTGCGCTAAAGCATTCTGGCAATGAACCCCACTATGGAAAGGTTAATATGTCACCAGTTGGTGCAATATATTGGAATATCCCAGGATATGTGATTTTTTGGCTTTTATTTGCTATTGCCCTCGTCTTATTCGCTCAAAGGGTCTACCTGCTTTTCCGTCTCATACTCCTCGGACAGAAGGAAAACCGCTTCAATAGCATAATTCGCAGAATCATATATATGTTAGTGGTGACCTTGTCCCAATGGTGTAGCTTAAAGAGCGTTACCCGTCAAGACCGAGCTGGAATCGGGCATACATTCATGTTCTGGGGTCTCAGCCTGTTGCTTATCTACTATATTATCTTTATCGGTTTGGGAGACGGCTTTGGTCTCTACAAACTGCTTGAGGGCACCACATTTAAGACAGTCTATTCTTCAATTATGGATATAGCTGCATTACTTATCACCCTAGCTGTAATTTGGGCTGCAATTAGGTATTATATCATAAAACCTGACAGGCTAAAGAGGGAGGCAACTGCTGAAGAAAAGATTCTCCGACCCCTGCTTTTTACCGTCATAGTTAGCCTTATGGTTCTTCATTATTGTATGGAGGGCTTTAGATTTGCCGCTTACAACACTTCAGCTTCTTGGCCACCTATAGGGATTGCTTTGTCTAACTTCTTAATTAACACAGGTATATCGCAAGCTACATTGATAGCGGTATACAAGGGTGTTTGGTGGCTTAATTATGTTATACTCCTTGGCGCTTTAATCTACGCCCCTCACTCAAAGCACCTGCACCCACTTGCATCCTTCCCCAATGTGGCTTTCAAAGACCTACATCCCAAGGGAGCACTTAAGCCCATCGAGCTGGAAGAGGTTGAGACCTTTGGGGTATCGAAAATCCAAGACTTTTCCTGGAAGCAATTACTTGACCTCTATGCCTGTACAGTATGCGGCAGGTGTCATGTTGTTTGCCCGGCTCAACTTAGCGGTAAGCTCCTCTCCCCTAGGGAACTGGTCTTAAACCTCAAAAAACATTTGCTGGAGGTAGGTCCCGATTTGCTTAGAGTCAAAGGCAAAGCAGAATCCTCCTCCTCTAACCCCGAAAAAGTATTAATTGGCGAAGTGGTAACCGAAGATGAAATCTGGGCATGCACCACCTGTCGTGCTTGCCAAGAGGTATGCCCTGTTTATAGTGAGCATGTTGACAGAATTATTGGCCTGAGACGAAACTTGGTGCTGGAGCAGGCATCTATTCCTGAGACGGCTGAGGGAGCATTGAGAAGCATTGAAGACAGAGGGCACCCGTGGCGGGGAACTACATTTACCAGAACCGATTGGGCTCAAGGGCTTGCTATTAAGACTCTTGCTGAAGATAGTGAGATAGACATTCTGTACTGGGTAGGTTGCACCGATGCCCTGGAAGAGAGAAGTATGATGATAGCTCAGGCTATGGCTAAGCTGTTGAAGTCAGCCGGGGTTAAATTTGGTATCCTGGGTTCTGCTGAAAGCTGCTGCGGTGAGCCAGCTCGTCGCTTGGGTAATGAGTATATATTCCAGATGCAGGCTGAGAAAAATATTGAGCTATTGAAAGGGTATAATGTAAAGAAGATAGTTACTGCCTGTCCCCACTGCTTTAATACGCTAAAGAATGAATATCCTCAGTTTGGGGGTAATTTTGAGGTTATTCACCACACCGAGTTCATTGCCAACTTGCTGAAAGAAGGCAAGTTAAGAATTATCAAGGGGGGTGGTGGGGTAGTGGTTTACCACGACCCCTGCTATTTGGGGAGATACAATGACATTTACGAGCCACCGAGGCAGGTATTAAATAGTATGCCCGATATTACCCTTGTTGAGGCGGGGCAGAATCGGGAAAGGAGTTTCTGCTGTGGCGGCGGGGGTGGTCGTATGTGGCTGGAAGAACACATTGGCAAGAGAATCAGTGAGCTGCGCATAGAGCAGATAATTACCACTAAAGCCCAGACAGTAGTTACTGCCTGTCCTTTCTGTTTGCAGATGTTCGATGACGCAATAAAGGCAAAGGAGGCTGAAGAATGGCTTAAGGTTACCGATATCGCTGAGTTGGTAGCCGAATCAGCCATCTATCGCCCTTATTCTACCTAGGAATATTGAACCAAGCCTTCAATTGGTTACATATACATTCCGGCGCTCACATTTAATACATGTCCGGTGATAAAATCTGAATCAACCGAGGCCAGAAACAATGCTGGCTTGGCTGCATCCTCTGGTGTTATTGCCTTACCACCAATCTCTTGAAGCATCCTGTCTCTAACCTTCCTTGGTATGCCCATTTTTTCACCGGCAACCTCCTCCCCGGTCTCTTTCTCAGCAGTAAATCTGGTATGGACGAAGCCATAGGCAATGGCGTTACAGTTTACGCCAAATCTCGCCCACTCTCTGGCTACTGTTTTGGTAAGTCCAATGACACCCGCCTTAGCCGCCGTATAATTGACCTGTCCCACATTACCCATCAAACCCATTACCGAAGCGGTATTGATAATCTTACCGCCATGCCCCTTTTTCATCATATATTTGGCGGCGGAGCGAACACAATTAAAGGTTCCCTTGAGAATAATGTCCAGGCACATATCCCATTGGGTATCAGTCATTTTATGTAATAGCGCATCTCTGGCTATCCCGGCATTATTAACCAAAATATTCAAGTCCCCAAATATATCCACGGCGGTATCCATCAGCTTATCAGTATCCTCTGGCTTGGTTACATCAGCAATACACCAGGCAACCTTGCCCCCGGCAGCCTCTATCTCTTTTGCTGTAGCCACCAGAGGCTCCCGGTCAACATCACTGACTACCACACATGCCCCCTCCTGAGCAAACAGCAAGGCGTCAGCTTTGCCTATCCCTCTAGCCGACCCAGTAATTACGGCTACCTTACCGTCTAATTTTCCCATACTTAACTCCTTACCCAATTTTTTAGAAGTGGTTGCTGATTTCCTGTCTCACCCGTTGTATTACTTTTAGCATTACTTCCCCAGCCTTAGCCCTAATCAAAACTGTAGCTTCCATATCCATAGGGGTGGAACTAAGGTTAATAATGACTAACTTAGCACCGGAACGAACAGCATATATTGGCATATAGGCAGCAGGATAAATAACCAGGGTCGAGCCAATTACGATAAATAGGTCAGAATTGTATGAGCGTGAGGTAGCCTCCTCTAACACCTTGGCTGGTAATGGCTCACCGAAAAAAACAGCAGCCGGTTTCAGGATACCGTGGCAAGCTTCACAGTCAGGGATTTCCTCGCCTTCGTCCAGCCTGGCTTTAATATATTCAAAAGGATAACTCCTACCACATCTCAGGCATTTCGCCCACTGCATATTACCGTGTAGCTCAAATACCTTGTCCTGAGGAACCCCTGCCTTTTGGTGAAGACTGTCGACATTTTGGGTAATAACACAATCCAGCTTACCTAATCTATCCAGCTCAGCAATGGCGTAGTGGGCAGGATTTGGCTCAGCCTTGGTGGTTAGAACCCCCTGCCCAAGCATCTGCCATTGCTTTCGCCTGGTTTCAGGGTGGCTAACGAACTTGTGATAGGTAAAATCATCCGGGTCAAACCTGTCCCAGATTCCACCAGGGCTGCGAAAATCGGGAATCCCGGATTCGGTACTCACCCCGGCACCGGTGAAGACCACTATTCTCCCAGCGTTAATGATTAGGTCAGCCACTCTATCAATAAGGCTGTCTAACGCAGGTTTCTCCACAAGCTTTCTCCCTGTTTGCTACTAGAGTCAGGAAGGAATTGACTTATAAAATATGTTACCCAAAGAGTAACCGGTGACTACAGGGAGTACACAAAATAGATTAAGGCAATACCGGTTCGGTGGTAGTTTATTTGGATTCTTTTTGCCCACGCCAAGCACTTTACCGTTTAGTATATTGAGGTGCCTTGCGAGCTCGCTTGAGACCGTACTTTTTCCTCTCTTTTGCCCGAGCGTCCCGAGTAAGCAATCCGTAACGCCGCAGTATAGACCTAAGGCTTTCATCAGCTCTTATCAGGGCTCGAGCGATACCGTGAGAAACAGCGCCACTCTGCCCCGATATACCACTCCCTGTTACCTTGACTACAGCATTATACTTGGTGACGCAATCAGTAACCAAAAGAGGTTGCAGTATTGTCCGGCGGTGCTCAAAGCGGGGGAACAGCTCCTCATAGGGAACACCATTTATGATAATATCACCATTACCTGGTAAGAGCCTTACTCGAGCCACAGCCGTTTTGCGTCTGCCTGTTCCATAGAAATAAGCTTGCTTTTCCATTTGCATCCTATCCCCTTCCCTCATCCTCTAAAACTGCCCTCCTGGGACTAGCATTCACTTGAGCCAAGTGGGGATGGGTATCACCGACATAGACCCTGACTTTTTTCATCATCTTGGCACCCAGCCGATTGTGAGGCAACATACCCTTGACAGCATGTTTAACAACTTGCTCAGGATTAGCCTCCATCATTTTGTCTAAACTAATACTTTTTAACCCGCCAGGATACCCAGAATGTCTATAATAGACCTTCTGCTTAGCTTTATTGCCGGTCACACACACCTTATCAGCATTGATAACGATGACAAAGTCGCCCGTATCCAGATTACGACTGAATATTGGTTTGTGCTTACCCATAAGTAAGGTAGCTACTCGAGTGGCTAGCTTGCCTAAGACCTCACCCGAAGCATCAATAACATGCCACTCATGCTTAATATCAGACGCCTTAGTGCTATAGGTTTTCATTGCACCTCTTCTCCAAAAGATCGTGGATAATTAACCCCCATAAGGCATAGCCCACAGGCAGGAGCCGTTGGACCAGCCAAGCCTGGTTTCTTATCTTCAACCATACTATAAAATTCGTCAACAGTCATCTTTTCCCTGCCCACTTTGATTAGGGCACCTGCTGTATTGCGCACTTGATGAGGTAAAAAGGAGTTAGCGGCTATATTAAAAACAACCAATTCCCCATCCTTCTCTATTTCTGCTCTATACACACTCCGCACCGTGCTCCTTATATCAACTCCAAGGCAAGTTATAAAAGAGGCAAAGTCATGCTCACCAATAAGAGATTGACACGCCTGATTCATAGCCCCAATATTCAGATGACCAGCAACACGGTAAGAAAAACCATTCCTTATTGGTGACCGGGTCAAGCTATTTAATATATAGTAATTATATTCCCGGCTAAGAGCATCACGCCTAACATTAAAAGAATCATCTCCTCTATGCGCCGCCTTAACCACAATATCCCCAGGTAAATAGTAGTTTAAACCGGTAATAAATACCGATAGGGACAGGGACGGCATAGCCTTGAAACTAATCACCTGTCCTCTAGCATGAACCCCGGCATCGGTTCGGCTAGCTGCCATCACCCGAATTCTCTCTCCTGTAAGCTTGCACAGGGCTTTCTCAGTCTCCCCTTGAATAGTAGGCAGATCAGCCTGCAACTGGAAGCCGTGGTAATGAGTACCATCATATTCCATAATTAATACAATTTTGCTAAGTCTGTTTATCAACCCTGTATCCCCGTCACTCTACCAACTCAAGCCGAACCATAGGAGCCCCATCACCCAATCTGGGTCCCAATTTAATAATGCGGGTATACCCACCAGGACGCTCAGCATACCTTGAGGCGAGATCACTAAATACTTTGGCGGTCACTTTTTTATCTAAAATAAATGACAGCGCCCTGTGACGGGAAGGAAGTCCACCCTCCTTACCAAATGTGATCATTCGCTCAGCCAAGCCACGCACTTCCTTGGCCTTGGCCTCGGTGGTAGTTATTTTCTCATAGTTAAGAAGGTCAGTCACCAAGTTACGATACAACGCCCTCCGGTGACCTGAATCCCTACCTAACTTTCTACCAGCTACTTTATGCCTCATCCTCTGTCCTTTCCTCAACCTGAGGGGTAAGAGATAGTCCCAATGCGTTGAGGCAATCTTCTATCTCTCGTTTAGACTTCTGCCCAAAGTTCCGTAGTGAAAGCAACCCCTTATCCCCCCTGCTTATGACTTCGCCCACGGTAGTGATACCACCACGCCGCAAGCAATTCATGGTACGCATTGATAGCTTTAATTGGTCCACGGGTATATTATACTGCTCGTTAGAAATAGGTAAGCGAATAAGCTTATCTGCCTCCATCCGCGATATACTAGCATAATCAACAAAAGCTGATAATTGCTCCACTAGAATGCTGGCACTGCCGCTGATTGCATCTACCGGTGATATAGTGCCGTCTGTCCATACTTCTAGGCACAACCGCTCACGACTAGTCTCACGACCAATATGAATTGGCTCAACGGTAAAGTCAACCTTGCGTATTGGGGTAAAAACGGCATCCATTGGAATCACTCCTATGGGTAGATTATCACCAGGCTCAGCCCGCCTATAGCCTTCACCCAATTCCACATCAAACTCTACAGAAAGGCTAGCTTCATCTGAATCTAAGGTGGCTAAATAAAGCTCAGGGTTCACCACCTCAAAATCAGTTGAGGGCTTAATGTCAGCAGCGCAAACTTGCCCCTCCCCTTTCACATCCAGAGTTAACTTACCTGGTTGACCTGAAAGGGACTTTAACCTTAATGCTTTAACATTGAGTAAAAAATCCGTGGTATCTTCCTTTATATAAGGGATAGCAGAGAATTCATGCTGAATCCCCTCAATCTTAACCTGAGTCACAGCTGCCCCTGGAAGATAACTAAGCAAAACTCGACGTAAAGCATTACCAAGGGTAACACCAAAGCCCCTTCTCAGAGGCTTAGCCACAAAGCTCCCAAAGTTACCCTTGTCTTCGACACACTCAATCTCAGGTATTGCCAAACCAGACAAAAGACTACCTCCTTTTAATTACCTTATCTGGAATAGAACTCAACTATGCTCTTGCCATCAAATTTAGCATCAATGTCATCAGGGGTAGGCAGAGATAAAACCCGACCAATAATATTCTGCCTATCCAGGCTCAACCAACCCGATACCGACTTAGCCTCTATAGTTTGAACCAGTTGTTGATAATACTCGCTTTTGGTATTTTCTGGTTTCCAATTAATGGTATCACCTTCCTTAACTAAACAAGAGGGTATATCAGTCTTGTGCCCATTTAGTATAATATGTCCATGTCGAACTAGCTGACGAGCTTGAGCCCGGGAGTCAGCAAAGCCTAAACGGTATACAACATTATCAAGCCGCATCTCCAACAATACCAGCAGGTTTTCGCCGGTGATGCCTGACTGCTTTTCGGCTTTAGCAAAGAAACGCTTAAACTGCCGCTCCAGAATTCCATAAGTATAGCGGGCTTTTTGCTTCTCCCGAAGCTGTACTGCACGGTCGGAAATCCGACGGCGCTGAGTAGGCTGCTGTCCCGGCGGTTTCCCTCGCTTGTCCATCGCACATTTAGAGGTAAAACACCGGCCACCTTTAAGCATCAACTTCTCGCCACTACGCCGGCATAATCGACAAACTGCTCCTGTGTACCTTGCCATTTTTCTCTCCTACACGCGTCTTCTTTTTGGCGGACGACAACCATTATGGGGAATGGGAGTCACATCCCTAATGCGGGTAATATAGAGTCCTGAGCTTTGTAGGGAACGAATAGCTGCTTCACGCCCACTGCCTGGACCTCTAACATAAACCTCTACCTGGCGTAAGCCATGCTCCATAGCTTTGTGTGCCGCATCACGAGCTGCTAATTGAGCAGCATAGGGAGTGCCTTTACGCGAGCCTTTGAACCCAGCTGTCCCTGAGCTTCCCCAGGCGATAACATTTCCTTGAGGATCGGTAAGAGTCACTATGGTATTATTAAAAGTGGATTGGATATAGGCTCTGCCTACAGGGATAGACTTGCGTTCCCGTTTTCTGGCTCGTTTTTTTTGTGGCATTGTAATCTCCTAAATACTATATATTATGTTAAGTTATTTCTTAGTCACGCCACGCCTCTGCCCTCTACCGGCTATAGTCTTACGAGGACCACGCTTGGTGCGAGCATTGGTTCGCGTTCGCTGCCCCCTAAGCGGTAAGCTACGACGATACCTGGTACCCCGATAGCTACCAATCTCAACCAGACGCCTAATATTAAGATTAACCTCTTTTCTAAGTTCACCCTCAACCCTATACTCTCGGTCAATCACTTCTCGTAGACGATTAACCTCTTCTTCAATCAGATCGCTCGTCTTAGTAGAAGAATTGATACCAGTCTGAGCTAGAATCCTCTGGCTCCGAGTGGCACCAATGCCATAGATATACTGGAGAGCTATCAAGATTCGCTTATTTTTAGGTATATCTACCCCGGCTATACGCGCCATCTAGTCCTCCTTACTAATAAGAAAAATTTAGCCTTGTCGCTGCTTGTGCCTAGGGTTGGAACAAATAATCCTAATCACCCCGTGCCGCCTTACCACCTTGCATTTTTCGCATCTAACCTTAACCGAAGCTTTCACCTTCATAATTAGCCCTCTCTATTTAAACCGATATGTAATCCTCCCTCGACTCAGGTCATAGGGGGAAAGCTCTATCAGCACCTTGTCACCGGATAAAATTTTAATATAATGCAATCTTATCTTCCCCGAAATGTGAGCTAATACCTTATGCCCAGTGGGTAACTCAACACGAAACATGGCATTAGGCAAAGGTTCAACTACTGTCCCCTCTACTTCAATGGTTTCCTTCTTAGTCATAAACCTTCTTCTTTACACAGTGGTAAGTACCTCTGGTCCAGCATTAGTAATGGCAATGGTATTTTCAAAGTGAGCCGAGAGACCCCCATCAGCGGTAAACACCGTCCAGCGGTCATCTCCAAGCCTAGTATGCCAGTCACCAATATTCACCATAGGTTCAAGGGCAAGGGTCATACCCTTTCTTAGCACTGGTCCCGAGCCTGGTAGGCCAAAATTAGGTATTGAAGGTTCCTCATGCATCTCTCGACCAATACCGTGCCCGGTATACTCACGGACTACTGAGTAGCCCCTTGACTCAGCATAATTCTGAATGGTAGCCGAAATATCACCTAATCTGGCACCGGGATAAGCAGCAGCAATGCCAACCTTTAGGGCACCTTCAGTAGTTTCCATAAGCTCTTTAGCCTGTGGGCTAACCTCACCGATACCTACTGTTATCGCAGCGTCACCATGAAAACCATTGATATTTGCTACTAGGTCAAGAGATACAATGTCACCCTCATATAATATCCGTTCCCCTGGAATTCCGTGTACTATCTCATCATTCACAGATATGCAGATATTAGCTGGGAAGCCATGGTATCCTTTAGATGAAGACTTGGCTCCCAGCTTTTCTAGCTCTCTAACCGCAATAACATCTAACTCCTTAGTTTTCATCCCTGGTCTCAGTTGCCCCTTAAGCAGTTCCAGTACAGTGGCCACAATTCTACCTGCCTGCCGCATAACAGCAATCTCTCTATCAGATTTGATAATTATACTCATATACTCACCTAGCAATAAACTCGCCTTTACCAAGGGCGGTGATGATTCTCCAACTCACCTCATCTATACTTCCCTCCCCATCTACCTCCAATAGCTTACCTGCCCCAGCATAATAATCAATGAGAGGAGCCGTCTCATTCAAGTAAACCTCAAGCCGCTTTTTAGCTTTGTCAACGGTATCATCAGGGCGCTGATATAGCTCACCGCCGCACCGGTCACACTTACCCCAAACCTTAGGCGGGGAGTTTATGGTATGATACGGTGTCTGACAATTACGACAAATCCAGCGCCGGCTAAGTCGCATTAGCAGCTCCCGTTCAGAGACCAGAATATATACCGCCCTATCTATAGTTTTAGCCTGTTTGGCTAGGATTTCATCCAGTGCCTCAGCCTGCTTGAGATTGCGGGGAAAACCATCAAGGATTACCCCACCTTCACAATCCGGAGCCGATATACGCCCCAAAACCATTCCTATCGAAATTGAGTCAGGTACCAGTATTCCCCTTTCCATATAAGACTTGGCTCTCAATCCTAACTCAGTGCCTTGCTCTATTGCCTGCCTAAACAGGTCTCCAGAAGCGATATGTACTAATTTCAGCTCCTGAGCTACAGTAGCTGCCTGAGTTCCTTTACCCGCACCAGGGGCACCTAGAAAAACAATATACACCTTTCACCTTATTTAATAAAGCCCTCATAGCGCCGCATTACCAGTTGCGACTCCACCTGCTTCATAGTATCCAAAGCAACACCAACCACAATAAGCAAACCCATGCTAGATAGCTGGATTACCTGAACATTGCCAATCTCTCGAGCGGCGAATGGCATTATCGCCACCAAGGCTAAGAAAAGAGCACCTCCCCAGGTAATACGGCTAATGACCTGATTAAGGTAATTAGCGGTGTGTTTCCCTGGTTGAATCCCAGGGACAAATCCCCCCTGCCGCTGTAAAACACCGGGTAAATCCTGCTGCTCAAAAATCACCATAGTATAAAAGAAGGCAAAGGCAATCACCATCACAAAAAACATTCCCCAGTAAAATAAGCCCATAGGTAACATCGCATTAGGATTAAACAGGCTCATAATATGATTAGCCAAATTGGGGTCAGCTCCGGCGGGATTGGCAAAATAACTAGCTATAATACCAGGAAACAGCATCAGCGACATAGCAAAGATGAGAGGTATCATTCCCGCTGTGTTTACTCGCAGTGGGATGTGGGTTGAGCCTGATTGTTTATACATACGACCACCGCGAACCACGCTACGGGCATATTGAACCGGGATACGGCGGTGAGCCTCCGTAAAAATAACTATGAAGACAACGGTGGCTAAGGCTATGAGGAGATATATCATCAAGCCGCCAAGATTTGTTGCCGCCTCAATGCCGCCCTGACCAGCCGTTTCCCAGAAACCGGCCACAATACCACCAAAGATTATTATAGATATACCATTGCCAATTCCGTATTCAGTAATAAGCTCACCTAGCCAGATACAGAACATGGTACCAGCTATCATTGATATGACCATAGTTGCCATCGGTAGCGCGGCAGCACCACCAACCACACCCTCACGCTGGAGCCAGATTAACTGACCATAACCCTGAAGACCAGCCAAGGGAACCACCGCCCAATGGGTAATCCGATTAATGGTATTCCTCCCAGCCTCTCCCTCCTGGGAAAGAGCTCTTAACCGCGGCACAATAGGCACCAGTAGCTGCATAATAATTGAAGATGTTATGTAGGGATAAACCCCCATAGCGGCTACACTAAGCCGCCTTAAGGCACCACCACTAAACATGTCAAGCATACCCAGCATAGGGACCTTCTCAAATACCTGTTGCAGGGCCTCAGGATCTACCCCGGGGAGAGGCACATGAGCCACGAAACGGAAGACCACCAGGATACCCAGGGTAAGGAGAATCCGACGCCTCAGGTCGGGTAAGCTGAAGGCGTCAAGCATAGCCTGAAGGAGTCGTGGCCTAGCTTGCCTTGGTCGCATAGTCAATCTCCTCCACCCTGCCCCCGGCAGCCTCAATCTTGGCTTTAGCCACCGCCGAGAATTTGTTTGCCCTTACAATAAGGGGATGATTAATATCCCCCTCAGCTAGAATCTTAATCGGATGCCGTAGAGATTTTACCAGCCCAGCCGCTACCAATCCTTCTGGCGTTACCTCACTTCCGGGCTCAAAGATATTAAGCTTATTTAAATTAACAACGCTATACTCTACCCTAAAGATGTTGACAAATCCACGCTTTCGGGGCAAGCGCTTAATTAAGGGTAATTGCCCACCTTCAAATCCCGGGCGCATCCTATAACCAGAACGGGACTTTTGCCCCTTACTGCCACGCCCAGAATAGGTACCGCGTCCACTGCCATCCCCCCGACCTACCCGCTTCCGACTCTTCCTGGAGCCAGAGGCGGGGGAAAGTTCATTCTGTCGCACTAGCTTTCCTCCTCCACTTCAACTAAATGCCTCACCTTATTAATCATACCCCGAATTGAGGCGGTATCTTCATGGCTGACACTCTGGTTTAGCCGACGAAGCCCAAGAGCCTTTAAAGTTTTCCTCTGGTCATCAGCATAGCCAATGCCACTTTTCACCAAGATAATATGTAGATTAGCCACTGGTTAGCGCCTCCTTAAAACAGGGCTACCCCTCTTCCACTTCAGTCTTAACCTTAAAATCTGATTTGCGTCTGGCTAACTCCTGTTTCGGGTCCTTAAGCTGGCTAAGGGCAAGCATCGCTGCCTTAGCCATATTAACGCGATTAGAGCTACCCAGCGATTTAGTTAAAATATCTTTAATTCCGGCTGCCTCAAGCACAGCTCGGATGCTACCACCAGCAACAACACCAGTACCTGGTGCTGCTGGTTTTAGCAAGACCTCGGCAGCACTAAACCTAGCTCTTATTTTATAGGGAATAGTAGTACCAGCTAACGCTACTTCAATCAAATCCTTTTTAGCGATAACTCCAGCCTTATTAATCGCTCCTGGCACCTCATTAGCCTTACCAACCCCAATACCTACATGCCCATTACCGTCCCCAGTTACCACCAAGGCGCTAAAACTAAGGCGTTTGCCTCCCTTCACTACCTTAGCCACACGGTTTATATAGATCAGCTTGTCGTTCAGCACCAATTCTGTTGGGTCTATCTTAAGCTTGTTTATCAACCTCAACTCCTGCTTTAAAATTTTAATCCGGCTTGACGGGCTGCCTCAGCCAGAGCTTTAACCCTGCCATGATATTTGTAGCCACCACGGTCAAAAACTACCTGATTTATCCCTTTGCTTTGGGCTCGTTTAGCTAACAGAGAACCGATAAGTCCAGCCTTAACCGTCTTTACTTTGCCTGCTACCTCGCCCTTTATTTCAGGGTCAAGGGTTGATACCGAGATCAGGGTGTGCCCTTTTAAGTCATCAATAACCTGAGCGTAAATATGGTTCAAGCTACGGAAAACACACAGCCGGGGTCTGGGGGCTGTGCCCTTTACCTTGGCTCTGACCCGAGCGTGTCTCCGGTAACGAGCTATCCTTGGTCCACCTTTTCCCATTATTTCCTCTTGCCTATAGCTTTACCCGCCTTACCCGCTTTAAGGCGAACTAATTCCCCAGCGTACCTAATCCCCTTACCCTTATAGGCATCGGGGGGGCGAATAGCCCGAATTTGGGCTGCCATCTCACCAACTACTTCTTTGTTAATACCGGTAACCTTAATGCGGTTGGCTCCTTCTACAGCTAGGGCCACACCCGGTAGCGGTAATACCTCCACCAGATGTGAATACCCGACACGGATTACCAGCTTATCACCTTCTTTTTCAACACGATAGCCCACACCTACAATTTCAAGAACCTTCTCAAAGCCGCTTGTTACCCCGTCCACCATGTTAGCCAAAAGGCTTCGTGTCAATCCGTGCAAGGAGCGATGCACCTTACTATCACTAGGACGCGACACAACCAAGCTACTGTTTTGTAGGGTAATAGACATATCAGGGTTGAAACGACGACGAAGTTCCCCTTTAGTTCCGGTTACAATAACCTCATCCTCGTTAATAACCACTGCCACACCCTTTGGCACCGGTATAGGCATTCGCCCTACTCTAGACATAATTATCCCCTCAACACTGGTTTACCATATATAGCATAAAAGTTCGCCACCAACCTCCTGGCGCCAGGCTTGCTGACCTGTCATCACCCCTTTAGGTGTAGACATAATAGCAATGCCCAAACCGCCAAAAACACGAGGAATCTCTTTGCGCTGGACATATATCCTTAGTCCAGGCTTACTTACTCGCTCTAACCCAGAAAGAACTGTCAGATTATTCTCATCAAATTTGAGGTAAATTTTGATTACCCGGTGTGGTTTACCCCTGAGCACCTCATAATCACTAATAAAACCTTCCTCTTTCAGGGTTCTAGCAATAGACAGCGCCATCTTTGAGGCTGGCACCAGCACGAAATCATGCCTTGCCATTATGGCGTTACGTATTCGCGTTAGCATATCTGCTATTGGATCAGAATTAGGCATATCTAATCACCAGCTTGATTTCCTCACCCCAGGAATTTGACTAGCCAGAGCTAGCGTACGAAAGCAAATACGACATAAGCCAAACTTACGCATATAAGCCCTCGGTCGACCACATAAGTAGCATCTATTATGCTGCTGCACTCTATATTTGGCAGGAAGTTGCGACTTTACAATTGCTGACTTTTTAGCCATCTCTATCCCTCATTTCAATCCTTAATGAAAAGTATACCCAATAATTCCAGCAAATACCTGCACTCTTCATCCGTTTTAGCCGTAGTGATAATTGACACCTCTAGTCCCCGCACCCTGTCTATTTCATCATAATTTACCTCAGGAAAGACGATTTGCTCCTTAAGCCCTAAGGTATAATTGCCTCGCCCATCAAAGGAAGTTCTGGGAAGCCCATAAAACTCACGCATACGGGGTAAGACAATGTTTAGTAATTTATCAAAAAAGTCATACATTCGTTCTCCCCGCAGGGTTACCTTTAACCCAATAGGCATCCCGGTTCTCAACCTAAAGGTAGCAATAGGCTTCTTGGCACGGGTGATCACCGGGTGCTGCCCTGAAATAACGGTCAGGTCTCTCTCTGCTGCCTCGAGAGCCTTGGCATTGGCAATTGCCTCGCCTAATCCAATATTAAGCACTATCTTGTCTAGACGTGGTACCTGCATTACATTTTCATACCCATAAAGCTCCATCAGCTTGGGAATAATCTCATTCCTATACCTTTCCTTTAGTCGAGACATTTAATCAATCACCTCGCCACAAGAGCGACAGAACCGAACCCTCTTGCCATCGGCTAAAAAGCGGAAACCAACCCGGGTAGGATGATTACACCTGCTACACAGTAGCATAACATCTGACACATGAATTGGTGCTTCCATCTCTATCATACCCGCCTGCCTAACTGCTCCCCGTGCTTTAGTATGCCGTTTAATAAAGCTAATGCCTTCAACTATCAGCCGTTCATCCTTGGGGTAAGCAAAGCGCACCTTACCCTTTTTACCTTTATCCTTACCGGTGATAACCAGCACGGTATCGTTCTTTCTAATCTTCATAACTTTCTCACAAAACTTCAGGTGCTAGCGATAGAATCTTAGTAAAATTTTTCTCCCTCAGCTCCCTGGCTACTGGTCCAAATATTCGCGTTCCTCTAGGATTATTCTTATCAGTAAGAATCACCGCTGCATTTTCATCAAATCTAATATAAGAGCCATCAGGACGCCGATGGGGCTGAGCGCAGCGAATGATAACCGCCCTGACCACGTCTCCCTTCTTCACCATTGCCCCCGGGTTTGCCCGTTTAACTGAGGCAACAATGATATCACCGACCCGGGCGTATCTCCGCCTGGTGCCACCCAATACACCGATGCACATAAGCTGTTTAGCCCCAGTATTATCGGCTGCCTTAAGTCTAGTATAGGGTTGAATCATATCACCATCCTGAAACCAATCAGGTTATTTCCTTAGGTTGAACCTCTACAGCGTCTCCCTTGGTTATTATCTCGGCTACTCGCCATCGCTTATCTTTTGATAGAGGACGGGTTTCTACAATCCTGACCATATCTTCCAGTCTACACTCGTTGTTTTTATCATGAGCTTTATATTTAACTACTCTCTTGACAGTCTTCTTATATAGTGGGTGGCGCTTGGGCGTTTCCACCGCCACAACCACCGTCTTATCCATCCTGTTACTTACTACTCTACCAAACCTGGTTTTACGCTTCCCCTGCATAAAAAACCTACCTTATACCTAGATCATTCTCTCTCATTAGGGTTTTTAACCTGGCAATCTTCTTTTTAACCATTCTAAATTGGCGATGGTTTACCAACTGCCTGGTAGCCAAACGAAAGCGAATGTCAGAAAGCTCTTGATAAGCTTCCTCTAGTTGTTTTGCTAATTCTTTGAGGCTCAGAGCCCGAATTTCCTCAACCTTCAACTTAAGCCGACTCCTCATTTCCAGAATCACTGCCAGTACCTACGCCAGCTTCCCTTACCACAAATTTAGTTTCTATCGGTAGCTTGTATGAAGCAAGCCGCATCGCTCCTTTAGCCACTCCCTCCTCAACTCCAGCCATTTCAAATAGAATTCTCCCTGGTTTGACCACAGCTACCCAATGGTCTGGAGAACCCTTACCTCCACCCATACGGGTCTCAGCTGGCTTTTTAGTGACCGGCTTGCTAGGGAAAATACGTATCCACACCTTACCACCACGACGAACATAGCGAGTCATAGCCCGCCGTGCCGCTTCAATTTGTCGATTATTGATCCAAGCAGACTCTAGCGCCTGCAAAGCAAAATCTCCAAAAACAACTGTCTGCCCCGCCTGGGCTCTACCCCGTCGGTGTCCCTTATGGGTTTTGCGGTATTTCACCCGCTTAGGTTGTAGCATCCTTTTCCCCTTCTTCCGTAGCAGTAGAGGTCTCCGACTCCACCACCTCACCGACTACTGGTTCAGCCTGCTTCTCCTCAACTTCCACCTCCTTAGGTTCAGGAAGAATATCACCCTTATATATCCAGACCTTTACCCCAATTCGACCTAAGGCGGTATACGCTTCAGCAAATCCATAATCAATATCAGCCCGCAAGGTATGCAAGGGGACTTGCCCTTGATGCATAGTCTGGCGTCGAGCTATTTGGGCACCAGCTAATCTACCAGCACAACTGAGCTTTACACCCTTAGCCCCAGCCTGAATGGTGCGAAAGATTGTCTGTTTCATTACCCTGCGGTAAGAGACCCGGCGCCCAATCTGCTCGGCTACTGACCCTGCTACTAAACAAGCATCAAGCTCAGGCTGTTGAATTTCCTGGATGTTTAATTGAACCGGCTTCCCAATAAGTCCCTCAAGATAAACCCTCATTTCATCAACTCGCTGTCCTCCTCGCCCAATAACAACTCCAGGGCGGGAAGTATTGATGGTTACCGAGACCTTATTTGCCTGACGCTCAATCTCCACCAGAGAGATACCGGCTTCAGTATACCTAGACCCGATAGCCTGCCGCAGCTTTATGTCTTCGTGCAAAAACTCCACATACTGCTTATCGGCATACCATTTTGCTTGCCAATCACGTATGTAACCAATTCTAAATCCTATAGGATGAACTTTATGTCCCATTAACTCTCCTGCTCAGCAACAATAACTGTAATATGGCTAGAACGTTTAAGGATAGGGCTTACACGTCCTCGAGCCCGCGGGCGAAATCTCTTCAAGGTTCGTGCCTCATCAGCAAAAATTCTAACAACCTTCAAATCCGAAGATGACATCTGAAAGTTGTTCTCGGCATTAGCCGCTGCTGATTTCACCACCTTGGCTACAACCCGAGCTATTGGTGTCGGTGTCAACCTAAGTATGGTTAGCGCCTCGTCCACCTTCTTGCCCCGAACCATATCTACTAGTGGGCGTACTTTGCGAGGTGATATACCAATGTCTTTGTCTACTGCCCTTACCTGCATTTTATTCCCTGCCTAAATCTACTTCCCCTTTTTTATCTGAGTAGTTCTTTCCGCCCTAGAGACGTGCCCCCTAAAGGTTCGAGTTAAAGCAAACTCACCTAGCTTATGCCCCACCATATTTTCGGTGACAAAGATAGGCACATGCCTTCTGCCATCATGCACCCCAATAGTAAGCCCTACCATATCGGGCACGATGGTAGACCAGCGTGACCAAGTTTTTATTACCGCCTTTTGACCAGAGCGATTAAGCGCCTCTACCTTCTTCAGTAGTTTAGCATCAATGGCTGGACCTTTCTTGGTTGACCTTGACATTTAGCTCCCCTTCATCTGCTTACTTGCCTCGGCGTTTAACAATCATTTTATCCGAAGCCTTTACCTTGCGAGTTCTATAGCCCAAAGCTGGCTTACCCCATGGCGTTTTAGGCCCAGGTTTACCTATCGGGCTCCTGCCCTCTCCCCCCCCATGAGGGTGATCACGCGGATTCATAGCTGAACCTCTTACCGTAGGTCGCCAGCCTAGCCACCGTGTACGACCTGCCTTGCCCAATTTCATACTCTGATGGTCCACATTTCCTACTTGACCAATAGTAGCCAAACATTCACTACGAATACGCCGCACCTCACCGGAAGGCAACCGAACCAGGGCATATTCGCCTTCCTTTACCACTAATTGAGCCGCGACTCCGGCACTACGTACCAACTGCCCACCTCTACCCCTGTTTAACTCAATATTATGTATTAAGGTGCCACTCGGGATTAGCTTTAAGGGTAAGGTGTTCCCTGCTTTTACCTCAACATCCTCACCCGACTTTATGCTATCTCCAACACTAAGTCCTAAGGGGGCGAGGATATAGCGCTTTTCCCCATCAGCATAGTATATAAGGGCAATATTTGCCGAACGGTTAGGGTCATACTCAACAGCCGCTACCCTACCAGGGACGCCGACTTTATCCCGCTTAAAATCTAGTACGCGGAGCATCCGCTTCGCCCCACCACCTCGGTGGCGGACTGTTATTCTCCCTTGACTATTACGCCCTGCCTTCTTTTTAAGAGGTAAGAGTAGGGATTTCTCTGGCTCGCTTTTAGTTATTTCTTCAAAGGTAGAGCCGATCATCCCCCGCCTACCGGGAGAAGTGGGACGATACACCTTTAGTGCCATTCAGACTCCTTCTTCAAGCTTCCCCTTTTATTATTAAACACCCTCAACAAGTCTAATGCTATCTCCTGGCTTGAGTGTGACAATTGCCTTTTTCCAGGACTGGGTCAACACCTGCCGTCTACCTATCCTCCGCGTTTTACCAGGCACTGTCATTACATTAACTGCGACCACCTCGACCTTAAATACCTTTTCCACAGCCTGTTTAACCTGATGCTTATTAGCTTCCCTGGCTACCTCAAAGGCATACTTGCCTTGAGCTTGAAGCTCTGTATTCTTCTCAGTTAGTAATGGACGGCGCAACACCTGGTAGAGATGCACTGTTTCCCTCCTCTGATAACTTCTTCCCCCACAACTGTTCTGCTTTACACACTGCATCCACGGTCATCAATAACACCTTATAGGAAAGGATGTCAAGCACATTGAGTAAGCTGGCAGGCAAGGTTTTAATCCCTACTAGGTTACGGCTTGATTTAACTACACTGTCATCCGGCTCATCGGTAACGATAAGAGCCGAAGAATCCACCCCCAATGCCGTCAAAATCCGAACCATTTCTTTAGTTTTGGTCGTCTCAAGTTCCAACTTCTCCAAGACCTTTAGCTCATCATCCCTAGCTTTCGCCGATAGGACACACCTTAGAGCTAGTTGGCGCATCCTTTTAGGCATGGCTTGCCGGTAACTTCTGGGGTGAGGACCAAAGGTGATACCCCCTCCCCGGCGCAGTGGTGACCTCTTGCTGCCAGCCCGAGCTAGCCCGGTGTGTTTTTGCCGAAACAACTTCCCCTTACTACCAGAGACCTCGCCCCGAGTTTTTGTATCAGCCGTTCCCTGACGAGCATTCGCCCGCTGCCTTACCATTGCCTGGTGCACTACCGCCTCATTAAATGACACGCCAAACACTTCATCACTTATTTCAATATGTGTCGCCACCTCTCCGACAAGGTTATAAACTGGAACTTGCACTTTCTTGTTTACCTCCACCTGATTTCCTTATTAGTAATAGCCCATTCCTGCCCCCAGGTACGGCTCCCCTAACCAGCAATAGATTACGGGCAAGATCCGCTTCAAACACCTCCAGATGGCGTATCGTCACCCGGCTATCCCCCATATGTCCTGCCATACGCATCCCTTTGAAAACTCTACCCGGAGAGGTAGTAGCCCCTATAGAACCTGGAGCACGGTGTCGGTCTGACTGCCCATGTGTTTTGGGACCGCCGGCAAAACGATGACGTTTTACTACACCAGTAAAGCCCTTACCTTTTGACACCCCGGTAATATCCACTCGGTCGCCCATCTTAAAAAGGCTAATATCAACCGTCTCCCCTACCTCAATAGCTTCACTAGCACTTACCCTGAACTCCCGAAGATACTTAAACTGTCCCAGCCCCTTAAGATGCCCCTTCCGAGGAGAATTAAGCCGTTTTGCTTCACCAAATCCAAGCTGGACTGCACTATAGCCTTCTTTATCCTTAGTCTTAACCTGTATTACAATGCATGGACCAGCTTCAATAGCGGTTACCGCCTCAGCCTTACCATTGTCTCTAAATTTCTGGGTCATACCCAGCTTTCTGCCAATAATACCTTCAATCATATCTTTAGCCTTCTATAACTTAATATCTATCTCAACCCCTGATGGTAGATTCAGCCTAGATAAGATGTCTATTGTTTTAGAAGTTGTATCTATAATATCAATAAGGCGCTTATGAGTCCGAATTTCAAACTGTTCCCGTGAGTCCTTATCTATGAACGGGGAACGGATAACAGTGAATTTCCGAATACGGGTAGGCAGGGGCACCGGTCCGGAAACAACTGCCCCGGTACTCTCCACCGCTTCTACAATCTGCTGAGCAGAGCGGTCAACTATCTTGTGGTCATATCCCTTTATTTTGATACGAATCTTCTGTTTAGGCATATCTTCTACCTATTCTACCTATTGCTTTATCCTTAAGCTCGTCGGCTAATTCAGCCGGTAGCTCCTGATACCGATGAAACTCCATAGAATGCGTGGCTCTGCCCTGGGTTAATGACCTGAGACTGGTGGCATAGCCAAAGGTCTCAGCCAAGGGTATCAGAGAGCAAATGCTTAACATCTCACCCTCGGTTTCAATGCTATTGATATGCCCCCGCCTTGAAGTGAGGTCATCTATTATGTCACCCAGAAATCCACCGGGTGTAACTATATCTATCTTCATTATCGGCTCTAGAAAGACAGGCTTAGCTTTGGCCACGCCATCCTTTAACGCCATTGAAGCAGCCATCTTAAAGGCTAGATCTGAGGAGTCAACCTCATGGTAACTACCATCATAAAGAGTCACTTTAATATCAACCAGTGGATAGCCAGGTATTACCCCAGTTTCCATAGCTTCTTTAATGCCGATTTCTATGGATGGCATGTATTGCTTGGGTATTGCCCCACCTTTGACGCGGTCTACAAAGTGGAAGCCGTTACCACGCTCCACAGGCTCAAGCTCAAGGCAGACATGACCATATTGACCACGCCCCCCAGTCTGCCGAATGAATTTATTTTCACTTCGCACCAATACAGTAATAGTTTCCTTATACGCAACCTGTGGCTTACCTACCTTCGCCCCTACCCTAAATTCACTGAGCAACCTGCTTACTATGGTATCCAGGTGAAGCTCGCCCATACCTGAGATAACAACCTGTCCCGTCTCCCGATTATAATCTACCTTAAAGGTAGGGTCCTCCTCAGTCAGCTTGCGCAGGGCTTCTCCCATAGAGTCCTGGTCAGCCTTGGTTTTAGGCTCAATGGCAACAGACAACACTGGCTCGGGGAAGCGAATGGACTCAAGAAGTAGGGGTTGAGAGGAATGGCACAGGGTATCACCAGTAAAGGTATTCTTAAGACCTAATGTAGCTACGATAGCTGCGGTATCAGCTTCAACTACCTCCTCACGGCGATTGGCATGCATTAATAATATCCGTCCAATGCGTTCCCTCTTGCCACGGGTTGAGTTAAATACTTGTGCCCCCGCTTTTACTCTGCCCGAATAGACCCTAAAATAGACCAACCTGCCCATAAAAGGGTCAGAAACCACCTTAAAAGCTAGTGCTGAAAACGGGGCATCAGCCCTGGCTGGGCAAGGAACTTCAACCCCCAGCCTAGTATCAATTGCTCTTATTGGTGGTTTATCCAAAGGTGAGGGCAGATAGTTTACAATAGCATCAAGCAACGGACGAACACCTTTATTCTTGAGGGCACTGCCACACAGAATAGGTACCCCCTTATTAGATAGGGTTACCCTTCTTAAGGCTAGCTTTAGCTCGGCCGGAGTAATACCACCCCCTCCAAGGTAAGCTTCCATAATCTGGTCATCGTATTCAGCCAATTTTTCAATTAGCCCCTGACGAAATTTAGTACACATTTTTTGTTCTGATTCAGGGATAGCCACCTCTAGTGGTTCTGAATCAGGTTTGCCATCAAAACTCCATGCCTTATTCTCCACGAGGTCAATAATACCCCCATAAGAGGCTTCACTGCCTAAAGGTAATTGTATAGGCAGAGGTTTGGCTCCGAGCCGCGTTTCAATCATAGACAGACTGCGGTTAAAATCGGCACCAATCCGGTCCATCTTATTTATAAAGCAAATTCTGGGCACATGATATCTATCAGCTTGTCGCCATACCACCTCTGATTGAGCCTCAACTCCAGCCACAGCATCAAAAACCACTACTCCCCCATCCAGTACTCTAAGGCTGCGCTCTACCTCAGCAATAAAATCCACATGCCCCGGGGTATCTATAATATTGATGCAGTGGTCTCGCCAATAAGAGGTGGTAGCCGCAGCCGTAATGGTGATACCGCGCTGTCTTTCCTGCTCCATCCAATCCATCACTGCTGTTCCTGCATCCACCTCACCAATCTTATAGGTACGACCAGTATAATATAGTATCCTTTCAGTGATGGTGGTCTTACCAGCATCAATGTGAGCGATAATACCTATATTCCGTACCCGGTCTAAAGGAAATCTCCTGGGCATAGTTGTATCCTTTACTTCAAACTTTACTGATATGGAACTATTCATTATAACATTAGAATTAATAATGGTAACCCCTCACCATTTATAGTGGGCGAAGGCCCTATTAGCCTCAGCCATTCTATGAGTATCCTCACGCTTCTTAACAGCCGCCCCCTGCCTGTTAGCGGCATCACTAAGTTCAACCGCCAATTTCTCAGCCATAGATTTACCCGCCCTGACTCTGGCTGATTTTATCAGCCAGCGTATTGCCAAAGAAAGACCCCGCTCGAGACAAACCTCCACCGGCACCTGATAGGTTGCACCACCCACACGACGTGGCTTAACCTCAAGCAGGGGAGTGGCATTCCTTACCGCCTGTTCTAAAACAGTAACCCCAGGTTCTGGCGATTGCTGTTCTACAATGTTTAGAGCACCATATACTACCCTCTCTGCCGTGCTCTTTTTGCCACACTTCATTACTTTATTTATTACCCTAGCCACGACTACACTGTTATGTTTGGCATCAGGGGGTATCTCTCTTTTTAAAGCCCGGGTACGTCTCGGCATTTTACCTCCTTTATTTAGACACTCTCAGCCTCAGTCAAGTCTTTGCCTTGCTTGGCTCCGTACTTACTACGACCCTGACGGCGGTTAGCTACACCGCTGGCATCCAGTGCCCCTCGGACAATATGATAACGAACACCGGGTAAATCCTTCACTCGCCCGCCACGAAGTAAAACCACGGAGTGTTCCTGCAACTCATGCCCCTCACCAGGAATATAGGCAGTTACCTCTATACCATTAGTCAGCCGCACCCTGGCTACTTTGCGCAACGCTGAATTGGGCTTCTTCGGCGTTGTTGTCTTAACCTGTAGGCAAACCCCCCGCTTCTGGGGAGAACCCTTGCCTTGCATCATCTTATTCTTCAAAGTATTATAACTAAGACGTAGTGCCGGTGCCTTGCTTTTCTTGGTAACCTTACTACGCCCATTACGAACAAGCTGATTAATAGTAGGCACTGAACCCCCTCCTATATTATATTTCAGACAATTTAAATGGATGAGCAAAAGCTCATCCATTTAAAGCGTAGATAGATTAAACAAAAGTCTTAATCTGTCAACTATTAGCTGAGCTATTAAATACTAAGCACTAAGTTTAGCACAGCTAAAGTTTAACTGTCAACAATTACTATGTAAGTATGTTAATGTTCTCGGATATTAAGCCAAACACCTCCCTACACCGGGAATTTTACACATGACTAGGGGTATTCCCGAATCATTGATTTGATAAGCCCCGGCATAAGAATAATTGCTAAAAAAAGTGGCGCAGTCCTTCAGCTTTACCTCTGGGCAAGTCTAAAGACCCGCGCCACACCTTGAACAGCCTTAAATGGAGGCTGAGTGAAATTGAACCGCCTAAAATAGTAGCCCTCTAAATCTGAGAGCTTACCCTTATCCCTCAATCAAACCATTTTCAACCAGATACTCATAGGCAACTTCTTCCGGTTCCATCATATCAATATCCACCTTAGCGTTAAGCTCCTGCCATACCGACTGACATTCACCTACTATCTCAGGTGTGGCAGATTCACCTCCACCGGGGAAAGTAGCCGCCAGTTCATTGAGAATATCGCCGATTTCGGGATATTCGTCAAGGACTTGGGCGCTGACATAAGGTGTCAAGTCATACGGCGGGAAGAAAGACAAATCGTCAAGATACACATGCCAGCCATGCTCAGCGATTTTGGCATCGGTGCCGAAGACCATGGCTACTTCGCAGTCATGGTTCTCCAAACCCAGCACTGAAGCTCCCGGAGCTCCGGTCAGGATGGAAGCCGCAGCGATTTCAAAGCCATAGAACTCCTCCATAGCCGGCAGACCATCGGGGCGAGTAGACCATTCAAAATCGATAAATGTAGTGATCTTCCCTTCCTCGGCTTGATAAAGCGCCGCCAAATCGGAAAGAGTCGCTACAGCATTATCGTCAGCGAATTCAGCCCAGGAAGCTAAAGCATAGGTGTTGTTGTTCCACATTGGATCCAGCCAGACGAAGCCTCCTATCACCTCATCCTCTTCCTGTACCAGTTCATAAAGTTCGTTGTTATCAACGCCTGCCTCATAGGTGTGACCGAGGTGGACCATCCACGCCGTTCCGGTATAATCAGCGCAAATGTCAATGTCTCCAGCTGCCATCCCTCCCCTAAGAACCATAGACGAAAGATCCGATTCCAAATTAACGGTGAAGCCGTTGTCTTCCAACAACTGCTTCATCATCTCACCAATAATATACTGCTCAGTAAAGTTCTTGTTGCCGACAGTTACCTCCTTCTCAGCCGGTGCCCCACACCCCACTCCCAGGAGGAGCAGAGCAAGGGTCAAAACTACCGCCAGGATAGTAACACTTAGTTTACGCATCTTCTTATTACCTCCTTAAAGAATTAAATGTTACTGCTTTCCACCTTTGAGAAATTTATCGCATTTCATTTCATATCCCTCACCTCCTTTTAAGCCATTGCAGCCTTGACCTTAAGACCCCGTGAAGTCATAGAGTTCTCTATACGTTCCAGAATGAAACCCAGGGTAATGGCCAAAGCTGCGGTAGGGGCTGCTCCCTGCAGAATGGTTAGAGGCTGCATAGAGAACACTCCAGTTAATGTAATTAAGCCCAAACCCTTCCCCCCAACCAGAACCGCCAACTCGGCTGTCCCCACGGTAATAACTGTAGAGATTCGTATCCCGGTCATTATTACGGGAAGGGCTAAGGGTAGCTCTATCTTCCGAGCAATTTGACCTCTGGTCATTCCCATTCCCCTGGCGGCTTCTACAATCGCCGAGTCAATATTATTTATACCAGCATAGGAGTTGCGCACGATAGGAAGCAGTCCATAGATGAATAAGGCTACGATTGCTGAATTAAGACCAAAACCGAGCAAGGGAGCCATAATGGCAATCACCGCCAGGCTGGGAATGGTCTGCCCAACACCAACTCCACCGACTACAGGAGTTGCCAGCCTCCTAAGACCAGGACGAGTAACCAAAATACCTAAGGGTACACCAATGGAAATAGCTATAAGTTCCGCTATGACCACCATCTCAAGGTGAGATATTGTAGCGCTCATTATATCGCCCCAGGTAAAAGGCTTATACACCCCTTCCTTAATCCACTCCAGGTTGGTAATCCAGATGGTGAGTCCAACAAGGAGCATTAAAAGTCCAATCAAGATAACCCGACGCCTCACTCAGATTGTCTCCTTTGGCTAACCTCGGTTAATGCCTTCCGAATAATGTCGAAGCTCAACACTCCCTGCAATCGGTTATCCTTACTGACTACGGGCAGGTTATTTGCCCCGCTACTCAACATAAGGGAGAGAGCTTCATTTAGGACTGTATTTACCGTGACTGTTATTGCCGAGGAGTTCATAACCTCCTTTACCAACTCTCCCTTTCCCAATTCTGCTTTGCCAACCCATCCTAAAAACTTTCCATCATCATTAACTACCACCAGCCAATCAATCCCCTCTTGCTCCATTCGCTCTCTAGCTGCTTCCGCCTTCTCGTCTGCTTTTACTGTAGGCAGAGAACTAGTCATAACCTCCTTCACTCGTATCAATTGCAATCCTTTAAGGGCTCGGTCGGCACCAACAAAATCCTCTACGAACTCGTTCTTGGGTCTATAAAGTAGATTGGCCGGTGTGTCATATTGTACCAACTGCCCCTCCTTCATTAAGGCTACCTTATCCCCCATCTTGATTGCCTCATATATATCATGGGTTACAAATATAATGGTCTTTTTAATATCCTGCTGTATCTTTAAAAATTCGTCCTGCAATCTCACCCTAGTTATTGGGTCAATAGCTCCAAAAGGTTCATCCATCAGTAATATCGGAGGGTCAGCTCCCAAGGCTCGGGCAACACCCACCCGCTGACACTGACCGCCAGATAGCTCACTAGGATACTTATCTATGAACTCACCGGAATTCATCCCTACCAGTTCTAGAAGCTCCTCAGCTCTCTTATTCCGCTCGGCTTTCGGCCAGCCTTTTAGCGACGGAACTGTCCCTATATTCTGCCCCACGGTCATATGCGGGAAGAGCCCTATATCCTGAATGGCGTAGCCTATATTCCTTCGCAGCTCATTCTCATTCATCTTGGTACTGTCCCCCCCATTAATATATATCTTACCTCCGGTAATAGGGATAAGCCGGTTTATCATTTTCATGGTAGTGGTCTTACCACATCCCGAAGGACCCAATAGTACACAGAGCTCTCCCGCCTCGACCTCAAAGCTTACCTCCTTTACCGCTTCCGTCCCATCAGGATAGACCTTGGTCACCAAATCCAGCTTAATCATCATCTCACCTCCTCTTTAGTCCCTCGGGGGTAACCCACCGCTCCACCTGGTTCATAAAGGCATCGACCAGCAGAGCCAGAATAGAGACCGATACACCCCCCAGAATAATTAAATCCATCCGAGCATTTCTCAAACCTCGGAATATGGGGGCTCCAAGCCCTCCGGCACCAATCAGAGCGGCAATGGCGGCAATACCGATAATTATCACGATGGCATTTCTCAAGCCAGCCATAATAACCGGAACAGCCAGGGGAAGCTTAACCTTGACAAGGAGTTGTCTTTCGGTCATTCCCATCCCCTTCCCAGCCTCAATCATCGCTGGGTCAACCCCCCGAATCGCCATATAGGTATTACGCAATATAGGTAGCTGACCGTAGATAATTAGAGCAATGACGGCCGGAAGGAAACCGATGGCTTTCAATCCAACACTAGTAAGAAGGAGCATAAGCAAGCCAAAGAGAGCTAGACTGGGAACAGTCATCATTATCTCCGCCAGGTAAAGCACGGTATCTGCCATGTGTTCCTTACCTCTACCGGTGATATAGATTCCCACAATTACACCGAGAATGATTGCTATGGTAATGGCAACAAGAATTATCCAAAGGTGCTCAAGGGCCCACCCGGCCAGCTTTTCTGGATGTTTTACTAAATATTCCCAGGCTCCTAACATTTCTGAACTTACTCCTTACGTTAGAGGTGCGGGGAAAGAGTCAAATTTATATTTAAAACCCGGATTGATCGGTAAGCAAATTGACCAGGATTTTCTTTGCCTCTTCCTTAGTCTCAAAATCAGGGGCTTTTACCTTTGGCGTAAATCCCTTCATCTCCTGAGCTACCTCGGTGAGTGCTTTTGTCCATGAAGTAAAGTAGAATTCCCAACCCTGGTAACCGCAGTAGAGGGGTTCCAACCCCAGAGGGTCTGGGGACAGAACCTGTTCCCCTGAATCTGGTAGTGCACAGGGAAAACCCCCATCAAGCCTTTCTGCAAATTGAAGCCCATATTCCTCATATAAAGAGAGCAGAAGGGCTGTGTCAGCAAGACTATGGGGGGGTGCATTATATAGGTGACCATCGAGGATAGCAAATTTGCCATTAGCATGGCTACTTAATTGCCGTTGTTGTCTGCTTTCTGTTTCTAGCTTACCGCAACCTATTTTGGTATATTGTGTAGGGCTCGTCCATGTCTCATAGGAGTCCCGGTACCGAAGGCTTGCTAGCATGGTTTCTAAGGTATTCATATTGCCTTTTTGAATCCCAGCTATTCCAGCCATAATTACCTTCTTAAGTTTCGCTCATCCTTACTCCTGGACAAGTAAAAATAAACCCAAATAATACACAAAAGGTGCAAGATAAATGCCCCTCGAATTATCATAACTATTAAGGCGAGGGCTGTCAAGTTGAGAGTGTGAATGTTGTTAATGTTCTATGATTTTGTCACCATCTAACTGTTCTGAGAAAATGTCACCTAGAGGCAGGACTCAAGGTAAGTCCAATGGGCTGGGGAGTATGAGGTAAGGTTAAACTCACAATGCGGTCTATTCCTCCCAGGTCTGGGGTTACTTCTATCTTAGCTAAAGGGAAGAGGCTGCGCAGAAGGGCGGTTACTGCTCTACCCTGCCCTTGCCCAAACTCCAGAAGTAAGAAACCTCGAGGGCAAAGTTTGCTACTTACCTGACAGCATAGCTGCTGTATCTTCTCCAGCCCGTCGGAGCCTCCGTTTAGTGCTAGCAACGGCTCAAAATTGGCTGAAGACATCTGACGCAACTCTGATTGTTTAATATACGGGAGATTAGCTACTATTAAGTCAACAGGCTCAGGTAGAGGTTTGAGCATATCGCCGTGAAGAAGATGAATCCTATTTCCCACTCTATATTTTTGGCAATTAAATAGGGCGACCTCAAGGGCAGAGGCTGATATGTCGGTGGCATAGATTTCAGCTTGGGGTAAGTTTAGCCCCAAGCTAATGGCAATTGCACCACAGCCGGTTCCAATTTCAGCTATGCTAGGCACGATGTGATTCTGAGCCAATTTGAGAGCTTTTTCTACTAATAGCTCACTTTCCGGTCGGGGGATGAGGACATTGGAGTCGATATAAAAATCAAGACCATAGAACTCACGATGCCCAGTGATATAGGCGGTGGGTTCACCATATAGGCGGCGTTTAATTAGATTCCGGAATATTGCCTCTTGTTTACGGTCTAGTTCATGATTAAGCTCTGTATATAGTTGCACTCGGTCTATCCCAAGGGCATGCCTTAATAGTAGCTCGCTCTCGAGAGAGGCATCTTCAATACTATTGGCAGCAAGGATACGCTTAGCTCGATTAAGAGCCTGCTTCAGGGTCACACCAGTTGCTCCTCCAACTGCAACGCCCGGTCTTGAGTAGCCAGGGCATCAATAAGTTGGTCAAGCTCTCCTTCCAAGATTTGGGGTAGGTTATGGAGGGTTAGACCAATGCGGTGATCAGAAACACGGTATTGAGGGAAATTATAGGTTCGTATCTTTTCAGCACGGTCGCCAGTGCCTACTTGGGAACGACGCTGCTCACTTATTTCCGTTTCCTGTTTGCGCTGCTCCATATCCAGTATTCGGGCTCGAAGCACGGACATTGCCTTCGTCCTGTTTCTTAGTTGCGAACGCTCGTCCTGGCAGATAGCTATTATGCCTGTTGGCAGGTGGGTAATGCGGACGGCGGTGGCTACCTTATTTACATTCTGCCCCCCAGCCCCTCCACTATGGTAGAAGTCAATTTTAAGATCATCAAGATCAATGGATACATCCACCTCACCTGCCTCGGGAAGAACAGCTACCGTAGCTGTGGAGGTATGAATTCTACCCGAAGATTCAGTGGTTGGTACTCGTTGCACCCGGTGAACCCCTCTTTCATACTTCAATCGGCTGAAAGCGCCTTTCCCTTTTACTTCAAATATGATTTCCTTGAAGCCACCAATGCCACTTTCACTCCCATCAATAATGTCTATTTCCCACCCCTTAGATTGAGCATACCGACTATACATACGGAACAGGTCAGCAGCAAACAGTCCAGCTTCATCACCACCAACCCCCGCCCGGATTTCCATGATGATGTCCTTGTCATCATTGGCATCCTTGGGCAGGAGGGCAAGCCTTAGCTCTTCACGGAGACGCTCCTGCTGCGACTTCATTCTCTCTATCTCTTGCTCGACCAAAACCGCCATCTCTTCATCCAGCCCATCGCCTAGCATACTCCTTGTTTCTTCTAGCGACTTGGTGGTTGCTTTATATTCTCGGTACTTTGTTACCAAGCTTTCAATACTGACTCTTTCTTGGGCTAAGCGCTGAACTTGTTTGGGGTCAGACGCTACCTCAGGTATAGCCATCTGCTGCTCCAGCTCCTGATAACGCTTCTCTATTCTTTCCAACCGGTCAAACATAATTCTTCATACCCAATTATTATTATTCCATAGCCCCGGATAGCACTGTTTTATTAGTTATCAACACAAGCCCCACCAAAATCAGTAATGTTGCCAATTATGCTTTCCTACAAGTGGGGCATCACTTTCACATTCTCTACAAATATATTTGCCACCACCATAGGAATAAAATCCATTACTTACTGCCTTTCCGTAAAAATAACCTTACTTATCCCCTGTGGAGTAGGTGCTGGGTTGCACCACCAGCCCTCTCCTACTACCCTCCACAGGGAATCTACTTGCTCCCCTCCAGTTTAATAAAGCTGTAGTATTTTGACAGTTAGGGCAGACTAAAACAAGCCACTCCTGGCCTGGTGTCATTAGAGTTTGTGGGTTCATAGTCCATTGATGTCCACATTCCTCACACTTTAAATCTACCCTATCAACGATATCGGTTCTCATTATTCCTCCCTTATAATTGCTCCATAGGAGCTAGGGTTATATCCACCCACTTTGTTGCTAATTTCCCACTGGCTTGAACCCTATAGGGCTTTGAAATATCCCCACCAACATCTATATTTCCTCTGTGGAGTATGTACTAGACAATACCACCAACCTTTTCCCTTCCGAGTAGCGATGGGCCCAATAGCCTTTACTCTCCAGAGGGAACTTAGTTCCTCCCCTCCAGTCTAATTTGGTTGTACTCTTAAGACAGTTAGGGCAGATCAACACAAGCCACTCCTGATCTGGCATCATTAGGGGTTGTGGATTTATAGTCCATTGATGCCCACACTCCTCGCACATTAAATCTATCTTATTGATTATATCGGTTCTAATTATTCCTCCTTTGTAATTCCCCCGGTGGGAGCTAGGTTGATATCCACCTACTTTGTTGCCAATTTTCCACTGAATTGAACCACACAGGGCTTTGAAATGCCCCCTCTAGCATCTATCCCGACAGAACCCAAACTCAACACTGCCAGCCCATTTGCCTAAATGTACCCCCAGCATCCTTCCTTAAGGTCTTATGCCGCATCCTCCTTTTCTTGGTTACAGTTTAATTCTATTCGTTATTTTGTAGGTTGTCAAAGCAGATACGCTCTCACTGTCAATATACCCCTTTCCTCTGATGAAGACCTTTCCCATATACTACCGATTATTTAGGGTACTTCCACTGTCGTCCCGGACCAGATTTTGCTACCCGGCTCCAATTTACAGCCACTGACCACGGTTACACTATCACCCAGGATTGAGTCCTCTATAGTGGTATTGTCATTTAGACGGCAGTTGTCAGCTACAATAGAGTTCTTTAAGCTAACCCGCTGCCCTAGCTGAGCGTTTCTCCAGATAATGGATTCCTCAATCACACTATCTTCCTGAATTGTGCCACCAGAGCCTATAACCACAGGTCCGGTTAGTTTAACCTTATGCCCAATAATGCAGTTACTGCCTATTACAGCCGGTCCCCTTATATGAACTGTAGGATGGATGTAGCTTTGCTCACCAACCAGCACCTCGTCACCTATCGGGCAACTATGCCGGGCGCTATTGCCGCTGAACAAGTCCCGATGTAGCTGAAAGTATTTTTCTGGAGTGCCTATGTCTATCCAATAGGCAGAGGAAGTATAGGCATAAACTGGCTCACCTTGATCTAAAAGTAGTGGGAATAGCTCATGCTCAAAACTGAAATTAGCTTGAGGTGGAATGCGGTTTAGGGCTTCAGGTTCCAGAACATAGGTACCGGCATTTATCATATTGGTAGTCACCTCACTCCACTGAGGCTTTTCTAAAAAGCGTGTAACCCTCCCTTGGGCATTAGTTTCTATTAAACCATAGCTGGTAGGGTCATCCACTGGAGTAAGGGCAATGGTTGCCTTTGCCTTTCTTTTGAGGTGAAAGTCTATCATAGCCGCAATGTCCAGGTCAGTGTAAATGTCACCATTCAGCACCAGGAAGGTGTCATCTAAATACTGTTCAGCGTTTTTCACTGCCCCGGCCGTCCCCAGAGGGATATCTTCTATAGTACAGGTAAGCTCGACCTCAAACCGACTACCATTGCCAAAATAGCTTTTGATAGATTGCGAAAGATGTCTTTGAGCCAGAATTATATCTTTTATTTGATGCTGGCTGAGATAGTGAATAACATGTTCCAAAAATGGGATATTAATCACAGGAACCATAACTTTGGGGGTATTGCAGGTAAGGGGAAGTAGCCTGGTTGCCTCTCCACCCACCAGAATAACTGCTTTCATCGCTATTCCTCAGATTTGCTTACAGCAGCGCTTATGCTAGCATATTTTGTATTTTACCACAATCACCTGCCTAGTTCTGTAAGAGACTTATAACTCTTATAACCAATATGCTATAATTGACGACGGTGGAACAAAGTAAGGACTGAGATGTACCAATGGCTAAAGATTACTATCAAATTCTAGGGGTATCAAGAAATGCCACCAGTGACGAGATTAAAAAAGCCTACAGAAAGCTGGCTATGCAGTATCACCCCGACCGTAATCCCGGAAAAGAGAAATGGGCTAATGACAAGTTCAAGGAAATAAACGAAGCCTACGCAATTCTTGGCGACCCTGAAAAAAGAAGCCAATATGACCAATTTGGCACCATTGGCGATATCGGCGATATCTTTGGCAGCACTTTTACCAGAGGGACTTTTGAAGATATGATAAAGGATTTTGGTGGAGCCGGGCTCAGGTTCGACTTTTTGGACGATATATTCAGCGATTCACTGGGAGGCAGGGGGTATTCCTTTAAGAAATTCGATAAAGGGTTCGGCGGTCGAGAAATGAGATTTGAGATGCCCGGAAGAATTAGTTTAGCGGAATTATTTGCCCAAGCTCAGAAAGCTAAACCTCAAGATGTTCACTACGAAATAATCATTACCAAAGAACAAGCCGCTCAAGGAATAGAAAAGGACTTAACCCGGAAAGGAAAAACCTTGAAGGTAAAAATTCCAGCCAGAATAAAAACTGGAATGAAAGTAAAATTGAGCAATGCTCGTCAGATAACCGATAGTCAGCCAGGAGATATTCTAATTCAAGTCAAGGTCAAATAAGACCTCCATCCAAGAAAGGAGTTTTTAGAAATGTCTTCATATGTCTACTTTCGCCAGCAGTTCATTCCCCTAGCCGAAGCTAAGATAGGGATTATGACCAACTCCCTTCACTACGGCACTGCTGTTTTTGAGGGCATCAGGGGTAACTGGAGTAGTGAGCAAAGGCAGATTTACCTATTTCGTCTTGAAGAACACTATCAGCGAATGCATCAGGGCTGTCAGGTGTTGAACATTAACCTCGCCCATACTATTGATGAGCTATGCCAGATAACAATTGAACTAGTTAAAAAGTGCGGTTTCCAAGAAGATATTTATATCCGTCCATTAGCTTATAAAAGCTCCGAGGCTCTGGGTGTACGACTACATAATTTAGAAGACGATTTCCTCATTCTGGCTATGCCCTGGGGACGGTATTTAGATGTAGACAAAGCCAGGTGTGCTGTTTCTTCCTGGCGATGCCCTAAGGAAATACCTCGGGCTAAGCTTTCCGGACTTTATATCAACAATGCCCTAGCCAAAACGGAAGCTATTGGGAATGGCTTCGACGAGGCCATTATGCTTACCCTGGATGGCTATGTCGCTGAAGGGAGTGGTGAGAACATCTTTCTGGTTATTAACGGCAAATTGGTGACACCAGCCAGTTATAATAGTATTTTGATGGGTATTACCCGCGATACGACAATAAAACTGGCTAAAAATGAGCTGGGTATCGAAACCATAGAAAGACCTATTGAGCGCACTGAGCTTTATAATGCTGACGAATGCTTTTTAACCGGCACTGCCGCCAATATAACCCCTGTAGCTGAGATAGACCGCTGTAAGATAGGCAACGGTGAAATTGGTGACATAACCAGTAAATTACAACAGCTCTATTCCGGGGTAATACGAGGTAATAATCCAAAATACCTTAACTGGTGCACAGCGGCTTATCAAAAATAAACCCTTAGCATAGGGTTAAATGATAGTTAATGAGATTATTACTATTATTATTGCCGTAGTTGGTGGTTACCTGCTCGGTTCAATACCATCAGCCTATATTGCGGTTCGCTTGATAAAGGGCAAAGACATCCGGCAGATGGGTGGGGGTAATGTTGGCGGTCGAAATGCCTTCCAGCAGGCGGGGTGGGGAGCCGGTGTAGCTGTAGGAATTTTCGATGTTAGTAAGGGAGCAGCGGCAGTAGCTATAGCCCAGTGGTTACTAAATGTCCCCCTCGGAGCTATAACCATAGCTCAATACTCACTAGGTGCACCTGAAAACTTTGTCCTACTAGCCGGACTGGCAGCAATTGCCGGGCATATTTGGTCTGTCTACCTGAAATTCACCGGGGGAAATGGTCTAGCTACTACCATAGGTGTTCTAGCCGTCCTGATGCCCAGGGAGATACTAATTACTCTCGCCATAACGCTTATACTTATAATAATTACCCGAAACCCTGTCCTGTCAATAAACATCGGACTCCTTTCGGTGCCCCTCTCTACCTGGTTGCTGGAAAAATCAGGGCTAGAAGTTGCCTTTACCATTGTTATACTGCTAATGTTAGTTCTCCATTTTATGCCTACAGCCGCCACCGCTGTAGCCAATGCTGGAAGTAAACAAAAACTTCTCAATGAACTACTGCGGAGAGACAAACATAAAAGAGGAGAGAGATAAGCTATCTCTTATCTGAGCTTGCCTGCAAAGACTTCAATATGCAAATGATACGGCAGCTTCCCTCTAGCGTAGTTGTGCAATTACAGGCTTCCTCAAGTAGCTGACCTATGGCAAAGCTGCCGTGCCCGTGAACCATAATAATCCGGGACTGCTTTAATGCCTGACCAATTATATCAGCCAGACCCCCTGGCCTCACATCCATATGCCAACCCAAGACAGGAGCCCGGTCCAGAATAGACTGACCCTCAGTATCACCAAGCACAATCTCAGTTTCAGTTAGTGACAGGGCAATGGCGTGAGGTGGATGGGCATGGACAATAGCTTGAGCTGTGGTCTCTTGATAAATAGCGCGGTGGACGGCTAATTCTACCGAGGCTAAAGGTGTATTCCTGTCATTCTTACTTATTCCAGTCTCTATCAAATCATGTTCTTCAAGATAACCCAACCGACTACCACGCCGAGTAATAATCATATGCTCTCCCAGCCGGATACTTAGATTCCCGCTATTGGAAGAAACCAACCCCTTAGTAGAGAGGTCACGCCCTATACTCTGAAACTGAGATAAAATCATATCTCCTCTTCCGCTGCCAGATTAGGCTGTTGCTAATTCATACTTATTAACAATAAAAATCAAGCTAACTGCCTGATAATAGCGACGACCCTACCTTGAATCTCAATATTCTGTGGGTCAGTGTATATAGGTCTCATGGCCCTATTTGCCGGCTGGAGGCGGATGCGACCTGGCTCAACATAAACTTTTTTCAGTGTAACCTCCTTTTCCGCCTTAAGCCATATTGCTGCCATCTCCCCATTTTCAACCACATTCATATACTGCATCAGTATAATATCACCATCATTAACCAAAGCATCCACCATTGACCAGCCCCTCACCTTCAAAGCATAAACCCCTTCTCTACCCCGGGTCAAGTCTTCGGTTACCTCTAGAATCTCTGATGATGCAGTAACATTCCAGGTATCAGGAGTAGGCACTGGTATCGGCTCGCCAGCCGCTATTTGACCAATGATAGGAACTTGAGACCGCAGGACAGAAGACCAAGCCAGTAACTCAATTCCACGCGACACCTCATGATGCCGACGAATATACCCTTCCTTTTCCAATATTTTTAAGTTATAATCTACAACCGATGTCGAGCTAAGCCCACATCCACTTACTATATCCCTGATGCTGGGAGGATAGCCACTATCCACCAAAAAACGGCGAATAAAATCAACAATATCCTGTTGTTTAGATGATAATGTCTTCATCCCCTTAGCGAACATTTGTTCTGTTAAGACTCTACACTAAATAAGATCTCCTGTCAATACCCCGTTCCTAGAAAGCGAATCATCCAACCTTGTCTGGCTCAGTTTCAGCCAAGGACACAGCTTCATTTAGTTTCTTCATTAAGCGTGATTTGCGCCGGGCAGCATTATTGGGGTGGATAACCCCTTTTTCAGCCGCTTTATCTAAAGAGCTGATAGCAGCCATTACCATACTCTGTGCCGATTCCAGCTCACCCATGAAAATAAGCCTTTCCGCCTTAGTAATGGTCGTCTTACATAAGCTACGAATAGACTTGTTACGTAATCGCATTCTTTCAGTTACCCGTACCCGTTTTCGAGATGATTTAATAACCGGCAATATTTACCTCCTTATATATCTTTTATAGACCAATCAGGCTTAGGGACTAGCTTTCATAGCTGCCTCATCCCTAGCCCTAGCCACGCTTATCACCCCTCGGACACCTTCAACTTTTGCTAAAAGCCGACTTAGTTGAGCTAATCCCCTCGTCTCTAAAGTAAGGAATGTGGATATGGTATAGTCATCATGATTAATAAGGTTCACTGCCACAATATTAACCTTCTCTTCAGCTACAACAGTAGTGATATCACGCACCAGCCCTACTCTATCCCAGGCTTCAACCTGAATTCTAACTGGATATACCGAATCAGTCTGCCCCCACTCCACCGCAATCAGTCTCTCCTTCTCATCTTCATGAATCACATTGTAACAATCCTGACGATGGATTGTCACCCCCCTACTCCGAGTAATATAGCCAATAATCTTATCGCCAGGCACAGGATGACAACACCGACCCAAATTAGTAAGCATATCGCCAGCACCCAAGACCTGAACAGTTGATGTCGGTGGCTGAGGTGGTGTAACTCCAGGCACTACCTTAGGTGGCTCTTGCTGAGCAGCTAGTTTCAAGGCAATCTGATGGGTGGTAATACCCCCATAACCAATAGCCTCCAGAAAGTCATCTGGGTTATCATATTTGAACAGCTTAGCCAGCTCCTCCCTCCCACTGGGTCTTATGCCTAGACGCCTCGTCTCCTTCTCCAAAAGCTCCCGACCACGCTCAATATTTTCTACCCGCTCTTGCTTCTTAAACCACTGCCGTATCTTCTCCCGAGCATGAGATGTTTTAATATGACCCAAATGCGGATTCAGCCAATCCCGGCTTGGTCCCTTCGCCCCCTTAGTCGACATAATCTCTACTACATCACCGTTACCTAGCTGATAACTGAGTGGCACCAACCTACCATTTACCTTAGCTCCTATACAACGGTGTCCCAATTCAGTATGAACCCGATAGGCAAAATCAAGGGGAGTAGAACCTTTGGGTAAATCCTTTATTTCCCCCTTAGGTGTGTAAACAAAAACTTGGTCAATGAATATATCTGTTTTAACCGATTCCAGGAACTCTTCAGCACCGCTGAGCTCCCGGTGCCACTCAACTAGCTGACGTAGCCAACCTATTCTCTCCTCAAAGCGTATATCCTGCTTATCACCTTCTTTATAGCGCCAGTGAGCCGCCACCCCATATTCAGCAATATGATGCATATCATAAGTGCGAATTTGCACTTCCAGAGGGGTTGTGCCCAGACACATTACTGCAGTATGCAACGATTGATATCCATTTGACTTGGGATTAGCAATAAGGTCATCAAACTCATCAGACAAAGGGCGCCACAAACTGTGAATGACGCCTACCGCACTATAACATTCAGGCACAGTCCCAACTAATACCCGAAGGGCAAGAAGATCATGTATATCATCAAAATATTTCCCCAGTACAGAATACTTCTCCATTTTCTGGTATACGCTATAGATATGCTTGGGTCTACCTGATATGTCAGCTCCGAGAGCAACCTTATCAAACTCCGCCCTCAAAATCTGTATTACTTGGGCGATGAAGCTCTCACGCTGGGTGCGCCGGGCAGCAATCAGGTTAGCAATCTGGTAATACCTCTCTGGCTCCAGATAACGGAAGGATAAATCTTCTAACTGCCACTTTAGCTCCCATATCCCCAGACGATGAGCTAAGGGGGAATATATCTCTAAAGTCTCCTGAGCGATGCTACGCTGCTTTTCTGGTGATAGGGCATCCAAGGTGCGCATATTGTGCAATCTATCAGCCAGTTTGATAAACACCACCCGGAGATCCTCAGCCATTGCCACCAGCATCTTCCTCAGGTTCTCCACCTGCGGTTCGCTAGTCACCACCTCACCCGGAGTTTGTCTAGAGAGCTTACCTAGCTTAGTGACGCCATCAACTAGCTTAGCTATCTCTAAGCCAAACTTGGCTTCAATTTCCGAAATAGGTATATCACAATTCTCTGGAACATCATGCAACAAGGCAGCCGCCAGAGAACTAGCATCTAGCTGGAGCTCAGCTAGTAGTAAAGCTACCTCTAATGGGTGCTCCACATAAGGCTCGCCTGATTTACGTACTTGCCCCTGGTGTGCCTTTGAGGCAAAATTATAGGCATCTTCAACTATAGCTATCTTCTCTGGTGGAAGATACTCCCGAGCCTTATCTATAAGCTGATTAAAAGTCATATTTCAAGTATAACGCAACAGGGTCACTTGTGCAAAATCTAGTTTCACCTTTACAACCCTAGCGCTAATACTGTATTCTAGCTTAAAAAGCACAGAGAAAATAAAGGGGAAAGTTAGTATGTATCGGGTACCGCGAGGAACCTCAGATATTCTACCCAAAGAACAAGCATATTGGCGCTATATAGAGCAAGAAGTGGCTAATATATGTCAACTTTATGGCTATGAGCGTCTTGATGCCCCAGCCTTTGAGGATACGCAGCTCTTCTCTCGCAGCGTGGGCGAAGGAACTGACATTGTAGAAAAGCAAATGTATACCTTCCAGGACAGGGGCGGCAATCAGATAACCCTGAGACCTGAGGGCACAGCCCCGATATGCCGAGCCTATCTGGAACATGGGCTGCACAGTTTGCCACAACCGGTAAAACTGTATTATATTACTTCAATTTTTAGATACGAAAGACCCCAGTCAGGGAGATACCGCCAACACTATCAGTTTGGTTATGAGGCTATCGGTGATGACGACCCTGCCCTTGATGCCGAAGTCATTGATACGGCATGGCAATTCTTCCTCGCTCTGGGTCTGCATCTCCTCTCACTCCAGCTCAATAGCATCGGTTGTAAAAAGTGTCGACCAGGATATTTAACCGTCCTGAAGGATTACTACGCCAACTACACCCGTGACCTGTGCTCAGACTGCAAAACCAGGCTAAAGAGAAATCCGCTTCGCCTGCTTGACTGCAAAAAGCCATTATGCCAGCAAATAGCTAACTCTGCTCCCCGAAGCATTGACTACCTTTGTCAACAATGTGATACCCACTTCAATAAATTGAAAAGATACCTGGAACTGCTTGAACTTCCCTTCATAGTAAATCACTGCCTAGTTAGAGGGCTTGACTACTACACCAGAACAGTATTTGAGATTCAGCCTGAGGCAGAAGGCGCGCAGAGCACTCTCGGTGGTGGCGGACGGTATGATGACCTGATTGAGGAACTGGGTGGTAAACCTACCCCGGCTATTGGCTTCGCCTCTGGCATAGAACGAATAATACTCAACCTAAAGAGGCAGAATATCCCCGTCCCGGCTCTACCCAGACCACGGGTTTTTATTGCCAATGTGGGTGATGAAGCCAAGGACGAGACGGTAAAGTTAGCATCCACGCTTAGAAAGAACGGTATCGGGGTAATAGAAGCTATAGGTTCAAAGAGCTTGAAAGCTCAATTGAGACAGGCAAATACCTTAGGTGTCCATCACACCGTAATTATTGGCGACGAAGAGATAAAGGCGGGCACGGTAATACTGCGGGATATGACCACTGCCCAACAAAAAACCATCCTCATTAACCAACTACAAGGGCTACTTAAGTAAGTTTGAGCCATATTCAACTCCATACCAGATGTCACAGCTTCACCTTATATCTGCATTGTGCTATAATAACAATAAATGACCGTTTCGTTAGCTTTACTAACTGCATACAATCACCTAGCCTCTTCTATTAAAGTTAGAAGCTACTCTCGTCTCTCCATATCTATCCAGAATCCTAATTTGCTGTTCTCTTTTTGTCCTCACTACTAGTAAAGGAGCAACGACTAGCTATGACACAGGATACGACTTCTCTAACTGAGCCTTTGAATAATGAGTATACCGCCGAGGACATTCAGGTCCTGGGCGGGCGGGAAGCGATACGCCGCCGCCCTGGTATGTATATTGGCAGTACTGACCAACGCGGACTGCATCATCTGTTATATGAAATCGTCTACAACAGTATTGACGAAGCCATGGCTGGGTGCTGTACTAAAATTGTAGTCACCATCCAAAAAGATGGCGCCGTTAGAGTTGAAGATAACGGACGCGGTATTCCGTTAGACATTCACCCGGCTACCAATCTATCAGCCCTGGAGACAGTAATGACTACACTGCACGCCGGGGCGAAATTCGGCGGTCACATCTATCAAGTATCAGGCGGATTGCACGGAGTAGGTGCCTCAGTAGTAAATGCTCTTTCCTCTTGGCTCAGGGTTAATGTCAGACGTGATGGCAAGCTATATCAACAGGAATACAGGCAAGGCATACCCCAAGGAGAAGTTATCGAGATTGGTCAAGCCAGTGATACTGGCACTAGTGTCACCTTTCTTGCCGATGAAGGGATATTCAGTAAGGTCAACTATGATTTTGACGCTCTAATCGAGCGTCTGCGAGAGATGGCTTACCTGAATAAGGAACTGGAAATATGTCTCAAGGATGAAACAAAGGATAGCGAGAAGACTTTCTACTTTGAGGGTGGAATTAGTAGCTTTGTTCGACACCTTAACCGTAGCCGGATAGTCCGCCATCCCCAGCCTATTTATATCTCTAAAATGGTAAACAGCACCATAGTCGAGGCAGCCCTTCAGTATAATGAAGGCTTTACCGAATCCACTTTTAGCTTTGCTAACTGCGTTAATACTATAGATGGAGGCACTCACCTTACTGGCTTCCGTTCAGCATTAACCAGAGTTCTTAATGACTATGCCCATAAAAATAACCTTCTCAAAGAGGATGAGTCTAACCTAGTAGGAGATGATGTTAGAGAGGGGCTTACTGCCATTATTAGTGTCAAGCTTTCCGAGCCACAATTTGAGGGACAGACCAAAGCTAAGCTGGGCAACCCTGAAGTTAAAAGCGAAGTGGAAAGCGTGGTGAGTGAAGGTTTATCCCTTTACCTTGAAGAGCATCCCGATGACGCCAGAAAAATCATAGAAAAGTGTCTTACTGCCGCCAAAGCCAGAGAAGCAGCGCGAAAGGCTCGTGATTTAATAATAAAAAGGAGTAGCCTGGATGCAAGCACTCTGCCCGGGATACTGGCTGACTGCTCAGAGAAAGAGCCGTCCCACTGTGAACTATATCTAGTGGAGGGACCATCAGCCGGTGGCTCAGCCAAACAGGGACGGAATCGTCGCTTTCAGGCCATCCTACCATTGCGGGGTAAAATCCTCAATGTTGAAAAAGCCCCCCCAGATAAGACGCTGTCTCACCAAGAAATCCGCGCCATCATTACTGCTCTGGGAGCCGGCATAGATGATGAGTTGGACCTATCAAAGCTACGGTATCATCGGGTTATCCTTATGACGGACGCTGATGTTGATGGCTCTCACATCCGCACCCTACTGCTGACCTTCTTCTTCCGACACATGGTGACGCTAATTAACCATGGTCACCTTTTTATTGCCCAGCCACCCCTATACAGTGTTAGAACCCCCAAGCTCCAGCACTGGGTTTACTCGGAAGAGGAAAAGCAAGAAGTAATGCGCAAGCTAAAAGAGGCTAAAAAGGTAGAGATTCAGCGCTACAAGGGACTGGGAGAAATGAGTGCTGAGCAACTGTGGGAAACCACTATGAATCCAGCCAGCCGCACCCTTCTTTCAGTAAGTGTAGGTGATGCTGCCAATGCTGACCATATATTTCACATGCTAATGGGTAACGAGGTCCCACCCCGCAAATCCTTCATCCAGGCCCACGCCAAAAATGTCAGAAACCTGGATATTTAATACCTAACCCTTAAGTTCTAGTTAGTCTGTTCAGTGATATAATTTATGCCGATTGATGTATCTCTCCACCGCCTCGGGGACGAGGTGAGTAATAGATAGACCCTGGGCAACTTGGTTTCTGATTGCTGAGGCACTTATATCTATTTTTGGTGTGTCAATCAGGATAACGCTTTGAGACAACCCAGGGATATCCCCTTCCAGAGAGTTAAGGTCAGGAGCTGGATAGCCGGGTCGAGGGACTGCCACCAGGTAACACATTTTTATCAGCCGAGATGGCTCGCGCCACTGAGGTAACTCGGCTACATTCTCCCAACCTAGAATAAAAAATAGATTATCCCCAAGTCCAAGCTGACCTTGTAATTCTGTAATGGTGTCGACAGTATATGATGGACCGGCTCGCTCTATCTCCATAGTGGACAGTTTGAAGTAAGGTTTATCAGAAATGGCAAGGCGCACCATTTGTATACGGTGCTCAGCATCAGTAATAGGACTATTCGCCTTTAGCCACGGTTGACCAGCCGGTACAAATAGAACCTCAGCCAAGTTTAGCTGGACTCTTACCTCCTCAGCTACAATAAGGTGCCCCTTGTGAACCGGGTCAAAAGTACCTCCCATCACCCCTATATTCATGCTAATACCACTCCCACTCTAAATTCCCACAACGCACTCTATCGCCCGGCTTAGCCCCAGCCTTCTCCAAAGCCTTTCTCACCCCTAGCCTTTGGAACTGCCTGTTAAGTTGCCGCTGTACTTCAGAGCTAGTTACATCTGTTCTGGCTACAATGCGCTGCACTTCAGGCGCCACCACCATAAAAGTATTCCCTTCCTTATGTACACTGATTTCAATCCTCCTCGGCTGAGGACGGAAAACCTTCCTGGGCATTCTCTCTCCAGCTTCTTTCTCAGCACTAACCTGCTCCAGCATCTTCATAATTTCAGCCACAAGATCAGAAACACCCTCCGAGGTAGCTGCGGAAATAAACAGGACAGTGGTTCCAGCACTATTAAAAGCCTCCTTTATCTCATCTAACTGAGTCTGGACCTGGGGCAAATCAATCTTATTTACTACCACAAGCTGCGGCTTCTTAGCCAGAGCCGAATCAAATAAGCTCAGCTCCGAGTTTAGCTGTACCATATCGTCAGCCGGAGATACCGATTTACCATCTATCAAGTGAACAATTATTTTAGTACGAATAATATGACGCAGAAAATCATATCCCAAACCCCGACCAAGGTGCGCGCCATCAATTAACCCAGGAATCTCAGCCAATACAAAGCTCCGCTGTCCCATATAAGCCACACCCAAGATAGGCTCACGGGTGGTAAATGGATAGTTAGCAATTTTAGGTTTGGCTGCTGAAACAGTAGCCAATAGGGTAGACTTACCCACATTGGGATAACCGATAATACCTACATCAGCAATAAGCCTCATCTCCAATATTATTCGATTCACCCCCACAACCTCTCCCTCTTGAGCAATCTGTGGGGCTTGATTAGTCGACGAACTAAAATGGGTATTACCCAATCCCCCTTTACCACCATCAGCCATTACTACCTTCTGACCAGGCTGTTCTAAATCAGCTACTGTAGCATTAGCGGCTATTTGCGTCTCATACGAGACCACGGTGCCCACTGGAACGGCTAATATTAGATTTTCCCCTTTCTTCCCATGCCTCTTTTTGCTCTTGCCATTCTTACCATTACCTGCTTTATAAAACCCCTTCTGCTTGAATATACTGAGATCGGTAACACTAGAATCAGCTATAATTACTACATCTCCGCCATTCCCACCGTCTCCACCATCAGGCCCCCCAAAAGGAATAAACTTCTCCCGCCGGAAGCTCACCACTCCATTTCCCCCATCCCCTGCCTTCACTACAATTCCAACTCTATCAAACATTATGTATTAACACCTTTATTATAGTTCTGCTCTTATTAATCAATTACAATTATACTAGTAGTAATATTAATAATACTACTTGTTAAGAGTAGGTGAAATCCTGTTTGGATAATATTTTGGAAGGCGTTCTTTGATGAAATTACTAACAGTACTCGGGATTTATTCACAATTGGTAGCTACTTTGATTTTTTGTAGAGTGTTATTATAGTGTGGAGAAAGTTAATTAGTAACTCACAGCCTTAAGTTAAGATTCTATACTTCGTTGAATATCCAAAATTTGGCGTTTCAAGTCAGAGTTGGTATTAATATGACTTTCTATTTTTTTATAAGCGTGGATAACGGTGGAATGGTCTCTATTCCCCAGCTCTTTGCCAATTTGAGCTAGTGGGCAGTTTGTTTCCTGTCTAATAAGATACATTGCTACCTGTCGGGCTAGAGCAGTTTTCCTATCTCTCCTCCCGCTTTTTAAGTCCGAAGGACTTAATTGGAAGCTTTCAGCTACTGCTTCCATTATTAAAGTAAGGGTGATAGCAGGATGTTTGGTATTCTTACTGGTTATATCCTCAAGTGCTTTAGTGGCTAGTTCAGAGTTAACTGAAGCTCTAACCAGCTTGGCATAAGCAATAACCCGGTTGAGGTAACCTTCCAGCTCTCTTACATTTCGATGAGCTCGTTGTGCAATAAGCCCTAGTACATCTAGAGTAACATTTAACCCTTTATCTTTGGCTTTGGCCTGTAGAATAGCTATGCGTGTCTTAAAATCAGGCGGTTGAATACCAGTAACTAATCCCCATTCGAGGCGGGAGCGTAACCGTTCTTGTAACAAAGGTATAGATTCAGGAGGACAATGGTTAGTAATAACAATCTGGCGATTAGCGTTATGTAGCTCGTCAAAAGTGTGGAAAAAGCTTTCCTCTGTCTGCCCTTTACCGGCGATAAAGTTGATATCATCAATTAACAATATATTAACACTTCTATATTTGTGTCGGAATTCTCTGGTTTTCCTCTCTTGAATAGCATTTATAAACTCGTTGGTAAATTGTTCGGTACTAACATACAGCACCCGGATATGGCTAGCAAGAGCGGCATGACCAATAGCTTGCAGTAGATGTGTCTTACCTAATCCTACCCCGCCATGTATGAATAACGGATTATGGGTACCACCAGGGTTTCGGGATACTTCCAGCGCAGCAGCGTGAGCTAGGCAATTAGAGCTACCGACAACGAAGGAATCGAAGGTATATTTTGAATTGAAATTGGGGGTTTGTGTTGTGGTAAAGGAGATATTTCCTCTCTCACCATTACTACTTCCTGAATTTTGATACCTCCCATCAACTTGGAAAATTATATTGGCGTCATGATGAGTAAGACCGATGAGTGTTTTTTCAATTAAGGAGCGCTGGTTCTTGTCTAAGTATTCAGCGATAAAAGGGCTGGGCACACCAACAACTAACTTATTATCTTGGTAACTTAAGCCTACAGTTTTTGCCAGCCATGTCCGGTAGTTTGGCTTGCTGACTTGGATTTGCAATTCACCCAAGGCAGCTTCCCAAATTTCTTGCGCCGACTCAACTTTCATTAAACCTCCACCTTATCGTTAAGTCTTTAAGCTCCATCATAAAACTGAGCTACCATTTCGCCAACACTATTGGAAACAATAGCAGATTTAGCCGAAGCTTGTTGGGAGATTGTGAAAAGATACTAATAGCATATCATACCGAGCTTCTTTAGTGGCAAGGTTTTTGGTGTTAATTGCTGGTCATTGTTAGCTCCTGTTTCCCCTTGTTAGGTCTGTCAGTCTTGTTTATTTCTTTAATATTTGCCTCGTAGATATAAAATGGTGGGGCATAGAAAAATCTTCCTATATCGACGACTGTCTATATTTTGCCTTAATAATACCAGCTGGCTTTTTAGCTGGCAAGGTTTTTGGTGTTAATTGCTGGTCATTGTTAGCTCCTGTTTCCCCTTGTTAGGTCTGTGAAGCTTGTTTATTTCTTTAATATTTGCCTGGTAGATATAAAAGAGCTGATTGTTAACAAATATCTTTGATGTTAGAATTGAGTGGAAGGAGGATTAAATTGCGAGTTATTTTTATGGGCACCCCTGAGTTTGCTGTCCCGTGTCTTGATCACCTTATTCTTAATGAATACCAAGTGGTGGCTGTTTATACTCAGCCTGATAAACCGATGGGCAGGGGGCGTTCCCTGACTTATAGTCCGGTGAAAAAAGCAGCAATAACTTGGAGGCTGCCAGTGGTACAGCCGGTTAGTTTAAGGAGGGCTGAGGCGGTAGATCAAATGACTAGCTTCCAACCCGATATTATAGTGGTGGCTGCGTTTGGGCAAATTGTACCCCAGGCGGTACTAGAGATTCCCAAATACGGGTGTATTAATATCCATCCGTCTTTACTGCCTAGATTTAGAGGTGCCTCACCAGTAGCGGCAGCCATTCTAGCCGGTGATGATTTTACTGGAGTGAGTATTATGGTGATTGACACGGGTTTAGATACTGGTCCTGTATTAACTAAGGCACAGATTTCTATCTCGGCACTTGATACTACTGGCTCACTTACCGCCAAGCTTTCTCAGGTAGCAGCTAGGGTGCTTCAGGAGGTTTTACCTTGTTGGATAAGGGGTGAGCTTGCCCATCAACCTCAGAATGAAGCTGAAGCTACCTATTGTAGCCCAATCACCAAGGAAGAAGGTGAGATTGACTGGTATTTGCCGGCTATAGATATATGGCGGCAGGTGCGTTCCTTCCATCCCTGGCCGGGAGGCTACACCAGATGGCTGGGAAGGCAGCTTAAGATAATTGAGGCAGTGCCTTTGCCTCAGGAAAGAAAAGTTGACCCAGGGCAGGTGGTAGCTCTGGCCCCAGTCAGGGGAGGGGAAGAGGCTGCATTTGGCATCAGTACTGGAGATGGAATGTTAGGCGTTTTAAAGGTTCAAATTGAGGGAAAGCGAGCTATATCATCGGCTGAGTTCTTGAGAGGGCAGAGGCAGTTTATCGGGGCGATACTGCCTCTGAATTAAATAAAGTCTTATGTTAAAATGATAAATTGGTTTTCAGCAAGGCGGTGAATAAAGATAGGCATTATGATGTATCTGCTTTTATGGTACCACCGCTAATCTTCATGCTAGCCTAGATTATGCCGCGCTGGTCTGTCGGCAGCGGCTCTCACCTATATAGCTGCCTTACTTCAGGCAGTAGTTCAGCTGTCTTATTTTGTTCTTTTAAATGTAGATATGGGACGAAGGTAATAGCCTTACTTCTACTTTATTTATGTTCCCTTGTGACTATGGTTTGCTACATTGCCTGACTTAAGACCAACCTGTATAATCTACGGTAACAAGTGAAGGGGGTTGCTTTGTCTTTACCACAGAACCTGAACCAGTTTGCCACACTAGTAGATATTATAGCCAAGCTGCGAGCACCTGACGGTTGCCCCTGGGATAGGAAGCAGACCCATGCTTCTCTCAGGGAAAACCTGCTGGAGGAGTGCTATGAAGTATTGGAGGCTCTTGATAGCGGCGACCCAAGGAAGCTTTACGATGAATTAGGTGACTTGCTGATGCAGGTTGTTCTCCATGCTCAGATTGCCACTGAAGCCGGGGAATTCAAGCTGGAGGATGTAGTGGGTAATATTAACGCCAAGCTAATTCATCGTCACCCTCATGTCTTTAGCTCATTGAAGGTCAAGAATGCTGATGAGGTAGCTCATAACTGGGAGGTTCTCAAACAGAAGGAGAGACCGCCCGGTACGTCTATTCTAGCCAGTGTGCCTAAGCAAATGCCGGCTTTAAGTTATAGTCGGGAGCTTCAGCAGCGAGCAGCCTGGGTTGGTTTTGATTGGAAAGATGTTGATGGCATTATAGATAAGTTGGTGGAGGAGGTTGGGGAATTTAAGCAAGCTGATAGTCAAGAGGAGAGAGAATGGGAGTTTGGTGATTTGCTGTTTACTCTGGTTAATATCGCCCGTCGGCTGGAAGTGGATTTAGAGGCGGCATTGAGGCAGGCAAACCAGCGGTTTTACTGCCGCTTCGCTTATATGGAGGAGATGTGCCGCCAGCGAGGGGTAAGTTTAAGCGAGATATCCTTTGATGAACAAAATGCCCTCTGGGAAGAGGCGAAGAAGGAAGTGGAATAGCTGCAAAAGGGTGGACGACTGGAGGGAGGTAATATCTATGTGGATAACCAAAATTAGGCTGCAAAATATAAGAAGTTTTGAAGATGAGACTATAGAACTCTCAAAAGGAATAAATGTTCTAGTAGGTCCAAACAATTCTGGCAAGTCCACAATTGCTTATACGGCACTGCTAGTTCAAGGAGGGTTTGAATTTAACTCGAGCTATATTAGACAAGGAGCAGATGAGAGCAATGTAGAAATACATCTGGAGGATGCTAAAGAGTATTTCAAATATGATCAATTAACCGAGAAATTAACGGTAAAGCTTGGTATAACCAAGACCAGCAGTTCATTTGAAGCCATTAGAGAGGGTGGGAGCGGTATAAGTATAAAGCCCATTGAGTCTAAAGAACCCGCGAATTTTATCTATCCATACCTTTCGAAAAGGAAGGTTGCTGGTTTTAGTGAAGATGTTAGAGCCCAATTTGCATTAGCGGTAACAGGCAATTTACAGAATCTCTATGCAAAAGTTGATAGGTTATCTAATCCAGGAATGCCAGCCAACAGTTCATATGTAGATGCTTGTAAGGGAATACTAGGTTTTGTGGTTACTTGCTCAAGCTCATCCAGTGGTAAAAAAGCCTGTTACATAGTCGATAACTTCAGGAACATAACCTTGGACAATATGGGCGAAGGCGTAGCGAGTGTATTGGGTCTATTGGTAGATTTGTGCGTAGCCGACAATAAGCTCTTTGTTATAGAAGAACCAGAGAATGATATTCACCCTAAAGCTTTGAAAGAGCTTCTAAAGCTTGTGGTGGAAAAGTCAAGAGATAACCAATTCATTATTACTACCCATTCAAATATAGTTACTAGGTTTTTGGGAGCTGAATCTGGGACAAAAATCTTTAAGGTAGATATGGAGTTTAAGGAAAAGGTACCGACGTCGAAGATTGAAGAGATAGAGAACGACCCTGAACCCAGACAGAGTTTATTGGCGCACCTGGGTTATGAACTAATTGATTTAGATCTATGGGAAGCTTGGCTGTTTCTGGAAGAATCATCGGCGGAAAAGATTATCCGCGAATATCTAATACCGTGGTTCGTCCCGTCGCTTCAAGCAAAGCTAAGAACTTTCTCGGCTAGGTCAGTTGATGAGGTCGAGTCGAAATTTGATGATTTTAATACATTATTTAGCTATCTTAACCTCCAGCCGACGTATAAAAACAAAGCTTGGGTAATAGTTGACGATGGTACAAAGGAAAAAGAAATCGTTCGGAAGCTGAGAGTAAACTATAGCGTTAGCGGATGGGGAGAAGACCATTTTCAGCAATTCGACAAGCATGATTTTGAAAGTTATTATCCAGAAGAGTTTAAGGATAAGGCAGGAGAGATTTTATCGATCACTGATAGAAAGGAAAAAAGAAACAAGAAGAAAGCTTTACTTGGTGAGGTAGAAACTTGGATAAAAGGCAATACTGAAAAAGCTAAATCTGCGTTTGCGGATTCAGCTACTGAGGTCGTAGACAAATTGAAATTAATAGAGGGTCAGCTCTCGTGATTTTAATGCTTGGTCGGGGCGAGAGGATTTGAACCTCCGACCTCAGCGTCCCGAACGCTGCGCGCTAACCAGGCTGCGCTACGCCCCGATAGTGATATTATAGGTGGATTTAACCTAAATTGTAAACCGGAGGGTTAGTGTCGTATATTAAGGAGAGGTCGTTGCAGACTCGGAGAGGGGATTAAGGGGTCTCAAAAATTCTCATAAATGAAAGGTAGGATATTGATGAAATACTGCATTGTGATAATTGATGGTGCTGCCGGCTGGGCGTTGCCTGAGCGTGGTGGCAAAACCTGTTTGGACCTGGCTTATACTCCAAATCTGGATACTATGGCGCAAGAAGGTGTTCTGGGACTGGCGCGCACCGTGCCGCCAGGGATGGAACCCAGTAGTGCCTGCGCCTGTATGTCGGTGCTGGGCTATGACCCGAAGGTCTACTACCGGGGTCGGGCTACCATTGAAGCTAAGAGCATGGGTATTACTATTGGTGATGCCGATGTTGTTTTTCGGTGTAATCTGGTGGCAGTCCGGGATGGCAAAATGTGGGATTACAGCTCGGGGCATATTAGCACCAGCGAGGCTCAGCAGCTTATTTTGGCTCTGGAGGAGAATCTTGGTAGTGTGCAAGTTCACTTTTATCCCGGCGTCAGCTACCGACATATATGTAAGATAAGCGGACGAGAAGATACTCTGCTGGCTACCTGCACCCCTCCGCATGATATCCCAGGTAAGCCTATTGATGAGTTTATGCCTAAAGGTCAGGGAAGCGACCTGTTACTAGACCTGATGAAACGCTCGGAGGCTGTGCTTTATGACCATCCGGTGAATGTAGAGCGGCGGGCTGGCGGTGATATTCCAGCAACGATGATTTGGCTCTTCTGGGGTACTGGCAATGTACCTTATATGCCACCCTTTAAGCAGATTTATGGTGTTGATGCCGCTATGACCTCTGGGGTTGACCTTCTCCGTGGCTTAGCCCAAATGACGGAGATGGAGATATTAGATATACACGGAGTAACTGATGGGCAAGACAATGATTATTCCGCTCAGGCTATCGGAGCCATAAAAGCCCTTGAGGAGCATGATTTGGTAGTAATCCACATTGAGGCGCCGGATGAGGCTGGTCATGCCGGCGCCATTGATGATAAAATAGAGGCTATCCAGAGGGTGGACAGAGAAGTTTTAAGCCGACTCCGTAATTGGCGCACTAACAATCTTCGGATGCTAATTATGCCCGACCACCCAACACCAATTAAGATTCAGACCCATACCGATGAGCCGATTCCTTTTCTGCTGTGGGGGGTTGGATTTACCACTAACGGAGCTAAGAGATTCACCGAAGCCGAGGCAAAAACCACGGGCTTGTTAATTGAACAAGGGTGTAATATTATGGGCCGGCTGGTAGAAGATTAGATATGGCGTTAATTGTTCAAAAATATGGGGGTTCGTCGGTGGCGGATGCTGAGAGGATAAGGACTGTAGCTCAGCGCATAGCCGCCACCAGGGATAAGGGAGACCAGGTGGTGGTTGTAGTCTCAGCTATGGGGGATACTACCGATAAGCTAATTAATCTGGCTCGTCAGCTTTCTAGGCAGCCTGATATGAGGGAGCTTGACCGTCTATTGTCCACTGGTGAGATTGTTTCTAGTACCCTGCTGGCGATGGCCCTTCATGGTATGGGTTATGGGGCAATTAGCCTTACTGGTGCCCAGGCGGGAATTAGGACTGATTCCACTTACAGCCGGGCTCGGATTCAGAGAATTGAATCCCAAAGGGTGGTCAGGGAGCTGGAGAAGGGGAATATTGTCATTGTGGCTGGCTTTCAGGGCATTACTGAGGAGATGGATGTAACTACCCTGGGGCGGGGTGGCTCTGATACCACGGCAGTGGCTCTGGCGGCTAGCCTGGGGGCAGAGATATGCCAGATATACACTGATGTTGACGGTGTCTATACTGCTGACCCCAGCCTTATCCCTGAAGCTCAAACGCTATCTGAGATTGGCTATGAGGAGATGCTGGAGCTAGCAAGCTATGGAGCTAAGGTAGTACACCCCCGGGCGGTTGAGCTGGGGGAACTATTTAATATACCTATTTTAGTAGCCTCCAGCTTCACTGGTAGCTCAGGTACATTAATTCATGGAGGGGTATCTATGGAAGTGCGAAACAAGGTGAGGAGTATAGCTCACGATTTTGATGTAGCTAAGATAACTGTGGTTGGTATTCCTGACCATCCCGGTATTGCTGTGGCTATCTTTCAGCCTCTATCCCAGGCAGATATTAGTATAGATACCATTGTTCAGAACGCCAGTATTAATAATATTACTGATTTAACCTTTACTGTGGCCGAAAGCCAGTTGGCGAGGGCAATGGAGGTAGTAAAACCTATAGCCGAGTCTATTGGAGCCAGGGAGTGCGCCAGTGATTCCAAGTTGGGCAAGATTAGTATTATCGGCACCGGGATGCAGAATGTCCCTGGCTATGCAGCCAGGATGTTTTGGGCACTCAGTGAACAGGGCATTAATATCCAGCTAATTACTACCTCGGAGATAAGGATAACCTGTATCATTGATGAGGCTAGGGTTGAGGGTGCAGTTCGTGCCTTACATCGAGCCTTTGAGTTGGAAATAGCCGAATAGACTGGCAGGGGATAGAAGATGACATATCATGAAGAGGAGCAGGTAAGACTAAGACGGCAGCGCAGTAAACAGGCAATAGCCTTAGCCTTGCAGGGTCAGTGGCGGGAGGCGGTAGTGGTCAATAAGGATATAATAGAGAGCTTCCCTAATGATGTTGATGCCTATAATCGGTTGGGTAGAGCCTATATGGAGCTGGGGGAGTATTCCCAGGCGAGAGAAGCTTATAGCCGAGCTACACAACTTGACCCTTATAATACCATTGCCGGAAAGAACCTTCGCCGTTTAGACCATTTAGGGGAGGCTGTGACCAATTCACAGGGTGATTCTAAAGCTGAACCCCAGCATTTTATTGAGGAGATAGGCAAGGCAGGGGTAGTTAATCTCTGTTATCTGGCACCACGGGAGATCCTGATTGGAACGATCGCTGGTGATAAAGTAAATTTGAGGATAGACGGGGCTAGTTTAATAGTGGAAAATGGGCGTGGGGACTATTTAGGGCAAGTTGAGCCCAAGCATGGGCAGCGACTTATTAAATTAATGCAAGGGGGCAATGAGTACACATCGGCTATTATCATCTCAGCCGAAGACAGAGTGACTATCATTATCAGAGAGGTATATCAGGCTCCCAGTCAAGCAGGACAACTTTCCTTCCCCTCAAAGCATTTGGAGGGTCTTCGGTCTTATATTGGCGATATGATATTTAGGCGTGAGATAGAGTATGAGCAGGAGCTAGTGGAAGAGCCAGGCTATACCATCATAGGTGAGGGAGACTCAGAATTATTGCCTGAGGAGTTTCTTGACATTGATGATAAGGCAGATAATGAGGAGTAGGGGGTTCAATAAAATATGGTTTTGGGAAATGTAAAATCAGTAAACATAGAAGATGAGATGAGAAGCTCCTATCTGGACTACGCGATGAGTGTCATCGTTTCCCGTGCCTTACCTGATGTCCGGGATGGATTAAAGCCGGTACACCGTCGTATCCTTTATGCTATGGATGGGCTGGGGTTAAATAGTACCAGTCCCCATAAGAAGAGCGCTCGTATTGTTGGCGAGGTGTTGGGTAAATATCATCCCCATGGCGATGCCTCGGTTTATGAGGCGATGGTGCGCATGGCACAGGATTTCTCTATGCGATATGTTTTAGTTGATGGGCAGGGCAATTTTGGTAGTATGGATAATGATCCCCCAGCAGCCATGCGTTATACAGAGGCACGCCTAGCTTCCGTTTCAGAACAGATGCTGGTTGACATTGATAAGGATACCGTGGACTTTGTGTCCAACTTTGATGATAGCCTTAAGGAACCTTTGGTTCTACCTACCCGCTTACCTAATTTACTAGTTAATGGCGGTGCTGGAATTGCAGTGGGGATGGCTACTAATATTCCCCCTCATAATCTAGGCGAGGTGTGTGATGCCATCTCTTATCTTATCGATAATCCTGAAGCCGCGATTGATGACCTTACCCAATTTATTAAGGGACCCGATTTTCCTACCGCTGGCATCATCCTGGGACAGGAGGGGATTAAGAGTGCCTATGCTACCGGGCACGGTAAGGTAGTAGTTCGAGCTAAGGCTCATCTTGGAGACATTCTGGGGACTGGACGTCGTCAGATAGTGGTTACTGAGCTTCCTTATCAGACGAATAAGGCAGCCCTTGTGGAGAGAATAGCTGGGTTGGTTAAGGATAAGAAAATTGGGGGCATCAGTGAACTGCGCGATGAGTCAGACCGCCAGGGTATGCGTATTGTCATTGAGCTAAGGAGGGAAGCTCAACCCCAGCAGATCTTGAACAGCCTGTATAGATATACCTCGATGCAGTCAGCCTTCTTCGTGAATATGCTGGCTTTAGTTGATGGACAGCCGCGGGTAATCAGCCTTAAAGAGGCGCTTCAGTATTATATAGATTTCCGCAGTGAGGTTATCACTCGGCGCTCTCGGTTTGAGCTGAAAGCAGCTAAGACCAGGGCTCATATCTTAGAAGGGCTTCGAATTGCCTTAGACCATATGGATAGGGTGATTGCTACTATCCGAAAATCGGAAACTGCCGAGATAGCTCGCCAGAACCTTATGACTGGTTTTGGCTTATCCCAGGCTCAGTCACAAGCCATTCTCGATATGCAGTTACGCCGCTTGGCTAATCTGGAACAGCGCCGAATAGTTGATGAGTATACCGAGGTAGTTAAAAAGGTTGCCTATCTGGAAGAGCTTCTGGCTAACCCCGGAAGAATACTGCTCCTGATAAAGGGAGAAGTAGAGGAATTGAAGTCTAAATATGGCGACCCACGGCGGACCCAGATAAGTGAGGAGGAGCTGGCGGAGTTTCGGGAAGAAGATCTTGTCCCCCATCAAAGAGTGGCGGTGACCCTCAGTGACAGGGGATTTATCAAGAGGGTACCATCTCGTGCTTACACGCCACAACATCGTGGTGGTAGGGGTATCATCGGCATGATAACTAGGGAAGAAGACGCGGTAAGGCTTATGGCAGTGGTTGATACCCATGATAACCTGCTATTCTTCACCAACCGGGGCAAGGTTTTTTGTCTTAGGTGCTATGAAATCCCACCTGATAGCTCCCGCACGGCTAAAGGAACAGCGGTGGTTAATCTCTTCCCTGTTGCTGATGGGGAGATGGTTACGGCTATGATAGCCCTGGCTGATTTTAAGCCAGGTGCCTATCTACTGATGGCTACACGCTGTGGCGAGATAAAAAAGACGGCAATAGACAGCTTTACTGCAGTACGGAGTAGCGGACTTATTTCCATAGATTTAGAACAAGGAGACGAGCTGGTGGCAGCACGTTTAGCTACTGACCAGGACGATGTCATGTTAGTAACTCAAAAAGGGCAGGCAATTAGGTTTGCTGTTTCCGAGTTAAGAGCTACTTCCAGAACCAGCGGCGGGGTGTGTGGTATCCGCCTTACACCTGATGACCAGGTGGTTAATCTGGAAGTCGTCTTTCCCGATGCTTTCCTTTTAGTAGTTACTACTGGCGGGTTCGGTAAGCTTACTCCGGTTGGCTATTATCCCCGGCAGCACCGCGCCGGTGTCGGGGTCAGGACTTTCAACCTGATTGATAAAACAGGAGACTTGGCTGCTGCCAAACTAGTGTCCCTGTCTCAAGAGTTAATGATTATATCGGCTGATGGGATTGTCATCCACACCCCGGTTAAGGAGAAAGACCCGAGACAGGGTATTACCATCCAGGGCAGGAGCACCCAGGGGGTGCGGCTGATGAGGCTTAAACGAGGTGACAAGGTAGTGGCTATCGCTTGCTTTGACTGAGCCCCTGACATTTTTGCTGGCACTGGGGGTGCCAGCGCTCTAGTCCACAGGTATTACAAGCTTGGTAATGGCAGTTAGGGGTTTCCTTACCTTCCATGGCACGTTGATATTCTTGCTTTAGGAAAGCTGTAGTTACTCCCACATCGATGTGAGCCCAGGGTAGGAGTTCGTCCAAGGCACGCTCCCGCTGGGCATAGAAGCTGGGCTGAAGCCCTGTCTCATCAAAGGCGCGAAGCCAATTTTCATAATTAAAGTGCTCACCCCAGGCATCAAAAGTGCTGCCTAGTTGCCAGGCATGATAGATAACCTTACCTAATCGCCTATCCCCTCGTGATAATACTGCTTCAAGTAGGCTGACCTTAGGCTCTTGCCACGATAACCTGATCCCTTTTTGGTGTAATCCTAGCTTTAACAGTTCATGCTTAGCCTTTAGCTGCGGCTCACTTTCCTGGGCTACCCACTGGAAGGGTGTATGTGGCTTGGGCACAAAGGTTGATAGGCTAATTTTTATCTGAGGTCTTTTCTCAGCCTTCCTGCTCAGTGAGCGAATTCTAGTTACTAGTTGGATTATGCCCTCTATATCATCAGTGGTTTCGGTGGGTAAGCCAAGCATAAAGTATAGCTTGAGGCTTGTCCAGCCGCTATCAAAGACAGCGGCTGCAGTTTTTAGGATTTCATCTTCAGGGATATTCTTATTAATTATTCGTCGTAATCTGTCACTTCCTACCTCAGGAGCGAAGGTGAGTCGCGTCCTCTTTTGGGTGGGAAGAGAGGTTTTCAACCTGTCTGAAAAACTATCCATACGAAGGCTGGGTAGCGATAGGACAAGGTTATGGTGACTTAGGGATAGGCTGGTCATTAGTTCATCAATGCCGGGGTAGTCACTGGTGATTAGGGACACCAGAGACACTTCATTATAGCCGCAGTTGGTGATAAGCTCTCCAACTGCTTGTAATACCTCCCCTAGTGGACGTTCACGTACTGGGCGATAAATCATCCCAGCCTGGCAGAAACGGCAACCATGGCTACAACCCCGCTGAATCTCTATTGCCCCTCGGTCATGCACTACCTCTATATAAGGGACTACTGGTTTAGTTACCGGGAGAGGGAGCTTGGTCACTATCCGTCGCTGAATAATGGCTTTAGCCTGTGGTTCAGTGGGTGTGATGCTCTTAACTAGACCATCAGCTCGGTATTCTACTTGATACAGGCTAGGCACATAAATGCCAGGGATGGTAGCCACTTGGCACAGCAACTCTTTCTTGGTGACTCCTCTGCCTCTTTCTTTCCAATGTCGGAAGCTATCAACTAGCTCAAGTAATACCTCTTCACCATCCCCCATTACAAAAAGGTCAATAAAGTCAGCCATAGGCTCCGGATTGAGAGCGCAACTACCGCCAGCTACTATTAGCGGATGGTAATCACTTCTTTCCCGGGCTAGGACTGGTATTTGAGCCAGGTGAAGCATGTTCAATACATTGGTGTAGGCCAGTTCGTAGCCCAAGGAGAAACCAATAATATTAAAATCTTTTAGTGGGTGTTTAGATTCGAGACTGAACAGAGGGATACTCTTGGTTTGCAATATCGTTGCCATATCTGTCCAGGGGGCATAGACCCTTTCGGCAAGAACGTCTGACTGGCTATTGAGTAGCTCATAAAGGATAGGCAAAGCTATATTAGACATACCTATTTCGTATAAATCAGGATAAGCGAGGGCAATCTTGATGTAGGTTTTGTCCCAATCCTTTACTGTACTATTCAACTCGCCACCTGTATAGCGGGCGGGCTTAGTAACCTGATATAGTATATTGTCGGAGTAGGTCAATTTGTTGCCTCCAGACTGTCCATTATAGGCTCTAGCCCCTTTAGGTGCAAGCGAACATAGAACATTAACAGACAGCCGAGGTGGTGCATTTGACAATGGGCGAATGATGTGATAAAATTATTAAAAATAAACAAGTGTAGTGAAGGAGCTACAAATCTCACAAGGAGGTAAGGTAGTGGGTTAGAGATATGAAGTATTATATATGAGGTGGGGGTTGTCTGTCTGTTATTTCCCCTTACAGATGGATACAAACTCAATATCCCCTCCCCAATAGACTGAGACTTCATTTACTACTGCTCTCTTTTCTAACTCTTCTGGAACCTCTAGTGGTTTTTCGTTTCCCCTTGTGGTGCCCCCTAAATTACTTCTTCGTTGACACTCTATCCTCTCCATTCTGATTGCGTTTGGTAATAGTGTACAACTATTTTTTGCATTTCAGATGAGGTAATGGTGAAAGAAATATGCAGGCTATAAGCGACCGGATAAATATCGATAGCCGACAGGTATTGCTTAATATTGGGTACTGTAATGATTGTAAGCCGTCGGCTCGTATCGCGCCTTTGGTAAATGAGTATATAGAGCACGCTGGCAACCTTATTGAACCGTCATATTCAGGTGTCATCAGGGACATCAAGTCGGTGAAGGGATCCCGTATTGTTATTGAAGGTTCGGTGACCTTTCAAAGCAAGGTCATTGCCCAGATAATGGAGCAATGTGAAAAGGTTGCCGTGTTCTTATTGACAATAGGTACTCACTTGGAGGAGACGGTCCGCCAGATGGCTAACGATGGGCTCATACTCCAGGCGACTGTGCTGGACGCAATAGGGTCAGTTGCTGCTGAGGCGGTAGCTGATTTTGTCCAAAGAAGAGTAGGCGAAGTGGCTCGGGCTCAGGGGCTTTGCATAAGCCTTCGCTTCAGCCCAGGTTATTGTGATTGGGGATTATGTCAACAGAAGTTGGTCTTTGAGGCTGTAGGCGGAGATTCAGCAGGAATTCACTTAACCGAGGACTGTCTGATGCTTCCCGGTAAGTCAGTATCAGGCATTATTGGTATTGGTCCCTGTAATAATGTAGAGAATTACAATCCCTGTAAAACCTGCCCTAAATACGATTGTCCGAGTAGGAGGGAGGTATGATTCGGGAGGGGTTGGCTGGGGGCAGATTTAAACCCCTTACCGAAGAGTCTATATACCGAATTCACCAAACAGCAATGCGGGTAATTGAGGAGGTTGGTTTTGAGGTAAATTCCCAAGCAGCGCTGGAATTGTTTGAGGTGACTGGTGGCCGGGTGGATTGGGAAAGGCGTCAGGTGCGTCTGTCTGAGAAAAAAGCTATGGAGCTTATTGAGATGGCACCGTCTGAGGTTAGACTATGCGGACAAGATGAGAAGCACGATATCCTCCTCGGCGGGTCTCGGGTAAGCACCGGAACCGGTGGCACTGCCCTCTACATCTATCACCCAGACACGGGACAGAGGAGACTGGCAAGTCTAGATGACTTGAAGCGCATTGCCAGATTGGTTGATCATCTGGATAATATTCATCTGTTTATGCTGCCTACCTATCCCAATGAGCTACCCGTAGAGCAGGTGGATGTAAACCGCTTCTTCGCCGGGCTAGACAATACCACTAAGCATGTCATGGGAGGTGTTTACACCCTAGATGGGGTGAACCAGGTAATACAGATGGCAGAAATCATCACTGGCTCTGCTGAAACACTTCGGCAGCATCCCCTCATCTCTATGGTAACCTGTAGCATAAGTCCCCTGAAGATAGATAAGCAATATGGTGACCTGGTAGTGACCATCGCCCAGGCTGGTATTCCTCTGGTGTGCCCCGCTGAACCTCTATGTGGGGCAACATCGCCAGTGACGCTCACCGGAAACCTGGTGATCCAGACTGTGGACTCCTTAATGGGTGTAATGCTTACCCAGATTGTCAATCCAGGGACACCGGTCATCTTTGGCTCGGTAGCCAGTAGTGCAGATCTCAAAAGCTTCAAGTATCTTGCCGGCTCAGTTGAGATGGGTTTGCTTAATGCGGCTGGTGCCCAGATGGCTCATTTTTACCGACTCCCCTTCTATGCTACTGGCGGTATGACCGACTCTAAAGTTCTGGATGCCCAGAGTGGCTATGAGTCTGCGCTCACCAGCCTGCTCTGTGCTCTGGCAGGCGCCAATTTTATCCACGACGCTGCCGGATTGATGGAATTCGCATTAACAGCGTGCTACGAGAAGTTTGTTATAGACAACGATATACTGGGAATGGTGATGAGAGCCGTTGAGGGCATAAAGGTTGACGATGACAGTTTGGCCTTTGACCTCATTAAGGAGGTGGGTCCAGGGGGTAATTTCGTTACCGCTAAGCACACCAGGGACTTCATGCGTAGTGAGCATTACCAGCCCTCAGTGAGCGATAGGTATAGCCGGGAGGAATGGGCAGCTAAGGGGAGTAAGACCACCTGGGAGAGAGCAGCAGAAAGGGTAAAGGATATTCTTGCTAACCATAACTACAGTCTACCCCCAGCGATAAGACATCGGGTACTCTCGGAAATAACGGGTATCGTGAACTGAGATATGTTAGTAATCGGGGAAAACATCAATGCATCAAACAGGTCGGTGGCTAAAGCCCTCGCTAGGCGGGATAGGCCATTCCTGCAAGATTTGGCTAGAGCTCAAGCTGTAGCTGGGGCTGATTTTATTGATGTAAACGCTGGCATGGAAAAGGGCTCTTGTGAACAGCAAATGGCGACTATGGAGTGGTTGGTGGAGGTAGTTCAGGCAGCTACGGACAAGCCATTGGCTATTGATAGTGACATTCCAGGTGTGATAGAGGCTGCTCTGCACAAATACCGAGGTGAAAGGCTAATAATCAACTCTGTCACTGCCGAGCCTGAGAAGCTAGACTCTATTGGCTCCTTGACAGCAGGGCGTAAAGCTTGGCTGGTGGCGCTGGCTATGGGAAACAACGGAATGCCCAAAGATATTGAAGAACGTCTAGCCGCCTGTGAGCTGATAATGACACACCTGACTCGCTTGGGCGTGAAGGCAGAGCAGATATTCTTTGACCCTCTATTATTCCCCATCGCTGTAGATACCAGCCAGGGATTAGTTACCCTAAAGACCATAGATCAGATCAAATCCCGCTATCCGGAGGCCAGGACTGTATTAGGTTTGAGTAATATTTCCTATGGATTGCCCAATAGGAGGCTGGTCAATCGTGCCTTCCTGTTAATGGCAGCCTACGCTGGACTCGATGCAGTGATACTAAATCCGCTGGACGCTAAAATGATGAGCTTTATCAAGGTGGCTGATATGCTTACGGGTAAGGGCACTCCCAGGGGATACATCAGGGCTCATCGGAAGGGAATTTTAGTAGACTAGGAGGGATGCAGTGCCACGGCAAGGAATTCTGGTGGAACCGTACCAGAGGCTCAAACTGGAGCATGTGGAGCAGATTCACAGAGCTTCTCTAGCCATATTGGCTGACCCTGGCGTGTTGTGTTTCAACCGCAATGCGGCTGACATCTTCGGTGACCACGGTGCTGAAGTTTTACCCATGCGTCAGGGCAGTGCCGACTGCTGGCTGCTCAAGATACCCGGGAAGATAATCACCGATGCAGTGCAGGCGGCACCGAAGGTGGTCAAGCTTGGGGCACGGGATGAGAATAACTGCCTTATCCTTGATGGGCAGGAACCGAGGGTGCACTTTGCCTCAGGCTCCGAGGCTAACAACTGGCTAGATGTGGATGTGGAAACTTTCATCAGTAAGCGTGAGCCAGGTTATGAGGTTAAGTTTCCCGTGTTCAGGGTGCAGAAGGGTACTGTGGACAGGCTAGCCAAGGCGGCTCGTATGTGCGAGCATCTGGATTCCTGGGACAGCTTCCTGCGCCCCGTCAATATTCAGGATGATGACATCACTGACGATAACAAGGATGTTAATAAGTTCTTTGCCTCACTGAACAATACCACTAAGCATGTGATGTCCGGATTAACTGAGCTTAGTCAACTGGATAATGTGGTCAAGATGTCCCGCATTATAGCTGGCGGAGAGGACAGGTTCAAGGAAAACCCCATCATCTCCTTTATCACCTGCGTGGTCAAAAGCCCCCTTCAGTTCGTGGACGATACTACACAGACGGCGATAGAGATAGCCAGGAGGAACATCCCACTGGTCATCTCCAGTTCACCCCAGGGTGGCTCCACTGCCCCCATTAGAGAAGAGGGCATGGTAGCTCAGATCAATGCTGAGATTTTGGTGGGAGTAGCCCTAACTCAATTGGTGAACAAGGGTACGCCTGTACTCTATGGTAGCGTACCGGTAAGGGCGCGCATGGATGACCTTTATGACTCCTATGGAGTCCCTGAGTTCAACCAGTATAACATTGATTGTGTCCAGATGGCACGCTATTATGGTCTACCCTGCTACTCCACCGGAGGTGTCTCCGATGTGAAGGTGCCTGGGATACAGGCTTCAGTGGAGAGGTTGTTTTCCCACATCCTGGTGACACTCGCCGGTCCACAATATATTCACTACGCCTTTGGGCTTTTGGAGCGAACCAATACCTTTTGTCCGGTTCAAGCGGTACTAGATAATGCCCATATAAGCATGGTAAAGAGATTTGTCAGACAGCCGATAGTGACTGCGGATAGGATTTCGGAATCTCTGGAACAGGTAAGGAGGGTTATGGGCACCTCCCATAAGCTCTATATCCGGTTTGTGCGGAGTGCGCTTCGTTCCGGTGAGATTACACCACCATATCCCTTTGAGAGCAAAGATATGGTAGATGAGACGCTGCTTCGGGCGCAACAACAAATGGAGGAGGTCTTGTTACTGCCACCTCGCCATATAGATAAAGTGACCATAGACAGGGTATTTCAGCAGGTACCCGGCTTGTTAACCAGGATGATGAATTACTAAAAGTTGGAGAATAAGAATGGCAGAGGATATGATTAGCTTAATTCGAGAAAATGTTATCCAGGGGAGGGTAACCCAGGATGATGAAGGCTTTGATGAGGGAAAGGTGGGGCAGCCCGGGGTCAGCGAGCTTACTGAGAAAGCCCTTGCCCAGGGCATTAACCCCGAGGATATAATAAAAAGGGGATTCAGCGAGGCTATGGTCGTCGTGGGCCAGAAATTTGAGATTGAGGAATATTTTCTTCCTGATATGTTAGCCTCGGCTGAGGCGGTGGGGGCAGCCATGGAGATACTGGAGCCTCATCTCGTCAAGAGTGGCATCAAGCCCAAGGGCAAGATAATTGTGGCTACGGTAAAAGGAGACCTTCACGATATCGGGAAGAACATAGTATCGATATTGCTTCGAGGGGCAGGCTATACGGTCGAGGACTTGGGGAATAATATCACTCCTCAAGCTATCGTGGATGCGGTGGCGAAGGAAAGACCACAATTCCTTGGGCTATCAGCGCTGCTAACCAGTACTAGGATACGCATGAGAGAAACTATTGAATTACTCACCGAGAGTGGGGTGAGGGACAAGGTGAAGGTCATTATTGGTGGGGCGCCTATCTCAGAGGAATTCGCTCAAAGTATAGGTGCTGATGGTTACGGAGCTGATGGCTTTGAGGCAGTAAGGGTGATGGAGGCTTTAAGCACTAATGTGGAAGGTTGAGAGGATTTATGACCAAGGTAGATGCTTACAATGAGGCGCTCAAGAGCGGGCATTACCAGAAACTAACTGGGCTTCTAGGGAAATACGATAATGTGCGCCGATTCTGGGAGGATGAAGAGCTTGGTCTCTACTTGAGACCATATCTGGAGCGGCTGGTAGCCCAAAAGACGGAGCGTAGTCAAAAGCTTCGCCTACTGGACCTTGGCTGTGGTAGTGGGGATGGCTTGGGGATCGTTACCAACATAACCAGTAACTCCTCGATTTCAGAGCCTAACACAATAGTTATCCCGCCTGACATGCTTGAGTTTTACCAAGGAATTGATATAAATGAGGGGCTGCTGAGGCAAGCCCGGGCTATCTATGGAGATAAACAGAATGTGGTTTTCGTCAAGTCAGACTTTAATGACTACGATTTCTCAAGCGAAGAACCCTATGATCTGTATCTAGCCAACTATGGAACGCTATCTCTCAACACCGATGAGCAGACTGTAGAACTGTTGAACAACATCGCCAAACACAGCCAAGATGGTGCCCTTATCATGATTGACTGGCTGGGGCGCTTCTCATATGAGTGGCAGACGCTATGGACGAAAGATTTGGATAATAACCAGTGGATGGATTATGCCATCTCTTACATATACTCAGGCGACTGGGTAAAGCAGCCAGAGTTGACTTATTTCCCGTTAAGGATTGTTGGGAGCCAAGAGGTTTTACATATTTATCGCCAGGCAAAGAGGAAGGTTGGAGGTAGCATTGTATTGCGGAAGCTAACTGACCGCTCCTCATTCGTGGGGCGCCACATGGATACAGCCAAATATAATCCCCACTGTCAACCCCTACGCCGATTAGTCAATTCTCTTTTTGAGCCTAACTTGTGCACCAATCTAGATGATATATTGATTTTCTATGTCCCCAGAGATGGTTTCCCCGAGGCAAACAATTACCACCAGAGGCTAGCTGATTGCTGGAATTACTTGGTAACTTATACCAAGGCACTACTTGAGGGTAGCGAACTCCCGGAAGCACTGGACGAGACGCCTCTACCTCTTAGGAGAGCGCTTAGTGTAATGAGGAAGGTAGTCAGGGTGGCATCAAGATTAGGAATAGGCAACCCCAGGGCTAGCCTGGTCGAACCGCAATTGGGCTACTGTCTCAGGGAGCTGGAGATGGGACTTCAGCAAGGACTGGGATGTGGGCATGGGCTGGTGGCGGTCTTTGAAGTAGTAAAATAAGCCGGAAGATTATGAGTAAGCATTCAGTTACTTTCTTTGTCACCCTGAGCCAAGCGAAGGGTCTACAGGATTGTTCGGTCGCTACGCTCCCTCTTGATGACACCTGGTGAACGGTTGCGATTATGAAAGCAGCGATTTTATATAGTGAAAAAATGAAGGAGTATGATTTAGGTCATGTGCTCACTGGCGAAAGATATGAAAATTTTATGCGCTTATTTAGGGATATACTGGGTGGAAATCCTGATTTCGAGATAATTGAACCCTCAAATGCCACCGATGCTGAATTAAAACTTGTCCATACTGAGGACTATATTAGAAGAGTAGACAGATGTGAATCAAAAGACCCACATGATACCCCGCTTTCACCGGGTCTGGTTAGGGCGGCAAAGCTCCTTGCCGGGGCAGGAAAACTTGCCGGTGAGCTTATTGTATCAGGTAGATTTGACAAGGCTTTTGTTATAGGAGGAGGAGTGCAGCATGCACGAAGAGACCATGAGAAAGGATTCGGTATATTTAGCGATGTGGGACTATGCGCTGAGAACTTAATGTTAAATCATGGTATAAATAGGATTTTAATCCTGGATGTGGATGCCCATGCCAGTGATGGTATTTATCATATCTTTTGCCAGGAGCCTAGAGTCTTGCATATATCAATTCATCAGAATCCTCGTACCCTTTATCCCGGAAAAGGTTTTGTTGATGAAATAGGAGAAGGGGATGGTGCAGGCTATTCAGTAAATATACCGCTGCCGCCGTGGACAAGTGACACAGCTTATCAGTATGTGCTCAGAAGTATTTTTGTCCCACTGGCTAAGGAATTTAAGCCAGAGATAATAATGATGATAGACGGGAGCGATACTCACTTTACCGATAGAATAACGCAAATGGGATTAACTCTAAAAGGTATCAAAGTGATTGGTAATATAGTGAAAGAAACTGCTGAAGAACTATGTGAGGGTAAGGTTATTGATTTTGTGGGTTCTGGTTATAGCTATGATTCGAGGGTAGTAGCTCTTGGTTGGCTAGCATCCTTAGCTGGGGTAACTGGAGTCAAAATAGAGCTAGAAGAGCCGGTGCCTGTTCCTGATGAACTTAAAAAAGACCTTAGATTGAAAGAAACAGAGGAGATAGTAGAATTTGCCAAGATATATCTTGGTAAATATTGGGAATGCTTGGTTGCCTAATAAGGATACAATTATGGCAGCGGTAGCAAGGGCTAGGCAAGTTTTGGAAATTAAGATATATTAGAGCAGCCAAAAATGA